>CETK01057166.1_pt1 | contig 55709 bp, 45 predicted proteins | sample 361431 | NCBI WGS metagenome assembly CETK01 (sample SAMEA2622452, study PRJEB7988) | marine metagenome | biome: marine biome (ENVO:00000447); feature: surface water layer (ENVO:00002042); material: "saline water (ENVO:00002010), including plankton (ENVO:xxxxxxxx)" | depth 5 m | reverse complement strand
ATTCTCTTTAGTTAAATGATTTAATTCGTGGTTAAGAAATGGATAAATATCTTTAATTAGTTCAATAAGAGTATAAACTGTTTTCACATTAGGGTATGGACCAAAGTACTCTGAACCGTCTCGAATTAATTTACGAGTACTCACCACTTGAGGAAAAGGATTCTTTTTTATGCAAATCCAAGGATAGGTTTTGTCATCTTTTAAAAGAATATTGTATCGAGGGCGATATTTTTTGATCAGATTGTTTTCAAGTAACAAGGCATCAACCTCCGTGGGAACCACAATATGCTCCATACGGTGAATTTTCTTCACAAGAATTCGGGTTTTGGCATTGTCATGTACCTTGGTAAAATAGGAAGTTACCCTGCGTTTTAAGTTTTTTGCTTTACCCACGTAAATCACTGTATTATTTTTGTCAAAATATTGATAGACTCCAGGATCGCTAGGTATTGTTTTTAACTGAATTGTAATGGGTAGTTGTTCCATAAAAACGAAGTTACGTTTTCTATAAGCATTATAAAAAAACTCTTTCTGATATAGAAGGGTCAAATATGCTTAATTTTACCTTGTTAATCAAAACAATTTGAACACAAAGGAAGTTTTAAGAACTGAATACAAAAAGCGCAGGGATTCATTAACAGAGGAGCAAATTGCTGAATGCAGTATCCAAATTTCTAATCTGAGTTTGAAACTGAATATTTGGGAATACTCTCTTTACCACTTGTTTATGACCACCGAAAAAAATAAAGAAATAGATACTTCCTATTTACTCTCCGTTATACAAGGTAAAGACAAACAGCCTGTAATTCCAAAGATAGTTGATGATGATAGTTTAGAACATTTTCTGCTTAATGATCAAACACCTCTAAAAAATAATCGTTGGGGCATTCCCGAACCGCTTAGTGGAATTACTATCAACCCTAAACAAATAGAAGTGGTTTTTGTTCCTCTTTTGGTCTTTGATCAAGAGGGTCATCGTGTGGGCTATGGAAAGGGTTATTATGACCGTTTTTTGGATCAGTGCTCTGAAAGCACCCTAAAAGTGGGCTTAACTTTTTTTGATCCCGTTACTAAAATTGAGGATATCGAAAACCATGACATTTCTTTGGACTTTGCCCTAACCCCTGAAAGGATTTATGCCTTTTAATTTAAACCGTGGTTAACCTTTTGCCCGAAAATTCTTTTATTGAAAACAATAATAATACCAACCCCTATACTTATGGCTGTGTCGGCAATATTAAAGACATATTGAAAAAAAGTGTAGTTTTCACCACCCACCCAAGGCATCCAATCAGGCCAATTCCAACTCACAAGAGGAAACTGTAACATATCTACTACATGCCCTTGAAATATGGGGGCGTACCCACCACCATCTGGAAGGAGTGTAGCCACCTGTCCGTAACTGTGGGAAAATATAACCCCGTAAAAAACTGAGTCTATGATATTCCCCAAAGCTCCGGCAAAGATCAAACACAGGGCCCAACAAAAAAGATTATTGGATTGTTTTCGAATGTTGTCCAACAACCAATAACCAATTCCTACTATGGCTACCAAACGAAAGATTGTAAGAACAAGTTTTGCCGTTATGTCGGAGAAAAAGGGAAGAATATCATTCAGTTTTGTTCCCATGGCCATTCCTTTGTTCTCCACAAAAAGTAGTTTAAAAAAGCCCCAGTCAATGATCGCATCATTTCCATACACAGATAGCGGGTAATGCAGTTTTATAAAAAACTTAAACGCCTGGTCCGTCAACAGCAAGCTCAATATAATGACTGTAGCTGTAAGCGGGTTGATATTGGAAACCTTAAACTTCAAGTGCGATCTATTTTTGCATATTTTTAGCCTCAATGCTCAAAGTGGCGTGAGGCACTAATAAAAGCCTCTGTTTATTGATCAATTTTCCAGTAATACGACAAACGCCATAGGTCTTGTTTTCGATACGAATCATAGCGTTTTTTAGGTCCCGAATGAACTTTTCTTGACGGATAGCCAATTGTGTATTGGCCTCTTTGGACATTGTTTCTGAGCCTTCCTCAAAAGCCTTAAAAGTGGGTGAGGTGTCTTCTGTTCCATTATTCCCATCATTCATGTAAGCACTTCTCAGAAGTTCCAAATCTGTCTGGGCCTTATTTATCTTTTCTTCGATTAAATTTTTGAAGTTTTCTAACTCCTCGTCCGAATATCGAGCTTTTATTTCTTTAGCCATTTTTAAATTTTTTTAATGGTTATTTGTGTTTTTATATTGTCAAATACAACCTCGGTTCCATCATTCATTTTCTCTGGAAAATCAATTTTTTCTCCAAGAGTTTCAGTTAGTATGTAAGTAATATTATTTTCAATTCTTTGTTTTAAATCAGTATTAGCTAAAAAACTGATTTCAATTTTATCGGTTACTTCCAGTCCGGCATCTTTTCGAATATTTTGAATGCGGTTGACCAACTCTCTCGCAATACCTTCATTTATTAAATCTTCATTCAGTGTAATATCTAAGGCCACCGTTAAACCATTACCATGAGCAACCAGCCAACCCTCAATATCTTTGGAATTAATCTCTACATCACTAAGTTCTAAAATAATATTTTTTTCATTAAGGTTAATGTTTATCTTTTGATCCTGCTCCAAGATTTTTATTTCTGCATCTCCAAATGCATTGATAATAGCAACCACTTGTCCTACATCTTTTCCAAATCGGGGACCCAGTTCTTTAAAGTTGGGTTTGATTTCTTTAACCAAGATATTACTTTCGTCATCAATCAATTCAATAGATTTCACATTGACCTCAGAACACAACTGAGCTTGGATTTTTTCGATTTCGCTTTTTCCCTCGGGACCTTTTACTACAACCATCATAGTTTTCAGAGGCTGTCTGACTTTGATTTGTTCTTTCTTTCTCAGTGAAAGACCAAGAGAGGTAATGTTTCTAGCTATATTAATTCGATTTTCTAAGGCAATATCGATAGTATCAGGATTAACTAAAGGGAAGCTAGACAAATGAACTGATGCAGATTTTTGGTTGGCTGTATTTTCTGTCAAATCTTGATACAAACGGTCACTGTAAAAGGGGGCTACTGGGGCGATCAATTGGGTTAAGGTGAGCAAGCACTCCCAAAGGGTTTGGTAGGCTGCAATTTTATCTTTTTGATATTCACCTTTCCAAAAACGTCTTCGGCACAATCTTACATACCAGTTGCTTAATTTTTCCTGAACGAATTCCGATATGGCTCGGGTCGCTTTGGTAGGCTCATAATCTTGGTAAAAAGCATCAACTTTTTGAATTAAACTGTTCAATTCGGATAAAATCCAGCGGTCCAGTTCAGGACGTTCTTTAAGTGGAATGAAGTCTTCTTCATTTTTATAATTGTCTATATTGGCATATAAGCTGAAGAAGGAATAGGTGTTATGAAGAGTACCAAAAAATTTACGCTGTACTTCGCCTATACCGTCCAAGTCGAATTTGAGATTGTCCCAGGGATTGGCATTGGAAATCATATACCAGCGAGTAGTATCTGCTCCGTATTGTTCAATTGTCTCGAACGGATCCACTGTATTGCCCAAGCGTTTGGACATTTTCTGTCCGTTTTTGTCTAAAACCAGTCCGTTGGAAATTACATTTTTGTATGAGATAGAATCAAAAACTAGCGTGCTGATGGCATGAAGGGTATAGAACCAACCACGGGTTTGATCCACGCCCTCTGCTATATAGTCAGCCGGGAAAGCAATACCTTGATCAATCTTTTCTTTGTTTTCGAATGGATAGTGCCATTGGGCATAGGGCATGGAGCCAGAGTCAAACCAAACATCTATTAAGTCTTTTTCACGTTGCATGGGAGCCCCTAGCGTAGAGGTCAGTACAATCTCATCAACGATGTGCTTGTGGAGGTCGATTTTATCATAGTTCGCTTCACTCATGTCACCCATTTTAAAACCTCCTAACGGATTTGCACTCATGTGACCGTTTTGAATGGATTTTTCGATTTCTTGATATAATTCTTCGACCGATCCAATTACTTTGGTTTCCTCTCCTTCCTCTGTTCTCCATACGGGAAGTGGAATACCCCAAAATCGAGATCTTGAGAGGTTCCAGTCGTTGGCGTTGGCCAACCAGTTGCCAAACCTTCCCTCCCCTGTGGATTTAGGTTTCCAGTTGATTTCTTGATTCAATGCTGTGAGTCTATCTTTTACTTCTGTGATTTTGATAAACCATGAGTCGAGTGGGTAGTAAAGAATGGGTTTGTCTGTTCTCCAGCAGTTGGGATAGGAGTGAACATATTTTTCGACTTTAAATGCGGCATTCTCTTCTTTGAGACGGATGGCGATTTGAACATCACTTGATTTGTCCGGAGCCTTGCCTTCTTCGTAGTATTCCTTTTTCACATACTGTCCTGCTAAACTTCCCATTTCCGGCCTAAACTTTCCCTGTAGATCTACCAGTGGAACTTTGTTGTTGTTTTCGTCCAAAATCAAAAGTGGGGGAACTTCGGGAGTTGCTTCTTTGGCTACTTTCGCGTCATCGGCACCAAAAGTTGGAGAGGTATGGACAATTCCTGTACCATCTTCGGTGGTTACAAAATCTCCCAAAATAACCCGATAAGCATTTTCGGGATGATCAATGGGTTCCGGTGCCTCTTGCCAAATTTTCTCATATCTGATATCAAGGAGGTCTTTACCTTTAATTTCTTTTTCAAGGAAGTATGGAATTTTTTTTGCTCCTTCAGTGTAGTCGCTTAATGAAGATAAAGATGTTACTGCTTTATATTTTCCAGAAAACTGTTTACTGACCAGGGCTTTGGCTAATATTACGCGAATGGGTTGAAAGGTATACTGGTTGAAAGTATGAACTACTACGTAGTCTATTTTTGGACCGACGGTCAATGCGGTATTGGAAGGGAGTGTCCATGGCGTGGTGGTCCATGCCAATAAATAAAGTGGGTTGCTCCCTTTTAGTGAGTCAGGCAATGAATTTTTTATGGTTTTGAACTGAGCGGTTACAGTGGTGTCACTCACCTCTTGATAGGTACCGGGTTGGTTCAACTCGTGAGAACTCAGCCCTGTTCCTGCCTTTGGGGAGTATGGCTGAATGGTATATCCCTTATAAAGAAGTCCTTTTTCATGAATTTGTTTAATCAGCCACCATACGGTTTCCATGTATTTGGAGGTGTAGGTCACATAGGGATCATCTATATCAACCCAATAGCCCATCTTACGGGTCAATTGGTTCCAAACATCGGTATATTTCATCACTGCTTCCTTGCATGCTCTATTGTATTGCTCTATAGAAATAGACTTTCCAATGGCATCTTTGGTAATGCCCAATCCCTTTTCAACCCCCAGCTCCACCGGCAGCCCATGGGTATCCCAGCCTGCTTTTCGTTTTACCAGATAGCCTTTTTGGGTTTTGTAGCGGCAAAAAATGTCTTTGATGGTTCGTGCCATAACATGGTGAATTCCCGGCATTCCATTGGCGGATGGCGGGCCTTCGTAAAAAATATAAGGAGGACGACTTTCTCTTTCGTAAGTGCTTTTCTCAAAAATCCGGTGTTTCTCCCAGAAGTTGAGTATTTCTAAAGAAATTTTCGGTAAATCCAATCCTTTGTACTCTTTGAATACCATGACAGGGTGCATTTATTAAAAATGCGAAATTAAGGATTTTAGGTAAAAAAAAGGAATTTAGATTTTAACCTTCACTCCTAACTGCAAACTCCTCCCCTCAGCAGAGATACCCGAAGCAAAAGTTCTGTAGTGAAGATCAAAAATGTTTTTCAGCCCTACATTAAAAATGAAGGATTTTCTAAACCGAAATTGGGACAAAATAGACCATGTGTTCCATGAAGGCATGCCGAAATATTTATTGATCTCTCCAGTGGCATTAGAATTCACTAAAGGAGTTTCGTTCAGTCCATCTTCTCCGCCCCAACTGTAATCAGCGGGCAGTTTCTGGTCACTGAATTTCCAAATCAGAAAGGTTTTCCAGTTTTTAATTTCATGCGAGAGTGTAAAAGTTCCAAATAGAGGAGCTATAGAAGGCATGGGGCCATAATCAGCGTTTTGATCTGCGGTAGTATAGGTTATTCCACCCGAGATTTCGATCGGATCACTTAATACCCATTTTCCTTGGAGGGAACCCCCATAAATAAATCGGTTTCCCAGGTTTTTATTCGCTTGTGTAAACACTTCCTCTTCATTGTACAGAATAGTATCTTCATCAAGGGTACTGGTGTCAGAAAAAACAATAAAATCAGACCTTACGATGTGTCGAGAAACCAGTGTGGTAAAAGCTCTTAGGTCAATATAATTGATTTTATTAGAACTGGTATATTTAATTCCGGATTCTAATGTATAGGCATATTCGGGTTTTAAGAAAGAATTGGGAACCAATAGAATACCGTTGTTCTCTCTTATTTTTCCTATGTCATCAATGTTGGGATTTCTAAATCCACTAGAAATCAAACTGTTGATTTGCCATTTTTCATCAGGTCTATAAGTCATGGCCAAAGTATAGGTTAAAGCATCAGATTGCAAGTCAACTGTGGTCAGGAGTTTGTCTATTTGAGCAGAGTCATTCCACCGAGCAACGATCTTTGATCCAGTTAGTCTTAATCCCCCATTGATTGTCAAACGATCGTTTGCTTTGTAAATCCAATTTAAATAACCAGCAAAACTGTTGGCACTACTGCCATCACTGGGGTATCGGGATGGGATCATGGTTCGGTTGGTGTAACTGATGATATTCTCCAAATCGAGAACCAAATCAAGGGAGTATCCTTGGGATCGAATTTTGTTGTAAGTCCATTCAAGACCATAGGAAAAGGAATGTCCTTGGGCAATATTTCCATAAAAATCAGCATTAATACTGAAAACATCAACCTTTTCAATCTGGTGGGAACGGGTAAGGCTTCCAAACTTTCGATTGACCCTCGACTCTTCTACATTTTGATAGGCAGCAGTTAGAGTTCCCTTTTTTAACCAATTTTTACCCAAGAAAAATCTGAGTTGTGGGGAGAGAAATAACCTTTTTTGGGGTCCGTAATACCATTCGCTAAAGCGGAGATCTCCATTGCGTTCCTCTGTCAATTTATCGTATCGATCAATGTCAGATGATTCTGAATATTGAACATTGATCTTTAAAATCATCTCGCTGGGAAGGCGAACAAGGAATTTTTGGAAAATGTCGAATTGGTCGTAACCCGTATTCTTTTGAATGTTGGGATTGGAATTACTGACAGGAGTTTCATTGTATTTATCTCGACTGTTGAGGGAGAAGAAAGGGGTCAGTCCCCATTTTGAAAATCCGTGGGATCTATTCTCACCAATTCTGATGTCACCAAAATTAGAATAACTCACACTGGTAAAGCTCCCCCATTTTTTGTAGCTCAAAGAGGTATTCGTATTATTTATTAAAGACTGGTTGGCATAATTGAAAGTAGATGAAAACTCAGATTTTACTGGTGTTTTACTGTTAAGCTTAGGTGATTTGGTATAGTAGTGAATGACTCCACCCAGCGCATCGGAACCATAACCAACAGAGGAAGATCCAAAAGTGACCTCCACCCGATCTATGTTATGAGGGTCGATGGTAATGGCGTTTTGTAGGTGACCTGATCTGTATATAGCGTTGTTCATTCTAACTCCATCGACCACGATCAAAACCCGATTGGCTTCAAATCCCCTCAAAACAGGGCTTCCACCTCCACCTTGAGATTTTTGAACCCTAATATTGGGATTTATTTCCAAAAGGTCTGCCCCGGTTGCCACCACACCAATTTCAATTTCTTTTTGGGAGATAATTCCAACTTGTTCGGCAATTTTGTCTCGGGTGGCTTGGGATCGAGCCACAGAAAGGACCACTTCTTCCAAAATTTCATCTTCCGAGTTTAACGGGATTACTTTTTTACCTTGCAAAACTTCAAGAATTGAAATTGTTAAGGGCTGATACCCAAGCAGACTAAAGTTGATTTGTCCATCACGAGGAAAATCATTGAGTTCGGCTTTACCTAAGTTATTGGTTAGCGCGTTATGATTGCCGTTTTCTGAGAAAATTACCACATTTTCTAGAGGCTCACCGGTTACCCAGTCTTCTACCCAAACTTCTTGACCACTAATACTGTAGTGGAAAGAAAAGGAAGTGATCAGCAAGAGAAAACAATTCTTAGCGAAAGATTTCATGGAGTATTTCTACTGATTTTATTTTTCCAAAACCCTGTAAATGTAAATTAAAATAATCAATCAATACGCTCAACACTTTTACTCTCAGTGAATTGGGTATATTTAAATCATTTAAAGCCTCAAAATTAGTGCCAAGTAATTTTTTAAATGCTATGACCAAGTCTCCTCCAATAACATATTTAGATGGAGATGAAATACAAAAACATCCACTTTCCAAATTAAAAAAATTCTCTTTTAAATCAGATTGATTGGGATAGAATCCTAGATGATGACTGAGATCCATCATAAACTTTAAATGAAAAAGAGGAGAAAACCCTTTTTCCTCTAAATAAATAATATTTTTTTGTATAAAACTGAAAAGCGTTGAATTAGGGGTGCCTTCCTCGGTAATAACTCGTGATATAACCTCAGACAAAAAGAGGGCTACGGTATTTTTTTTGATGTCTGATGGAATTTCAATCAATGGAAATTGGACTCTGGCCTCTTTGATAAAATGAAGCACCTCATTGTTTTCGTTTTTCACATGTGTGATGATATTGATGATACTCAGGGGTTGAAAAAGTGACTTTTTTAGGGGACCCTTTTTGGAGGAGAGTATGCCTTTTAGCATAAAAGATTTTAATCCCAGTTCTTTGCAATAGCAACGGGCTATTAGGCTGGATTCACTGTATTTTAAAGTGCTAATAACAACGGCATCGGTTTCAATTAACATCTTCTTAAGCGGAATTAGACCACCCCTTGAGCGAGCATGGCATCAGCTACTTTTACAAAACCTGCAATATTGGCTCCTTTAACATAATTTACGTACCCCTCTTCTTTACCGTAATACAAACAAGATTGATGAATTTCGGCCATGATGGATTGTAATTTGGCATCTACTTCCTCTCTGGACCAATTGTACCTGAGTGAGTTTTGTGCCATTTCTAAACCTGAAACAGCAACACCACCTGCATTTGAGGCCTTACCGGGGGCATAAAGAATTTTGTGATTGGTGAATTGGTGTATGGCTTCCGGAGTAGAGGGCATATTGGCTCCCTCTCCAACACATACACAGCCATTTTTTATCAATAAATCAGCATCTTTTTCATTCAGTTCATTTTGGGTAGCACAAGGTAGAGCTACCTCGCAGGCAACTTCCCATGGGGTTTTTCCGGCAACGAATTTCGCCTTTGGATATTTTTTGATGTAGGAACTGATACGCTCCCTTTTTATGTTTTTGAGTGTCATTACATGTTTTAATTTTTCCTCGTCTATGCCCTCCGAGTCAAAAATATACCCGGAAGAATCTGACAAGGTCAATACTATACCTCCTAATTGAATGGCTTTCTCGGCAGCGTACTGGGCTACATTTCCACTTCCCGAAATCACTACCTTTTTGCTCTTGAGGCCAGTTCCATTATTTTCCATCATTTTTTGAACAAAATAAACCACTCCATAACCTGTGGCCTCCGGTCTAATAAGCGAACCTCCCCAAGAAATACCTTTTCCTGTCAAAACCCCTGTAAACTCATTTTTCAATCGCTTGTATTGTCCGAACATATAGCCTATTTCTCTACTACCTACTCCGATATCTCCAGCAGGGATATCTCTGTTTGGGCCGATGTGTCTAAACAATTCAGTCATAAAACTTTGGCAAAAACGCATTACTTCAGTGTCAGTTTTTCCTTTGGGATCAAAATCTGAACCTCCTTTTCCTCCACCCATAGGAAGGGTGGTCAAACTGTTTTTAAAGATCTGTTCAAAAGCCAAAAACTTTAAAACACTCAAGTTAACACTGGGATGAAAACGCAATCCTCCCTTATAGGGACCAATGGCGGAATTCATTTCAATTCTGTAACCTCTGTTTACCTGAATTTCTTCTTTATCATCAATCCACGCTACACGAAAGGAGATCACGCGTTCGGGTTCAACCATACGCAAAAGAATATTTTGACCGTAGTAAACATTATTTTTTACGATATAAGGGATAACTGTCTCGGCTACTTCGGTTACTGCCTGCATAAATTCAGGCTCATTTTGATTTCTCTCGTTTACTTCAGCCAGAAAATCCTTGATTATTTTGTCCATGGGATTGATTTTTGATCAATTAAATTTACATTTTTATAGTGGGAATGAATTTAAATTTCAACCAAAAAGTAGTGATATTAAAGTTTCAACTTTAGAAACGGCAATCACTTTAATGAATTCATTTTGTTTGCTAATTTTAGCAAATTTAGAGATAACAATGGTATCAAAACCTAGTTTTGATGCTTCTTGTATGCGTTGTTCGGTTTTAGGTACGGGCCTGATTTCGCCCGATAGCCCCACCTCTGCTGCAAAGCAAAAGTTTTCACAAACAGCCATATCATGATAACTGGATAATATTGCAACGATGACCGCTAGATCAATGGCAGGATCGGCAATAGAAATGCCTCCAGTAATATTGATAAAAACATCTTTGGTACCTAGGGTAAAACCTGCTCTTTTTTCCAAAACAGCTAAAAGCATATTGAGCCTTTTGGTATTGTAGCCAGTAGTGGTTCTTTGAGGAGTACCATATACGGCAGTACTTACCAAAGCTTGAATTTCTATCATCAAGGGGCGAATACCTTCAATAGTTGCAGCGATGGCGTGTCCACTCAATTTTTCATCTTTCTCCGAAATCAAAAGTTCACTGGGGTTGCTAACTGCCCTTAAACCTTTAGATTGCATTTCATAAATTCCGACCTCGGATGTAGCACCAAAGCGATTTTTTTGGGTTCTCAAGATGCGGTAGATGTGATTTCGGTCACCCTCGAAATGTAATACGACATCGACCATATGTTCCAATATCTTGGGGCCTGCAATTTGACCTTCTTTTGTAATATGTCCCACTAAAAAAACAGGCACATGAGTTTCCTTGGCAAATTTGATAAATTCTGCAGTACATTCTTTGATTTGTGACACACTCCCCGGACTACTGTCAATATAGTCGGTTTGCAGGGTTTGGACCGAATCAATAATTACCATCTCAGGAGTTAATTTTTCTATTTGTGAAAAAATATTTTGGGTTTTTGTTTCACTGAGGACAAAACAATGATCTGAGGAGCTATTCATTCGGTCGGAACGGATTTTGATCTGTTGTTGGCTTTCTTCTCCGGACACATAAAGTATTTTACATTTGATGGTCATGGCAATTTGCAACAGCAAAGTTGACTTTCCAATACCAGGCTCGCCTCCTAAAAGCATTAAGGCTCCTGGAATGATCCCCCCTCCCAAGACTCGATTCAATTCGTTGTCTCCAGTATCGATTCTTGATTCTGAAGAAATTTCAATCTGATTGATTTTAAGGGGTTTTGAGATGGTGTTGATCTTTTTTTCACTTTTCCAATCTTTTTTATCCGTTTTTTCCAACACCTCTTCTGTGAGGGTGTTCCATTTTTTGCATGACTTGCATTGGCCTTGCCATTGTGCGTGTTGCGTTCCACAGTTTTGACAAAAGAAAGAGGTTTTAACTTTACTCATGTGGACAATATGAAAAAATCAAAATTATTTATGGCGATTAACCAAAGGTAAAGCAAAAAATGCCATGGCACCAAAAGTTACCACAATAAGCGTCTGGCATGTCCATATTATCCACCCAAAGGCCAAGCTGGATTCATTTGAAACACCATAAGCAACTAATACCAAGGAAACTGAATAGGGGTAAATACCGATACCTCCGTTGGTAGCAGAGATCGAAAGCCCCCCAATGACAAAAGCAGGAATCATTGCATTCATTCCTAGACTTGCTGTCTCAGTAATGGAAAATTTGACTATCCAAAACATCAAAATATACATCATCCAAATAAATAGAGTGTGGGCCACAAAAAATTCCTTATTATTAATTTTTTTTAAGGAAATCATTCCCTCCCAAATACCCTGAAAAAATTTTTTTATTCGATATGTAGAGGGGTGAGTCGATTGGAGGAAAAACACTCTAAAGATTATAAATCCTGAGGCTAAAATAAACAGACTAAGTCCAATTTGAAAAAAGTTTAGCTTTTCAAAATTGAGATTATTTACAATTAAATCATACTGAATTACCAATGCGAATAGGATGCAGACCATTAGTAAGATAAGATCTATCACCCGCTCCGCTATAATAGTGCCAAACCCTTTCTGAAAAGGGATATTTTCATAACGACTCATAGTTGAGGCTCGAAGTAATTCCCCAGATCGGGGAATACCTAAATTTGATAAATAACAGATTAATACGGCCAAAATAGAATTGATGGTTTTTGGATGATAACCTAGTGGTGCCAGGAGATATTTCCATCGTATCGCCCTAGAAATATAGCTTAATATTCCAAAAAACGCAGAAAGGCATACGAAACGATAATCCGCATTTTTGATGTACCTATTGATGTTGAGGCGGTCTTCGGGAGTTGTGTTTTGGTAACTAAGATAAATAAAGAATACCCCTATGGCTAACGGAATCATTTTTTTTGAAAGTGAAAGGATTTTCTTCAATATTTTAATTTAGGCGGTTGGTTTTTTCGTTGGGAAAAATAATGGTGGGCTTAAAATTTTTGGCCTCTTCAAATTCCATTTGTGCATATCCAATAATAATTATGATGTCTCCTTTTTGGGCTTTCCTGGCTGCAGGTCCGTTAAGGGTCACCTCTCCACTGGATCTTTTACCCTCTATGATGTAGGTTTCTAGTCGTTCACCGTTATTAATATTTACTACTTGTACTTTTTCGCCTACTATAAAATTAGCAGCATCGATTAATTCTTTGTCTAAGGTTATACTACCAACGTAACTCAAGTCAGCATCGGTAACCTTAACCCTATGTATTTTCGATTTTATTACTTCTATCAACATTCGCCAAATTTAGTGATTTAAGACATATCCAAATTATCTATTAACCTTATTTTCCCTAGGTAGGCGGCAATAAAACCTCGACCTCGATGACTAAATTTTTCCAAATCAATCTCTTTAAGTGTTTCAGGGTCTGTTATTTTGAAATAATCCAATTTTAACTCACTTTGATTTTCAAAAAAATCAATAACCATGCTTTTAACTTTTTTGTAGGGGACCTTTTTGGTAATGGACTTTGCAAATGTAAGTCCTTCAAATAATTTTGAAGCCAATCTTTTATGATCTGCAGAAAGTAAAATATTCCTTGAACTCATAGCCAGCCCATTACTTTCTCTAATTGTAGGGCATCCAATAACTTTAGTTTTTAACTTCAAGGAACGGGTTATATGACTTATAATCAGAAGCTGTTGAAAATCTTTTTCTCCAAAATAAGCGTGATCTGGGGAGAATGTTTTGAGAAAATGGGTCACTACCGTAGCTACCCCTTGGAAATGTCCTTCTCTTTTTTCTCCTTCCATCACAAGGTCTAATCCACCTAAGTCAAAGTATTCTGATTTCACGATATTACCGTAAACATCATTTGCTTCGGGAACGTAAACAATTATATCATTACTAATTTCTCCTATCAAACGTAGGTCCTCATTGATATTGACGGGATAATCATCTAGGTCGGTTTTGTCGTCAAATTGAGTAGGATTTATAAAAATACTTATTAAAGCCGTTTTATTTTCTTCCACAGCCCTTTCAATCAAAGACAAATGTCCCTGGTGAAGCGCACCCATGGTTGGAACCATTCCAATTGGGCGAGTTTCAAATGATAAATGTTCAACCAAGGATTTAGATGTCCTGAAAACCCTCATTTAGTAAAAAATTAACAGGTGTAAAGATACAGAATTCAACATATTCCGTTAAATTTTTGTAATTTTGCCAAGCTTTACCTACTTGATTATTTATAGAGAGTTTATGAAAGACAAAAAAGTTCTGAATATCTCGTCTGAAGTGGTTCCATATCTCCCACAGACCAATCAAGCGATTAATTCATATAAAATCCCGAAATTCATTAATGATCATGGTGGCCAGACTCGGATTTTTATGCCTCGATACGGACTTATCAACGAGAGAAGACATCAGCTACACGAGGTAATTCGTCTTTCAGGGATGAATTTGGTGATCAACGATGTTGATATGCCTTTGATTATAAAAGTTGCCTCAATACCTAAGGAGAGAATGCAAGTCTATTTTATCGACAATGATGAATATTTCAAAAGACGAGCCGTGTTGAGAAACGAAAATCAAAATCTTTTTGCAGACAATGACGAAAGGATGATTTTTTTTACTAAAGGGGTAATAGAAACGATTAAAAAACTAAATTGGTCTCCTGATATTATCCATTTACACGGTTGGTTCACTTGTCTTTTTCCACTTTATCTTAATACATATTATAAAGATGAACCCATATTTGCTCAAAGTAAAATCGTAACATCGGTTTATGCTAAAGATTTTGAAGGTGTTCTTTCAGACCAATTCTACCAGAAAGTCGCATTTGACAAAATACCAGACGAATTGATTGAACCATTAAAAAATTCTAATTTTGAAAATTTAGAGAAATTGAGTTTAAACTTTTCGGAGGGTTATGTAATTGCAGATGCTGAGGTTCCTGAGTCAATAGAAAAATATTCAAAAGAAAAACAAATCCCTGTTCTAAGCTACCAAGAATCTCAAAACCAAGAAGCTTTAGTTGAATTTTACACTAATCTTATTTTAAAATAACGGATGTATTTTTTGAGGATTTTCATCAATCGTGTGTCTATTCTTTTGTTATTGTCTCTAACGATTTTTTCATGTGATAAAGAATATCACGCTGCTGGCTCTGAAATTTTGCTTTCGACTGCCCTTAAGTCAAAATCCTATGTTGCTCCAGTTTTCTCGTACCAGAAGAAAGTTAATTATTTTCAAACCGATGGACTTCCTTTGGGTCAACTCGGTAAAATTCGCTTAACTGGATTTGGAACTACCGAAGCCAATATTACTTCCAAGTTGGTCATTGCCCAAAACCCAGCTTTTGGTAATTTCACCCAAAAAAGAGAGGATGAGGGAGATGAAAACAATGTTGCTATAATTGATGAAAAAGAAACTGTAACTCAAGTCTATCTCGAAATACCATTTTTTAACAATACAAATGATAAGGATGGTGACGGTGTCATAGATTCTTTAGATATAGATTCTGAGGATCAAGATAGTGATACTGATGGGGATGGGATTAGTGATTTTGACGAGACTCAAAACAATCTTAATCCATTAAGTGATGATAGCGACGGCGATGGTATTTTGGATGGAGACGACCAAGATAACAAGACATATGATCATGAAAACAAAGTCTATGAAATCGATTCGATCTATGGAAATCGTGAAGCTCGTTTTGAACTCAAAGTATATGAACTAAAGTATTTTTTATCTAAATATGACCCTGCTACAGAATTTCAAAAACAAACAAAATATTTCTCTAATACAGACTTTTTTGAGACCGGCTTTTATGGGAAAACACTCCACGATGCCTCTTATCAACTCAATTTTGAAGAGTTACGTTTTAATTATGAACAGGACGATCCCGATACAGAAGACGTTGATGAGCGTGAAACCGTACAAACTCGGTTAACCCCCAGAATTCGTATCCCTTTGGACAAAGACTTTTTTCAAGAAAAAATTCTCAATCAAGAAGGTGAAACTGTTTTTTCTAATGAAGACAATTTTTCTCAGCACCTAAGGGGAATTATTATTAGAGCTGATAATTTCGAGGATGACTTATACATGTTATTGGATATAAGAAATGCAATAATTAGAATTGAATATGAATATGATCAAGTGGACACTAATGGAACTGAAAGTGACACCTCTGATGATGTCACAGAAAAGATGTCAAAAACCTTTCTAATGAATTTTGGCATGCATTTTAATACCATTAAAAACAATAATTTAAATTCCCAAATTGACCAGGAGATTCTTTCCGGTCAAAATAATAAACCTTCTAAACAAATTTACCTAAGCGGAAATGGATTGTTTTCCACATTGAAACTATTCGAGCCAAACGGAGAAGGAAATCAAATATTGAATGACCTCAGAAACAATCAATGGATAATTAATGAGGCTAATTTAGTACTTTATATTGATCAAGATCAGTATAGCTCTCTTGATCAATCTCAATTTCCAGATCGACTTTACCTGTATAGGTTTAACTCCGGAGCTCCACTAACCGATTTTAACATTGACAATTCAGTGAACAATACGGTTAGGAATAGGAACAAATTCATTTATGGAGGAATCTTAGAACTGGATGATGCTAACAAGCCATATCGTTATAAATTTAGGTTAACGGATCATGTAAATAGGCTGATCAGAAAAGATTCCACCAATATATCACTTGGTTTGGTTCCAGCCAACGGCCTTACAGCAATTTATTCAATAAGAGCAGAGACTAACGACCAAGAATTTATTAATTATCCGACCACGGCAATTTTAAATCCAAGGGGAGTCATTCTACATGGTAGTGAAAATAAAACTAATCTGGAGAATGGTGGATTAAAACTTGAGATTTTCTACACTGAGTATTAGTTAAATTAAACTTTTTATACCACTTCTTTTCTTGCTTTTATATTATTATAGCTAATTAATATTATATTTATTTTAACTATAAATTAAATCTATAATTATACGGCAATATTCTTGTATTCTTATTTTTTTTCACTTAATAGAAGTATATTATAATAATAAATTATCATAAATACTTAATTGATAGAAATTGTCTAATATATAAGAAAATTATACATAAAACTGTTACAACCAGTCCTATATTCCAACTTAATAGAATACTAACGCATAGAAAAATAATTTTCCACCAGAAAACAAACAAGATAAATCCAGCACTCATTTTGATTGAACTATAGAAAACTACATCCTTAAATAGTACCAAAATTTTTTTTAGTATGATCAAGGGAGGGAGATTGGGTATGGAAAATAAACCGATTATTAGCTTATGCCATTTTTGTTTTTCAATACTTTTTTTGTGGGGTAGGATTTTTTTCTCAATCCCTTTTTTCATTTCTTTAAAAGACATTTTGGTGTTTGCACTGTGAATCAACTTTTTTCGATCTTCATAATGCTCATCTTTCTCTGGAAGCCATAAACATTTTTTCATATGTAATTCTAAAGACTCTCTGATTGCATTGATCCGCTCGGGTTTTTCACCGTAGTTCTCAGTGAAGGAATTAATAATAATTGCTTCTCCAAAAACCAAATGCAGATCACAAAGTGGATTCCTGTGGTGGCCGTAATTAATCCCTACCGGAACAATGTAAATTGGGTTATCAGAGTTCTCTTGGGCTTCATAAGCTAATCGGCTGCTTCCCTTAGATAAGGGTTTAAGGAAAAACTCATTGTGATGCCCAGCCTCTGAGAACATCATAATCGATTGATTATCAGAAAGTAGTTTCTTACATCGATTAAAAATGGCTTCATTTTTTTTCAGGTTGGTATAGCCATTTCTGATTCTGTATACCGGAAGCATTTTCAATGCATCCATAAACCATTGCATTGGACCACCAAAAATATCACTACGGGTGAGAGATGTTACGGGCCTATCTATGTTACAACCTACAAGTAGTGGGTCCATAAAAGCGCCTTGATGATTAGGAGAAAACAAAACACCCCCATTTTTGGGGATATTTTCCAGGCCATAAATCCTGATTCTTCTGAAATAACAGTTGGTAATAATCCTGATGATATACTTTGTGAAGTAGTAAAATAGCTTCTTCATTGAATAACTGTGGGTAAATTTGAAGATTTAGGCATAAAAATTCACCTTAAAATTCGTCACAATTTATAAAAAATATAAAATTTATAAATCTATCGCATCCAGCGATTTTGTAAAGATTTTGTTATTTTTTTTTATATTGTTATAATTTAGAAATTCAACTTCTCTAAATTAAAGTTGTCACCTCCATTTTCTGGAGACAAAACATAAAAAACCATACAATTATGAGCAAAGATCATCAGTTTGACTTTAAATTTTATGAGTGGGAAAAAAAGTTCCACGACCGCCCTTTTCTGAGACAACCCTTTGGTGATCAATGGGAAGAGTATACATGGGCTGAAGTAGGACAAATGGCTAGAAAATTAGCTTCTGGATTGAAGTCAATGGGCCTAAGGGAAAATGCTCACATTGGGCTTATTTCAAAAAATTGTAGAGAATGGATCATCGCCGATATGGCAATTATGATTGCAGGCTATGTATCAGTTCCTTTTTTTCCTTCACTCAAGGGAGCAGAGTTGGGATATCTGCTTGATTTTGGTGAAGTTGACTTAATATTTGTAGGAAAAATTGAGACTTGGGACGAAATACAAACTCATATTCCTAAAGATTTTCCTATTATCAGGTTCCCCCACTACAAAGGGTGCACTCCCGTAGATAGAGGTGAGGAGTGGTTTGATTTTATCAACCGATACCAACCCATAAAAGATCCTCATATCCCTAAACTCTCTGATTTGTGGACCATTATCTTTACATCGGGTACTACAGGGAATCCCAAAGGCGTTATGCTGTCTTATTTGGCCTTAGATGAAACAAAGATTATTACCGAACAGGTCAACCCTTTGAAGATTGATTTTTCAGGAAATAATGACTTTATATCTTATTTACCCTTGAACCATATTGCTGAGCGAGTTGTGGTAGAGCATGTCTGTCTTAGATTTGGTGGCAGTATATCTTTTGTAGAATCTTTGGACACTTTCGCTACAAACCTTAAAGACATCCAACCCCATGTATTTTTTGCGGCACCTAGGATATGGACTAAATTTCAAATGGGAATTTTAGCAAAAGTTCCTCAGGGAAAATTAGCCACTTTACTTAAAGTACCCTTGGTTTCGGCTTTGATAAAGCGAAAATTAAAAAAGAATCTTGGTTTAAGTCGAGCCAGATCAACAGTATCAGGATCAGCCCCTTTACAATTGTCTATTATAGAATGGTTTAGAAAAATAGATATTTTTATCACCAATGGCTATGGAATGACGGAAAATTGCGCAATTTGCACTCAAGTAGACGGTCGGGATTTCGAAAAGCTAGATTCTGTTGGAAAACCACAATGTGGTGTACAGATCAAAATAGATCAAAATACCGAAGAAATTCTTATGAAAGGCCCATTTGTAATGGATGGTTATTTCAAAAATGAAAAGATGAGCAAATCTACCCTTGTGGACGGTTGGTTGCATACAGGAGATAAAGGTTATTTGGATGAGGACAATTATTTATTTATTACCGGTAGAGTAGCTGACAGTTTTAAAACCTCCAAAGGCAAATTCATTGAACCTTTAACTATAGAAAATCACTTTGGAAACATCAAAGAACTAGAGGAAGTTTGTATTACTGGCTTGGGTTTACCCCAACCCATCGCCTTGGCTCAATTATCAGAAATAGGTAAAGCCCTCCCCAAAGAAGAACTTAAAGTTTTAATGGAAGGAAAATTGCTAGAGATCAACGCTGAATTAGAAAGCTACAAAAAAATTTCTACCCTAATATTGGTAAAAGAACAATGGACGGAACAAAATATGATTTTGGGACCCACTTTAAAGATCAAAAGAGGAAATGTCGAAGAAATGTACTCTAAGAACTACAAGAGCTGGCATGAAGCCCCTCATACTGTTTTATTTGAAAAGTAGTATATTTACCCGAAAAAACCAAACCGGGTATTTGTATCCGAAATATTATTGACCACATTAACTTTAACAATAATTAAATGAAAACAAAAACAATTATTAAAAATTTAAGTTTATTATTTGCAATGCTCATAATAAATATCATGTTTGCTCAGACCAGTATCAGTGGTTCGGTAGTGGATGAGCAAAACAACCCATTACCAGGTGTAAATATTGTTGTTCAAGGATCGAATTTTGGTACTACAGCAGATTTTGATGGGAATTTTACAATTAATATTTCCCAAGAACTACCTTTTTCCGTTGAATTAAGTTATCTAGGTTTTGTAACTCAGGTAATTCAGGTCACTGATAGTTCTCAAGAAATTAATGTATCTATGATAGAAGGTAATGATTTACTCGAAGAAGTAATCATTTCTGCAAATAGAAGAACAGAAAAAATTCAAGACGCTCCCGCTTCAATTTCGTTAATAACTGCGCGTGACATTCAAAATTCCTCCGAAGCTATTGACCCTGTTAGACACCTTATCAATATTCCCGGAGTAACTGTCCAGCAGCAAACAGCTAATACTATGAATATAGAAATGAGAGGAGGTAATGGTTTATTCGGGACAGGGGTTTATCCAATGTTAGATTATAGAAATATTGTAACTCCAGTTGCGAGATCCTTTTTCACCTATCAGGCTGGACTTTCAAACCTTGATTTAGAACGTATTGAGGTAGTAAGAGGAGCAAATTCTGCTTTGTATGGTCCTGGTGTTGAAGCTGGTGTTGTCCATTTTATGACAAAGAAAGCAATTGATTATCCAGGAACAACTGCAGAATTATATGGAGGAAATATGAGTTCAATGGGAGGTGCCGTAAGACATGCTTTTTCCAACGAATCAAAAACATTTGGCTACAAATTAAATGTAAAATACTCAGAAGGTGATGATTTTACTCTAGATCCCGATGAGGATGCTGAACGAATTGCTTCATTCCAAACTACTATTAAACAGCCTGCAATAACAAATAATGTTGTAGATGCTACTCTCCCTGGCAAAGTTCTTTTAAGAAGATCAGACCTTGACCCTGATCTTGACGGTAATCCATTACAACAAGAGTATAGAAATGTTTCTGCAAATGTACATCTTGAATTTAGACCAAATAGCGATACATCTGGTATTATCTCCGGAGGAATTGCTAATGGATCTGGTATTTTTGTCAATGATCAAGGTTTTGGTTTGACTCAAGGTAATGATATGTGGGGCCAAGCAAGATTAACAAAAGGCAACTTTTTCGCTCAGGTTGCTTACACCTACAATGATGGTGGAGCTGAGGATAATCCAACATTTTTATATTCCACGGGGAACCGTGTAGTTTCGGCTCGAGGAGCAACAGAGGCGCTTTTACAATACAATTTTGATATTTCATTTCTAGACACAAATTTTATTGTGGGATTGGATTACAGAAATACGACCTCTGACTCAGAGTATACACTTTATGGAAACAATGAAAATGATTCTGATTATGGAATAATGGGGGGCTATATTCAAGGGACCTCAAGCTTAGGTGAAAAACTAAAACTAACCTACGCACTTAGAAGGGACAAAATGAGTATAATTGATGAATCTGCATTTGCCCCAAGGGTAGCTTTAGTTTACAAAGCAAATGAAAGAAATTCCTTCAGAGTTTCTTTCAGTAGATCAACTACTGGTCCATCTGCCTTAGAATCATTCATTGACTTTCCTGTTGCAACTCTTGCGCCAGGCGTGCTAGATGTTTGGTTAGCTGGTAACATTGAACCTCATATTTTTGACCCCAATGCTCCAATAGAATTGGTTGGACTAGGGACTTCTATACCAAGAAGTTTAACTGGTTTACCAGCCGCCATCCCATACGCTGCTGTAAAAGACCTTGTACTACCTCAGGTATATGATGGTTTAACTAATGCTGGTCAAGGAGCTCTAGTTCCGTTTATAACAGATTTTTTTACTACCTATCAAGGACCATCTGCTCTAATTGGACAACTTGCTCCTTATAATATATTTAACCCATCACAAGCAATGCCTAACTTAGATGATACTGCTAGTGGACAAATAGCATATACCAATGGTTGGGAGGTCGGTTACAAAGGTTTACTGGGTGATAAGCTTTCACTGGCTGTGGATGTTTACACATTTGAAAGGGAAGGTTTCATCGAGTTTACCGGAGTTGGGCCTACATACTCTTTAGTTGGTGGAGATATTCCTAGTACACTTTCACAAGTTGGAGCTGACCTTGTTGCAGATCCAACAATTCAAGCAGTCGTTGGTGGTGCACTGCAGGCCGCCTACACTAATAATGGCCTTCCACTTACTGGCTTATCTGTAGCTCAAGTAACCGGTCTTGGATTAGGCCCTGCTCTGACAGCTGCTGGTTTACTCGCGGGAGATGGCTCTCTACCTTCAGCAGATTTAGCTACTCAAGGTGCTTTGGCGGGTCTCAGTCAGCAAGTAGCTGGTGGCTTCGCAGCCGGAGGTCAAGCTTTCGAGGGTAATATTAATCGACAATATTTTGGTACTGTTGAAAGTAATAGAGCTCCAAACGATGGTGTAACTCACAGCATGGCTGGTTACAGAAATTATCCTGGTGCAAAAAGGAGTCATTGGGGCGCTGATGTTGCTGTGGAGTATTTTGCAAATGACAATTTAACTTTTTGGGGAAACTATTCTTACATCAGTCAAAATGAATGGATCCCAGGAGAAGCTGATGATGATGGTCTTCCTTTCCCATCTTATTTAAATACGCCACTAAATAAATATAGATTGGGGGTTAAATTCTCAAATCAAAGCGGTATAAGAGCTGGACTCGCTTTCCAACATGATGATGCATTCTTTTCTAACTTTGGTCAAGGACTTGGTGGGGACACCCCTGAGAGAAATCTTCTTGATTTTAATGTAGGATTTCCTTTAACTAGCAAAATTGGACTTGATTTACAAGTAACTAATTTAGCTAATGTTGAATATAGAGCTTATCCAGGACTACCTGTTATAAAAAGAAGGGCTATTCTGAAGGCGACTTTTGACTTTTAATCCAATCATTTAATTAACAAAAAAGAGCAACTTAAGTTGCTCTTTTTTTTTTTGGATTTTTTTAAAATTGGATTAAGGTAAAATGTTAGATTTCTGTGGAAATTTTTTGATTTTAATTTATAGCTAAATACTATATTTGCATTCAAACTTATTTAAATGGCAGATTCACTAGGATTAGTATCCCAAATAATAGGACCCGTTGTAGATGTAACTTTTACTGGTAAGGGAAATTCCCTCCCAAAAATATATGATTCCCTTGAAATATCTAAAGCTGACGGTACTAAGTTGGTACTTGAAGTTCAATCTCATATTGGAGAGAATACCGTAAGAACTGTATCCATGGACTCTACAGACGGTTTGAGCCGAGGTACTGAAGCCAAAGCCACAGGAAGCCCAATCCAAATGCCCACAGGCGAGGAGGTCTATGGAAGACTATTTAATGTGATAGGTGATGCCATTGACGGATTGGGAAATCTACCAAAAGAAAATGAAAACGGACTGCCCATTCACCGTCAAGCACCTGCCTTCGAAGATCTTTCTACTTCTACCGAAGTTCTTTTTACTGGTATAAAAGTAATTGATCTTATTGAACCCTATGCTAAAGGAGGAAAAATTGGTTTGTTTGGAGGAGCTGGAGTTGGTAAAACTGTTTTGATTCAGGAATTGATCAACAACATTGCTAAAGGTCATGGGGGGCTCTCGGTATTTGCTGGAGTAGGCGAGAGAACTAGAGAAGGAAATGACCTTTTGCGAGAGATGTTAGAATCAGGTATTATAAAATATGGTGATGACTTTTTAAACTCTATGGAAGAAGGTGGATGGGATTTAACTAAAGTGGATAAGAAAGCCATGCTCGAATCCAAAGCCACATTTGTTTTTGGCCAGATGAATGAGCCTCCTGGAGCAAGAGCTCGTGTAGCCCTTTCAGGATTAACCATCGCTGAATATTTTAGGGATGGTGCCGGAGATGGACAGGGGAAAGATGTACTTTTCTTTGTCGATAATATTTTCCGATTTACGCAAGCTGGTTCAGAGGTTTCGGCCCTTTTGGGACGTATGCCTTCTGCCGTAGGTTATCAGCCCACATTGGCTACCGAAATGGGAGCTATGCAAGAAAGAATTACTTCTACCAAAAAAGGATCCATTACTTCAGTACAAGCGGTATATGTCCCCGCAGATGACTTGACGGATCCAGCACCTGCTACTACCTTTGCCCACTTAGATGCTACTACAGTACTGTCGCGTAAAATTGCTGAGTTGGGAATTTATCCTGCAGTAGACCCATTAGAATCCTCCTCTAGAATTCTAACTGCTGATATTTTAGGAGACGATCATTATAACTGTGCCCAAAGGGTTAAGGAATTGTTACAACGTTATAAGGAGTTACAAGATATCATTGCTATTTTGGGAATGGAGGAACTCTCCGAAGAAGACAAGTTGGCTGTATCAAGAGCCAGAAGGGTGCAACGTTTTCTCTCTCAACCTTTCCATGTAGCCGAACAATTTACCGGAATCCCTGGAGTATTGGTGGACATCAAAGACACCATCAAAGGATTCAATATGATCATGGATGGTGAATTAGATCACTTACCCGAAGCAGCCTTCAACTTAAAGGGAACCATAGAAGATGCCATTGAGGCTGGAGAAAAAATGTTAGCAGAAGTATAATGCACATAGAAATCATTTCCCCCGAAGCCACCCTATTCAGTGGTGAAGTTGAGTCAGTAATTGTTCCAGGATCTTTGGGATCTTTTCAAATGCTCAATAACCATGCACCCATTGTCTCTACCCTCAAAGAGGGAATCGTTAAGATTTCCGGTAAAATGGACTTGGATGATACTTTTAAAGACAAGTTTAAAAAACAAGACGATAATACAACGCTATTTCAGATTAGTTCCGGTACTGTTGAAATGAGGAATAACAAATTGATACTCCTAGCAGATTAATTTGCTCCATCAAAACTTTATTGATCATGAAAAAAAACCGAGTCAAAACACTCCTGTGTCTTTTTTTTGCGATTTGTGGGATCAAAGCCCAAAAAAAAGTAGAGATTGACTCTTTTCAAACGCAAAAACTCGATGAAGTAGTCCTTTCTTCAAACCGTTTGGAAACCCCATTACGTCAAAACTCCAAGACTATACAAATCCTTAATTCAGACCAAATCCGTCAAAGTGGAGTCACCCACGTTGTAGACCTGTTGCAACAAATTGCAGGAGTAGACATTAAAAGAAGGGGAGCAGGATCAACTCAAGCTGATCTCAACATTCGGGGTGGAACTTTTGACCAAACCCTTTTGCTTATTGACGGAATCAAATTAGACGATGCCCAAACCGGACACCATACCCTAAATTTTCTCCCACCTCCTCAAATGGTTGAACGAATCGAAATTATCAAAGGCCCTGCTGCCAGAGTATATGGCCAAAATGCTTTTACAGGTGCCATAAATATAGTAACCAAAAAAGAGATCCCTAAAACATTGACCCTGAATTTGCAACAGGGTAATTATGATCAAACAAATGGTTCGATTTTTTTGGGAAAGCCAGGTGAAAAAACTAGTGTTATGGGATTTTTTTCCAGAAATACCTCAGACGGCTACCGTTACAACACCGACTACAACCAAACTCAATATTTTATTAAATCCACCTTTAACCGGCATAAAACCCCGCTAGATCTTATTGCTACCTTTTCGGGACGAAATTTTGGAGCCAATGGTTTTTATGCCACTCCTTCGGCAAAGGAACAATACGAGGAAACTCAGGCTAGCCTCATTTCATTGTCACAAAGACGAAAGAAAGGAGCCTGGATATTCAAACCTAAAGTTTATTGGCGTAGGGGACAGGACATGTATGAATACATCCGAAATAAACCTGAAATATACCGTAATCTCCATCTCACCAATAAAATAGGGACAGCTTTTGACACTTCTGTAGCTTCGAATTGGGGATTTACGGGAGTCGGAGTTGACATCTCCAAGGTCAGTATCCGTAGTAATAATCTGGGTGATCGAAGTCGAACCATGATGAATTTCTTTTTAGAACATAGATTCTATCTGTTCAATAAAAGTGTAGATATTACCCCTGGCTTGGTTGCAAACTATTTCTCTGACTTTGGAAGTTATAGTTTTCCTGGTATCGACATAGGTTGGCAAATCAGCCCTAAGTTTCGCCTTTATGCAAACTCAGGGGTTACCTTTCGCATCCCGACATTTACTGATCTTTATTATTCAGACAGAACCACTTTAGGTAATGCCAATTTAAAACCCGAAGAAGCTAACTCTAATGAATTAGGGATACGCCTTTTTAACCCCAAAGTTTCTCTCTCTTTGGCCTTTTTTAGTCGTAAGGCCATAAACCTAATAGACTATGTCAAAAACAACCAGGATGAGACTATTCCCTTTAAGGCAGAAAACATACAGCAGGTTAACACCAGTGGAATCGATTTTGAGTTCATACACCTTATTCCTATCAACACCCTAATTCACGAGTTCAAGATCAGTTATTCCTATCTGGAAAACAACTTGAAAAATAGTGGCTTTAATCTTTCCCGATATTCTATCAATAATGACTTAAAACATCATTTTGTGTCTAACTATTACCTGCCGATTAATAAAAATTTCAACACCTTCTTTGTATACAAATACGTGGAAAGAACCTCTGGTGATGCCTACTCAGTGATTGATGTTTCTGCACAATGGACAATCAGTCGATGTCAAATTAGCATTTATTTTAACAATATTTTTAACACGGAGTATTGGGAATCTAATTTGGTTCCTATGCCCAAAGGTAACGGACTTTTGGGACTGAGTTATTCTTTTTGATGTTCCAGTCTTAGGATATTTTCCATAATCAGATCTGTTTCCCAGCCTCTGTAATGCATGGCATTCCAAACCTTTTTCTTTTTAACTGCTAGTGGGCGATATTGATGGGCATTCCAAACTTTTTCTGCTAGAACTTGACCACATTCCCAATAAGCTTTATCAGAAATTTCTTTCATTGCATTTTTGATGTTCCAGTCAGAGATATCTCGTTGTTTTAGTTCCCTGACCAGTCGTCTTTTCCCCCATTTTTTGATGTTGAATTTTCCATGGATAAATTGTTCTGCAAAGCGCGTCTCGTTTAGATAATTTTGCTCTATTAAATGAGAAATAATAGTATCAATTTGTGTTCCGAACACACCCAGTTCATTTAGTTTTTTTGATACTTCTTGATGGCAACGCTCTTGATAGGCACAATAATATTCTAATTTCTTCTGGATTTCAATTAAGAGAATTACTTCATTTGGCATAGTTAAAATTACTAAGTTTTAAAGCTTCAAAAAAATTGCTTGTGCTTATTTCACTCAATTAAAATCTCCAATCTTAAATTATAGTTAAAGGTGATTAAAAAATAAAAAGAGGTAATATAACTAAAGGATCAAATATTGTAAGCCGGCAAATAAGAGAAATTACAAATAGCCAGTACAATAAAGGCATAAAAAAACCGCCCTGATCTCAAGGCGGTTTTCGGTTATTTGGTTCGGAGTAGTCTTCTGTTTTGATCCAAAAAACGAAACTCCAAATAACGATAAGCATCACGGGTTACAATATGCACCCACTTTTTGTGTTTAAGATACCAGTTGGCCCGGATGGAGGGGAAACCGCTGGTTAGGTAGGCAGCGACAAAAGGGTGAAGATGCAAATGCAACTTTTTCCTTTTGTTGTGCCTGTGCTTGACAATTTTGTCAAGTTCTGCGTTGATTTTGTCTATTAGAACAATGGGAGCCTCAACCTCACCATTTTTGTTGGGATTGGGCTCTCGTGTCTTAATACTCATCTCCTGACGGACGCGTTGGCGGGTAATTTGGATCAATCCAAATCGTGAAGGAGGCAGAATTTTGTGTTTAGTTCTGTCACTTTCCATTTCCTTTCGAAGATGTTCAAATAATTTTGTTCGATTTTCGTTGGTATTGAGGTCGATGAAATCAACAACAATAATCCCTCCCATATCTCTCAACCTTAATTGTCTTGCAATTTCACTAGCAGCGATCAAATTTACTTCCAAGGCAGTTTGTTCTTGAGATTTGGCCTTGTTAGATCTGTTGCCACTATTCACGTCTATTACATGCAATGCCTCGGTGTGTTCTATGACCAAGTAGGCACCTTTCTGCATGGATACCGTTTTACCAAATGAGGTTTTGATTTGCCTTTCAACTCCAAAATGATCGAAAATGGGTATTGATTTGTTTTTGAAATACTTTACAATGGACGCTTTGTCCGGAGCAATGGTTTCTAAATAATCTTTGATTTCTGACTGCATTTCGGGGTCATCTACGTGGATGCCCGAAAAATCATTGTCAAAAATGTCTCTCAAGATAGAGGAGGATCTATTTATTTCACTGAGAATTTTGGTGGGGTATTGATCCACTTTTACAAATTTCTCACACAAGTTTTTCCATCGGCCCAATAATTGATGTAAATCTGCGTCCAGTTCTTTGACTTTTTGGTCTTTGGCTACCGTTCTAATAATGACACCGAAGCCTTTTGGCCTGATGCTTTTGACGAGTTTTTTTAACCGACTTTTTTCAGCGTTACTTTCAATTTTTTGGGAAATAGAAATGCGATCCGAAAAGGGAATGAGTACCATGAACCTTCCAGCGAGAGACAATTCAGAGCTAACTCTTGGTCCCTTTGTCGAAATGGGCTCCTTAACTATTTGAACAAGGATCTGTTGTTGGGGTTTTAGATAGTCTTGTATAGATCCGTCCTTAGGTATTTCTTTTTCAAAACGAAAATTCTTTAAAGAATAATTTTTGGTTCTACCTGAGCTTACCAGTTTAAAAAATTTTAATAAAGTAGTGAGGTTAGGTCCTAAATCATGATAGTGTAAAAAACCATCTTTTTCGTGGCCTACGCCAACAAAAGCTGCATTTAGACCGGAAATAGGTTTTCTTATCCTGGCTGCATAAATGTCGCCAACAGAAAACTTATTATTATCTACTTCTTTATTGAGCTCAATTAATTTTCCATCCTTGAGCAGTGCAAAATCAACAGCAGAGGAATTCGATCGTATTATCAGTTCTTTATTCACTCTGTTGAATTTAGATACGACACCTTTTTTTGTGTCGATGTTAAACAATAAATATTCAGGATTTTCCTGGTGATACCGACAGGGCGGTATCAAATTTCAATGAACTTCGGATAAATTTTTAAGTGAATTTCCAAACACTATTTTTTCTTGTGGCGGTTCGCTCTTCGACGCTTTTTTCTTTTGTGCGTGGCTACCTTATGCCGCTTTCTTTTTTTACCACTTGGCATTGTTTGACTTTAAGTTAGAATTCATAAATAATTTTTTAAGCAACTTCTACCTTCGATTTTACGCCATTGGTGAAAGTTTTTGCAGGTTTGAAGGCAGGAATATTGTGTGCCGGTATTCTAACAGCTACATTTTTTGAAATATTTCTACCTGTTTTCTCAGCTCTGGTTTTGATAATAAAGCTTCCAAAACCCCGCAAATAGACATTCTCACCACTTTCTAAAGAATTTTTAATCTCTTTCATGAAGTTCTCCACAGTGGCTTGAACATCTGTTTTGTCAATCCCCAGCTGATCGGATATATTGTTTACTATATCAGCTTTTGTCATAATTTTTATTGTGTATTACTATTAATAGTTTAGAGGCTTGCAAATATAAAAATTAAAATTATAATTCATTCAGTCTTACCTTTTTATCTTTACAGATGCTTTTTCCCAAAATTTACTCTTTTTAGTTACAGAATGAGCTTTCAAATAAAATTGTTAGAATGGTTTAAAGAAAACCGCAGACCTTTTCCTTGGCGGAACAAAGCTGAACCTTATAATGTTTGGCTATCAGAAATTATTTTACAGCAGACAAGGGCTGCCCAAGGATTACCCTATTATGAATCTTTTATTTCAAATTTTCCTACAATTGAGAAATTGGCTCGGGCAAAAGAAGACGAAATAATGAGATTATGGGAAGGCTTGGGTTATTATTCAAGAGCTAGAAACCTTCATGCTACTGCCAAAATAATTATAAATCAGTACGGCGGAAAGTTCCCCAAAAATTTCAATCATATCAAAAGTTTAAAAGGGATTGGAGACTACACTGCAAGTGCCATTGCCTCTATTTGTTTTGATCAAGAACAAGCAGTTGTGGATGGCAATGTTTACAGGGTATTGTCAAGAATTTTTGGTATTGATCAACCCATTGATGCTTCAGGATCCCACAAAATTTTCAAAAAAAAAGCCCAACAGTTAATCAAGGGGACCCCTCCAGGGGACTTCAACCAAGCCATGATGGAGTTTGGGGCACTTCAATGTATTCCAAAAAACCCCAATTGCCAAGTTTGTATTTTTAAAAAAGACTGCCTGGCTTTCCAAATTGGAAAAGTAGGCATATTTCCAATTAAAGTCAGAAAAGTGAAAGTAAAAAACCGATTCTTACATTTTTTTGTAATGATAGATAGTTCTAAAAATACACTCCTACAAAAAAGAAAAGAAAAAGGAATTTGGCAAAACTTATATCAATTTCCTTTAATTGAAACTTTTGATAAACAAAAAAAAATTAAAAAAAACCAAATCGATTCTCTATTGGCTAAATATCAGATTACCTCAGATTTTACCATGGAGAAATGGAATGATAGGCCAATATTTCAAAAACTTACGCATCAGCATTTAGAAATTAATTTTTGGATTCTCAAGTTGAAAGACGGTGCCAATTTGAGTACACAAAGTAGTAAGATTCAAGATTATCCTATGCCTAAGGTGCTCCAAAATTTTAGAGACAATTTTTTTATCAACTGATTGTGATTCATTACTTTTGAAATAGTAATCCAAAAATCTTTTATCATGAGTGGTACTTTAAACAAAGTAATGTTAATTGGCCACCTGGGGGATGATGTTAAAATGCATTACTTCGATGGTGGAGGTTGTATAGGAAGATTCCCCCTTGCAACCAACGAGGTATATACTAACAAAACTTCAGGGGAAAAAGTGACCAATACAGACTGGCACAACATAGTGGTCAGGAACAAGGCCGCAGAGATTTGTGAGAAGTACCTTAGCAAAGGAGATAAGATTTACATTGAGGGACGAATCAAAACCAGAAAGTGGCAAGATCAGGATCAAAAAGATCGATATACTACTGAAATCAATTTAGATGAATTTACTTTTTTGACAACTAAAAAGACTGAATCAGAAGGGTTGAACTCCGCCACATCTGCTTCACCACCTAAGGAAGAAAACCCTCCGGAAAGTGATCTTCCGTTTTAATTAAAGTATCAGTTAATTGGATCTCGACCCTTTAAGTATACTAATCATTACCATAGATGTTCAAGGGTCGTTGTTGATCCAGGTCGTTTTTCTTGTATTGCTATTGGTCACTTCAGGGCTAGTTTCTGGTGCTGAGGTAGCTTTCTTTTCTTTAACTAAAGAAATATTGGATTCTGAAAAGGAGAAAAAGTCACGGCAAATGGAGATTATCAAAAAGATGCTTCATAACCCCAAACGTCTTTTAGCTACCATTCTAATCACCAATAATTTTATCAATATTGCTATTGTGTTGCTATTTGCCTCCCTTGGAGAGAACCTTTTTGGCCTAATCGATAATCCTTTTATTGTCCTTTTGATTGAAATAGGGGTCATTACTTTTTTGATTCTCTTTTTTGGAGAGATCCTCCCTAAGGTTTATGCCAACAGAAACGCATTGTCTTTTTCCAAAACAGTAGCTTTCCCCATTTATACAATAGATCGTTATTTTTTATTTTTTCTCACCATTCCTATGAGTAAAATCACTCGATTTATGGAATCTCGTTTGGCACAAAAAAACAATGAATTTTCGATTGACAAACTGTCTCAAGCTCTGGAGTTGACAAATGAGGAGGAAACCACTAAGGAGGAACACAAAATTTTGCAAGGAATCCTAAATTTTGGGAATACTGACACCAAACAAGTCATGTGTCCACGTATCGATGTTTTTTCACTCTCGGAGGAAATGGATATGGAAATCATACTTCCGCTAATCTTGGAAAAAGGATTTTCTAGGGTTCCGGTTTATTCCGAGAATATGGATAACGTAGTTGGAATTTTATATACTAAAGATTTACTGCCACATCTTGAGCAATCCAACTTTAAGTGGCAAATGCTTTTAAAGCCTCCTTTTTATGTTCCCGAAAACAAGAAATTGGATGATCTTTTAAAGGAATTTCAACAAAAAAAAATTCATTTGGCAGTAGTGGTTGATGAATATGGGGGTACTTCTGGAGTAATTACTTTAGAGGATGTGATCGAGGAAATTGTAGGCGATATCAGTGACGAATTTGACGATAATGAATTGACATATTCCAAGTTGGATGATTTTAACTATGTTTTTGATGCCAAAATCAATCTCAAAGATTTTTACAAAGTCATTGATTTGAAGGATGAGGAAATTTTTGAAAAAGCCAAGGGGGAGTCAGAATCCATAGCGGGTTTTCTCCTTGAGATTGCCCAGGCCTTTCCTAAGATAAGTCAAGTCATTAAATTTGAAGGATACCAGTTTGTCATTGAATCCGTCGATCGAAAAAGAATTAAAAGAATTAAGGTTATTTTACCTTCCTCCCCATGAGATTAACTATATATAACTTAGCTTTTTCAATGTTTATGATTCTACTATTGTTAAGTTGTGAAAGTGTCAAACAGCCCAAACCCAAAGCACAACTGCTCCTCCAGTATCCCCAGCCAAAATATAAATCAGCACCCAATATTTTCCCGTTTGACTTCGAATACAACGATTGGGCACAATTGAAAAGAACTACAAATACTACTCCAGATCTATATTATCCCAAAATGAAAGCTACCCTATATTTGTCTTATGAGAAGGTGGAGAACAATATAAATTCTCTTTTGAACGACGCTTATCAGCTTCCCGGAAAGCACATGGTCAAAGCTGAGGAAATTCCCGAAAGAGTCTTTATGGCACCTGATAAAAGGGTCTATGGGACACTTTTTACAGTGGTTGGAAATGCAGCATCTCAACTGCAGTTTTTTCTAACAGATTCTTCTAATCACTTTCTGATGGGTTCACTCTATTTTTACTCACGACCCAATTATGATTCTATAATGCCTGCAGCCAAATATGTGGAGCGAGATGTAATGCACTTGATGGAAACCCTTAGCTGGAAAGATTAATCCAATAGTTGAAGATTTTTGACTGTATAGGCCTTACCCGTGTTCAGCACAACTTGCTTAACTTCATTGGCTGACAAGATATTTGCATCAAAGATTAAAGTGGCTTTTTTGGTCTCAAAATCTACTTTAGCTTCTTTGATACCTTCAGTCTGGTTAAGGTTTTTTTCAATTATTGCTGCACAACCCACAGCACAAACCATTCCTTCGATGTTCATAGCCAATGACCGAGCCTCATGGAAAAAGGTTTCAACGGTCTCTACAACTCTTGTTTCTACTATAACCGTTTTTGGAGCTTTATTATTTTTACATGCACAAAAAATTGACAGTCCGATCAATGGAAATAAGAAATTTATTTTTTTCACGCAATAAAGATAATATTAAATAAGAAAATGATCAGAATGTTTTGGGTTAATGGATGACTTCTTTTTTGGGTAAAAAAAAAGTTTTTTAAAGGAGGTGGTATTTTAATCGAATAAACTATCGGGCATAGGTTCGTTAAGGATGATGGATTTGACCTGAAAATCTATTTTTTGTGGGCCCATGTCTTGTCTCACTATGTGGGGGAAGCGTATCCCCTCTACTGTCTTATAATCACTAAAGGAGGTGATGGAAGATTGAATTTGCCCCTGTGTTTCGATGGTTTCTATGGTTTGTAGTTTAAGAAAATCCTCTGTAGAATAAAAAACGATTTTACTGTCAGACCATTTGATTTCATAGGCGTCAATTCCATCAACAGACACGATCCCTTGCAGCAAAATTTGATCAGAGTCGATTTCCAATTCCGGGAATATGGCAGCATCATTTAGGGCATTTTCCAACTCCGCGCCTTTCATTTCTTTTTTTTGTCCCTGCATTTCGTTATAACCTTTCGTGGCATTTATAACGGTTTTTTGTATCATATTACCCATTATACTGACCTCTAAACGCATTTGATTTTTGGCAGTTTGTCGGTTGGAGACCTGTAAGGTCATGCCCTGCATGCTGGCTTCCGAGATCGATGATTTGGTTTTTATTGCTTGCAATTTGTCTTTACCACCGATGGACTCAATATACCCTTCCATTACACTTTTGGCAGTCAAACCTTCCGGTAAGGGTTTGGAAAATTCGGGTCGGACTGTGGCATTGCCATATTTATCATAATAGTTGACCTTTAACTGATTACCATTGAATTCTATTTTTTCCAATGGAGTCAAAATATCCCTTCCTTTACCGGTAACCACCACCCGCATTGAATTGAGGTTAAAGTATTTTTTGGAGACTCTAGAAATGTCTTCTTTTGTTACCTTTTGTATATTTTTTAAAAGGTTGTTATAGAAATTGGGCGGCAAATTTTGTGTCTTAGTGTTGTAAGCAAAATTGGCAATGTTTTCAGGATCTTCCATAGATCGGATAAGTGAACCTGCATATTTTTCTTTGACCAGTTTGAGTTCTTCATTTGTGACCATTTCTTTATTCATACGGTCAATTTCGTATAATAATTCTACCACAGCACTGTCAGTTACGGTATTACGAACCGCGGTAAAAGCCCGAAATTGTGATTTGGTTTTGTGGTTGACATTAAAACGAGAATAGGATCCATAGGTATAACCTTTATCTTCTCTTAGGTTTAGGAATAGCCGGGCTTCACCACCACCTCCCAAGATCTGATTGGCAATGGTCAGAGCGAAGTAATCAGGGTTTTTTCTATCGATATTTGCAGTACTTAATACAGAAATTTCTGATTGAACGGCATTGGGCATTTCCACAAATGCGATTTGGGTTTGGGCTACGTTTTCCGGTGCGGGAAACGATGAGGGGGTAATACTTCCCTTAGCCCATTTGCCAAAGTATTTTTGGGTTAGCTTTTTTGCGGTTTCAAAATTAATATCTCCTACTATCGTAATAAAAGCATCTTGAGCGTGAAAGTTTTTTTGATACAATTTATCCATATCATCCATCGATATCCTGTTTACACTTTCTTGTGAAACGTATTCACCATAGGGATGATCTTTGCCGTAAGAGAGAAAGTTTTCTACCCTGCGAGCTGCAGTTTTCACATTTTTTTCACTGGATTTCAAACCTTCTATTACTTTATCAACTTCTTTTTTGAACTCCTCTTCAACAAAATCCGGGTTTAGTATAGCATCAGCCATCATTTCAAAAACCCTGGGGAAGTAGCGTTTTAAGGCGTTTGCATAGCCACCTTGAGCGTTAAGGCTAAGGCGGGCTCCCATAAAATCAACTTCCTCCTCAAAATCGTCTTTTGGGGTGTTTTTGGATCCTTTTCCCATCATTTTGCTCAATAGTCCTGACAAGCCCGCTTTTTCTCCCTCTACATAAAGGGGGTTGTCTATACGAAGTGAAACAGAGACCTGGGGTAATTTATGATTTTCAACTACCATTAGTGTAAGTCCGTTGTCAAAGCGGTATTCTTTCGGTGTTCCAAAATTAATTTCCGGAGCAGGGCCAGCTTGGGGTTGAACGGATCGGTCAATTTGTGATTGTAAAGTGCTGAAAAAGCCAACGTAAATAAATAATGTAAGGGCTTTTTTCATTTTTCTTCTTTTTGGGCTTTAGGTAAATAGTGTAGCTCCAATCGCTGGTTGGGATTGAGATATTTTTGTGCCACATTACGAATTTCTTCCTTGGTAATGGACTTGTAAATGTCTAGCTCTTTGTTGATAAGGTTAGTGTCTCCATTGTAAAAAACGTAGTATTCTGCCAATGAATTTGCAATACCTTCAATAGTTGAATTAGAATTGACAAATTCGGATTCAAATTGATTTTGAAGTTTTTGGTAATCTTTTTCGGAGATAAGTTCTTTTTGAATTTTGGTGAGTTCCTCATCAATTTCAGTGATCAAATTTTCCAGTTTGGTTTCACCTAAAGGTAAACTCAAGATCACATAAGTACTGTAATCTTCATTATTCATATTGAAAGCTGTGACTTCAAGTGACATTTTTTGGTCATCCACCAATTTTTTATAAAGTTTGGAACTTTTGCCTTGACTAAGGTAGGTCGAAATTACATCCAGCACACGGGCATCTCTGGAATTTCGCCCCGGTGTTCTGTAGGCCAAAAAAATTGCGGGTATTTGAATGTTGGGGTCAAATGCTTCTGCCCTAATAGTTTTGGTAATGGGGGATTCTTTAGGAAAGTCTCTTTTAATATTGGTGCCTTTAGGAATTGGTCCAAAATATTCTTCAATCCATTTTTTGGTCTGGGCAACGTTAATATCTCCTGCAACAGTAAGAGTGGCATTGTTGGGGATGTAAAATTTTTTATTGAAGGCCATAAACTCTTTTAGGGTTGCAGCATCCAAATGTTCCATTTTTCCAATGCTTGTTCTGCTGTATGGATGTAGTTTATATAAATATGATTTGACCTCTTCATTCCATTTTCCATAAGGCCTGTTGTCATAACGCATTCGTTTTTCCTCTTTGACCACCTCGTTTTGGGTGTCTACTCCAGTCTGATCTATAATGGGATGGAGCATGCGTTCAGATTCCATCCAAAGACCCAGTTTAAGATTGTTGGAGGGGAAATTTTCGTAATAATAAGTAAAATCATTGGTGGTATAGGCGTTATTGGAGCCTCCGTTACCCGTGACTATACTGAACCATTTTCCTTTTGGAATGTTTTTGGTACCTTCAAACAGAAGGTGTTCGAAGAAATGCGCAAAACCCGTTCTTTCGGGGTTTTCATCTTTGGAACCTACATGATAGAGTACAGAGGTTGTGACTATAGGAACTGAGTTGTCTTGATGCAAAATTACATGAAGACCGTTTTCGAGATCGTATTCTTCAAATGCTACTTTTTGTCCGTAAAAGAGTTGACAGCCAACCCATAATATTGTAAGTATGCTAAGGTTAAGTTTTTTCATAAAATAATTCAGGTTAAATTTAATTCAATTTAACAAATTATATGTTAAGAGTGTTAAAACTAAATTATTTGAAATCAGATAACCTCGGGAAGTCATCAAGAATTGCAATTAAAAAAAAATTCCTTTTAACACGAGTGCTCTTGATTATTAGTTTGGTTATTGGATGTGTACCTAACTTCGAAAAAGATCAAAATGTCTTGACCCAATTGCTCAATAATAGCAAGGATTCTTTAATTCAAAAAATATACTCAAATAGAGCTATACACGAAATTCAAATCCTTTACACACAGATTATAAGGGATACAGAAGGTAATCCTAGTTTTAAAGAATTTAGTTATCAAGAAAATCCCAAACGTTATTTTTATCCAGCGAGTACTGTCAAGCTTCCAGTAGCGATTTTGGCTTTGGAAAAATTAAGAAGACTTCGAAGGCAAGGGATTGAGATCACTCCTGATTCACCTTTTGAGATTCTCGATGATAATCATAATACTCTATCAGTTATGGACAGTACCCATCCCGATGGGAAGCTCACCATTTCTCATTTAATCAAAAAATTATTTTTAGTGAGTGACAATCCGTCATACAATTATCTTTTTGATTTTTTAGGTCGAGATAGTATCAATGAAAGTCTTGCTAAAAAAAGAATCCATGATTTTCAGGTTTTCCATAAGTTTTCTGATTCGACAAACAACAATAAAAGCCCTGAGTATGTGTTTTACTCAGAGGACAGTAAAGAGATTTATCGTCAGCCATCGAGGGCGTATAAAATAGATTTAAAAAAAAATGATTTTATTGGAGTACTTAAGGGAAAAGGCTTTATTGAGGAAGGAGTATTGATCAAAGATCCAATGGATTTTTCAAAAAAGAATTACGCCTCTCTTAGCGCATTGAATCAAATTCTAAAAAGGTTGATTTTTCCGAATCAATTCCCAAAACAAGAGGTTTTTGATCTTAACTCAGAGGATTATGAGTTTATAAGATTCTGGATGAGTAGAACACCTGCCGAAGTTAATGTCCCTCTCTACGATAGAGATCATTATTATGACAGTTATTGCAAATTTTTGATGTATGGAGATACAAGAGGGGAAATGTCCAATCGAATACGAATATACAATAAAGTTGGTTTGGCCTATGGTACTTTGACAGATGTGGCTTATATAAAAGATGATTTGGGAGTGGAGTTTCTTTTGGCAGCAACAATTTTGGTTAATCGAAACCAAATATTCAATGATGGAGAATATGAATATGAGGATTTGGGGATTCCTTTTCTTGGTGCTCTGGGCAGAGCTGTTTACGAATACGAGATACTAAGGCGGGGAATTAAAAAAAGATAAATACCTTAAAAAAACTGTTTGTTTTCAGAAAGAAATGATTAAATATCAATGAATTAACTTAAATTTAATGGCGTGAAACATAAACTTTTTTTCTTTTTACTGATACAACTATTTATTTGTCAAACACTATTTGGTCAAGTATTTTCCTACAAAACCCTAGAAAATGGCCAGGACATTCACCACAGAATATTAATGGATGAGGAGTATTATGTAGAAACTCAGTTTACTACCAAGCCTAATCAATTCATAAAAACCATAGGGGGTTTTTATAAAAAAGAGGGAAACCTACTTAGAGTTAACTTAGAGTTCAATTCCAATTTTTCACAGGACAGTCTTAAACATATTTTGATCGAGAAACAGGAAGGATGGGAAAAAATTTCTAAAAAAACCCTACCCCTTCAGGGGAAGTGGTTGATGGCAGGGCGAATCAATGGTGAGGAAAAGCGAAGAAGAGATACCAATCGCCCAAGAAAAACGATGAAAATTCTGTTGGGGGGCTATTTCCAGTGGATTGCGTATGACACAAAGAGATTTTCCTTTTATGGAGCTGGAGGTGGAACTTACAGGGCAACAGCGGGCACTTACACAGAAAATATAGATTATTTTTCCAGGGATAATAATAAAGTGGGCATTTCATTAGGGTTTGAATATGTAAAAAAAGGGACAGATTGGTTTCACAAGGGATTCAGCAGTAAGGGAGACCCTTTACACGAAATATGGACATTCAGAACTCCTTAGCCATTGCGAATTTTTAACCATATCCCCTTAGCTTTCCCATGGATTGTAATTTCAGCTTCTTGCTTAGCGCTATTCTATCCCCCCATTTTCACATGGTTTTCTGGGAATTTGATAACCTTAGGCCTGGGGGGTATTATGTTGGGTATGGGTTTAACCTTGCGATTGGAAGATTTTATTCAGGTCACCCGTACACCAAAGTGGGTAATGACGGGATTGTTTTTACAGTTTACGGTCATGCCTTTTTTTGGATGGCTATTGGGAAAGGTTTTTGATCTAACCCCTTTTTTTGCTGTAGGATTGATTTTAGTATCTAGTTGTCCAGGTGGAACCGCATCTAATGTGATCGTGTTTTTGTCTCGATCTAATTTGGCACTATCGGTTACAATGACAGCCATCTCGACCATGGCGGCCATAGTGTTGACTCCTTTGTTGACCAGCAGTCTTTCGGGCAATAAGATAGAGGTAGACGCTATGGGATTATTTTACAGTACCCTTAAGGTGGTTTTGGTTCCTGTTGTTTTGGGTGTATTTCTTAATAACCGATTACCACGTTACACTAAAAAGATTCAATTTTACGCTCCATCAGTAGCGGTAATTCTTATCACATTAATTGTTGCCAGTATCATTGGTCAGGGAAAAGAAATCATTTTAGATTCAGGGTTATCATTGATTTTTTCCATAATGATCCTTCATCTGTCAGGATTCTTTTTTGGTTATTTTTTGAGTAAAATTTTGTTAAAAAACGATTCGGTCAGTAAAACTATTTCTGTAGAGGTTGGAATGCAAAATTCTGGCTTGGGAGTGGTTTTGGCCAAGGAAAATTTCATCAATCCCGCAGTAGCTATTCCAGCTGCCATTTCTAGCCTAGTTCATTCTCTTTACGGAAGTATTTTTGTGGCCATTTTCAGCAGATCTGCAAATTCTTACAATAATAAAGACAAATAAAACCTCAAAGAAGATTTCATTTTATATTAGGAATTTATAACTAAACAAAAATAATCCATGAAAAAAGTTCAATACAGTCGTCGGCAGTTTACTTCCGAATTGTTAGGAAGTGCGATTTGCATAGGTCTTTCTCCGATCCTATTTGCACAACAAACATTAGTCTCAGATAGCGAAATAGATTGGTATGATGTAAAAGAAATTGGGGTAGAGGGAAAAGCGTGGACTGAGACTATAAGATATTTTGACCGTTTGCCTGCGAAAGCGAGGACAATGGTTAGGGAGCCAGTATGGAATCTCTCCCGCCATTCAGCCGGTATGTGTATGCGTTTTGTTTCGGATTCTTCTAATATATATGTCCGATACAGTCTCTATTTGGAACGATTGGCTATGTCACATATGCCTGCTACAGGAGTGAGCGGCTTGGATTTGTACGCTGGTGATGATATTGGAGTGGACCGTTGGGTGGGAGTCGTAAGACCCGAAAAACAGCAGATAGAAACCTCGATAGCCGAAAATCTCCGCCCAGGTTCCAGACAATATACGCTTTATTTGCCTCTATTTAATGGATTAGATTCATTGGAGGTTGGTGTACTTAAAGGAGAATCTTTTGAGCCCTTAGTTCCACGCAAAGAGAAACCCATTCTTTTTTATGGAACTTCGATCATGCATGGCGCCTGTGCCTCTCGACCTGGTATGGCTTTTCCATCTATTTTGGGCAGAAGGTTAAGGCGGCCGACTATCAACTTGGGATTCTCTGGTAATGGTCGTATGGAGGGTGAGGTCGCTAACTTATTGGCCGAATTAGACCCCTCTCTTTATGTAATTGATTGTCTTCCCAATATGAACGAAATTACTATTTCAGAGCGAGCTATTCCATTGGTTAAAAAATTAAGGGAAGCAAACAACAAAACACCCATATTGTTAGTAGAGGATCGAAATTTCACCAATACCTCATTTTTTCCCCAAAGAAAATCTCATCATCAAAAGAGCCGAGCAGCTCTCAAAAAAGCTTATGCCGAACTGAGTGATGCAGGTGTTGGAAACTTGTATTACATGGATGGAGATCACCTATTGGGTAACGATGGAGAGGCAGCTACTGACGGCTCTCATCCCAGCGATCTAGGAATGGTCCGTTATGCCGACGCCTACGAACCTGTATTGAGGTCCATACTTAAGTAATTTTAAAGTAAAATGATTAATTTTAACAGATGAGTTTTAAGGTTTAGATTGATTTCAACCTGAAATCATTGTAAAGTGTAAATGTGTAAAAAAAATATTAGTAACAATTATTCATAGGTATCATATAAAACCTCAAAAATATAGACATGATAAAAAAAACAACTTGGCGTCCTTTGCCTAAATTTTTGACTATCAAGGAAAGTAAAATTGAGGGCTTGGGGGTTTTTGCCAAAAGGGATTTGTCCAAAGGTTTTGACTTGGGTATTTCACATATTTTCGACGAACGTTTCCCAGATGGATATATTCGATTGCCGTTGGGGGGATTTATCAATCATCATGAGATTCCTAATTGTAGAGCCATTATAGCAGAGGAAGACAAAGAAATGGGAAAGATGAGACACATACGTATTGAAGCAATAGAATCTATTGTTAAGGGTCAAGAAATTACCATTAAGTACATCATCAATAAATTAGATAATCCAAATTGGGAGTTTGAATACGAAATTTCACAATAATTATCTTTTCTATTCACAAAAAAAACCCGCTAAGTTTTACTCAAACTTTCACGGGTCAAACCAATTAAACAAACAAAAATGTTCTTATTATAAGCACTTATAAAGTTAAAACGCGAGTTGTTAAAGAATTGGTAAAGAGAGGTTAAATGGAAGTTAAAATCTACTCAAAAAGATGAACTTTTTTTAACGATAAATTTAATTAAAGAATGAATGAAGTTCTGGAATTAAGTTTTAAAAACTTTTAAAGACGATTTTACGCACTTTTTTAAAGTTTCCTTTTTTAAGAAAAAACATATAAAAAATTTAAATAATCCTTTAATAAATAATAATTAGTAAGAAATTAAGCTTTTAAAAAAATCAACCCACTTTTTTTTATATAGTTCAGGTTTTAGCATTTTATAGAGTTCCAAAACGTTTGCAGGATCTTTTGCGATCTTGCGATGATCTTTGTAATTAATTTTATCGGGAAAAAACATTTGAAGATTTACTGCCATACTTTTATTTGGAATTTCAGTATGCCAGCCCACGGGATCGATTAATGGAGAAAAAATCGCAAAGGTGGGCTTATTAAGTCCTTTGGCAATATTAATGGCTCCTCCCTCATTACCAACTACTGCAACACAATGGTAAGCTGTGGTCATATAATCCCTCAAAGAATTTGGGGTTAAGGATTTCACCACCGCCTTTTGAGTGGTAGGGCCAAGATGCTCAATCAGTTTGTTAATTTGATCTTTTTGATCGGGACGGTAATTTAGTATGAATGGAAGCTTTGTTGTTTGATGGGCAGTATCCATCAATTGAGCCATATACTCAAATGGGTAGGTTTTATTTTCACTGCTGCCCAAGGCAGAGACCATGATGGCTTGATTTCCCTTGCCCAAGACAGAGTCTAAACGCACTCTGGTGCTTCTAATTTCCTCTGGGGTAAGATATATTTCAACTTCACTGTTTTTTGGGAAATCCCCTATAATAGGCTCTAACAACTGAAGCCTGTTTTTGATTGACAATTGAAGTTTACCCTCTAGAGTTTTCTTTCTTACGATGGATTGATTGTAAACAATAGAGGAGTAGAATTTTTTATAACCAATTTTGTGTCTCGCAGGGGTAAACAAACAAATCAGTAAGCTTTCCAGTTTGCCATAGGCATCAATGACGTAATCATACCTTTTTTTTCTCAACTGATTTAAAAACTTCAAAAGCCCCAATTTATCATTTGCAAAACTGTCTTCAAAAACTATAATCTTATCGATGTATGGATTGTTTCGAATTACATCCAAAGTGTGACGATTGGCAACAAAATCAATATTGGCATTTGGATTCCACAACCTTAGATTTTTACATAGCAAGCTACAGATCAGAACATCTCCGATCATTTTATGTTGGAGGATCAATATTTTGACCATCTAATAGTTTTCTGATAAAACTTTTGAGAACTCATGCTTCTGGTAGTTTGTTCAAATTATTATAGATATGTTTTTACATATCTTAAATAAAAATATCAACGTTGATACTTGATAACTTAAATCTAGACTTCTGATTAGTGTTATCATAAATGACTACCTCAAAGTTAGTACATTAGATAAAAAATTCCTCATTTCGGATTTATTATAGTTAAAATAGATTAAGATATGTTTGTAGATAGAATAAGTTTACAGAGGCATCCAAATATAGAGGTTTGTGAAAGGAAATTATTGAATACCAATTTTTAAAAATCTTATTTTTAAATATCGTTATGGTAATATTAACCAAAAAAAAGATCCACTCTTTATTCTCTAGATTTTTTTGCTTATTCTTGAATTACTTTATCTACTAATTTTGAGTTCATTTTGTTTTTTTAATACTGTAAACGAATGGGGAGGAGGAGAACGCTGGCACTTGGACATGGCGCTTCATCTTAGGTCCAAGGGGCACTTCGTTATGGTCATAACATATCCAGAAGCTGTTTTGGGTAAATGTGCCCGTAAAGAGGGCATAAAAGTCTTCGACATTGCTTTGAAAAATTTGAGTGTTTTTAATCCTTTTGTTTTAAGAAAATTGGTAAATGTATATAAAGCAAACATGGTGGATACTGTAGTTTTAAATCTTTCTCGAGATTTAAAATGTGGTGGAATTTCTGCTCAGATGGCAGGGGTAAAAAATATTATTTTCAGGCGTGGAAGTGATCGTAGTGTCAGGAATTATTTTATAAACCGTTATTTATATCAAAAGGTGGTAACGGGAATATTAACCAATTCACAGGCGACCAAAAAAGCCATTTTATCTAATGGTATTTCTTTGGTTAATCCAGATAAAATAACTGTCATCCCCAACGGTATTGATACTCAAAAATTTTTGAATAAGGACTTTCAAGCTCTACAGCCTAAACAAAAATCCTCCATTGTATTGGGTGCATTGGGAAGGTTGGAGCCACAAAAAAATTTTAAGTTTTTGGTCCCCGTGGCCTTAGAATTAAAAAAAAGGGGTGTTCCTTTTCAATTTTTAATCGGAGGAAAAGGTTCCCAAGAGACAAGACTTAAATCGCTAGTTGATGAAAATGATCTGACGGATGTATTTCATTTTTTGGGCTTTTTAGATAATCCCAAGGACTTACTGATGTCCTCTGATGTCTTTCTTTTGCCTTCTTTATGGGAGGGTTTTGGATATGTCATTGTTGAGGCTTCTTTGAGTGAACTTCCCGTTATTGCATTTGATGTAAGTAGTAATGGTGAGGTGATCAATGAAGCTACCGGATATTTGACACCATCTCAAGATGTTGAAGCATTTTGTGATAAAATTATTTATTTATACGACCATCCGGAGGAACGCAGTCTCATGGGGAAATCGGGCAAAGCCTTTGTTATAAAGCATTTTGAATCTACCAAAATATTTGAAAGGATTGAAGCTTATTTGATGGGTTTGGATTAAAGTCGGATTTTATATAGCATGGGGTAACTATCAACCTCACCTTCACTGGTTATCCAAAAGGTATTTTGATCGATGATTTTAATGGCTTCTATTTGTTTTCCATCTAGAGGTAATTTAAATTTTTTCATTTTTAATTGGTCTAGATTTTCCATATCAAATGAACTTAAGGTGTACAGAAATTGTTCCCTAGATCGATTATAGCCTACCAATGCGACCAAATTTGTTGGCCTGTGATAATCGGCTCCTGTAATCAAAGATTGAACATCAAAAGATTTTTTGGGGTTTATGTTATAATCTCCTTGGGTTTTAGGAATTGAATACAATTCTGTGGCATTGGCCACTCTATTTTTAGAAAATAAGATCAATTCATTTGTGGTGGCTATAAGTGCTTCTGCATCAAAAGGATGTTTTCCTCTTTTATCAAAATTTAGTTGTTTACCATAGTTAAATTTTATTTTTCCAACTTTTTTAAAATCATTTTTGGGGTCAACTATTAAGATGTTGAGGTTCTGTCTTTTTCCTTTATTGTTTCCGCTATCTGATATGTAAATGTAATTTTTATCTTGTGTAATGTCTTCCCAGTCAATATTTTCTGCTCCCATAATGCTGTATTCCTTTAATATAATTCCTGCTTCATTAAATGCATATAAGGAGGGATTTCCCCCAGAATCATTGTGTGTTAGGAAAGCATCTTTAAAAAACTCTAAACCAGAAGTTTCCAAAATTTGTTTGGGGAGTTGGGTCTTATATATTATTGTTTGAGCAGTAATCTTTAAACTGTTTTTTGGCCCTAAAAAAAACAGTAAAAGGCTAAGTAAATAAAAAAAGGCTTTCAAAAATTCTATTGTGTTTGGATCTTAAAATTTAAGTATTTTTTTTTGCCAATAATTCCATTGAGTAATTCGAATGGAAGTTCTAGGAAAGTTTTTGTTTCTAGTGTTTTGATGTCTATGTTTTTCTCACTGTACGGATCAATTTTGAAAATGGTACCATCTTGATGGAAAGTAAAGGGTCCGGTATATCTTAGGTGGAGGATATTGGCGGAGTGATTTTTCAAAACGACTTTTGCGATCAATTCGTCTTCTTCGTAGGTTGGGTGGGAGGCACTGAGATTTGCTTTAACCACCTCAAAAAGATGTTCTTCCTTTCCGATCATTAGTTCCTTGAACCAAACCATTGTTTTTCCCTCAAAGAGCGCATTTTTGACTTCTTCGGGACTATTATTTTTGGATATAACAAATGTCATGGGCCTGTGACCACCATGAGGGATATCAAAATCCCAAGCGGTCAATTTGTGAATATCTGAAGTTCCCACCATGGTAAGGTTGTTTTCTAATGCGATTTCAATGGCTTCCTCAGAGAGTGTTGTGAAGTTGACCACCTCGATCCCGTGAAGTAGTTTTCTTTCAATGAGTTCTATATGCATAGGATCAAGTTTAGCTATTCCGTCTTTACGTTGGGCTTCCCAATTGGGGTGATTCCAAAAAACAAATCCGTTTTGACGATTGGCCTCTATGATACCGGCAGTAGGGTCATCAGGGAAAAAAAGCTTATTGGCATCCTTAATAAATACTGCATTGATATGTCCGGGGGGCATGGATCTTGTGATTTCTGCACCTCTGATCACCGTAAGTTTTGATTTTTCGGCTGCTCCCTCGGCAATATCATAGGATCGATTTCTATCGGGATTGGGAAGATCTTTACGGTGGGGCTGATACTCCAAATGATCTGTAATAGAGATCAAATCCAGTCCTTCTTTAAGCGCCTCTTCTACTCTTATGTTGGGCCAAACAGATCCATCGGAGAAGGTAGTGTGGATGTGTAGATCTGTACTAACAATTGATTGACCCGTAGGGGCCAAAAAAAGAGGTTGATCCTGTGCGCAAATCCACAATGGAGATATTAAAATCAACAAGAGAAATGCTCTAGAAATAATTTTTACAATAGTATATATTTTTTTATTTATTAAAATCATAGAAAAGGGTTTTGCATTAAGGTGTCTAAAACTTCTATGTTATCATTTTCCATTATGTCTGAATCTCTTGAATTTATTTATATACCTCTTCATAACAACTGTTGAATTCTTCTTTTTGAGAAATAATCATTTTTTTTTGAATACTGTATTTATTTACATTACAAATTTTGTAATAATCGATTTCGATTTTCATTCATTAATTTTTACTCTAATCAACACAATTATCAACTAAATTAAAAACAATATCATCTTTAGGATTTATTGAAAACATGTTTTTAACAAACGGCTGGCCTTAACGACCAAAGTCATCTTGAAGTCTTACTATGTCCTCCTCGTTGGAGGGGTTATTGGGATCGGTATGTTGCCAGATTTCAGCAACCATTGATTGTTTCTGTAAGCCAATAAGTCGGTGTCGCTCTCCTTGGTTAAGCCTTACTTGATCCCCTTCATTTAGTGTTAAAATGGGTTTTTCATCATTATCATTGGATCGGATAATGCCAACGGTTCCTTGATAAACGCGCCAAATTTCAGCCCTTCGGTGGTGATATTGCCATGAGAGTCTTGAGTTTGGATTAACAATAAGTACTTTAGGGCTGAGTTTCCCACCAATTTTTAGTCTATCAATGGGGATACCATCAAAAAATTGATTGGCAAATTTTTGCGCTTGGGCTTCATCGATGACCAAGAAGCCTCCCCAAGGACGTTCAAAATCGTAATCCACTATTTGGTATCCAAAAGATTCTATATGTTTTTTGACTTTAATGAATTGATTGGACTGATTCATGTGATAACAAAACAACAGGAATAGCAAATTGCTATTCCTGTTTAGATAGGATATTTGATTTAAAACATTAAATGGGAAGTTCCCAACCTTTTCGGTATTTTTTGCTCACAAAGGCATTGGCTTCCTCTAGATTTTTGATTTTCATGTTTTCGCCATCCCAAATTAGTTTTTTTCTACCGTAATATTTAATGATTTTTCTACCGTTTTTTCGAGTTCCAACGTCCTTTCTTAGATCTCTACTGCGAAGGGCGAGGTTACCCATAATGACTGTTTCAGTGAATGGTCCTGAATAATCAAATGAAGAAGTTAAATTTTTATATTCGGTGCTATTGTATCCGGCTTTGCATGCTTCGGTCCAAGCTGCAGCATGAACATCATTTACATTAGGTTGTTTACTTGTATCAAAAACTACGGGATCCTCACCTTTGATGTATAAGGTCGGATTGTTGGCATAAATTTCTGAAGTAATCACCCCTTTAGCTCCTAGCATCATGATACCACTTGAGTTACCCAAGTCGTAATTCATGATGAATTCATCTTGTATTTCCTCAGGAATAGTGGGTGTGAGTCCTCCGTCCATCCATATCAGTTTGATCCCATCTTTGTTGTGTGGAGAGTTTTTGTATTCGAGAGTAACCATTGATGAAATGGGACATCCCTCTGGAGTATATTCTGGAGTCCACATTTTCTTAAATACGTTGGTTGCTGTACATTCTACACTACTGGGGTAGCCCAACTTTAATGTTTTGTATGGTGCGTCCAGGGTATGGCATCCAATATCACCTAGTGCACCGGTTCCATATTCCCAAAAGCCTCTCCAATCGAATGGGTGCAATCCAGGGGAGTAGGGCTTTGATTGGGCAGTTCCCAACCATAAATCCCAGTTCAATGAATCAGGTTTTTTGGCCACATTTGCACTAGGATGGTTCACTCCTTGCGGCCATACGGGGCGATTAGTCCAAGCATATATAGTGTGAACTTTTCCAATTTTATTTTTATCAATCCATTCTTGAATTTTGGGAACTCCAATACTGGATCCACCTTGGTTACCCATTTGGGTAACAACTTTATTTTTTTCTGCGGTTTTTGCTAGAAGTCTTGCTTCGGCAATAGTATGTGTTAGGGGTTTTTGTACGTATACATGAATCCCCCTGTTCATGCAATCATATGCAATTTTTGCATGATTGTGATCAGGAGTAGAGATGGTTAGTGCATCAATATGCTTTTCTTTATCTAACATTTCTCTGTAGTCAATGTACTTATTAACATCGGCATGAGCAGTATATGCACTTTTGGCACTTGCGGGATCAACGTCGCAAAGGGCAACGACTCTGTTTTTTCCATCTTGGTAGGCATTTCTAATGTCGGATGTTCCTTTTCCACCTGATCCAATAGCTGCTAACCCCAGTTGGTCGCTTGGAGCAGTATAACCTTCACCACCAAGAACGTGCCGAGGAACAATGAATACGCCCGTACCTATCATACCTGTTTTTTTGATAAAATTTCTGCGTGATTTGGATTGTTTTTTGTGCATTTTTTTTATTTTACAGTTGTAGTAAATGTAGTTAAGTTTTTTAATTATTACAAAATTGTTTTTTTTGATTTAGAGAGATATATCCCGTTTCCAGGGGAGAAAGTCAAACTGTCTGTTTTGCGACGCTTTTGTGACTCTTTTACCACTGGCAACTTTTATAATATAATCGAGTAGATCATCAGAAAGTTCGTCCAGTGATTGGTCTCCCTGTATGATAGACCCAGTATTGAAATCAATGATATCTTTCATTTTGTGATATACGGATGTATTTGAGGATACTTTGATGACTGGAGCAATTGGGTTGCCTGTTGGGGTTCCAAGCCCCGTGGTAAATATTATCAGGTTGGCGCCCGATCCAGCCATTGCAGTAGTACTTTCCACATCGTTTCCTGGGGTACAAAGTAGGTTTAACCCATGATTGTTTAAATATTCTCCATAGTCCAATACATCGACTATTGGGGAACTACCACCTTTTTTGGCAGCACCGGCTGATTTCATGGCATCGGTGATGAGTCCGTCTTTAATGTTTCCTGGTGAGGGGTTGGTACTGAAATCAGTTCCTGAGGCAATCACTTTGCTCTCATAGGATTGCATAAGGTTGATGAATTTTTCAGCTTTTGTAACATCAACGCAGCGGTCAACCAACTCTTGCTCAACTCCCCTTAGTTCTGGAAATTCTGAAAGTATGGCACTTCCTCCCGATGCGATATGCTTATCCATTGTGACTCCTAAAGTAGGGTTGGCAGAGATGCCTGAAAAACCGTCAGAACCTCCGCACTCTAATCCAATAGTTAGTTTGGAAAGGGGTGTTTTTTTTCTATAGACCTCATTGGCTTTTTTTATTTCTACTAGGGATTCTTTGATTATTTTTTGAATTAAGCTTTCACTGTTTCCCTCCTGTTGCTGGTCAAATACCAGTAGGGGTTTATCAAAGTTTTTGTTGATTATTTTAAGCTGTTCAAGGAATAGTTCGACTTGTAAGTTTTGACAACCTAAACTCAGAACGGATGCTCCTGCCACATTAGGATTATTGATATAACCCGCTAAAAGTTTTCCTAGCATTGTGGCATCGGCTCTTGTACCTCCACAACCTGCATTGTGGGTAATGAATCTTACTTCAACATTGGGAAATGGATTAATGGTTTCAGGGACTTGGACGGTATCTGTTTTTCCATGAATCAGAGTTCTTAAGAAATGTTGGTGTTTAGATAATTTGTCGGGATAGAATTCTCGTTCGAATATGGTTTTGAGAAGTTCTACGTTTTTGTTTTCGCAAAAAACAAGAGGAAAAAAAAGCCAGATGTTTTGGGTTCCAACGGTCCCATCTTTACGAGGGTATCCCATAAAATATTTTTCATTTTTGTTCTGGTTTTGGGATACTATTTTTCCAACGTTATCGAAGCTGATATCATTATTGAAAGCATTGTCCATATTGTTTGTAGTCAGAGCAGCACCTTTTGGAATTTCTTGGTTGGCAATGCCAACTTTCACACCGTACATCATCAGTAGGCCCCCTTTTTTCATGGGTTTTTGTGTGAATTTATGTTTTTGTTGAATATCTTCCACTAAGGTGATTTGCTCCTTCTCAATTTCAATTACTTCCCCTTTTTTAAGATTTTCAAGGGCAACAATCATGTTGTCTTGTGGATTGATTTTAATGGCTTTACTCATTACTGAAGGTTTTGAAAAATACTATGTGCGTCGCTTATTTTGTCTTGGGATATTATTGTATTCAGGGCTTGGGTAAGACTGTCTTTTAGGGGGCTAATCTGGGCTAAGTTTTGACCCCATAAGGCCGTGTTTGAAAGGGCTTCTAAAACTACTTTTTCGATATTATTATCTTTCCAAAGTTGATTAAAAAAAGTGATGTTTTTAGGATCATCTTTTATTGAGTAGGTATGTTTTGAAACTTCTTTACCATAGAAATATATAAGTGCAGCCATGGCAAAGGTGAGATTTTTTGGAACTTTTCCTTCTTTTTTGAAATATGAAAGTAAACTGGGCAACACTCTAACCTTGAATTTTGAGATAGAATTTAAAGAAATAGATTCCAATTGATGAATAATGAAAGGATTGGAAAAACGTTCCAAAACAGAATGGGCGTAATTTTCTAATTCCTTTTTATCAAAATCTACACTTGGAATGATTTCATTGAAAAGTGTTTGAAACAGGAAAGTTTTTAAAAAATTGTCTTTGAGAGATTCAGATACAGTCGAGGTTCCGTTTAGTAATCCAACAGGCACAAGCGTGGTGTGGCTACCATTTAGAATTCTCACTTTTCGAGTTCTATAGACGCCTAGGTCAGGAACAATTTTAACATCTATATTTTTTAATTGATTTACGGGAAAAATATCGAGTAGTTTAGTATTTCCCTCAATAACCCAAAGGAAAAAGGGTTCACAGGTAACTATTAGTTGGTCATCGAAGGGGAGATTTTTTTGGTAAAATTCCACATCGTTTTTGGGAAAACCAGGCACGATCCTATCGACCAAGGTATTGTAAAAATGGTTTTGTTGAATCCATAATTGGAAATTGTCATCTAATTCCCAGATATCGCATAGTTCCAATATGATTTCTTTTAGTTTGTCCCCATTTTTTTCAATTAGTTCGCAAGGTATGATGTGAAGTATCTTAGAATGATCGCCATTGAATGTTTTGTATCTGTGATAGAGTAACTGAGTAAGTTTACCTGGGAATGAAAGTGCTGGCGTGTTATTGAATTGATCTTTATGATCTAGCATAATTCCAGCCTCGGTAGTATTTGAAAAAACAAAAGTTAAATTTTCATTTTCTGCAAGTTTTAAGAAATTACTGAATTCTTGGTAAGGGTTAACCATCTGGTCAATACAGTTGATCTGCTGCCCCAATCTTATATTTTCACCTGCCATCACTCCTTCTTGAAACAGATGATATTTTCCATTTTGGTTTTTTAGCTGTTCTATCATCCCGTTTGGAAGGGGTTGTACGATGTTTACTTTACCTGAAAAAGATGTTTTCTCGTTGAGGGTTTGCAGACAAAAATCTACAAAAGCTCTGAGAAAATTACCTTCACCGAATTGGAGACTGTCTGTAGTCTTGTTTTTCATTCTTGTCTTTAGTAGTCTTGAATTTTTGTATGATTGTATCGAACATCAATTTACTAACTTTGTAAAAATTGGCCATGAAAATTATCACGACAATTTTAATTATTTTATTTACCCTTTCATGTAACAGTGAGCAGGAGTGTGAGATTATAAGGGATAAAGACGAGGTAAATGGAAACTATTATTTTTATTTTCGCTCAAATTTTCTTCCAAACTCTCAAGCCAATAATATTGGGGGAACTGGTTTTGCTTCTCAATATGCATCTGGAAAGGTTTCTAAAGAAGAATATGACAAATATGCTGTAGGGGATGAGTATTGTTTCTAGAGTGAAATCTTTCTTATGAGAATTCAGAGGGACTTACTCCAGTGAACTTTTTGAAATTCTTATAGAACGTTATCCTGGAATCAAAAAAGCATTTATTTGACAAAGATTCTATAGTTTGATTCTTTAAAAACCCCTGTCTGATCAGTTCTATCGAATGAGAGATTTTAAGTAAATTAAAATATTCATGGAGCGAGAGTTTACAATGATATTTGAAAAGTATTTTTAAATGAGTATTTGGAATATTTAGTTTATTGGATAATGATTTTGAGTCTTTGTCCTCAGTGCCTAAAAAACTAAAGTCCTGTTCAAGTATTTTCGTCTTGTATATGAGCTCTGGGACTATTGTTTTTAATTTTTTGTATAAACTCAACTCTTTGGTCTCTAATTTAATTATTGATTTATAACTCCATGGATCGTACAATTTTGTTCTAATCGAAAGCTGATTTAGCATATAATTTCTACCAAAAATAATTATCGGATTAAAAAATAAATATACTAATGCAATAATCCACGCTATTGAAGTTCCTCTGTAAAATTTTGATAGAGAAATATCAGATTTATTTAAATCCCAATAGATAACCATGTAATTTAAAAAAAACATTATTAGGGTAACATTTGAAAAAATTAGAATTAACCATCTAAAATTTATCCTATTCAATGAGTATTTCATTAATGAGCTCTTATAATACTTTATTATCACCGATAGAATAATAACCCAGTAAAGAAGGGAATAAAGAAAAAATATGACTCTACTTATTTGATCTGGGATAATTTCAACTTTTTTTAATAAGATTAAAAAAACGGGAGGTAATAGGTGACTAATGTCTTTTAATGAGGTTCTTTTTTTATTAATTGATTCCTTAAAAAAGTATAAGAATAGCGGAATGAAAATTAAAGCAAAAAAAGGAAATTCTTCAAAAGGTGATTTAGATTCTAATAATTTAAGATTTGACGTAGAACTCTGAAATCTCTGAATTCCAACAAACAAGATAATTATGACAAACGGTATATTAATTCTTCTATTATACTTAAACGAACCAATCATCATAATAAAGATTAGCAAACACAGGAAGGAAACAAAAAGAGAAATTAAATCAAGTATCATGTTTCAAAAATATAATATTTGTTTCATATATTGATTTACAATTAATTATGTACTTCAAAAATACTGCATATTAAGCCTATATATATTACTTTTTTATTGTCTTTTTAAGGATTTTATTATTCACCAAAAATTTTGATATAAAACCGCCATTTTCGATACAAATCAAGCCATGTAAAATGCAGAGAATTTATTACTCTTTTTTACTATCATTTTTATTTCTGAGCGCTTTTAGTCAGTCAGATTTTTATTGGGTAGGTGGTAGTGGTAATTGGTCAAATTACTCTTCTCATTGGGCTACATCTTCAGGTGGAAATATTTTTCATACAACTACACCAGGATCTGAAGACAAAGTAATTTTTGATAATAATTCTTTTAGTAACGAAAATCAGACTGTCACTCTAGATGCAGACAACGAAAGCGTTGGAGATATCTCCTGGTTTGGAGTGAGTAATAATCCAACTTTTAATATGAGTGGAAAAACATTGATGATATATGGCTCAGTAACCTATGATCCAGAAATGATAATATCTAGCCCTGGGACTCATAAATTTTCATCTGTAAAAAACTCTTCTTTCATATCAGCTGGTCATAACACTGGTAACCTAGATATCGATAAAAGTGGAGGTGTATTTAACCAGCTTGATAATTTTAACTCTAATAATAAAGGATTATATGTTAGAAGTGGTTCAACATATAATTCAAATGATTATGATTTAAGCTTCAATCAAGTTGTTTTTTATGGATCTCCAGCGGGTTCAGTTACCACAACAATTAATACAGGGGTATCGAAAATAACTATCAATGGGTATAGGTTTAAAATTGAGGCAAACAGCAATAATCGTAATATGATTACCGATTTTTCAAGTACAACAATTCATATCAAAACAGGGGAACTCGAAGGAAGTTATTATAGAAAGGATAATTTTGGACATGTTATTTCGGAGGATGCCCCTTCATGGAGAAGCGTTGGTTATCGGGTAGACAGAATCCGAAAGCTTGAAATTTTACAAAACAGCACTAATTACCAAAATGATCCTCAGGTTATTAGTACTAGTTTTGGACAATATTATGACAGTAATAATACAGGAGGGATAATTGATACACTAATAATCAATAAATACACCAGATTCAACACCAATTATAATCCGGTTGTTGGGGATTTAATGCTAACAGGAGATAATACAACTCTTGAAATTGGATCAAATGGTTCATTAACTGTATCTAATTCACTTAACCTTACCTCAAAATCAGGATCTAGAAATTTCTTAATGTCAAATAGTAGTGGAAATCAAGCAAATATAATTTATTATGGAGCAGATTTCTGTGGAGATTACATACGTATTAGAGATATTTCATTGACATCGAGTGCTACCGCGAATCTTGGGCCTTACAGTCAAAATGAAGGAAATGTTACAGGGTTTAATTTTAATACTGATACAAGCAACACAATAAGTGGAATGACAATCTCGGTAAGTCCAACAGGGGCATCTTTTTATGAAAATCAGCAGATTTCTTTTATTATTTCTTCTACTTATTCTAACAACAATTCAGCTACATTTCACTTTTTTGTTAACGGTCAAAAAACTCAAAGCGGCACATCTACAACTTTTTATGGTAGGAATTTAAAAAATGGCGATGTGGTGTTTGGATCAGTTGAGATTCCATACACCGGAACAGTTACTGGCTGTGATTTTTCTACCATTGGTAAAACGGATGAAATCACTCTGAGTTTAGATTTATATCCAGTAATTATTTCAAGCACATATTCTCAGACGAAAAATACTGTTGATGTAACATTTAATGAGCCTGTTTTTACTGAAAATTCAGCTTCGGGAAATCTTATTCCATCTGACTTTGAACTTTCTTTAACTGGCGGAACCGCGATTTTGAATTCAAATGAACCGACTAGTGTAACTAAAAGTGGAAACACTTATACTTTAGGACTTAATATTTCAAACCTAGCAGGAAGCGAAGTACTTACCATTAAGCCTAAGTATAATGAGATTTTTGATAAAGACGGGAGAAGGTCCGATCAAAATCAAAGTAATAATTCTGTAAGACTAGGAACTGTAAGTGCGAGTCTTTTAAGTGCAGAGGTATCATCTGATAACCTTACTTTAATGGTCACATTCAGTGAAAATGTTTTTTCAACTGTAAATGGAAGTGGAGAACTTGAACCCTCTGATTTTATATTAGAAATGTCAGGTGGCACAGCTACACTATCATCTACCACTCCAATATCAATTTTTTCAGATAACTTTAGTCACTCCCTAGGTTTTACGTTTGGTGGAATCCCCGATGGAAATGAGGTACTAAACGTAAAGCTTGCAGATAATTCAGTTTTCGATATTCAGGGGGTGATTTTACCTTCAATTCAAACTAATAGTTCTTCGAATCTCAATGCTGATTCTGATTCTGATGGAATTGCTAACCCCGTCGACTTGTGCCCAAATACTGCAAATGGAATATCAGTCAACATGAATGGATGTGCTGATAACGCATCAAAATACTTTTGGGTGGGAGG
>CETK01017306.1_pt1 | contig 55831 bp, 44 predicted proteins | sample 361431 | NCBI WGS metagenome assembly CETK01 (sample SAMEA2622452, study PRJEB7988) | marine metagenome | biome: marine biome (ENVO:00000447); feature: surface water layer (ENVO:00002042); material: "saline water (ENVO:00002010), including plankton (ENVO:xxxxxxxx)" | depth 5 m | reverse complement strand
CTCCTGCTCCCAAAGCAGGCGCGATGACCGGGCTACGCTACACCCCGCAACAATTTTGATTATTTTTAATTGGTGCGCAAAGATAGGATTAAAAAAAAAGATTGCAAATCCTATAATCTCTTAATTTGATAACAATTTTCATATATTTAATGCATTGACAAAAACTTAAATAAATGGAACGTAAAATTACTCTTAGCGAAAAGGAAATACCAGATAAATGGTATAATGTAGTTGCCGATATGCCCAATAAGCCGCTTCCTCCTCTAAACCCTGGTACAATGGAACCCATAGGACCTGAGGCCTTAGCTTCTTTGTTTCCAATGGAGTTGATTAAACAGGAAGTAAGTATGGACAAATTTATTGATATACCTGATGAAGTTCGAAAAATATATTCCATGTGGCGTCCAACTCCCCTATACAGGGCTTACAATTTGGAAAAAAAGTTAGACACTCCAGCTAAAATATATTACAAATACGAAGGGGTGAGTCCAACCGGTTCACATAAACCTAATACAGCAGTTGCACAAGCCTATTACAATAAAAAAGAAGGGGTCAAAAAAATAACTACTGAGACAGGAGCAGGTCAGTGGGGAAGTGCACTAAGTTATGCCTGTCAACATTTTGATATTGAATGTGAGGTTTATATGGTAAAACTCTCTTATGATCATAAACCCTATCGAAAAGTAATGATGAATACCTGGGGAGCAAAAGTTTTTCCCTCGCCCTCTGAGGCTACTGAAATTGGAAAAAAATTCTTAGCAGAAGACCCAAATACTTCTGGGTCCCTTGGTATTGCAATATCAGAGGCCATAGAACGAGCAGCTTCTGATGAGCATACAAAATATGCACTGGGTAGTGTACTTAATCATGTCAAGCTTCACCAAACTATTATCGGACAAGAGGCCATTTTACAGATGGAAAAGGCAGGAGATCTTCCCGACATAGTCATTGCTCCATTTGGCGGAGGTTCAAATTTTTCTGGTTTGGCATTCCCTTTTTTAAGGCTCAATTTCGATTATGGTAAATCAATACGTTGTATTGCCAGTGAACCCTCCTCGTGTCCTAAGTTGACCAGAGGCGTTTTTAGATATGACTTTGGAGATACAGCTGGTATGACCCCTTTGTTACCTATGTTTACACTGGGTCACGATTTTGTCCCTGCGCCCATCCATGCTGGAGGCTTGAGGTATCACGGAGCAGGCGTTATTGTCAGTCAGTTGCTAAAGGATAAGTTGATCGAAGCAAGAGCCCACGACAATCTAGAGGTGTTTGAGGCAGGGGTTAAGTTTGCGCAAGCAGAGGGAATTATTCCTGCGCCCGAAGCCACCCATGGAATTGCCACCGCAATAGAAGAGGCGGAACGTTGTAAGCAAGAAGGTAAATCGGAAACCATTTTAATCAACCTTTGTGGTCACGGAAACTTTGATATGAAAGCTTATGAGGATTATTTTGCGGGCAATATAATTAAACATGAACTTTCAGAAGCTGAAATTCAAGCTTCGATTGCAAAATTAAATACACCCGAAATATAATTTTTAAACAGATTTAATCTCTAATACTATACTAATAGTGTGGAGATTTTTTATGTGTTAGAATAGACTTTTTGGTTTGAAATTTTGCAATTTCAAATCATTTTTCTGATTTTGAAAATACATTTGACTTGAACTTAACTTATTTAGATATAGCATCCAATAAGATGAGACAACCAGATATATTGATTTTTAACCCTAATAAATTATTTTTGAAAAAGTTTTAAGTTTGAAACAAAAGATGATTATTAATTTTTTAAATCCAAATAAGGTCAGTATAATTCCCAAGGTAAGGCTATAATAATTAAATTGATAGACTAGTCATTTAAATAGTTGAATTGGTGTAGCCTTGATATTATAACCAAAATTATGTTTACACAAAATAATAAAATTTGTAATGATTTTTAATGTTTTGGATTTAACTTTTTTTATTAGAATTTTAACATTTTTGCAACAGTAATCTTACTTTAAAAAAAATATATTTGGCTTGGATTTAAATTTGTTGTTGAATTATGGAGAACGATAAGAAAACTTCATCCACTTATTTTTTTTATAAGAGTGTATTAAGAAAAGTGAGCTTTGATGCAGTTCTTTTCAAAAAAGAATTAAAAAAAGGGCTTATTGCACTTTCAGAAAGAGAAGGAATAAGGCTGTACCGTTGGGCGTTAACATTTACAAGGACTCAACCAGATTTGAACTGTAATATTCAATTTGCTTTTTAGATCCTCTCTGGAGTGATTACTTCAATGTTTTCAAATCGAATAGCACCCCTGATTATGCTAGTTATCGTTGATCTAATAGCATTAATTACAGGCAGTTTTAATTGACTTTTGTAATGAATTAAACTAACTTCTCTTGCCGGTGCTGGTTCGGGAAAAAATCTTAAGTTTTTCTTCTTTAAGTCTGTCAAATTGTTTCCATGCAAATAAGGAAGTAGTGTCATCCAAGGTCCTTCGTCAGATAAATTTATTAAAGTCTCAATACTTCCGCTTTTTAGATCAAATGGTTTGCCTCCAATTTGGTTCATCTGACAAAGGTTTAGCACATGATTTCTGAAACAATGTCCATCTTCTAACACTAATAAATCTGTCATGTTCAAATCGTCAACTTCGATTTGCTTAATTGAATGTAATGAGTTTCCCTCTGGTATATACCCTACAAAGGGTTCGTGGTATAAGGGAAGTTCAATAATGGAATTCAAACTTAAAGGAGTAGCAGCAATACCAGCATCCAAATGACCCTCCTCCAGCATTTTAATAATATTATGAGTGGTTAATTCTTCAATCTTAAGATCAACTTTAGCATATTTTTTAATAAATGTATTAAGAAACATGGGCAGTAAAGTTGGCATTACAGTAGGTATAATACCCAGCTTGAACTCACCACCTATAAACCCTTTTTCTGTGGATACAATGTCTTGCATTCGTGTTGCCTCTTCAGTAATCTTTTTGGCTTGTACAAGAATTTTTTTTCCAATGTCTGTAAGTATAATGGGTTTAGTCGATCGGTTAAATATTTTAACTCCTAGTTCTTCCTCTAATTTTTGAACTTGCATACTTAAAGTAGGTTGCGTAACAAAGCATTTTTCGGCTGCAATTGTGAAGTTACCATATTCAGCAACAGCATTCATGTAATGTAGTTGTGTAAGTGTCATTGTAAATTGCTATTAAGAATATAAAATTAATAAGATAAAATTATTATGTTAAGTTTTAAAACACAAATTTTAATTAAAAAAACGATTTTATAATATTTTAATTAAATTAATGGTGATTAATTGATGATTCTAATTTTAATATAAATATTATCTATAGGCATTTCCCTTTTGTCGATCTTTTCTTGGTTTATTAAATCTACTACATCCATTCCTTTGATAACCTCTCCAAAAGCAGTGTAATTTCCGTCCAAATGATAAGCTCCAGGAGATTGTTGAACGATAAAGAATTCATAGGGAGATGCCAATTTATGTGGATTGTCAATTTCGCTACTTGGCATGGATATTACCCCACGGTGATGTGAATTACCATTTTTGGTATCCGGGGGGAGAAGGTAGCGTCCAATTTCACGTCTTTTTTTCATACTTTTGGGACTGTCTGAATTCCCACCTTGTATAATAAACTTTGGAACCACGCGGTGAAACATCGTGCCGTCGAAATATTTTTTTTTGGTTAGGAAAATAAAATTTGCACGATGGTAGGGAGTGTTGTCATACAATAAAACGTCAATTTCTCCAAATTTGGTAATAATTCTTACTTTATTTTCCATGTTTTTTTGGGCGTATTCATAAAAAAACGGAATCGCATTTTGATCATTCAAATAAGGGGCTTTATACGGTTTAGGTGTTACTTTTTTAAGTTGTTTTTTTTCAGGAACTTTGAATTTTATGGATTCTTTTTTCGGTTTCATCTGACAGCCCATCTGAACAAAAATTATAACCCATAATAACAATTTTAGTATTTTCATGGAATACAGTTTTTTTTTGAATCTTTTGACAAATTTAAAAGAAATCAGTCTACCCGGTAGTGTCGCCCATTCTCTTTTGGCACCCCCTAAACGAATGGATCAAGTTAGATCTATTCTAAAAACAAGTACTAAAATCAAAAAAGCTGCAGTGCTATTGCTTTTATATCCTGATGCTAAAGACAAAGTAAGTTTTGTATTAACTCGCCGTAAGGTTTATAATGGTGTTCACTCGGGACAAATTAGCTTTCCAGGTGGCAAACCCGAGAAATCTGATGATAATCTTTGGTCTACTGCTTTAAGGGAGACCCATGAAGAAATAGGAGTATCATTAGATCAAATAAAACATCTAAGGTCACTTACTGAACTCTATGTGCCACCTAGTAATTTTCTAATAATTCCCTATGTTGGATATTCTGAAAAATCATGTGTATTTAAACCCGATCCTACGGAAGTAGATGTCATATTGGAAATATCATTGCAGGATTTAATTAGCAAAACACCAAAAATAACAAAACAAGCTACTTCGTCTTGGGGTACTATTAATGTGCCTTCATATGTCTTTGAACATCATGAGGTCTGGGGAGCAACAGCAATGATTTTGTCTGAATTTAAAATGTTATTAACAGCTCAGCTATTCAAATAGTTTATATTTGTCCAGAACAATTTGATAAGGTAGATGTTCAAAAAAAATCCATTTGGCCATTATTTGTTTCTAAAAAAATGGCTCATCCGTCTTATGGGTGGCCTTACCCACAGGCGCTACAGAGGATTTAATCAATTAAAGGTGGAGGGTTCCGAGGTAATCAGACATTTGCCCCAGAATAATGTTTTATTTGTTTCAAACCATCAAACCTATTTCGCAGATGTTGTGGCCATGTTTCATGTTTTCAATGCCAGTTTAAGTGGACGTATTGATTCGATTAAGAATATTGGTTATTTATGGAATCCCAAACTGGAAATTTATTTTATTGCTGCAAGAGAAACTATGAAGTCTGGTGTTTTACCAAGAATTTTGGCCTATGCTGGATCCGTTTCTATCGAACGAACTTGGAGAGAAAAAGGAGTAGAGATTAATCGAAAGGTAAAGATGAGTGATATTTCCAATATTGGTTTAGCTCTAGAGGACGGCTGGGTAATTACTTTTCCTCAAGGTACAACAACACCATTCAAACCCATAAGAAAAGGAACCGCTCATATTATAAAGCGTTATAAACCCATTGTTGTACCAATAGTGGTTGATGGTTTTAGAAGATCTTTTGATAAGAAAGGCATCAGAATAAAAAAAAGAGGGATTCTTCAGTCCATGGAAATCAAAACTCCATTGGAGATCGATTATGAAAATGAATCTATTGAGACCATTGTCAAAAAAATAGAATATGCCATAGAACAGCATCCCTCATTTCTCAAAGTAATCCCAAAAGATGAGTTAGAAAATGAAGAGCAACTTAACAAAAAACGTGAGTGGTAATTTTTTTTATTTTTTTTAGCTTATATTAAACTCTACCTAAAATCTAAGTTTTTGAACTATAGATATGAAATTAGCCCTCAATATAATTTCCTTTAATTTAAGCAAGAAAACCTCATAATTTTTTAATATCAAAAAGACTTGAAAAACACCAACTTTAGACCATCTTATAGATTAGTTTTCTTCAATAAACTAATGATTTTTTCTTTTCTAAAACCCTTTTTTTTGGTTCTGATATTATTCTCATTAACAGCATGTAAAACCCCATACCAAAGTATGACTTTTGATGAAAATCTCCTACCTAAGAAACCTAATTACGAAGAGTCTAAAAGTTGGGCTGTGCTTCCTGGAAAATATCCTTTGTCACTATGGGATTTTAAAAAAATAAAAAACGATAAAAAAGCTGATGTTTTTTACATTTATCCAACCCTTTTTACAGACAGAAAAATCAAACAATGGAATGCTGATATTTGGACTTCGTCCATCAGACAAGATGTTTTCAAAACAGCCATAAAGTATCAAGCTTCAGCATGGCTCAATGCAGGTGATTTGTATGTACCGTTTTACCGACAGGCACATTACAGAATCTTTGTTGAACCCTACAGCAAAGTTGGTGGGCCTGCATGGGAAATCGCTTATGAGGATTTAAAAAGTGCTTTTCAATATTACCTAAAGCATTACAATAAAGGTAAGCCCATTATCATTGCCTCACATAGTCAGGGAAGTATGCATGCTAAAAGATTGATTAAAGAATTTTTTGATCAAAAGCCATTAAAAAATCAATTGGTAGTGGCTTATCTAATTGGAACTCGCATTTTGCCGGATGAATTTCAATCCATTCATCCTCTAGATAGTCCAAATACAGTAGGTGGATTTGTCAGTTGGAATGCTTACAAAATTGATAAGTTGCCCAAAAATTACGAAAACTGGTATGAGGGAGGTGTCACAACCAACCCAATTACTTGGGATAATCAAACCACCTCAAAAATAAATGATCATAAGGGGGTGTTTGGTGAAGATTCAAAAATTTATCCCAAAAGTCTCATTGTAAAAGTAATTGATGGACTTTTGTGGACTTCTCTTCCTCAAATTCCAGGTCGATTCTTTCTTTCTTTAATTCAAAATTATCATTTTGCAGATATAAATTTATTTTGGAAGGATATAGAACAGAATGCCATTGCCAGAGTTAATGCCTGGTACCAAAAAAAATCTAATGAAACAAAATAAAAAAGTGGTTTGGATTACCGGGGCCTCGTCAGGAATAGGAGAGGCATTGGCAAAAATTTATTCCGAGAGGGGACAAAGGTTAATTTTGTCATCAAGAAGAGAATCATTGTTAGAAGATGTCAGATTAAAGTGTTCAAATCCTGATAACATAAAAATTTTACCACTTGATTTAAACGATTTTGATGATGCAACAGTTAAAGTCGAGAAAGCATATGATTTTTTTGGAAGGATTGATATTCTGATAAATAATGCAGGTATAAGCCAAAGGTCGTTGATCGCAGATACACAATTTGATATTTTTAAAAAACTGATTAATATCGATTATTTGGGAACAGTTGCGATTAGTCGTGCATTACTCCCTTTTTTTATAGATCAAGGGGGAGGCCATTATGTTGTAGTGAGTAGTGTTATGGGTAAGTATGGTTCCCCTTTCCGATCGGGTTATGCTGCTGCAAAGCACGCCTTACACGGATTTTTTGATGTGATGAGGATGGAACACCAAAAAGACAACATACACGTAACCATTATTTGTCCTGGTTTTATTAAAACCTCAATTTCTAAAAATTCCCTCAGTGGAGATGGTTCTGTCACCGGTATCGATGACCTCGCCACAAGAAAAGGAATGAAGGTAGAAGATTTTGCCCTTAAAATGATACGATCGGTAGAACAAAAAAAATGGGAAGTTTCATTTGGAGGGAAGGAAAGATTGGGGTTATATTTAAAAAGGTTGTCAAATAAATTATTGCACAATGTTGTGATAAGAAGCAAAGTGAGGTAAATCAATGAAAAAAAAATTAAATAGAAAAAGAAGACATGCGTTAAAACAAATTACTCTCACCTCTTTGGGTTTGCCCATGATCGGTCAATTAAAATTCTATGATTCTAAAAACACCAATTACCTTAATCAAAAAAATATGAAAGGAAATATCAATCATTCAGTTTGCAAATGGTGCTATAGCCAAATCCCTTTAGATCAATTTGCTAGAGCTGTCAAATCAATTGGAATAACCGGTATTGACCTGATTGGACCAAAGGAATGGTCTGTTTTAAAAAAACACGGTTTATCCTCTTCAATGTGCAACGGGGCTGAAATAAGTCTTACTGAGGGGTGGAATGATGAACAATATCACTCAACCTTGGTGCATAGTTATCTCAAGCACATCGACTTGGTCTCCGATGCAGGATATAAAAATTTGATATGTTTTTCAGGAAACCGAAGAAACATAGATGATGAGATGGGAATGGTTAATTGCGTCCAAGGACTTAAAAAAATTATAGGTCATGCTGAAAAAAAAGGGGTTATAATTCATATGGAATTACTTAACTCAAAAGTAGATCATCAAGACTACATGTGCGATAACTCCCAGTGGGGCTTTGAGTTGTGCAGAAGAATTGGATCCAGTAATTTTAAGTTACTTTATGACATTTATCATATGCAAATTAATGAAGGTGATGTCATAAGAACGATTAATGAAAACCATGAATTCATAGGACATTACCATACCGCAGGGGTTCCAGGGAGAAACGAGATAGACCAAACACAAGAGTTGTTTTATCCTGCGATAATGAAAGCCATTGTAGCTACAGGCTTTAAAGGATATGTTGCTCAGGAATTTATACCTAAAAACAATGAGCCAATACAATCACTTGAAAATGCTATTCAAATATGCGATGTTTAACTACTAAGGTATTTAAATTTTAATTTAAAAATATGACATTAATTTATTAAATTTGACAAAATTTCAAAAATGAAAAAATTATATACCATAATGATATTAGTCTTGGCAACTGTTTTTGTAGCCAAGGCTCAGACTTCTGATAGTCCTTGGGCAGTAAGCTTGGGGCTTAACTTAGTAGGTGTTCAAGACGATTCAGTAGATGCAAGTACTGGTTTTGGGATTCCAGCTCTAGGCTTCTCTAGATATATTGCTGGAGGATTTTCTATTGGAGCCCAATACAGTTTAAATTCTTTAGAGATAAACAATTCTGATGCTGATTACTCTGCTTTGGAAGGTTTTTTAAAATATAACATTTCTGAGAATGATATCTACCCATACCTTTTCGCTGGTTATGGCCTATCTAATTTCCAAACTGATACTAACGCTGAAGGTCAATTCCCCTCAACAGGTGCAGGTAGAACTTATTTTGGAGGTGCTGGTATAAGTTTTTCCATTTCGGACAATTGGAATGTTAATGCAAGTACTTCTTACAGATCATCAAGCGAAAAAGGGAGTTACAACCACTTGCAACACGTGGTTGGATTTAGCTACGTATTTGGTGCAGGCGATACAGATAAAGACGGTGTTTCTGACAAAAAAGATGTTTGTCCAGAAGTACCAGGTCTAAAAGAATTCGAAGGATGTCCTGATACTGACGGTGATGGAATACCTGATAACAAAGATTCATGTCCAGAGGAAGCGGGTTCTGCCGAGTTAAACGGTTGTCCTGACGCCGATGGTGATGGTATCGCAGATAAAGACGACGCTTGTCCTGAAGCAGCTGGTTCAGCAGAAATGAATGGCTGCCCTGATAGTGATGGAGATGGTGTAGCAGATAACCTTGATAAATGTCCAAAAGAAGCTGGTGAGGCTGCAAATGACGGTTGTCCTGAAGACGATCGTGATGGTGATGGTATTCCAGATAAAGATGATGTATGTCCAGATGAAGCTGGTGATGCTGCAAACAGCGGTTGTCCTGAGCTTCCTGAAAAATTAATAGACTTCATGAAAGGTGAAAATTCAACCTTGTTATTTGTTGTTAACAGTTCAACAGTTACTGATGAGTCAAGCGCTAAGCTTAAAATACTTACCGAACTTTTGGGTACTTACACCAAAGTAAATGTTGTCATTGAAGGTCATGCTTCGAGTGATGGTAGTATGGCATACAACCAAACCCTATCTGAAAAAAGAGCCAACAGCGTTAAAGAGGCACTTGTGGCAATGGGTGTTGATGCTTCTCGTTTAGAAGCTATAGGTTATGGAGAAACCAGACCTGTAGAAGACAACAGCACTGCTGAAGGAAGAACTGCCAACAGACGGGTTCAACTCGATAGAAGAGTAAAGTTAAAAGTCGTTGAGTAAATTTTAAACTAATCATATAAAAACTCTCACATTACATGTGGGAGTTTTTTTTTTGCCCTATTTGTAGATATATAAAAGTTAGAAACTATCCATTCTATTTCATATAAATTATATATCTAATCATTTTTTATAATTAAAAATACTTTCCAATCACCAAGCCGTTTAGATATGATCTGTTGAATTTTAGTGTATAAAATAATCTATAGATTATTAATCATTTCTTACTCTAATCTGTTTCCGGTGATAAGTTCAAATAATTATATAGAGAGTCTCAGTCTACAACTTCATAAACCAAATAAAAAACTAATAGAGAAAGATAATTTTAGAATTTGGCTTTGGTAACTCATATTCATAGTATTAATAAACGTAATTAATAAAAAAATCACTATTATGATAATTTACCAAAACAGAGAATAAATTACTGTCAAAATAATAAAAGTGGCAAAAGCGCCGATATTGAATATAGGTGAGGTATTGAAGATACTTTTCGGTAAATTGATGGCTTTTGAATCTTCTGCACCTTTATTTTGTTTAATGCTAATGACTATAATAACAGCCATGGTCAAAAGGGCGGTTAACCCCATCTGATCCATCCATGGGAGATCGGGAAATAAGGCTTCAATACTCGTTCCCTTTACCCAGCCTTTAGATCCTACCTTGAGAAACATCGCAATGGGTATAGAGCTCAATGCACCCCATATGGCTGCCTTATTAGTTGTTTTTTTCCAGAATAATCCCAAAATGAAAACAGCCAATATTCCAGGGCTTACAATCCCAGTATATTCCTGTATAAACTGAAAGGCTTGATCAATACCTCCCAAAAGAGGAGCAACGGTAGCAGCAATGATCAAAGCAACAGCAGCAGAAATCCTTCCTACTTTTACTGTTTTTTTATCATCAGCATTTTTATTGATTAATTGCTTATAAATATCCATTGTAAAAATGGTAGAAGTAGAATTTAACATTGAAGCCAATGAGGAAACAATAGCTGCGGCTAGGGCCGCAAAGGCCACACCTTTAAAGCCTACTGGTAAGAACTGCATCAACCAGGGGTAGGCCTTGTCTGCCTTCCCCTCGGATGGAATATTCATCATCCCATTTTCGCCTAATGCAGCAAGAATTCCGGGATCGTTTACGATTACATAAGCTGCTATTCCAGGAATGACAACAATCAATGGGATAATCAATTTGAGTCCTGCCGCGAACAAAATTCCCTTTTGGGACTCTCTGAGCGATTTTGCAGCCAAGGTACGTTGAATGATATACTGGTTGAATCCCCAATAATAAAGATTAGCAACCCAAAGTCCTCCAACCAATACCCCGATACCGGGCAAGTTGTTGTACTCGGGATTACCTTTATCCAAAATCATTTCAAAACGGTCAGGAGCAGCTTTGTAAATAGATTTTAAACCTTCCAAAACACCTTGTCCTTGGGATACGGTATCAAGTGCCAAGTAGGTAGTCACCAAGCCTCCCAATACGAGAAAAACTACCTGAATGATATCTGTCCATGCCACTGCTGTTAATCCGCCATAAAGAGAATATGCGGCTGCAAAAAGTGCCAAACCCAATACCGCATAAACCAGATCTATACCAATTATTGTCTCTAAAGCCAAGCCTCCGAGGTACATTACCGAAGCTAGATTTACAAAAACATATAGTGAAATCCAAAAGATGGCCAGTATGGTTTTCAGTTGAGAAGAAAAACGTTTTTCAACAAACTCTGGAATGGTATATAATTTTTTCTCAATAAAAATTGGAAGAAAGTATTTACCTACAATGATGAGCGTTATGGCCGCCATCCATTCATAGGAAGCAATGGCCAGACCCAACGCAAAACCTGATCCTGACATACCGATGAATTGTTCGGCAGAGATATTTGCTGCAATTAAAGAAGCGCCAATTGCCCACCAAGGGAGTGACTTGCCCGCCAAAAAGTAATCTTCGGCACTCTTCTGTTCACCCTTTTTGTTTCTTGATACCCATAATCCTACACCCAAAATGACAATGGCATATAAAACAAAAATAAGGTAGTCCAAAAATTCAAAACTTGAATTCATAATGATATGTTTGGTTTGATATTACGTATTTTCTTTTCCCATTCCCAAGCAGTTTTCAATGCTTCTTCAAGATCACTTTTCGCCTCCCATCCAAGTGTTTTGTTCGCTTTGGTTGTGTCAGCGAAAGCTGCTACAATATCCCCTACTCTTCGATCAACAATTTTATAGTTTAAAGAAACTCCAGAGACTTTTTCGAAAGCCTTAATAACCTCCAGAACAGTATTACCTTTCCCAGTTCCCAAGTTGAAAACTTCAAAATTTTCAATTTGCTCATCGGCCATCATTCTTTTGAGACCAACAACATGCGCTTTAGCCAAATCTACAACATGAATGTAATCCCTTACACAGGTCCCATCACGGGTGGGGTAGTCATCACCAAAGACATTAATTATCTCGTGTAATCCGGCAGCTGTTTGGGTGATAAAGGGAACAAGATTCTGAGGTTTTCCCTTGGGTAACTCACCAATTTTAATGCTGGGATGTCCACCAATAGGATTAAAATATCGAAGAGAAATCACTTTTAGCAACTCATTAGACCGGGTGTTATCAAAGAGAATTTCTTCACCTATTTGTTTGGTATTTCCATAGGGAGACTGCGCTTTTTTGATTGGTTCTTGTTCGGTGATGGGAAGTTCATCTGCCTGACCATAGACAGTGCAAGATGAACTGAAAATAAATGAAAACTCTTGGCCTTTATTTTCAATCGCCTGAAGCAAATAGATTAGACAACTTAGATTGTTCTCATAATAATCAAGTGGTCGCTCAACACTTTCTCCCACAGCCTTGGAAGCAGCAAAGTGGATGATACCGTTAAGATCTTGATGATTTTCAAACAATCGATTGACATCGCTTTTATTCCTTAGATCAAGATTTACAAATTTGGGTGTAATTCCAGTTATCTTATTAATTCCCTCCAATACATCCGTATTACTATTGGAGAGATCATCAACGATGATGATTTCAAATCCTTGTTGAATTAATTCAACACTCGTATGAGAGCCGATATAACCCAGTCCTCCTGTGACTAAAATTTTTGAAGACAATACGTTTTTACCATTTGGTTTAAAACAAATTTAATTTTTTTATTTGATTATTTTGCTCCAATGGTTTAGATTAACAATGATTGTTATGTAATACTCCAAAAAGCCATAATTCATTGAGATATAGAGCAGTATATAAGTATATAAAACTATCTTTGCGCTCATTAATTTAATATATGCCCAGTATAAAAAATATTGCAATAATAGCCCACGTTGATCATGGAAAAACAACTTTGGTGGACAAAATAATGTTTCACTGTGAATTATTTCGTGAAAACGAAAATAAGGGAGATTTGATTCTGGATAGCAATGACCTAGAAAGAGAAAGAGGGATCACCATTTTATCCAAAAACGTCTCCGTAAATTATAAGGGTGTCAAAATCAATATTATCGATACCCCGGGTCACGCTGATTTTGGTGGGGAGGTAGAGCGGGTAATTAATATGGCAGATGCAGTCATTTTGTTGGTTGATGCATTTGAAGGTCCTATGCCACAAACTCGATTTGTGTTAAAAAAGGCTTTGGATTTAAAATTAAAACCCTTAGTTGTTATAAATAAAGTTGACAAAGAAAATTGTCGACCGGAGGAAGTCTACGAGGCAGTTTTTGATCTTATGTTTGATCTCGGCGCAGAGGAGTGGCAATTGGATTTCCCTGTTGTATATGGGTCTGCCAAAAATAATTGGATGGGACAAGATTGGAAAACTCCCACTGACTCTATCTCATCTCTTTTGGATATGGTTTTGGATCACGTTCCCACTCCTGAAATTAAAAGTGGAAACACACAAATGTTGATCACCTCTCTTGATTTTTCTCCTTATACGGGTAGGGTTGCAATTGGGAGACTTAACCGTGGGATTTTAAAAGCCAACATGAATGTTAGTCTGGTTGACCGAAATGGTAAAATAACTAAATCTAGGATCAAAGAACTCAATATATTCGAGGGTTTGGGAAGGCTTAAAGTCGATAAAGTAGAAGCGGGAGACATATGCGCCATTATTGGATTGGAATCTTTTAACATTGGAGATACTATTGCAGATGCCATTAAACCAGAGGCATTGCCGACCATAGCCATAGATGAGCCCACTATGAGTATGCTTATTACTATCAACGATTCTCCTTTTTTTGGAAAAGATGGTAAGTTTGTTACATCTCGCCACATCAAAGATCGTTTGGAAAAAGAGTTAGAGCGAAATTTAGCTTTAAGAGTTGAATTGACTGAATCGGCTGACAAATTCCTGGTTTTTGGGCGTGGAGTGATGCACCTTTCTGTTTTGATCGAAACCATGAGAAGAGAGGGCTATGAACTCCAAATTGGGCAACCACAGGTTATCATCAAAAATATCGATGGAGTTAAATGTGAACCGATAGAAACCCTCACCATTGATTTGCCCGAAAACTTGTCAGGGAAAGCTATCGAAATGGTTACCTTAAGAAAAGGTGAAATAGTTAGTCTTGAAAACAAGGGTGATCGCATGCTCTGTGAATTCATTATTCCTTCTCGTGGAATTATTGGATTAAGAAATCAACTGCTTACAAATACCTCTGGTCAAGCGATTATAAATCATCGTTTTATGGAATTTCAGCCTTTTAAGGGTGAGATTCCAAGTAGAATTAATGGTTCATTAATCTCTATGGAGAAAGGAAGTGCTATTCCCTATGCATTGGATAAACTTCAAGAAAGAGGTAGTTTTTTTGTCTTTCCCAATGAAGAAGTTTACACCGGTCAAGTTATCGGCGAAAATACCAGAATTGACGATTTGGTGGTTAATGTCACCAAAACAAAAAAACTATCAAATGTAAGGGCATCCGGTAGTGATGATAAAGTGAGCATTGCCCCTCCAATTAAGTTTTCTTTGGAGGAAGCATTAGAATATATACAGGCCGACGAATATGTTGAAGTAACACCCAACTACTTGAGGTTGAGAAAGATTTTCTTGAACGAAAACGAGAGAAAAAGAAAAACTCCCTAAGTATTATCATTTTTACTAAAGTCCAATGAGTATTCAAATTTAAAGATTTGAATTATTCATTATTAATTATAACTAAAATCGTTTAAATTATTTAAATTATCTAGATTTCTAAAAAAGTAAGATGAAACCTCTAATTCAATGAAATCTCTCAATATTATAATATTTGTACTCACTCTATCAGTTTTCCTTGGTTGTAATACTTTATCGTCGGATTCCATACCGAGAATTGCCATTGCGGGTTTGGGAATAGAATCCAGCACATTCTCTCCTGCACAGACTAGAGAGGATGCTTTTCATGTTCAGCAATGCTTGGAGATTTTGGATCATTATCCTTTTTTAAAACCCGAGAGTAAAAATAGATCAAGAGCTCAGTGGTTTCCAGCCTTGAGAGGTAAATCTTTACCGGGAGGAATCGTTACTCGAGAAGCCTATGAATCATTGATGAAAAAGATGCTTGAAAAATTAAAAGAAAACCTCCCCTATGATGGCCTTTTTTTTGATATACATGGTGCTATGAGTGTAGTGGGTTTAGATGATCCCGAGGGTGATATGATTTTAAGAATAAGGGATGTGATTGGAGAGGAAACCTTAATTTCTACTTCGATGGATTTGCATGGGAATGTTTCTAAACGTTTAGCTCATCAATCTGATTTGATTACCTGCTATCGTATGGCACCCCATGAGGATGCTCTAATCTCTAAACAAAGGGCCTTGGAAAATCTTTTAGATAGATTAGAAAATGGTAAAGGAAAACCTCAATATAAAGCTTGGATTGCTGTTCCTATACTATTACCTGGAGAAAAAACAAGTACTCGAATAGAACCGGGAAAAAGTCTCTATGCTAAAGTGCCATTAGCCGAATCCAAAGTAGGTGTATTAGATGCTGCCATTTGGATGGGTTATCCTTGGGCTGATGAACCCAGAAATCATGGTGTAGTTATGGTTACTGGAGATGATCATGAGGCTGTCGTTGAAAATGCCGAAAGTCTTGCAAAATATTATTGGGAGGTAAGAAATAAATTTGTGTTTGTTGCACCCACAACCAGTTTTGAGGAAAGTATTGCTTTGGCACTGAAAAGTAAAAGCAAACCCTATATCATCAGTGATATGGGAGACAATCCCACTGCTGGGGGTGCAGGAGATGTAACATGGACACTAAAAGAAATTCTCGCCCTATCCACTTTTCAAAACACCTCTGGTCCCGAATTGATTTATGCCTCTATTCCAGGCCCAGACTTTATTTCAAAAGCCTTAAAGGCAGGAGAGGGAGCTATTGTTACTGGGTCTGTTGGCGCTATGGTAGACAATCGCTATGCTGGGCCTATTTCACTTCGTGGGAAGATCTTAGCCATCCGCAAAGGGGATAAACATGCAGCAATTGAAGTCGTTGTTAAGGTTGGAAGTGTTAAAGTCATTGTCACCCAAAAAAGAAAACCCTACCATTATGAAAAAGATTTTACTCAACTGGGATTAGACCCAAGGAATGCAGATATTTTGATCGTTAAAATTGGTTATTTGGTTCCAGAACTTTATCAAATGAGGGGTGGGTGGAATATGGCTTTGACACCTGGTGGTGTAGATCAAAATTTGGAGCGTTTGAATTACCGCAGAATCAACCGGCCCATGTTTCCCTTGGACAAAGAATTTCCCAATTTAGACTTAAGTGCAGAATTGATTCCTACTTCCGATCGCCCTTTAAAAAACAAAAAATGATGTTGAAAATTAAGTTGAGTTTACTTTCATTTTTTTGTATTTCCATGATATGGTCTCAGTTACCCAAGATGGAAAAAATATTAAACGTGATGGATTTTAAAATTGTCAACAATGATACTTTAAAAGTACACTGGTATTCAGCTGAATCCAATGATTTTAGTCCTACCCCAGCCATCGCCTTTTTTTTTGGAGGTGGCTGGAGAGGGGGTGAGTATACTCATTTTCAAAGGCAAGCTTTATATTTCTCTCAAAGAGGACTAACTACTTTTCTATTTGAATATCGTGTAGAAAATCGACACAATACCAGTCCAGTTGAGTGCATTAAAGATGCAAGAAGTGCCCTCAGGTTTTTAAAACTAAATCATAGTAAATTCAATATTGACCCACAGAAAATTATTGTCTCCGGGGGCTCTGCAGGAGGTCACATAGCTGCAGCTACAGCCACACTCCATTCTATAAATGAATTAACCGACGATTTGGCCATTGATCCCATGCCGGCTGCAATGATACTTTTTAATCCTGTTTTTGACAATGGCCCCAACGGCTATCACGGCTCATCAGTTGAAAAACTAATTGATGATGATTTCCGATGTCATTGCCTCTCCTACAAAATCCCCAATGGAAAGTGGACTCATTTATTTAAATCAAGATATAAGGAGCTTTCTCCTTACCATAATATTACCTCCAGAACTCCACCCACACTGATAATGTTTGGAAGCCAGGATAATTTAGTTCCAGTGTCCATTGCAAAAAGTTTTCAAAAAAAAATGAAAGATCTTTCAAACATTTGTCAATTGATTATTTACGATGGTGCTAAACACGGTTTTTTCAACGGAGTGAAAGATAAATTAAATTCAGCTAATGCAAACCAGGCTAAATATTTTTTTGAAACCCTTCAGGCCAGCGATGATTTTTTGGTAAATCTTAATATTATAAACAATACAATAAATGTGAAGGACTATTTTGAGTAGATATATTCTGATAATGACCAATGTTTCTAAATGTATTTATCAATTTGAAAATTGAGGCGATAAATTTAAATATTAAGGATGGAAAGATTTTTTAATAATTGATCTTTTGTAAAATTCATTTTAAAGATCAAAAATTTTATATTAAAGAAATTTGTTATTAGCGAATAATTTCAAAATGGTATTTACCCGAGAGTAGTTTAGCTTGAAAAGCTCCTTTTTTGTTTTTAGAAAATTTGACCCCGTCTTTTTCGTTGATCTCTTTACCATTGATGACAAGGCTGGCACTGCTATTTGGAGGCACTATTATATCGAAAAATATTTTTCCATTATCTTTTTTCCAGCTACTAAGAATCTTTCCATAAGGTCCATTGTGTTGTGCTTCAAATTTTTCCAGCCCTGTTACAAAGTGAGGCTCCAACAAAATATTTTTAAAACCAGGTAGTTCGGGATCAGGTTTGATACCTCCCAGGGCTTTGTAGAACCACGCGCCAATTTCTCCAAACATAATGTGGTTTCTGGACATTGCCCCTTTTCTTTCCTCGTCCACTTTCCAATCCTCAAAAAGTGTGGTGGCTCCCTCCTTAACCCAGGCACCCCATGAAGGGAAATCATCTTGTGTGGCTACTTTATAAGCTAAATCTGGGTGACCGTTTTCACTCAAAGCATTGAGAATGGCTTTACTGCCCAGTAGTCCAACATCAATATGACTATTGTCTAAAATAACTTTTTTGGCTAGGTTGTTGGCTACTTTTTCAATATACTCCTCAGGAACAATCCCCCAGAATAATGCTGTGCTTAACTCCGTCTGAAAACCACTGCCGTAAATCGCTGTTTTTGGATCGAAAAAACGGGAATTGATTTCTTTTTTAATATTTGCTGCTAGTTCAGAGTATTTTAAGTAATCGTACTCTTCTCCAAACAGTTTTGCCGTATTTGCAAGAATCTTTGCATCCACATAATAGTAGATCGAGGAGGTGAATTGCTTTGGGGTTTTGGATTTTACCGGAACCCAGTCGCCCAATCCCCAATTTGTAATATATTCTGGGCTGATTTCTGTTATATGATCCACATATCTTTTGATGTTGTCATAACAATCTGCCAAAAGTTTTTGATCTCCGTAAAATTGGTATATATTCCAAGGAATGATGGCCAAACTACTGGTCCAGTCTGGTCCGTTTGCCCATTGATATCCCCAACCACTGGATGGTATGATTGCGGGAAGAACCCCATTAGATTGTTGTTCATCCCTATGATCGGCCAACCATTTTTCATAAACAGTTATACCGTCAAAATTGTAAAGTCCCGTTTCAATGGCGATATGAGCATCTCCTGTCCACCCGTTTTTTTCACGTTGGGGGCAATCGGTAGGGTAGCCAAACAAGTTTGAAAGGTAGGCGTTGTTAGTTGCCGACCAAAGCTTGTTGATTAGAGGGTTGGAACTATTCACCTTTCCAACTGGAGGCACAGCACTGTGCATAAAAACTCCTGTGACACTTTGCTCGGTTAATTCTATGGGTTTATCACTTAGCACCTCTATGTATTGGAACCCTTTGTAGTTAAACTTGGGTACAAAAGTTTCTGCCCCTTCACCGCTGAGTGTGTAAATATCGGTTTGAAAAGGATCACTGTCGTCAGTAGGGCGATAATGAACTATAATATTGGAGAGGTCGAGTTCACCTCTATCATCCAATAATTCTGAATGGGTAACCCTAAGTACTGTTCCGGCTTCCCCTTTTACTTTTATTCTGGATACCCCAGAAATATTTCTACCCAAGTCATAAATGTATTTTTGGGGATTAATTTTTCGCATTTTTACCGCTTGTATTTCGAGGTTGTTTTTTATTGGGTGTAGAGCCTGAGCTACAATATTATCAGAGGGTGCTGAGGTTACGATACTTTTTTTCCATTTGATATCGTCAAAACCAGAGGTATTCCAGCCTTTTTGCTCCAATTGAGCATTTTGGTGCTCGGCAGTGTAAATACTATTGAAAATCAGCGAACCTGAGGAGTTTTTCCAATCTGTATCAGACGAAAAAGTTTCCTTAGAACCATCCTCATAGGTTACCTTCAAATCCAAACAAAACATGGGTCTCGCCCTCCAGGGGGCTTCATGGAAATACCAAACAGCAGTCGATTGGTGGTTGAACCAACCATTGCCAAGCAAAACACCAATGGCATTGTTTTGCTGTAAATAATCTGAAACATCGTGTGTCACATATAAATTTCTGCGATCGAAACGGGTATAAGTAGGGTCAAGTTGATGGTCACCCACCTTTTTTCCGTTCAAATACAGTTCGAATAATCCTGCTGTAGCAATGTAAACTCTTGCCTTTTTTATTTTTTTTTTGATGTTAAACTCTTTCCTAAAGTAGGCGCTTTCTTTTTTATCGATATTACGACTGTCAGAGATCCACGAACCCTTCCAGTTTCTTGCCTCCATCATACCCATTTCAAAGCTGGATAATCGATCGCATTCAACTTTTTTATTGTTTTTGTCCCAAACGGTTAAAGACCAATAATACTTATGAAAAGCTTTCAATGCCTTTCCACCATAAACCACCAATTGATGGTCGGAATTAATTTTTCCTGTATTCCAGTGGGAACCATTTCCGGCGGCGACATTAATAGAATCAGTACCTACCGATATTTTATAAGCTTTTTGAAAGGCTCCTCGTCTTTGATCCTTGATCTTCCATGTAAAGCGGGGGGTTTTGACATCCAGTCCAATGGGATTGGCCAAATATTCACTTTTAAGGTCATACACCCTTAGTAGATCATTTTGTGAATGAGTATTCCATACGAACCCTATAAAAACGAGTGTAATAAGCTTTTTTAATCTTGTCAATCTCCAATTCAAGATATTTTGCATGAATAAATATTGAAATTTTTTGAATATAAATTTCATCGATAATTTTGTTTTCATTTGTTTTGAGTACCATAAAGGTTGGTTAAATTAGTCAAATTCTTTTACAAACTGTACAAAAAAAATGGTACAACATAACAAGTCCATCTCAATGAAAAATTACAAAACAGCTCCTTTTATCGTTGGAACCATGAGATTAGGGCAGTGGGGTAGTAAGATGAATATATCAGAGATTGAAAAATTTATAGAGGACTGCATAGCACTGGATCTGATCGATTTTGATCACGCCGATATTTATGGCTCCTACACAACTGAATCCGATTTTGGAGCAGTGCTAAAAAAAAGACCTGATCTACGATCTCAAATGAGAATAACTACAAAATGCGGGATCAAAATGGTCTCCGAAAATCGACCCGAACACCAAATAAAATCTTATAACCTGACCAAAGACCATATCAAACAATCAGTAGATAATTCATTGTATAACTTACATACTGATTATATCGATACATTATTGTTGCATCGTCCCGATTTTCTTTTGGATCCGCAAGAAGTAGCAGCAGCTTTTACCGAATTGGAAAAAGAGGGAAAAGTCAAATATTTTGGTGTTTCAAATTTTTCTGTAAGCCAATTCGAGTTACTGCAAGAAAACTTTCCTTTGTGTACCCATCAAGTGGAGATATCATTGCTTCATCGGGAGGCATTTGAAAATGGCATTTTGGATCAATGCCAAAAGTGGGGAATTCCACCTACTGCATGGTCTCCATTAGGTGGAGGGATATTGTTTAAAAGTTCGCAGGATCCAATTATGATCGATGTCCAAAAAATAATCACTTCACTTTGTAAAAAATACAAAGCCCAACCAGATCAAGTTTTATTGGCTTGGCTTCGAAAACATCCTGCGGGTATTATTCCGGTCTTGGGAACCTCCAAACTTTCGAGAATTAAAAATGCAAAAGAGAGTCTAAAAATTAATTTAACACACGAGGAGTGGTATATGCTTTGGCAGGGAGTAACGGGAAACGAAATTGCATAATCAATCCTTAAAGGATTAAAATAATATGATAGTTAAACCGATAGAGATAAGATCAAGACAAGCGCAAGGAGCAGAGGTCTCTTGGTTTGCTCCTATTTGTGATGGAGACGACCGCTATTTGGGTGAGCGCGATGTAAAATACAAAAGTAATTGGGAAAATACTTCCAATATCTTATTGACTGCTGATCAATTGGGCTATCGGAATATTCTATGTCCCTCATCATATCAGGTGGGACAAGATACCCTTGCATTTGTATCTGCGGTTTCTCCACTGACTCAAAATATAAATATTTTGGCGGCTATACGCTGTGGTGAGATTCATCCCCCAATGCTAGCTCGAACACTATCTACAATTGATCATATTCTTGAGGGAAGACTTACAATCAATATCATATCATCTAATTTGCCGGGTGAAAATCTTCCATCCGAAGATCGATATCAGCGATCCAGAGAGGTAATTGAAATACTTAAACAAGCTTGGACACAAGAAGAAATTGATTTCAGTGGTCAATATTATAAGTTTCAACTTCCAACGGATCCAGTCAAATCATATCAGAATAGTGGACCCTTACTGTATTTTGGAGGCTATTCAGCCCCTGCAGTTGAACTCTGTGCAGAGCATTGTGATGTTTATTTAATGTGGCCTGAGACAGAGGGAAATTTGAGGAATTTGATGGAAAACATGAGTCAGAAAGCCTTAAAGTATAACAGAAAAGTAGATTTCGGACTTAGGATACATGTGGTTGTAAGGGAGACAGAAGAAGAGGCCTGCAAATACGCTGAAAGTATCATTTCAAAACTTGATTTGGAAGCAGGTCAAGAATTGAGGGAGCGTGCTTTGGATGCAAAATCTTACGGTGTAAGTCGTCAAAAAGAAATGAGGGATCAATCTTCTAAGGATGGCTTCGTGGAACCTCACTTGTGGACAGGAATCGGAAAGGCTCGCTCTGGTTGTGGTGCTGCACTGGTGGGCAACCCTGACCAGATTGTTGAAAAATTAAACCGTTACATGGACATGGGCATTAGGTCTTTTATATTATCAGGCTATCCACATTTCGATGAATGCAAGCGTTTTGCTGATCTGGTATTGCCCAGACTAAAAACCTTTTCCATGCCACATCTACAGGGTAAAACTTCAAAATTAGCGCCATTGACCCCCCTGGCCAATGGTATTAGGGTATGATCGGAAATATATATGACTCCAATATTTTTGTACAATGATTGATCTATTCATCGTAGTCACTTACTTTGTAGTTGTTATCCTTGTTGCCATTTCAGGAAGGCAAACTAAAGAAGTTACTGCTGAGGAATTTTTCTTAAGTTCCAGAAGTTTGAGATGGCCCTCTATTGCTTTTTCAACTATTGCGACAAATATCCAAGGATATCAGTTTTTGGGTATGATGGGCTCTGCCTACCTCTATGGGCTGGCTCAGGCAAGTTTGGAAATCAATGCTGTACAGGGCATTCTTCTAGCCTCTTTTATTTTTATCCCCTATTACCTGAAAGACAAAATCATTACCATAACTCAGTTCATAAAAAAACGCCTCGGAAAAAGGATAGCCTTACTTTATTCCTTGGCTAACATTTCATTATTTTCCACCATTACGATTGGGGCAGCTCTCTTTTGGGGAGCCTATGCTGCAGATATTGTTTTTGGAGAATATCTATCCATTTTACACCAAGATCGGCTAACAAGAATTACTTTACTAATCCTAATAATTGGATTTTTTTCAGCGTCCTATACCTATTTTGGTGGACTGAGTGCTGTGGTTCGGACGGACATCGTTCAGTTTGTGGTTTTGCTATTGGGTGGACTTGCTGTAATGCTTATGGCGGTTCATCATTTGGGGGGTTGGTCTCAGTTATATATAAAAACACCTCAGTTGATGCACTTGCACCTTCCCTCTAATCATGAAAAATTACCTTGGACACATATTTTCGGGCTATTCTTTTTAAATATCAACTATTGGTGTGCCAATCAATCAATTGTTCAAAGGTCTCTGGCCGCTAAGAGCCTCAAACACGTTCAGATTGGACTCATGGTAGGCGGATTGATGAAATATTTGATGGCTGTGATCATTGTGGTACCAGGCATTGCATTGGTCGGTATTTTGGGTGACAATGGACTGTCGGATCCAGATATGACTTTCCCCTATCTTGTTAACACTTTTTTGCCATTGGGGGTAAAAGGATTTGTTTTGTGTGCTCTGTTTGCTTCCTTGATGAGCACCGTGGACTCAACTTTTAATTCCTTAGCTACACTTTGGTCTGTTGATATTTACAAAGAGTATATCCATAAAAATTGCAGTGACCAACAAATGGTTGATGCAGGAAAACGTGCTATTTTATTCAGTTTTGTTACCGGTGTAACGGTTGGTATTTTATTGCTTTATCTCAAATTTTCAGATCCTAATGCAGCATTTACGCATACTCTGAATGAACTTCGTTATTACATCAATTGTGGGATTGTTGTGATTATTTGCTCAGCAGTTTTTTTGGTCGCCCCTAATCACAAAGTCACCTTTTTAGCTTTTGCGTCGACCATAGTCCTTCAATTCATTTTTAAGTTTTTATTCCCTGAGATGAATTATTTTGTCAGGGCCATGTGGATCATACTCATCGGTTTTTTCTTTGTCCTTTTATTTTCAAAAACCCGATTTGAAAATCTGTGGGTGCAGTTTCAAACCGACTCAAAACAGATTTCTAGAATGGGGCTGGGAATGCTCATTTCATTAATCTTATTGCATATTCTCTTTCATTAATAAGATCTATTGTTTTTAATCTTATCAATTATTTATTATTAATTTTAGTTGATAACAAAAAACAAAATCTATGAAGGTGTTGAATCAATTACTTTTGTTTGGGGCCGGAATAATCATATTAATGTTGATCTCTTGTAAAAACATTGAGGAAGAACAAAACTGGTATAAAGGTAATTTACACACTCATTCTCTTTGGAGTGACGGTGATGATTTTCCCGAAATGATTATTCAATGGTATAAAGACAACGATTATCAATTCATTGCGTTATCGGATCACAATACCATTGCTGATTCAGAATTTTGGTATGAGATTAGAGAGCGAGAGCTTAAAAATAAAACTTTAGAAAAATATCAAAATCGGTTTGGGGATTGGGTTGAGACCAAAACAAACTCTGGTAAAACATTGGTTCGCCTTAAAACTTTTGAGGAGTTCCGCTCCAAATTACAAGTGCAGGATTCTTTTTTGGTCATTAAGTCTGAAGAGGTTACCTCTTCTTTTAAAAATAAGCCGGTTCACATTAATGTTACCAACATAGAAGAAAAAATTGATCCCATTCGTGGAACTTCAGTATTGGATGTAATGCAGAGAACTTTAGACGCTGTACACGAGCAACGGAAAAGGTTAAACATTCCCATGTTCGCTCATATAAATCATCCTAACTTTGGTTATGGTATCAGCACGGAGGATTTGAAACAATTAAATGGAGAACGTTTTTTTGAGGTTTACAATGGACATCCGGCTGTGAACAATGAGGGTAACGACACACATGTTGATACAGAAACTATGTGGGATTTAATTAATATCCACTATTACAAAGAGGAGAAACCGTTGTTGTTTGGAATTGCCACTGACGACAGTCACCGTTATCACAGCTTCTCTTCCGATGACAGTAATTCCGGTCGAGGATGGGTTATGGTGAATTCAAAAAAATTGGATACCGATCATTTGATATCGGCCATGGAAAGTGGAGATTTTTACGCATCTACGGGAGTTTTCCTTGAAAAATTATACATGGATCAAGACGAAATTAAAATAGTTATAGATTCGGAGGTTGGTGTCAATTATGAAATTGCTTTTATGGGATATCAAAAAGGAGCTGAGGAGGTGGTTACTTTAAAAAAAATCCAAGGTACTTCGGCATCATATAACTATCAAAAAGAGGATGTTTTTGTAAGGGTCAGCATCAATTCGGATGCCAAAAAAGAAAATCCCATTATTGAAAATGAAACAAAAAAAGCATGGACGCAACCCCTCTTGCTTCGATAGAGTTTTTTTAAAAATTTTAAATAAAAATAACAGCTACCTCAAATGTCAGATCTAAACACATTTCATAAACGTATTTGTATTGACTGTGACCAAGAAATAGACTTTATTTGGTCCCATAATATCTATAACAACAATACACTGAGTCAAGTTTGTTTTGAGTGTAGAGAACGTCGTTTGAATGAACTTTACTCTTCACAAAATCAATCCTAATTTTTTTTTTTCATTGCAGATTTCATTTGATTTATATGAAGCAGATCGTCATATCGAAGAAAATTAGAGGAGATTTAATTATTATTGGCGTGAAATAATGAATTTTTAAATTAATAAATTATTGGGAAATAAAAGTCAATCGGCTACTAATAAAAGTTCTTAGATTTAAAGTTGTAAGTATTTGTGTGAGTAGGAGGATAATTGTCTAAATGGTTACCCAAAAAAACTAAAAGACATTTCCTGATCAAGATTAATTATTTTGAAAAAATGATAGGGAAGGCTCTGTAAATTAAATAATTCCTTCTTCTTTTTTTTAAACTAAATTATTTTTGAAGAATTGAGATTCATGAAATTTCTAATCAAAATTTTAGTTTTGATCTAAGTTCATTTTTTATAATTATCTAGTTATTAGCTGCTTATATTTATCAATTTGATGAATTTTATATGTTATTTTAGTAATTTAATTCATAAAATAATAGATACTTATTTAGAAATATTAATGAAAAATTTATTGATTTTCCTTTTATTAATTTTCAACACAATTATTGTTCGCGGACAGATAAATTCCCAATATAAATCTATACACATCAACTCAACTGAAAAACCTACGGTGGTCAAACAAAATGAAAATGGAAACCTAAAGATTAATGTCAATCTGAATGATCTGAAAAGGTTTAAAAGTCAAGGTTTTGTTCGTTACAGTGATTTGGGTGCTTCAGGCAGTGGAGTTTCAGATGACATGTTGTTTATTGTGGCAACCCATGCCCTGGCAAATCAAAATGGTTATGATGTAAAAGCCGATAATGGAGCAATTTATCTCATAAGCGGTAAGGAAAACACTGCTGTTATACATACAAATACGGACTTTGGAAGTGCAACATTCATCATTGATGATACGGAGGTTGAGAATCGATCCGCCTCAATTTTTGAAGTGAGATCCAAGTTGCCTCCCATTTCCTTAAAAGACTTAAAATCTCTTAAAAAAAATCAAAATAGGCTATCTCATTCACTGGCTGAAGATTGTCTTATAACGATCTCAGATGATAACATTAGCAACTACATTCGTTATGGCCTAAATCAAAATAATGGTCGTGCGCAAACTGATATATTTATTGTGGATAAAAATGGAAATATCGATCCTACTGCTCCCATTATATGGGATTTTGGTAATATCACTGAAATCAGTACAACACCCATTGATAAAAAAAAGTTGACCATAATCGGTGGGCGATTCATAACCATTGCCAATCAAGCGCCTTCCAAGTATACTTATTATAGTAGAAATATTTCAATCAAAAGATCCAATGTGGTCATAAAAAACTTGACACATTTGATTCGAGGGGAGGGTGAGCATGGTGCTCCATATCGCGGTTTTATTAGTATTTCTGATTGTTCTAATGTTTTGGTAAAGGATTGTATTTTGACAGGTCACAAAACTTATCGTACTATTGGAGCTGCAGGGAAACCGGTTTCCATGGGTTCTTATGACTTATCAGTAACCCGATCTATCAATATTTCTTTTGAAAATTGTCGTCAAACCAATGATATTAACGATAACAGCTATTGGGGTATTTTTGCATCCAACTATTCTAAAAATATAAGTTTTGACCATTGTATTTTTTCTAGATTCGATGCCCACATGGGTGTTTATAATGCAACCATTCGTAACTCAACGCTGGGATATATGGGAATCAATGCCATTGGCTCTGGTGAATTTCTTTTAGAAGATTCCACTGTAAGAGGTAGAAGTTTAATCAATTTACGTTCCGATTATGGAAGCACCTGGGAGGGAACCTTTACCATTAGAAATTGTGTTTTTGTTCCCTCTAAAAGGACGTCTCCCAATCTAAGCTTGTTTAATGGTTCAAATTCCGGGCTTCACGATTTTGGATATACTTGTTACATGCCAAAAAATATCATCATTGATAAACTTCATATCGATGACTCCAATCAGGACTATAAAACAATTGCAATTTTTTCAGACTTTAATCCTAAAATGATTAATGAAAGCTTCCAAGAACAATACCCATATATCAAGACCGAAAAGGTAATTTTAAATAATGTGAGTATCTCAAGTGAGAAGGAAATTATGGTAAGTGATAATCCATATATGTTCAGAGAGGTAATAATAGAAAAAGTCAAAAAACGTTAAAAAGTAGGCAAAAACGACTTAAAATTGATCAAAAAAGGCTTAAAATGATCAAAAATAATCAAAAAACGAATAAATTTGGATTTTCGGTTTTTTATTAAATTTTAAAATAAAAGCTTTAAAATCAGAGATACAATTAGTCCAAATAGTTATATTCCTGATCTAGACCAAGCAATTCTATGGCTTTTTTTGAAGGCTTAGGTTTTTTATCCCTGTCTTTGTAATAATGGGTATTGTCCCAATCAAATTCTAGTTCTGTTTCCCTAGGGTCATTTGTTTTGACTAAATAGGTATTGAGTTTACTTAACAGGGCTTCGAAAATGGGTTTGTACTCATCAACCTGCGACAAGTTATTCATTTGGAAAGGGTCTTCTTTTATATTATATAATTCGTATTCTGGTCTTTTGGAAAAAGCTAAGTCAAATAGAGGTTTAATATCTTGTGAATTTTTATTTTTCAGCATATAAATTTTTGTAGGTGCATCATAATGGAGCATATGAGCATCAACATCTCCGTATAATGGGGGATCTCCTGCAGGCCAACGCTCGGGCTCATAATTTTTAATAAATAAATAATCATTTGTTCTTATGGCTCGACCTGGATAACCCAGTCCACCTCTTCTGACAAAGGCATGTCTTTCTCTGGCCATGATGACATGGTCTCTTTGAGGATTGATGACTCCTTGTTTTTCTGAGGTGAGTATATCAACAAAACTCTGGGCATTCATTTGTTTTGGTTTAGTAATACCTGCAAGTTCCAAAAAGGTAGGAGCAAAATCTTTGATGTTGATAAAGTCTTCTATTTCACGTCCTGGGGTAAAAAAATCAGGCCATGATATGATCACTGGAATTTTGGTTCCAAAATCGTATAAATTAGCTAATCCTCTGGGCATTTGCCAACCATTATCACTACAGACAATGATCATGGTATTCTCCAACTCTCCCATTTCTTTGAGTAAGGATATGTAGGATCCTACTTCTTCATCAAATCTTTGGATTTCATCATAGTAATCAGCGATATCTTTCCTCACCTCAATATTATCAGGGAGGTAGGGGGGTACGAATATGGAATCGAGCTGGATGCCTGAATTTTTCCATCCTTCTTTTTTATATGGTCGGTGAGGATCCCTGCTGCTGTACCAATACATCCAAGGTTGCCCTTTTTCTACCTCGTTAAAAAATTCTTCAAAAGAATTATATCTCGTACCCCCGGGGTTCTGCTCCCAACCAGTAACGGCCTCATCTCCTGGCCCCCATCCTTTTCCCTCAATTCCTATGTGATAACCCGAGGCCTCCATTAATTGAGAGTAGACTTTAACTTTTGGAAAGCTACTCCAAAGATTAGCTGCCTCTCCCAAGTTCCAGATGTCCTGACCGGTGAGCATTGATGCTCTTGCAGGTGAGCAGGAAGGAGCTGAGCAGTATGCGTTTTTGAAGATCAATCCCTTCTTTGCAAGCTTATCGATATTTGGTGTTTTGACTGATTTATCACCATAACAACCTAAATGATCTGCAGACTGATTGTCAGACATTAACAGCAATATGTTGGGTCTTTTTGGTTCCGATTTATTTTTTTTTTGATCACATGACATATAGATGAACAAAATCATATATATAAATAGATGTCTTGTGGTTAGGCTGACTTTTTTCATTATTCTCTAAATTGAATAGTATAAAACTTATTGTTTTTGGTAATCATTTGAATTTCAATTAAGACAATATAAAGCCTTCTTGATTAGTTGACAAAATTTATTTTATTGGTGTTTAAATAAGTTTTCCAAAAAAAGGGCAGGATGAGGAAAATAAAAAAACTTCTTTTAAAAATTATGAGAATTTAATTTACCCTTTAATGCCATTTATTCGAAAGTTAAAAGTGCAACAAAAAATTAAGACAGCAATTTTTTTACAACATTTCCATGAACGTCTGTAAGTCGATAACGTCGCCCTTGATGTTTGAAAGTTAGGCGTTCATGATCTACGCCACATAAGTGCATAAGCGTGGCATGAAAATCGTGAACATGAACAGGGTCCTCTGTGACGTTGTAACCAAAATCATCCGTTTGGCCATGTATATGTCCGGATTTAATTCCTGCACCAGCCATCCACATGGTAAAAGCTTTGGGATGATGATCTCTACCGTAATTAGTCTCGGTCAATTGTCCTTGGGAATATACCGTACGACCAAATTCACCTCCCCAAATTACCAAAGTATCTTCAAGCATACCTCGTTGTTTTAAATCTTTAATTAGGGCAGCATTCGCTTGATCAGTTAGTTTATTTTGACGTTTTACCCCTCCAGGGCAACCTACGTGTTGATCCCAACCTTGATGATATAATTGAACAAACTTAACTCCTTTCTCCAATAATTTTCTAGCCATCATACAGTTTGCAGCATAAGTCCCGGGATCACGACTATCTTTACCATACATATCAAATATATGATCGGGTTCATCTGATGTATCAGTAACATCGGGAACTGAAGTTTGCATTCTAAATGCCATCTCATACTGAGCCATTCGGGCGTTGATCTCTGGGTCACCATAGGTGTCGAACTGTAGTGAATTTAAACGTTCTAGATAGTTTAGCATTTTTCTTCTATCCTTGCCATCATAGTTTTCCGGATTGCTCAAGTAGAGGACTGGGTCTTTTCCAGACCTGAATTGAACCCCTTGATGCTCAGTGGGTAGAAACCCATTACCCCAAAGGCGAGAATAAAGTGGCTGTCCCCCCATATTTTTGGTAATTAGGGTGATGAAAGTAGGAAGGTTTTCATTATCAGAACCTAAACCATAACTCAACCAGGAACCGATTGATGGTCTTCCAGGAAGTTGATTTCCTGTTTGCATAAATGTTATGGCTGGATCGTGATTGATCTGATCAGTCTGCATGGATTTTATAAAACACAAATCGTCGACCACTTTTGAAGTATGTGGTAATAGTTCACTTGCCCAAGCACCAGATTGACCGTGCTGCTTGAAATCAAAAATAGTTGGTGCTATGGGATAGATTGATTGTTCTGCACTCATTGCCGTCAGTCGCTGACCCTGACGAACAGAGTCAGGCAAATGCTGTCCAAACATACTTTTTAATTTTGGCTTATAATCCCACATGTCAAGCTGAGAAGGACCACCACTTTGAAAGAGATAAACGATACGTTTTGCCTTCGGTAAATGATGGGGTAATCCTAATCTGTTCCTATTTAAGTTTTTTGATAAGACTTGATTACCCTCTGCTTTCAAGGATGCCAAAGCATTTTCTGCACTTAATAAGGATCCTAAAGCGATAGCACCTAAACCCATTGAGGTCTTGGTCAAAAAATTTCTTCGGTCTAACTGTTTTTCAATTGCTTGAAGATCTTTGTTATCTGATCTTAAGTTATCTTGATTGTGACACATGGTTAATTTTTTTTTAGATCTAATGTTACTGTAATTAGTTTGATTCTTTATCTTTTAATTATAGTAGCATCGGAGTTGATAATTGTACTTGCTACGATTGCATTTGCTGCTACCATAGCTTTGTTTTTATATTTTAATATCCTAAACTCACCTGTGTTTAGCCAACCTTTTGTTTTATATTCTCTAGTTTTAAACTTTTCATATTCTGATAACTGAAGATCTAATAAAAGATTTAATTCTTCTTTCTTAATGCTCCTGCCTGTCAATCTTTTGAATACATCTGAAATACCGGCTTTGGGATCGTCGAACTCAATCATATTATACCCTAGAACGCGGGAAGCTTCAACATAAATAGGATCATTCATCATGACCAAAGCCTGTAGAGGGGTGTTTGTGTTTTGTCTTCTTACGGAACAAAATGACCTGGTGGGAGCGTCAAAGGTTGCAATAGTAGGATGGGGAACCGAACGTTTCCAAATTGTATACATGCTCCTGCGGTACAGATTATCTCCTTTATCGGTTTTGTAAGTTCCTGTATTGATTTTCCACAAACCTTCTGGTTGATATGGCTTGACACTTCTTCCTCCTATTTTTCTGTTTAGAAGTCCTGAAGCGGTTAGTATATTATTCCTTAACATTTCACCCGATAACCTTTTTGATGGACCTCTCGCTAAAAGTCGGTTCATCTTATCAAGTTTTAATAGTGTTTTGCTCGCTATCGAGGATTGTTGATAGGTATTTGACATAACTATTAATTTAATTAATTTTTTTACATCCCAACCTGATTCGATAAATTGAGTGGCTAACCAGTCCAGAAGTTCTGGATGACTCGGCATCTCTCCCTGGTTTCCAAAATCTTCAACTGTTTTTACTATCCCAGTTCCAAAAAGATTTTTCCAATAGCGATTAACAGCCACCCTGGCAGTTAATGGATTTGATTTACTGGTTACCCATTTTGCCAATCCAAGTCTGTTTTTTTCAAGACTATCGGGAAACTTGAGAATATTTTCTAGAACGTTAGGGTATACTCTCTCGCCATATTGATCATATTGCCCCCTCTTTAATATAAATGTTTTACGAGGGTTTTTCATTTCTTTCATGACCATAATTTCCTTCACTTGCTCTAAACTATCAACTTGAATTGCTCTGGTCTTAGCCAATTTTGACAATGAAGATTTAAATTTTTTGGAAAAATTAGTTATAAAATATTTTTTTAGCATTTCTCTCTCAGGCTTCTTTAACTCTGATGGCGATTTATTGATAATCATTTCAAATCTTCTGGTGTCAGAAATTTGAATGACTTCTAAAGGTGTCAATTCCTTTGTAAATACAAAAATATCATCGACTACAGCACCTCCGATTCCCTTACCACGCCATCGCGCTCCAATTTGTAATCCAGGCTCTTTATCATTTTTGTATATGATATCCTTGTATAAATTATCCACCTCGATATTGGTTTTAAGTTCTTTACCATCCAAATAGATTTTTAAACCCTTTGCACTACTTGAACCGTCATAAGTCATGGTAAGTTGCACCCATTTATCCTTGGGAGTTTTTTCATGGCTCAATTCTACGATGGCATTATCCGGCCAAAAATGTGCCAACATGAGTTCTAACTTGCTGTCCTTTAGTGCCAGATGATAACCCCGGTAATTATATAATCTGGTACCAATATTTTTGTGGAAAATCACTCCGTTCTCTAATTCTTCAGGAATATAGATTCGGATACCAATGCTGAAAGCATGGTTTCTTTTAAAAATACCAATTCGATCTAAATCTAACCAAGCATCACCATCAAATTCAATACCTTTCCCTGAATACCCATCAACTATTTTGGGAAACTGTTTTGGTGAATGTTGTCTTTTCATTTTCCCTTTTTCTGAGGAATTAATTGAGTTATTTAAACTCCCTTTCAAAAAATCTACTTTGGCTCTGAGCATAGTTGGCAAGCCGTTAGGCACAAGCTTTCGATACCTTTCATTTTGAATCCATTGAATAGCACTCTTGGATTCCGAGATGAATACTTTTTCAATTTCCTTCTGCTTATCTTCAACTAGAGCATTAGCGTAAGCGATGAATTCTTCTTGCTCAGGGGTTGGGAGTAATATATTGGGGACGGGCATAGAGGAGTCAAAAGAAATTTGTCCTGCCTCATTCACATTATTAAAAAAACTATACAACTCATAATAATTTTTTTGGGAAATAGGGTCATACTTGTGATCGTGGCATTTGGCGCATGCCATGGTTAATCCAAGAAATGCTTCACCTAAAACATTGGTGCGGTCAGCTACATATTCTGATCTAAATTCTTCGTCTATGATACCTCCCTCTTGGTTTTGAGGGTGTAATCGATTGAAAGTGGTAGCTAAAATTTGTTCTTTGCTCCCTTTTTTCATCATATCACCTGCCAGTTGCATTTGAATAAATTTATCATATGGAATATTTTCATCAAATGCTTTGATTACCCAATCACGGTAGGGAGAAACATCGCGATATTGATCTACGGTATAACCATGAGTATCTGCATAACGTGAAAGATCCATCCAATCCAAGGTCATTTGCTCAGCATAATGGGGGGATGCAAGTAGCCGATTCACTTGTTTTTCATATGCATCAGGCGAACTATCGTTAACAAAAGATGCTATCTCTAAAGGGTTTGGGGGCAAACCTGTTAAATCAAAACTTAATCTTCTCAATAAAATTTCCTTATCAGCTCTAGGGTTGGGCTGTAAGTCTTCATTTTCTAATTTGGCCAAGACGAAATGATCGATGGGGTTGGCAATTTTTTCTTTTAACTTGACTTTGGGTAACTTAGGGGTAATAGGTGGAATAAATGCCCAATGTTTTTTGTATTCTGCTCCATTATCGATCCATTTGATCAACATTGCTTTTTCTCGATCCTTAAGTTTTAAATGCGATTCTGGCTCAGGCATTACAATATTAGGATCATTGGATAGTATACGGTGAACAAGCTGGCTTTGTTTTAAATTACCGGGCATAATGGCATACTTTCCAGGTGATCCCTCTAATTCTGAAAAGGCAGATTCAGGAAGATGTAATTGTAAATTAGCTTTTACCTTTGCCTTGTCCGGTCCGTGGCAAATAAAACAATTATCAGAGAGAATCGGCTTTATATGAAGATTGTAGTCAATTTTTGCTGGTAAATTTTCATAAGCTTGTTGAATGGATTCGGCAAGTTCCAGGTCTTTACAGGAAATCAAAATGCCTATTAAATTTAACATAACAATAGGTCTTAAATACCTTTTGATCATGTTATTAAAAACTTTTGAATTGTTTGTTGATTAGATTTGAATTCATCTCCATTTAGTTGATTTTGAAATAGATAATTGACGCATTAAAGTAAACTTTGGTTGTATATTTTAATTGATCACATCATTCTAATCTCTAACTTCTTTATTTGTAAATTGAGTTGTGTGTCTGAATCAAAAGATTTAAACAAAAAATCTTTCTTTATACTGCTACAATATAATTTAATAATGGAAATTATGCAACAAGTAAATTCTCTTTGGGGACAATTGTCGGTATAACCATTTCCCTTAAAATTAGCCTATTGTAGTTAGTTAGGACTGTTTTTGGATTTTTATCTTGGAGTGATTTTTGGAAGTTGTATAGTGTGTAGGAGGTTAATCGGATATGTTATGGTTTAATTATGATGGGACTTTTCGGAAAGACTAAAAGCGTGTATTTGATAATATTCAACATAAGCTAATAAGTGTTACATTTATTTTTCAAATTGTATATTAAAGAATAATTAAATTAACAGAACAGCAATATTAATTTATATAAACCATTCCATTGCTATTATAAATGGATTAGAAGAATTTCAGATTACTAATTCCATAACAGAGTATCTTGAATATGGATTTTTCATAACTATGCTTTTGTAGAATGGTTCATATCTTCTTGATAAGCTAATAGATAACAAAAGAAAAGCTAACTAAAAAAATATTTATGTGAAACAACTGCTATTCTTGTTATTATTAAATAGTTGCAATACATCAAATGTTCGTTCGGATTTCTCAAAAATTGAAAGTATTGAGCCTCCAATACTTATTGACATAAGATATTCTGGTTCAGACAATTTTTTGGGACGAACTGTTAAAGGATACGAAAGCCCAAAAAATATATTAACAAATGAGGCGATAGATGCATTGACAATTATTCAAAAAATTCTTTCTAAAAAAGGTTTAGGACTTAAACTTTACGATGGATATAGGCCTCAGAAATCTGTAAATGATTTTATTTATTGGTCAAAAAAAATAAGTGATACTTTAACCAAACAAAAGTATTATCCAGATGAAATAAAGGATAGTCTTATAGTTAAAGGTTATATTGCTGAAAAATCTTCGCACAGCAGAGGAAGTACTGTTGATGTTACTATTATTTATACTGATAGTGTTAATTATGGTAAAGAACTTGATATGGGAAGTGGATGGGATTTTTTTGGAATTAAATCTTGGATTGATAACGACTCTATAACTGACTTACAAAAAAAAAATCGTAATTATTTACAAAATATAATGAATCAAAATGGTTTCAGGTCATATTCAAAAGAATGGTGGCATTTTACTCTGATTAATGAGCCCTATCCAAACACATATTTTGATTTTTAATAAAAACGAAAAAACTAATTTTTTTTGTAAAGGGGGTGGTGATATACAACTGAATTCAGTTTTATTTGTTATACTTTTCCAATAGAAAATGATTTTTTTATTATCGTTAATCAACTTTCAAATAAGCCACTTATTTACTTAAGATAAAAAATTGCTATAAAGTAGTAAGTCTAATTGAAAAAGTAAAATGAAGCAAACTTTGGAAAGATTGATACTTAGTGATTAATATTTAAAAATCATTATTCCTAAAAGAACACAAACACCAATCATTAAGACTGAAAATGCAATTTGATTTATGTAGAAAGAAATGGGTTTGTTAGAGCTCTTTTCTTTTGGCTTTTGAATCTCAATAAGTGATGTAAACAACACGAGTAAAACTGGCGCAAATAATACACAGCCTATTATGAATAATTGTAAATCTGTCATTTTTTTGGCATTGTATTGACAAAAATTCCATATACCAAAATGGTAGGGACCCATATTGAGACGTATTGTCCCATTTCTTTCTCACCAGAAAACCATAAATAAACTGATAAAATAAAGCTCAAGAAAGCAGATATTAGTACAATTAAATCTCTTCTTCTCATTAGTTAATTTTTAGAATTTAGTCAATTTAAGAAATTAAATTGGAAAGTTAATTTTGTTTATAGAAACAACTGTTATAGATGACATGGAAACTACATTATCGGGATAGATTATTTGAATTAGTATAAGAATTGGAGCTAACCTTGAGTCCTTACTTATTTTCTATTAGGCGTGGTATTATTCCTTATTTGAGTGGAAAATAAGAAAATAAAAAAGTCATTTATAATTGTATTCTGCTTTTAAAAGGTTCTTTAGTGGTAAAATTAAACCACCTACAACCAATCATATTTATAAAAGGTGACAGCAAGTGGTACTTACTTTTCTTTTTCAACATTATCTAAAATCCTTAGATAAAGATAGATAATAATTACGAATAACAGAGCGTAAAAGATTATTAGTATCGATAAACTAAGATTGAAAAAAAGGGGAATCTATAATGAAGAACCTCCGTACACCATCCTCACTTGCATTACTTCATCCCCAATCTCCTAAAAACAAACACTAATTATTTCTTTAATATAAAGTTATAATATAAATATTTAAAAATCAATAACTTAAAATAGTTTTTATTATACAATGGTAGAAAACGAATGTCCATCTAATTTTTTAGGTTTTTAGATTGTTAGGAAAATAAAACAGAAAAAGGGGAATCCTTAATGAAGCTTCATTAAGTCATCATCACTTACATTATTCCATTCCGATTTTCTTAAACAACAAATTCTAAATAGAAAAATATAATTATATTTTAATTTAAATATTAAATTATGAATTATTTAAAATCTACAACTTTAAATAGTTTGTTCTTATAGAATAATAGATAACTAAAATCCATACGAGTTTTTTTATTGGAAAGCGTATCTCTGCGAATAGATTTAATAAACTTAGATGAGAATTAAGGAGCAATAATGGGGTTAAAATTCTTTAATCGCCATACTGAATTGTATACTAAATTGAAAGGCGTCAATTTGAATTACTCAAAGAATAAGGAACGTGATCTTTTTTTCCTGCCCACTTAAGGTTAGGCTGCTCACTCATTTCGAACTCAATTTTACCACCGGCCTGAATGGAATCAAAATCTATGTAACTGTTGTTCCAGTTTTGCCCATTTAATGAAGCTGCACTGATGTAAACATTATCTCTAGTGTTATTGGGAGCCGAAATGACAAACTTTTTTCCATTTTGTAGGGATAATGTAACTTTTTTAAACAAAGGACTTCCGATAACGTATTGATCCACTCCGGGAGTAACTGGATAAAAACCGAGGGCGCTAAAAACATACCAAGCGGAGGTCTGACCGTTATCTTCGTCACCACAATAGCCATCCGGTGTAGGGGCATATAATTTGGCTAGAACATCTCTGATCTTTTCCTGTGTTTTATAAGCTTGATTGGCATAATTATACAAATAAATCATGTGCTGTATAGGTTGATTGCCATGAGCATAGTTTCCCATATTAACGATTTGCATTTCTCGGATTTCGTGGATGGTAAAGCCATAATATGAATTATCAAATTTTGGGGGCATTTCAAAGACCTTATCTAGTTTTGAAGAAAAGGCTTCTTTTCCTCCCATCAATTGGATCAGACCTTCTACATCGTGAAAAACAGACCAAGTGTAATGTAAACTATTCCCCTCAGTAAAAGCATCACCCCATTTTAGGGGGTTAAAGGGGGACTGAAATACTCCATCCTTGTTCTTTCCACGCATCCACTTTGTTTGTGGATCAAACAGGTTTTTGTAGTTAAGTGATCTTTTATAAAATTGATCCGCCAGGTTTTGCTTACCCATTTTCTGGGCCATTTGAGCAACTGTAAAATCAGCATAAGCATATTCCAGGGTCCTAGCTGCATTTTCGTTGATCCCCACATCGTAGGGAACATATCCCAATTGATTATAATATTCAACTCCTTCCCTGCCCACAGAATTAATAACCCTACCATTAGATTTGGGTCGTTTTTTAGATGTGGTTGCGTTTTTGAGCATAGCCTCGAATAAAACATCAGATTGTTCAATTTTAACCCCTTTTAAAAACGCATCTGAAATGATGGGAGACGAATTGGAACCGATCATTACATTTCTATGCCCCGGACTAGCCCATTCGGGTAACCAGCCCGATTCTTTGAAGGTATTGGCTAGGCCGTCCATGATTTGAGCATTCAGTACTGGATACATCAAATTGAAAAAGGGAAAAACTGCCCGAAATGTATCCCAAAAACCGTTGTCGGTAAACATATAGCCTGAAAGTACTTTTCCATTGTAGGGGCTGTAATGAACAATTTTTCCCTTCTTGTTAATTTCATAAAATTTCCTAGGAAAAAGCAAAACCCTATAGAGACATGAGTAAAAGGTTTTAATGTTTTCTACATTTGCATCATAAATTTTAATTCTTCCCAACTCCCTTTCCCAGGCGTCTTTTGCTTTTGACTTAGTTTGCTCAAAAGTGTCCTGGCCAATTTCACGATCTAAATTCAGTTGGGCTTGCTCCAGACTAATAAAGGACGAAGCTACTTTGACATTTACCGATTCTCCTCTTTTGGTTTTAAAACCTATAATTGCTCCTACGTGATCTCCAAGATTTTCCTTTGAATTTTCCATTAATCTCCAACCATCTCCCCAAGTGTGATTGACTTCAAAATTTCTGTCAAATTGCGCCACAAAATAATTGTGGAAATTTTCAGGAACACCTCCGTGATTGTTTCTGCTGTATCCGATTATTTTTCTTTCCTCAGGAATGATTTTTACCATGGAGCCTTTATTAAAAGCATCCAACAATATGAATGAGTCCTTAGAATCTGGGAAGGTAAATTTGAAATGAGCCGACCGCTCTGTAGGGGTCACTTCTATGGTTGAGTCATAGTCTGCTAAATATACCTTATAATGATAAGGTCTGACTGTTTCCGCCTTGTGAGAAAACCATGAAGCGCGTTCGTCTTCCTGAAATTTTAAATCACCTGTTACTGCCATCATCGAAAAGGCGGCGTAGTCATTAAGCCACGGACTAGGCTGATGGGTTTGTTTGATTCCCCTGATTTTATTTTCATCATACTTATAGGTCCAACCATCTCCCATCTTGGAGGTCATTGGGGTCCAGAAATTCATACCCCAAGGAGTAGCTATGGCCGGATAGGTATTCCCGTTTGATAATTCAAAGGTAGAGTCCGTTCCCATTAAGGGGTTTACATAATCTACCAATGGAATTTCGTTGATAAAATCTTCCAGGGCAGAAGCATTTTTTTGTTCCGTACATGATATAAAACATACGTAAGCCAGAATTGAAAACCACCTTATTTTTAAAGTCATCCTATCTTTATTTTTTCTATAAAGTTTGAAAATATAAAAATACGGTTAAAATATTTACTCAACAGTTGTGTGTAAATTGTGTGCAATTAATTTTTTCATTTTTTAGCTAAAAATTTAAACGCGTAAATATAAATACTCAATCAAATTTTTACAATATGCTTAGTAGATATTTTAAATGGTAATTAAGTAAGTAATAATTGTACCCTACTTTGTACCCTAAAAAGAAATGAGGAAGCGTTAACCTCCTCATTTTCAGTGACCTCGGCAGGATTCAAACCTGCAACCTCTTGAGCCGTAATCAAAAGAATAATTTCCTAATCCTTTACAAAATTTACTAATGTGTTGTATAACAGTAAATTAGATATTACATCTCTTTCTGTTTTTACTACTCTATCCTAGTTTTACTCAATAGTTGTGTGCAAATAGTGTGCAAGTAAATATTGTTTAATTTAAATTTTATAGAATGAGTAAATCATTAAATTTTGTAGTAAGCATCAAGCTTGACAGAAGATCAGTTGATGTAATATGAAAATATTTCGCATCTAAGATTGTTTCCCAAATATCATCTTTTTTTGCCTCATAAATCAGAAACACGCACAATTTTAACGTATTCTAGCAATAAATCATCTGAAAGGAATTTCATTTCTATAGTACCATTATCATTAGAAACATCCCTCTGAATTTCCCAATTTTCTTTCGAGTCTCCAATTTCAACAATATTATCCTGAATTAGTACTTTTCCCTTTTTACTTCCTGATAAACTAACTTTATATTTTCCTTTAGGTGATAGAATAGACCAGTGGTCGTTTCTTGATGTTCTGATTCCTGCCCCTTTCAAAGGATCAAATTCTGTTCTATACGTATCCTTAATTTTCAGTTTTTGCCAACCATATACCAATTCGGCAACCTGCTTAGTGAATGGCCACCCACAATCAACCACTACCTCTTTCGGGATTTCAATATGCTGAGGCTGAAAGTTTATTGTAAGATTATTAATATCTGAAAATGATTGTTCAATTGCAGGTTGTAATACATTTACCGTAAGGTTCTTCTTTTTAGCAAGCCTGATAATATCTTCTCCATCCAGTGTACAACAAATATTTTCCTCAAAATAACGAATTACTTTTTTGGAGTTTTGCCTGTTGGTATATTCAGAGCCATATTTTGGATTATCAATATCGCCATTCCAACCGTGTGGAATACGGTGCATAACATGGTTGTAATTTCTATCGAGAAAAACATTCATCCCATATTGTTTCATATTTAACAGACCAAATGGTCTTCCGGCAAGACACATGTTGGTAGATCCTCCTACATAAATTAAGGTATTGATATCTTTTGACTTAATAATATCCCACATTTCGTCCGGATCATCCGTCATAAAATCGTTCTTGTGCAAAACGATATGTGGGTTCTGTCCGAAGACTTCAGTCCCCGGTCGGTTATTATGCCAATCCATTCCCGGATACATATATTCATATTCATACCCATGCCATTTACCATAAGGAATCTTCTTCTGTTCATCATTCCATTGCAATTTCTCTGTCCACGGATAAGCTTGTTTAGCCAAAGCTTTAACGTTTTTTCTGACCGAATGACTTTCATAAAAACTGGTTTGATCTGAAGGAGTATGAATAACAGTCATGTCTAATGCCCTTGCTGAAGCCAGCAGGACATTGATATTTTTTGAAATATTACCAGAATAAATATAACCCTCTGTTGTTCCTACAAAGGAACTGTCTGGATTGAAATATCCTAAACCACCTGCTCCCCACATATCTACTACTACAATGGCTGTTTTTTCAGGATGGAAAGGAACATCTAGTAATTTATATTGTCCTGAATTATCCAACTCCCTCACTTCAATAAAATCTTTTGTATTCTCTTTTATGCAGGAAGAAAATAGAAGAATACTCTGGACAAAAAAGCTTAATAATATAATGGTTGAGTTCTTCATCATTATTACTTAATAATTTTTAATACAAAGGCATATTCCGAAGGAGCGTCAATATTATCTGAAATTGAGAGCTCTATTTTATCTCCAACCTGCTTCCATTCAGGAGTGTAATTCGTGCCTAAAATGCTTATTTCTTTTACATCCGAAATATTGGAAATATTTATTTTACCAGTCTTCCATCCTTCATGTATGGCATAAATAGTTTGTGAATCTTTCGACCGGGTAAATTTGAAATTATCATCTTCAACAAACATCCCCCGTGTACCGTAAATTGCTTCTCCGTTTACTTTTAACCATTTACCAACCCAGCGCAGATCATCCTGAGTACGTTTGTCAAATTTTCCATTAGGCATGGGTGATATACCAGCCATAAAATTTCCTCCCTTTGAAGCACAATCAATGAGAGACTCCAATATCCATTCCTTTCCGTAATACGTATCATTTGGTTGCCATGCCCATCGGGTACCATAGTGTTCTATTGCCTGCCAGGGTTTTTCAAGTCTAGGATCATCAGGCCCTTCCGGAAGCCAATGTTCCGGCGTTTGGTAGTCCCCGTAATTACCTAATCCTCGCTGACGGAACAGTGCATTGGGTTGTAGCTTCCGCACCATTTTTATCAATTTAACGGTCTCAGACCAAAGTGACTCTGGTAATCCGTGATCAAATCCAAACTGGTCTATTTTCCCATAATTGGTACATAATTCAGTTAACTGTTGTGTTTGACGTTCAACTGCTTTTCGGTAACCTTCCGGATCCGATTTTGGTGTATAATCAGGATCATACTGCATGTGTTTTTCTTCAAAACGCTGGTTAATGTCGTTCCAGTCGGTATTGGAATAATACAAGCCAATCCCCATATCTTTCGCTCTAAAGGCATCTGTTAATTCCTTTACAATATCGTGTTTAAAGTGGGTTTCCATCATACTGTAATGCATGGTTGTGTCAATCACATTCCCAATACTTTTTACTTTCCCGATTGGCTTTCGCATTTTAACATTTACAGTTGTTTTTGTATCAAACATCGAAAATCCATCGTGATGTTTTGCGGTAAAAACAAAATATTTCATACCGGCATCTTCAGCCAGTTGAGCCCATTCTTCGGCATCGAATTCCACGGGATTAAAAACCTGCCAAAGAGTAGAATATATATCTTTAAATTCATCGGATGCATGCAAGGTAGGCCATGAGGCATCGAGTCCCAGTTGTGAATAAACTCCCCAGTGAATACGCATTCCAAAGCGCCTATCCATCCAATTTTCATAGGCTTCATCTGATGCATGTTGATAATCGTCATCAATCTCGAGATGATTCATATTATACTCCATATTGGCCTTTTTTTCAATATCTGCCACCTTTTCTTCTTTTTTATTTTGCCCACTAGCATGCAAGCCAGTAACTATCAGAGCAATAGAGAGGATGGATGTGTATTTAATCTTCTTCATATTTTAATTATTATAGTATTTTGTTTATCAGCATAAACCTTTCACTTATCTAAATACGATGTCCTGTTTCATATTAAAATGAATTTACTAGCTAATTATTTTGTTCTGTCGTTTACTGCACTTTCGTAATAATCAAAGTGATTCCCTAATTTATCCATTACTGAAAAAGTAATGCGATCCAATTCTGATTTAATATCCTTATGAAGAGGTTCTTGTATGGCTTTAACATTTGATTCCAACTCCTGAATATTTCGGGAACCAACCAAAGTACATGTTAAAGCAGGGTTTGCCAAAATCCATTTTATAGCTAACTCCTGCATTGTAAAATCTGTTTCTTTGCATAAAATCCGTATACTCTTTATTGCCTTATTGGTTTCTTCTTCAACTCCTTCTTCTCCATGCCTACACTCTTTTGTGCTACTGAAATTAAAATGACGTGTACGCCTTTGCCAAACAGGAACCTCATCTAAAGTTTTAAAAATATCAGCCAAAATCCCCTGTAACAAAGCCATATAACCAATTACGCCAATCCCTTTTTCTGCACAGTAGGGCAATGTATCATATTCAATTCCCCGGCATAACAAATTGTAGGGAAGCTCGTTGACAGCTATTTCGTTCAGAGGCAGATCATCCATTCGGTTTCTGCTAAAATTACTTACCCCAAATTGCCTTATTTTTCCTTGTTGCTTTAGAATCCTCAATGCTTCTATGGCCTCATTGATTGTAGGAGGATTTTCAACTACTTTTTGATCATTGGAAAAATGCATGATGGAGTGCGGATGAATTGGCCAATGAATCATGTATATATCCACATAATCGGTTTGTAATCTTTTTAAAGATTCTTCACAATGCCTGATTAAGGAATCTTTATAACAATTAGAGGTACTGACTTTTGTTCCTATTACTAGTTTTTCCCTGGGGATTCCCTTTATAGCTTCTCCAAGCGACGATTCACTGCGACCTTCATTATAAGCTTCTGCCGTATCAAAATAATTTATTCCCATATCAACCGAAGCATGAACTACTTTCTCGACGTCTTTTTGGTTTTGGTCACCCCAATAGTCACCTCCACCAAAAGCCCAACATCCAGCACCTAAAACTGATAGTTCCAAATTTGCTATTTTACAATTACGTTTTTGCATATTCTTATTTATATAAAAATTGTTCCTTTCTTTAAAATGATATTTCCAAACCGCTTTGCTGTACCACTCATCACAACTGCATAAGCTTCTGAGGCCCTTTTATAAAAATCAAATCTTTCCAACTTTTCTGCGTTTTTTATGTCAAGAGCTAAATCCAATCCCAACTCAGAATCTATAAGTAATTGTTTGAGTACACCCCCCGCTCCTGTTAGCAATATGATGGTTCCCGCTGGCTCCATAGATTTACTGGCCACCTTAAAGAGATTGTTTTTATGATAATTTCCACGAATGCCCAAAAAATACCAGGCCAGCAGGTTGGCAATGATCAACGCTGCAAAAGGATGACCCGTAAAATTTATAATACTTCTCCACCCTGAGGAAAGGCTCATAAAACCGGTGTCAAAAAAAGCTTTGAGAACGATCAAAAAAATGGGGAGTAACACGATGGTCAAAACACCTCCCACTCCCGGCAGTTTTTTGTGGGCATCACCCTCAGTAAAATAATCCGGTGTTTTTAAAAATATTTTACCCGTTATAAATTTTCCATAGAATATTCCAGAGACAATAGCAGAGGGGATACCTACTATGATACCCATTACAATTATACTCCCCAAATCTGCTCCCAAAATTTTGGTAACCGCAACTGGACCCGGTGTGGGGGGGATAAATGCATGAATAACCGCCAACCCCGCCAGTAGTGGCAATGCATAGAACAGTAAAGACTTTTGGGTTTGCTTTTGCAAATAATAAACAATAGGAATTAGCAATACAAATGCAACATCAAAAAATACAGGAATAGCTATAAAAAACCCGCTGAGTAACATGGTCCAGGACGCACGCTCTAACCCAAAACGTCCCAATAAATATTGAGCGATGGACTGTGCCGAACCTGTCACCTCCAATAGGGCTCCAAACATGGCACCCAAACCCACTACAGTAGCCACATAACCAAGGGTTCCTCCCATTCCCTTTTCCACCGTTTTAAAAATCTGCGTCGCATCCATTCCCAAAAAAAGACCAATCGAAAGGGTGGAGATTAATAGGGCGATAAAAGCGGGAAGCTTAAATCTGAGAATCAGGACCAACAGAATGGCGATTCCTCCGATGAGCGCTATAATTGAACTAAAATCCATCAGCGTTCCCATGGGTAATGATGAAGATCTCCTGGATTTCCTCCGATGATTTGAAAACCATGCGCACCAAAAAAGTCCCTTTGGGCTTGGATTATGTTGGCTGAGGATTTCCTCTGGGTCATTTGTTTGTAATACGTATGGGCTGCTGAAATACACGGCAGCGGAATCTCAGTGTTTGCTGTTTCCGTAATTAGGGTTGCAACAGACGACCGATCAGAATTCAATTGATTCAAATATTGGGGATCAAAAAAAGGACCTAAACGATTCTCTAAAAATGGAGATAGTTGAACCAATAGCTTGGATTTAATGATGCATCCAGCAGACCAAAGCGAACAAAGTTTTTGCAAATCAATATTCCAACCAGCCTTTTCGGACATCTCCTCCACCAAACGAAAATGTTGATAATGGTTGACTGTTCTCGTAAATCGGAAAACTGCCCTGAGTTGATCTACTTCTAATTTTAAAGGCACATCTTCCTGCTGGGTTATCGATAGGCCTTTGAATGCTTTTGAACGATTGGAGTTGAATCGAGAAAACAATGCTGCCGCTACCATACTGCAACTGTGAAAATCTTTGATTCCCGCAATCAGCGTCCATGATCCCGTTTGGTTATAAGACGCTTTATCAAGAATCCTATCCAAGACATATCCCTTTTCATCTTTGGTTTTTAAAATTTTAATGGTAATATCCAAAAGATATGCATCAAACTCGTTTTTATTCCATTGCTCAAAAACCGCTGCAATTTCTGTATAGCCCATCCGCATTCCCTTGTGCATTACCTCAAAAAGTTCAGCGATAATTTGCATTTCAGCATACTCAATAGCATTGTGAACCATTTTCACAAAGTGCCCTGCTCCTCCACTACCAACATAATCACAAGCTTTTTCTCCCTCAGCGGTAGTGGCAGCCATCTCCTTCAAAAAATTTTCTGACAATGCATAAGCATCTTCCGAACCCCCGGCCATCAGTGAAGGACCGTGGAGTGCGCCAGCTTCCCCTCCCGAAATTCCCAAGCCCATAAAGAAAATCTGCTTTGACTGTAGCCTATTCAACCTGTTCTCTGTATCAGTAAAATGAGAGTTGCCCCCGTCAATTATCAAATCTCCAGGAGTTAAAAAGGGGAGCAACTGATCGATAATATGATCCACCGCAGCGCCTGCTGTTAGGTTGAGTAATATTTTTTTTGGGGAAGTCAAAGAATCTGCAAAAAGTTTAAGATCCTCAAAAGGTAAAGCACTTTCTAATTCTTCATATTGGTTGATTTTTTTTTGGGCAACATCCTCCTCTACACCCTTTACAAAGCGGTTATACAAGGACAATGAAAAACCATTTCTCGCTAAATTTCTGGAGATCGAAGTTCCCATAACGCCGAGTCCAATGATTCCTATTGCTGTTTTCATAAGCCTTTAATTATTTTTTCGACAATTGAATCTAAAGGCTGCGCAACATCGACTATTTGGGCGTAATCCGGAACTTCCAGGTCTTGGAATTGGGATCTGAGCAGCCCCTGAGGCATAAAATGATTCGAACGTTGGGAAAGACGCTGGTCAATAAGCTCGTAATTTCCTTTTAAATAAATCCAATTTGTGGCGATTCCTTTGGTAAGCTTTTTTCTGTAAAGTTCTTTTAATGCTGAGCAAGCTAAAACAAGACCTTCCCCTCGGTTTTTAAGCAATAATGCATTCAAAGTAGCAATCCAAGGGAAACGGTCTTCATCACTGAGTGGCGTTCCCTCGCTCATTTTGTCCTTATTGGTTATGGGATGAAAATCATCAGCATCAAAAAAAGAATAATTTAAGTTTTCTGCAAGTAGTTTACCTACGGTAGTTTTACCCGATCCACTAACCCCCATCAAAACAATCGTCTTTGGCTTTTTCACACTTTACCTTTTGGATATTTTGTCCATGAAAATAGACAATCCCACGGGATCGTCTGTGTTGATAAAATCCAATCCCATAGCATAGAAGTTTTCCCAAGACATCGGTGTGTCGGGTATTCCCCAAAAACGAAAAGGTTTGCCCAGGGAATGGGCTTTGTCGATGATTGACTTAATTTTTTTACACTCCTCCTCAGTTAGTGGTTGCCTTCCATCCCAACGAGAATATTTTTTAAAATTAAGACTGATTAACGCCACTTTATCCCAGGCGATTTCATCTGCTACCCCCTCAAGGGATTGATGATCGAAAAATATAAAATCGGGAAAAAATTGACGTAAAACTCCAGCATAATTTTTCTCCAGATTATCGTCATAATTTGTCAAATCTGTTGGTTCCATCATAAACCAGGGAGAATTCACTGATTTGTCGAGAGGGAACAATTGAAGAATTGCCTCCATTAATTCAGGGATTTCGCTTCCATCACATCGAATTAAATTCTTATTCAGCCTTTCACCCGGGAAGTTGGCATCAGCCAATACAATTTCATCTCCATGTCCCATACGGGCTAGTATTAGCAACAAATCAGGCGATATTATTTTCGGAATTCCATTAAGCATCTTTATTAATTTTCAATTTTTTCTGGGCGTTTGTCGTTTTTAAAGCGGAATTGCTTTTGTCCTGTTAAATCGCTCGATACCATTGTTGGACACACATTTCTTTCTATGTATTCGTGCATCAGGCTATTTCCTGTAAAATGCGAAACAAATGGTTTCGAAGTAGAATCGTACATCGTATCTGTCATGTCACGCATAAGTACAACGTTCATTCCCAGGCGTACCATATTTCGTAAGCCAAACGAACGGTCAATAACACACATATTGGTATGCACCCCAACAAGTATTACATTTTTTATTCCTTTTTTAATAAAAAAGCTCCCGGCTTCAATTCCCGAATCTGTAATTAAATCTCCTTCTTTTATTTCTATTGCATCTATTTGCTTTGTCCACACCCTTGTGCTAGCCGGCTCACATTTGGGGTTGTCATCGCATCCGCCATGTGAAATTTCGAATGGCCAATCCTGATCCATTTCGCACTCAAGTTTACCTTCACCCAGCTTTTGTTTTACACTTCTAACCTTATATTTTTTTGCAAGTTTTCTTCCCGGGTAATTTTTGTAATATTCCAGGCAGTCGCTTGGGGCATGTACAATCTGTACGCCTTTTTTCCTTGCAATAGAAATAACATTATTCATAACTGGTGCCATTTCTCCAACTCTGCTTGTGGCCCCTTTGCACCAATGTTTATCCCACATGTCACAAATAATAATTGCTGTCTCTTTACCATTCCATTCCTGAATGTCGTTCACAATCATACTAGCTCCTTCATCCAAATCAGAAGGAATTCGTTTTTGAAGTGACACTTTTATTGTTGGTACAGTTGTTTTGTTTTGTGCCTGAACCGAAGGCGCAATCAGAAAAATTGATAACATGATTGTCGAAAAATAGTTTGACATTTTAGTTTTCATTTTATATGACGCTTATAAGTTTGTGAAATATTCATTTAAACCCAGAATACCGGTGTAAGAAATTACTAGAGAGAAAGCCAGTGCAGCAAAAAGTGCAACATTTAAAAACAGGCTGGCTTTATGTTTACCCATTAACGATTGGCGATTAATTAAAATAATGATACCTGTAATAACCACTGGTAAAATAAAGACGCTGGCAACCTGTGTGGCAATTTGAGCCATAATTGGATTAACTCCAAAAATAGGGACAATAAGTCCGACCAAACAAGCTGTTGCCGCAAGTATCTTAAAAGTTGGAGATTTAACATCCATTTTCCCTTGTTTATAATCGCCTATCAATAATGGAAGAACCATTAATATCGGGAAAATTGAGGAAAGCCCGGCACTCATTGCACCAAACATAAATATAGCCACAGTAAATTTTCCAGCAACAGGTTCAAGTGCATAAACCATGTCCAGTACTTTTGTCACAACTTTGCCTTCATGAAAAAGTGCTCCGGTAGCAGCAATCATAATTGTTGCACTTATTACAAATAGTAGTATTGCTGAAGTTAATGCATCGCGTTTTTGTTCTTTCAAACGTGTTTTATCCCATCCTTTTTCCTTTACAATAAGCGGACGAATAATAAATGTTGGAGCGGCCATGGTTGTTCCAACAAAGGCGGCAACCATCAAATTTCCGCCGGTAGGAATGCTGGGAATAAAACCTCTTGCGATTTCAGCAGCTGAGGGAAGTACCATAAACATAGACAGAATAAAGGAAAGTCCCATCAGTGTAACAAAGATTACGAGTACTTTTTCAAAAAAGGAATATTTACCGACCAATAAAAAGGAAAACATTATAATAATTAAAGCAATAGCAATTCCCAAAACGGCCCAATAATTGCTTTCGTTTAAACCGGGGAAGAACAACCTGGCAACTTCGTAAATGGCGTTACTTGTTAATCCGAGTAATCCGGATAAAGCACTCCACTGCCCCATAACTACTCCGACAATGGTAAGGATAGCCCACAGTTTACCCCATTTTAATTTATTCCTGAAACTGTTAATTGCTGTGTTGCCTGTAACTGCAGCAAAACGTCCGTACGATTCCATTAATATCCAGGCAAAAAATGCACTTAAGAAAAGTACCCATAATAATTGTAGTCCGTACTGACTCCCAGATTTAATCATGGACGTAACACTGCCTGTACCAATTGTATATCCAATACAGAATATTCCAGGTCCGACAGAAAGCAAAAGAAGCCACAATCGTTTAAATATATTTATTCTCATACCTATATAATTATGAATTGCTATTTATGCGTCCATCAAAATCGTCACTTCCATGCTCTGGTTTTAAGGGAAACTTTATTGGCATATTATCTCTTGAAGATCGATAAATAGCAGTAAATAATTCAACTGTTTTACGCCCCTCTTCTCCGGTCACCAAAGGATCACGATCTTCATTCATTGCATTAATATAATCTTCAATCTGACGTTCCATATAATAAACGGTTGCATCAATTTCATTAAAAAGACTACTGTCTTCCTCAATCCATTTATCCAGAAGTTTTTCTTCTCCCGGAACACTCCACAAATCATTTACCGGTGGTTCCAAAACACTGCTCATACCAGCTATAAACATGGCACCTCCATCGGTTTGTACGCCAACAGATGCTCCGTTTTCTCCGTGAACCTGAACTTTACCATAAATTCCGGGCTTTTGCGAATTGCTGACAATTATATTTCCGATGGCACCTGATTTGAATTTTACAATTGCAAGTGCAGTGTCTTCAACTTCAATATAAGGATGATTCAGGTTTCGTTGAACACCATATACTTCGTCAATATCACCCATATACCATTGAAAAATATCAAGCTGGTGCGGTGCCTGATTTACCAAAACACCACCGCCTTCCATTTCCCAGGTTCCACGCCATTCATCAGAATCGTAATAACCCTGACCTCTCCAGCCTAGCATATTGATTGTCCCAAAAGCTGGTTTCCCAATCTTGCCATCATCAATTGCTTTCTTTACCCGGCTAACCGGAGCATACCATCTCCGTTGACTAATTACGCCCAATTTAACTTCGGACTCCTTGCAGGCAGTAATCATCTCATCACAATCTTCGAGAGATGATGCCAAAGGTTTTTCAACCAGAATATGAGCTCCGGCTTTAGCAGCTTCAATGGTTGGCTCTTTATGAAAAGGGTGTGGTGTACAAACAATAACCAGATCAATTGACGAGTCAATTACCATTCTGGTAATATCTGTGTACGCTTTCACATTATATTGTTTCACAAATTTTTCAACACTAGATATTGAACGACTCCAAACCGCAGTTAGTTCCGCATGCTCTAAATTGTTAATGGCTTGTGCATGCAAATGGGCAACTTTCCCACAACCAATAATTCCGATTTTATATTTTACTGTCATGCGTGATGTATTAAGGTACAAGAATTACTTTATTTAAACCTTCTTCTTTTTGATACAATCGTTGAAACCATTGAGCTCCTTCACTCAATGGAGCAACTTTACTAATCAATGGCTTAACATCAACTATTCCTTTTTGCATCATGGAAAGTACTTCTTCGTATTCGCCACAAATGGCACAACTACCCTGAACACGAATCTGTTTTGTTACAATTTGTTGCAGTGGAAATTCTGCTTTAGCAGATAAATTTCCAACCATAGTAACAGAACCTCCTTTTCGTGTATTGGATATTGCGGTGTTTATTGCAGCTGAAACACCAACAACCTCAACAGCCAAATCTACTCCCCGTCCGTTGGTAGAAACCAAAACAATGTCATTAACATCCTCAGTTAGAGGATTTATAAACAGATCTGCCCCAAACTCCTTTGCCATTCCTGCTTTAGTATTGTCCGTATCAACTGCAATGATATTACCAGCACCTGCAATTTTCAGAAGTTTGATTACAAAACATCCAATCATTCCTGCTCCTACTACCATAACATTATCTCCCATTGAGAATGTTGACACATTCAAAGCGTGTGCTGCCACTGCGACGGGCTCAACCATGGCTGCTTCCTCATATGAAACCTGATCTGGTATTTTGTACAAAATATGTGAAGGAACAACAACATATTCAGCAAATGCCCCATGGCGTGTATACTCATCGGGAGAAACACCCAAAACCATTCTATTATCACTAAGATTGTATTGACCTTTTAGAGTGTACCAATCATTTAGAGGATAAATGGTTGAATCAAAAGTCACTCGATCTCCTACATACCAATTTGCAACATTACCTCCAGTTTCAACTATTTCTCCAGAAGCCTCATGCCCCATTATAATAGGTGGTTGTCGCCTGCCAGTACTACCATCCATCCCATGTACATCGCTACCGCATATTCCACAGGCCTTAACTTTTATTAAAACTTCGTTTTGTTTTATTTTAGGATCATCAACATCCTTAAATACTAATTTATTGTATTCTTCCAATATTAGTGCTTTCATAATTACTTGTAGTTCATCCTACATATTTTTAGGTAAATTTTTCATGTTCTTAACTCTTTATTTCTTGAAAACTTAATTCTGTAAATGACAGGTGTTCTTTCATAACTTTTCTAACTTCATAATCATTCTGTTCTTCGATTAAGCGATAAATCTTACTATGAAATTTAAGTGTATTTCCCCTTTTATATCCTGTCTTACCATAAACAAAATCTACAAACCTGGGCATTAGAGAATAGATCGGATTCATCACAACTGAAACTGAGAAATTATGTGTTGCCTCTGCAATTAATTTATGAAATTTATTATCCTCCAATGCTTCCTTTTTAAGAGCACCAGCCGGACAATTCTTCATTGATTCAATAGATTTCTTCAAAAGTCTCAAATCCTCGTCAGTTCTATTTAAACTTGCCATAGCAGCAATTTCAGGCTCAAACATTTGCCTTAAGCGGATAACCTGCAATAAATTATCTTTGGAGGTATTCATCTCCAGAAATAAATTTACACTTGAAACAGCTTGATTAAGTGAAAATTCATTAACAAACATTCCCCTTCCTTTTTCAATTCGAATCAATCCTTTAGAGTTTAAGCTTCGCAATGCCTCCCTTAAAGCGTTGCGACTAACACCATATGATTTACTTAATTCAATCTCTGTAGGTAGTTTTACTCCTGCTTTTAGCTTTTTAATCCGAATAGCACCTTCTATTTCCTCTTCTATACGTTGACTTAAAGACTTGGTATCACCTATTTTATTATACATATTTATTTGTAATACATCCTACATATTCAAAGGTACTATTTTATTTTGAAGATAAAAGCAATACAACACCACTTTAAAGTTTTTTTTTAAAGCCGTCACAATTTTTCATCATAATTGTAAGAACCTTAGCTTCCAGCTATTTGTTGCATATCCAGTTGCATCTTTTTTGAAAAACTGGTTTTGGAGAAAGCGCAAGAAGACAAGACCAAGAAGAGGATCTTTGTATTCAGCTGCAGTAAGTGACGAACCTTCCCTAAGAGCGTCTGCTGCAGACCATAACTCACCTTCAATTTCTTTAATACGTATTTGATCCATTAGTTGAGAGATTTCAAATAATTAAGTGTATGAATTTATTAATTTAGATTCTTATGGCAAGTTGGAAAACTCATAAATGTGATTCTTGTCACTATTCATTTGTTGGCTCTGGAAAACCAGATGCCTTGATGATGGGTCCAACAATTCCTGTAGTATGCCTTAAATGCAATGAGATCTACGATAGAATAATACACTCACCAATAGGAGAACAACTTAATGGGAAATGTGAGGAGTGTGGCAGTAAAAAATACACTGAGTGGGACTACGAATCAAAGAAATGTCCGCAATGTAAGGATAGAGTTATTGAAGAGGATGATGATGGGTTTGTAATTATGGCTGATTAGGAAAAAGATGGTATGCCGCTGTCCCATGCCCTCAAGGCTAAGGGACAAGCGGCACATGTAACTTGCCTATTTTCATTTCTCCACCAAAACACATACATTGCATTAACTATTGAGATTTTGTAAATGATCCTAATGGTTGTTATTCTTTGATAAGACTTGTGTGCAAATAGTGTGCAAGTGAGGAAATAAAAAAGGGACTACATTGCTGTAATCCCTTGTTATAACTGTGACCTCGGAGAGATTCAAACTCCCAACCTCTTGAGCCGTAATCAAGTGCACTATTCAGTTATGCTACGAGGCCTATACGCTAATAATCAAGTAGTTAAACTTATAACAGCTATTGTTTATATTGGTGTACTACACCTTGTACTACAAAATGGGTTGTAAACTACTTTTTTCACACCTCAAATATATGCATATTATAGCATAATTTTTCAGTAAGAATTTTTCGTTTCATATTGAAAGATACCAAACTAAAAAATAATACCAACCACGTTGATAATTAAAATCCAAGCCATAAACTGAATATTATTTTTTGACACCTATATTCAATTGTATGACTTTACTGGAAAATTAATCTATGCCACATCAAGATTAATTACATATTATCATCACGCGGTAAACAAATTAATTGAGGATTATAAATTTGCATTACAGTTCAATTAAGTATTAATTGTATTTTAAATTAATCTTTATTTAATATTCTTGTTCTTACATAACTGCTTAATGACATTCTGTTTTTAGTAGCAATGTCTTGCAGTACTTCTTTATCTTCTTTTGATATTCTTAATCTTATAAAATCTAATAAGCTTATAATTAAAAATTTACCCCTAAAGTTTGAATAAAAACCCTGCCGTTAAGGAGGGTCAAAGTCAGCCTAGTAAGAAAAGAACAAGGGTGTCTAGTCATAGCCAACACAATTATAATTTTACTAATCATTTCAATTTAGTGATCAGTATCAATTATTTCGGTTGAACCAAAAAGCTGTCCAATAAATTTTGAAAATATTGGTCGACCAGATGTTTTAAACCCAGTTTCACCATCAAATATTTGAAATGAAACATATTTAATGATTTTTTTATTATGAAACCTTAATAGTAGTTTATCCCCCTCATTGTTGCCTCCTTTTAAAACTTGTGAAATATCTACGTATTTAATTCTTTTAATTATTGGATGAGCTTTAAATGCTTTATAGCCCCTTATCATAAACTCTTGAAGAAGATTAAACTTTTCCTCATCAGCAAGATGAAAGCTTGAAATTTTTGAAGTAGGATTTTCTATTCCAAATTGTGTAAGTTCTGTGTCAAAGCCAATAGTAAACATGCTCACAAAAAAAATAGTATATGATCCATCATTATTTAATTCACTCTGGGTTAAATAAACATCGCTTAAACCACCTGTTAATTTTGACATTGCCTTACCTAATTGACAACATTTTCCTATAGTTTGAGAGCTTTTTTTTAAAGGAATTATTTCCTCACTAGTGTCATAAAGTTTAAATTCAAAGTCTTCAACTTGAGCATTTAAAATAAAAGAGGCACAAAGAAAAACAAATGGAATTGTTATTTTCATAGATATTATTTTATGTCACAATATAGCGATTTCTAAAAAGACCTGTCAGTATTAGAGACGTTGTAATTAATGATTAAAACATTCGATCCGAACCTGGTTGAATTGTAGATTGATCCGTAGCCGCTTTGATAAACTGTTAATTCCAAGTTTTAGGGGTTACTGTGCTGGTTTCAACACATAATATAAATCAGCGCTATATTTAATAGATGCTGATGTTGAGGCGAACCTAACTTCACCTGTTGCTTTATTTATCATATAAACCCATTAAGTATCTAATTGCATATCCCAAACTTGACTTTCAGCAGCAGTTGGTTGATTAGTAAATGCAGTAGTAATGGCTACGAAACCGATAACTGTAAAGATTGAAATTGTAATGTCTTTAATATTTTTCATCATTATAAATTTTGGTTAATGAATCAACTTACAAAATCATTTGATTCGCCATATCTCATTCCCTTTTTCATCATATATGAAATGTAGTTCACCGTTACAGTATTGATATTCCTTACCCTCTGATATAACCTCAGCAAATAAACCATAGGGGTCGCTAGAGGCAACAATGGCATGTCTATGGTCATTAAATACTCG
>CETK01158374.1_pt1 | contig 56747 bp, 43 predicted proteins | sample 361431 | NCBI WGS metagenome assembly CETK01 (sample SAMEA2622452, study PRJEB7988) | marine metagenome | biome: marine biome (ENVO:00000447); feature: surface water layer (ENVO:00002042); material: "saline water (ENVO:00002010), including plankton (ENVO:xxxxxxxx)" | depth 5 m | reverse complement strand
AGTGCTAATGCATAAAAATAGCTATGGTAATGATCGTCATCCATTTCAATATTTGAAACACTTGAATAATGATCAATGGCTGCTTTATTATTCCCACTCATTAGCGCAGCATAACCACTTAGTTTGTAGTATAAGGTTAAAGCATTGGGATCTTGAGTAAGATTTTTTTCAAGTAAACTTTTTAATCTGGCAAGTTGTGGTGCTAAATTTGAAGATCCAAATATAATATCTTTCCAAATTCGTAATTGCTGTAAATAGATATCATTATTATTCTTAATTGTAAGTAGTTGCTCTCGACTTGCACCGGATGTTAAATACGAATTTAGCTCTGTTCTTTTGAATTGAACTATTTGTTGTAGTGATTTATTTGCACCTTGTTCATCTTGATTGTGTAAATATGAAATAAAAATATTTTCTTCCATTAAAGTAATAGCGCTAGTTTTCCAACTCGGGTCTTCCTTTGAAGTATTAATTTCACTGCGCATTTTGGTAAAAGCTAATATTGCTTTCTCATAGTCTCTTTCATAAAAATAAGTGAAGACTGGATATTGGAAATAATTAGGTTTTTGCTTAAAGCTCAAATACTCCAAGCATTCGTCGTAGAGATCTCGAGCCTTTTTATAATTTCCACTAAATGTTTCTACATGTCCTAGCATCAAAAGAATGTTTGAATACGTAAAGTCTTGTTCATTGGGTTCACCCATGAGTAATCTAGCACTTTCATACGCTTGCTTTGCTAAACTTAAATTATTCTGTCCTCGGTAGACATTACCTAAGAATCGTTGAGGTCCGGGATTTTTAGGTTGAACACTAGCTGCCTGCAACAATAAACTAGTCGCAAGTTCTAAGTCTCTTTCTTCGATAGGAAAGTTGACTATTGCATTATCTACGGGGAAATGAAGTTGCGCTCTGCGAAATAAAGCGGGGAAAGAGTTAGGATTATTGGCCAATATTTCTGCATACCTTGAGTCTTTGCCATACGGATCTCTGAGATCATTCTTGAAATCAGCTGATATTAATCTTATTTGATAATAATCCGGATAATCAATGATTAAATTATCAATAATTTTGTCACCGTTAATAGTGTTCAAATTTATAAGTTGTTCATATGTAGCTTCAATAATTTTAGCTTCAATTTCTGAAACTTTGTTTCTATTATTATATGCATTCGAGAGATTTGTTCTGTTTGCTGCATCTGTTAAAAGAGGAGAGTAATATATTTTAGCAAAATAAAAATTTGGGTCAACCGTTAAGATTTCTTGTAGTAAGGGTGGATTATCATTGCCTCTAAACTCCTCATTGTTTTTCATCACCGTTCTCATCAACTCAATTGCTTTTTCTGAATTTGATGTTAGTGGAATTAAGTTAGAATTCTGTGCGAATGTTGTGGCTGAAAGTAGTACTAAACTTAAAGCAATCGAGAAGAATTGAACTTTTTTCATAGTAGAGTCCATTTAGAATATTAAATATTTTATCTGAATTATTCTTCAATAGGTACTGATACTTCGCCAGTAGACGAATTATCAAATGTTGGCATAGGTGGCATGGTATTATCCTGCATGAGGGGAGCTCCACTTTGTAAAATACTATTTTGTGATTCTGGTCTGTCAATTACAAAATTTGCAAGCACACAAAGAAAAAGAAAAATACCGCCTAAATAAGATGTAGCTTTTGATAATAAATCAGCTGTTCTTCTTGCTCCAAGACCAGAATTTCCACCCATAGATGTAGCTCCGATGCCTGAAAGACCTTGTCCAGAGCCATTTTGAAGTAGTACAACAACTATTAAAAGTGCACAGATGATTGCAATAATAATCGTAAGAATAAGATATAACATAATACAATAAATATCGTTTGGTTGTTTCCAGAAATATATTCATAATTGTATTCTAAAACCAACTCCTGATGCATTATAACCTATAACAAATGAGGCCAAATGCTCTAAATGATAAACTTATTATTTAATAGAGAAGAAAAAAGATTTCGAGCGGGTATAAGAATACCGTTCTTTTTTTTAGGTATGATTGGATTTGTGGCGCTTATTCAACTTATCCCTATGGCGGGATTGCAGTGGGTGTTCGTCATACCCTTTGCTTATGGTTGGTACCGGTTAAATTTACTTTTGACGGATCATCGCACTACAAAAGATAGCCCATGGTATCATGGCGGGTTGTATTGGAATAAAACTTCGCTAATATATTATATAATTGGCTGGGCGATTGGTTTACTAGCTTTAAGCTCAATGGTTGGAGTCGGTTGGATGTTAGGTTATTATAATGTTGAATCAGTTGGCTATGTAGTTGAAAATAATGCTACTTATAACTCTGCCCAATTATTCCGATTATTTATATCGTGGTATTATTCAATCTTTCTTTTTTTTGTTCAAATGCTGGCAGTAGGGTTTTATGAGGAAGTAATGATTAGAGGATATATGCTCATTAATCTTAGGGAAGGAGTATGGTGGAAGGCTATTTCAGAAGAGATGGCCCTTTTTGTTGCTGTGATTCTGTCTTCTTTGGTTTTTTCATTGGCTCATCTGTTCAATCCAAATGTGTCTATCATTACTTTTTTGACCATTGTTTTGGCGGGTCTTTTATTGGCCTTTCCATTTGTTTGTACTGGTAATTTAGCTCTTTCTGTTGGATTGCATAATGCTTGGAATTTTATTTTAGGTGGGATATTTGGATTTAAGGTAAGCGGGTTATCATCTGCGGCATCCATTGTATCTATTCAATCAACTGGGCCAGAATGGTGGACGGGGGGGTTATTTGGTCCCGAAGCCGGTATATCAGGGGTCTTTGCTATGAGTTTATCTTTGTTACTCATTATTATTTTTCTACAAAAATCTTTTAAGCAAAGCGGTATTCATAATCATTGGTTAAATCCCACTAAAGGTATTACCAATCATCTCTACTATAAAGAACATGATTTAGAATAACTGAACCTTCATAGAATTTCCTAAAGTGATCTTTTAAGCGCTTATTTTAGCAGCTTCCATCTCCACAAAGTCTTTAATCGCTTCAAAAGCTGTGAGCGTCTTTTCAATATGTGCATCATTATGAGCTGCTGTTGGGATTAGTCGAATTAAAACCACACCTTTAGGAACTACAGGATAGGCAACTCCGCTAACAAAAATCCCATGTTCTTCACGAAGAATACGCATAATATCCTGACATAAATCCGTACTTCCTTGCGTTAAAACAGGAGTTACTGGACTTTCAGATGGCAGCACATTGTATCCAATCTTAATGAGTCCTTCACGTAATTTCAAAGTATTAGACCAAAGCTTTTCTCTCCACTCTGGATGTTGGCGAATCATTTTTAGCCGCTCTCTAGCAGTAGCTACTATAGGTAATGGAAGAGATTTTGCAAAAATTTGGCTTCGTGCATTTGCCTTTAAGAACTGAATGACTCTTGGTTCTGATGCAACAAAAGCACCAATTAATGCCACTGCTTTGGCGAATGTGCCAAAATAGACGTCAATTCCATCTTGGCAATCAAGCTGAGTACCTGTTCCTGACCCATCATGCCCTAAGGTTCCGAAGCCATGAGCGTCATCGACAAGTAAGCGAAAAGGCACTTCTTCTTTTAACTTGATGATTTCAGGAAGAATTCCAAGGTCACCAGTCATTCCGAATACTCCCTCGGTTACTACAAGTATGGATGAGTTGTCTTTCTTCTTCGCTGCTGCTCGGTACAATTGTTTCTTAAAACTTTCGACATCATTGTGTTTGAATACCGATTTATCCGCCATTGCTAATTGCTTACCGTCTACAATACATGCATGACTTAATTCGTCATAAATTAAATAATCATTACGGTCTACCAAGGCGTGAATTACACTCATTATACCTTGATAGCCAAAGTTTAAAAGTTGAGCACCTTCCTTATGCACATAAGCAGCCAGTTCTTTTTCAAGAGCTTCATGTTCGTCAGAATTACCCGTCATTAATCGGGCACCCATAGGTGCACTAAGGCTATATTTCGCCGTGGCCTCAGTGTCGACTTGTTTAATTTTTTCGTTACTACCTACACCCAAATAATCGTTTATACTCCAAACGACCATATCTTTCCCATTAAATTTCATTTCAGGTCCAAGTGGGCCTTCCAATTTTGGAAAGGTATAATAGCCATAACCGGCTGATGTGAAGGGTCCTAGAGGACTGGGGCGATTTGCCAGCTTGTCAAATAAATCCATTGGCTAAACAGTAATTAATTAAATATGGTTGAACCGTATAGTTCGTTTTGTTGCGTCTATATCTTGATTACTCAATAAAAGTAAACCACAAATTTAAGAAAGTTTGTGTATAACTAAAAAAATGAGTAATCATTTATCTAAATAATCTGGGCGAAGTATAAATAGACCATTGCGTATGTCACTTATTATAAGAATACCGCTAGGTAGATACGGATAATTACTCCATGAGCCAGAGTAGTTTGCATCATTATTGCTAGGCTCGGAATCAAAATAAGCTACTTCGTTGAGACTTGCATTATGTACATCAAGTAAGTTAAAAATCCGGAGCCCACTACTGTAATTAGACTGCATTAAATAGTCCCCATGCACAAATAAATTGTGATCAATGGAATTAGTATTGTGCGTATGATATCCCAAAAATACGGGATCATTAATGTTAGCGACATTCCATATGTAAGTTTTAGTAGTTCGACCAAAGTTCATTTCATCCAATTCATCATTCATTAAAAAGTACTGATTATCTTCAGTAAGCCAACCCTGGTGAGAGTATCCCATATCAGGGTGAGATGTTGATGATAAAGTTTTAGGGTTACTTTTATCACTAACATCGGTAATCACAACAGCTCCTTCAGCAGAACTAAAGCACAGCTCATTATTTTTATATCGGTCGTCAGGCCCGTTATATATCAAGCATTGTGTGTCATGTATATACCCAATCCCAACGCTGTATGCAGAATTGAACTCGGTAGTTGAGTCAGTGTAACAGCCAGCAAAACTCGGGACTTTTGGTTCATTTAAGTTTATTATGTGTAATCCTGTACTATTTCTAGAACCACAAGTGTCTGCTTGGGTTACACCAACAGCGTATCCAAATCCAGTAGCTTCGTTGATCGCAATATTATGAGCATTACCCAATTTGGTATAGAGCGCATCCTCTTCAAAGATGAGGAATTGATCTTTAAAGGTTCTTAGCCTAGTTAAATCAAATACTTGAACGCCGTGAATTTGAGCATCGGATACAACAAACATATGATCATTAAATACTTTCATATCCCTCCAAGCAGAACCTTGAGTTACCATCTTAGCTGTGGTACTACTCCCTAGTCCTAAATTACATGCTGGGAAATCGTTCAGAGTAAATGAATTATATTTCGAAGGCAAATCTGATTCAACTAATTTTCCAACCACTATTGGCTGATTTGGATTAGTGACATCTACAAAACTAACACCATCGGTTAACCCAACCAAGGCATACTCTTTAGAGGTTTCAATATCAAACCAACCCCAAATATCATTAACCTGCTTACCACCTAAGTCTTCTGGGGTTAAATGAGCATATAAACTAAGATTTGAGCAAGGGTATAAATCAGCAGCCAGATTATTTTCACAAGGATTATTTGCAGCTAAAAGATCAGAATTAGGTATATCAGTCACACCTTCATTACTTGGGTTTGAGTCAAGGGTACATCCAGTAATGCAGAATAAAATAAATACTAACAGTATTTTACTTGGATTTATTCTTATCAACCAATGATTATATGGCAAGTGATAGCTTAATCCAGGCTTAAAGGCGTCAAATTTTTTTATCTGAAAAGTTTTTTTTAGAGACATATGACTTGATGGATATATATAATATATAATATAAAAGATTGTAAGCATATCAAGATTAGTATTTATCTGTTTGGTGTTTTTAGTGATTAATGCGAAATTTCTATTTATTAAATCAACTAACTTCTATACATCTTATGTATAGTTTTACTACATCTTTATTAAATTCACCAATACCATTAATCTATGAAAAATACCTACATTGAAACTTTGGCTATACATGGTAGTATGAGAGCCCAAACTATTGAAAATAGTCCAATTGTGCCTGGTATTGAATTATCTACAATTTACGAGCATGCAAAAGGTGAGTACAGAGAAGGAGATTTAAAATATAGTCGTCTTCAAAATCCAAATCGTATGGAACTAGAAAGGGTGTTATGCGATTTGGAAAAGGGAGCAGAGGCAGCTGCTTTTTCCTCAGGTATTGCCGCTATTAATGCAGTATTTCAAACTCTTTCACATGGTGATCATGTACTTATACCCAGTGATGTTTACTTTGGCACCCGAAAGTTAATGTGGGAGTTTTCGGAGCGTTGGGGGCTAGAAATTGATTTTGTGGATATGACCCAGTTGGAAACTGTGGTTGCCGCTACAAAAAAGAATACACGAATGATATGGATTGAAACTCCTTCTAATCCTCAGATGCTCATCATCGACATTGAGGCTGTGGCTAATTGGGCACATGATAAGGAGATGGTCGTGGTCGTAGATAATACTTGGCCTACACCATACAATGCCAACCCTATAGACTTTGGGGTTGATCTGGTCGTTCATTCCACAACCAAGTATCTAGGAGGTCATTCGGATCTTATTGGTGGCGTGGTGATTGCCAAAGATTTGGGGCCCTTAATGGATCGGATAAGAAGTGTACAAGTTCTTCAGGGAGGCGTACCTTCTCCTTTTGACGCATGGATGTTATGCCGTAGTATTCGCAGTTTCCCTTACCGTATGAGAGCACATAACGAAAACGCCTTTCAATTAGCTGAATTTATGACCCATCTACCTGGTATTGAAGAGGTATTCTACCCCGGTTTAGAATCCCACCTAGGGCACAACATCGCCAAGTTACAAATGCGAGCGTTTGGTGGCATGATATCATTTCTGGTAAATGGAGGAGAATCCGCGGCAAAAAAAGTGGTCGCATCTTCACGAATCATCAAGGCTGCTACTAGTCTAGGTGGTATTGAAAGTATTTGGGAGCACAGAAAATCTACCGAAGGACCTTTGTCTAAGACACCGAATAATTTGATCCGCTTAAGTGTAGGCTTAGAACATGTTGAGGATTTGAAAACGGATTTACATCAAGCTGTAGAAGCCTCACTTACTACTTAGTCAGTAATAAACTAAAGATGCGCACAACTTACTATATGGTAAGTATGGCAAGAGGCTAATTTGTCTGCTTAAGGGCTATTTTATGATTTGATGTCTTAAAAATTATAGAGAACTTTACATTGTCTGTTTATGCATAAGAATTTGACAAAATAGACGCAAAATAAATCTACGATAAACTCAACTAATTAGATATGGCTAAGGTCGATGTAATCATGCCCCAAATGGGTGAATCGGTAATGGAAGGAACTGTAATTGAGTGGGCCAAACAAATAGGTGATACCGTTGAGGTAGATGAAACACTCTTAGAAATTGCCACGGATAAAGTGGATAGCGAAGTTCCCTCTCCAGAGGCGGGTGTTTTGGTAGAAATTCTGGTAGAAGAAGGAGAAACTATAGAGGTAGGAAAACCTATTGCTCGAATAGAAACGGATGCGACAATGGCACCAGAATCAATTACTGCAGATCCTACAACAGACCTTAAACCCACTCCCACGGGGACAACAAAGTCCCAGCAATTTGAATCTCAAACAATAAGTGCAAATACAGCACCGCAAGGTTCTATGGAAACAGTTGATGTGATTATGCCCCAAATGGGAGAATCCGTTGTGGAAGCAACCGTTATAGGATGGATGAAAAAGGTGGGGGATCCTGTTGAAGAGGATGAAACAATTCTTGAAATTTCTACCGATAAAGTTGACTCAGAAGTTCCTTCGCCAGTAAAAGGGATTTTACTGGAAATTAGAGCTGAAGCCGATGATATTATTGAGGTTGGTCAGATAATCGCAGTTATCGGTCTTGGTGATGGGGTGTCTAATGGCTCACCCACGGCTGATATTAGTAGTGTTGTCCCTCCCGTTACTCAACTAACTAAGGAGCAAATAGCAGCAATGAAGCCTGAAGAATTATCAGCTCAGTTAACTCCATCAGCAGCAGTTATTCCTAGTGATATACCTAGGGAGGGGTCTGCTGGACAATTTTTCTCACCACTCGTTCGATCAATAGCCAAGAAGGAAGGGGTTAGTGCTCAGGAGTTAGAAGGTATCCAAGGTACTGGACAAGCTGGTAGGGTTACGAAAAATGATATACTAAGTTATATTGCTGATAGAAGTGCCGGTGCTAAAGAAAGTAGTTTATCCGCGCCTTTCATTTCATTAACCCGCCCAGGAAATTATGATCCTAGTTCTGATAAAGTTCTTTCTCAGGACAGCAAAGACTCCATTCAAGCAGGTCAACTTGATGTGTCTAGAAGTCCAAAAGAGGAGGTCGAGATAATTAAAATGGATCGTATGCGTAAAATGATATCCGAACATATGGTCCGCTCCAAGCAAACATCGGCTCACGTAACTACCTTTGCAGAGGTAGATGTTACCAGTTTGGTACAATGGAGAAATAAACACAAGCAAGCTTTTCAACAAAAAACAGGAGTAAAGTTAACCTTTACGCCCTTATTTGTGGAAGCCATCATCAAGGCTATGTTAGAATATCCAATGATGAACAGCTCAGTGGTTGGTGATGAAATACACGTGAAGAAAGATATAAATTTTGGTATTGCTGTTGCTTTGGGTAAAGGGGGAGAAGGTGGTTTAATTGTACCTGTCATGAAAAAAGCACAGCAAATGAATTTGGTAGGATTGGCCGAGGAAGTGAATAATGTTGCTCAAAAAGCACGAAGCAAAAAATTGAGTCCAGATGATTTGGCCGGTGGTACTATTACCTTGACCAACTATGGAAGTGTAGGAAACTTAATGGGGACTCCAATCATAAACCAGCCACAGGTCGCCATAATAGGCACAGGCGCTATAGTTAAGCGACCAATGGTGATGGAAACAGAACAGGGCGATGTAATTGCTGTTCGGCATATGATGTATTTGTCGATGAGTTACGATCATCGAATTATTGACGGCGCACATGGAGGGGCATTTGTTAGTCGGGTTAAGGAGATTTTAGAACAGCTTGACGTGCATCGAGATATTTAGAGATGCAAGTTATTGGGCATATACCTGAGCTTCGAAATATTATTCGGGGCTATAAGCAAGAAGGAAAAAAAGTATCATTTGTACCCACCATGGGTGCATTACATAATGGTCATCTTTCTCTCATTCGACTTGCAAAAAAGCATTCCGATGTTGTACTGGTATCTATTTATGTGAATCCTAAACAATTTGCTCCAAATGAAGACTTTGCAACTTATCCTCGTTCGCTAGAGCAAGATCTCAGCTTTTGTAAACAAGAAGAAGTTTCCTTGGTTTTCACTCCTGATACGCAGATAATGTATAATCAAGAACTTTATTTTCGCTTAGAGGTTCATACACTCAATAAATATCTAGATGGAGCATCACGTCCGGGATATTTCCAAGGTATTGCATTAGTTGTAAACAAGTTATTTAATATTATAGAGCCTGATTTAGCTATATTTGGACAAAAAGATTATCAACAGTTCAAGGTAATTGAAGCATTAGTTGAAGAATTTAATCACGGTTTAGAGCTGCTTATGGCCCCTATTGAACGAGCACCTGATGGCCTAGCCTTAAGTAGTAGAAATGCCTATTTGAGTCCGAATCAACGCAAGTCAGCTCCACTATTGTATTCTAGCTTGATTTCGGCAAAACATCAAATTGAAGAGGGAATGAAAGACTTAACCACCATATTTAATAAATTGGAGCAAGACTTAACAGAAGCAGGCTTTCAAAATGATTATTTTGGTGTTTTTGATATCGAAAAATTACATCCTGTAGATCAGTTAATTGCTGGGCAGCGTTATCTGATTGCTGCTGCTACTTATTTAGGTAAAGCTCGTTTAATTGATAATGTAATTTTTACGAATAATAAATCGATCAAAGGAGAGTCGTGATGAAGCTAACTATGTTTAAATCTAAATTGCACCAAATGGTTGTCACTGAAGCCAACTTGATGTACGAGGGTAGTATAACCATTGATCAAGACTTACTAGACCAAGCTCAGTTACTCCCATACGAAAAAGTACAGGTACTGAACATCACAAATGGACAGCGATTAGAAACTTATACAATTCCAGGAGAGAGAGGTTCTAGAGTGTGTTGCTTAAATGGCGCCGCTGCCAGGTTTACTCAGGTAGGTGATCGAATTATTGTTATTGCCTACGCAGAAATGACTTCCGAGGAAGCAAAAATCCATCAACCTTGTGTTGTAGTTGTTGATGAACACAATAATCCAAAAACTATTTTGGATTACTCGCAATCTGCCACTACCTATAGCCTAAAGACAGGCTTAAATGTAAAATAATATATATCGTGTAACCGTTGCAAATACTCTAATGTATATTTATACGACTAGTTTCTTAGTATAAAATTTTTAATCAGCTGTCAAAATTCGTTATAAACCTTTGAGAAGGCATGCAGACTATTTAAAGATTTCTAAGAAACCGCTTCATAACCAATTTCTCTTTACATGAATAAAAGAATACTGATACTTGGCAGCTTTGTACTAATTCTACTAGCTGTATGGCTACTTAACCAAAGCGAAGCAACCAATTATATTAACCTTTACACCACACCTAGAGTGGGAAAATTTGAAGTAAATGTAACCACGACTGGAGAACTTCGAGCAAAAAATTCTGTTGAAATTAGAGGGCCACAAGGCGCGCGAGATTTTCGGGTGAATACTATGCCAATTCAACGACTTGTTCCAGAAGGGAGTATTGTAAAAAAGGGTGATTTTGTAGCCGAATTAGACCGATCTGAAATCATGGGTAAACTACAGGATGCTCAGTTGGATGTACAGTCAGCGGAATCGCAGGTAATCCAGGTTCAATTAGATACAACTTTAACGTTGTCGCAAGCTAGAGATAATTTAATTAATCTCCGATTTGCCTTAGAAGAACGACAGATAGAAGTAGATCAGTCCCGGTATGAGTCACCTGCTATACAAAGACAAGCGGAGATTGAATTAGATAGGGCAAAGCGTCAATTAACTCAGGAAACCAAAAACTATCAAACTAAAGTAAAACAATCGGAAGCACAACTACGCGAGGTTGAGACAGAGTTACAGAAAAAAAGTAATGAAATTGTTAAGATTAGAGAACTCATGGCTCAGTTTACTGTATATGCGCCTGATCAAGGCATGATTATTTACCGTAGGAATAGGGACGGTTCTAAGATAGCTGAGGGGGGACAGATTAGTGCCTGGAGTCCAGTAGTTGCGGAATTACCGGATTTCAGTGTGATGGAATCTGTGACCTATGTCAATGAAGTAGACATACAAAAAATTGAGTTGGGTCAGGTTGTACAAGTAGGGTTGGATGCAGTACCTGATAAAGTGCTAACCGGAATTGTAACGAATGTGGCAAATATTGGCGAACAACGTAAAAACTATGACTCAAAAGTATTTGAAGTAGTCATTGAAATTAATGAGTCGGATAGCTTACTGCGCCCTGCCATGACCACCAGTAATCGAATAAAAATCGCCTCAGTGGAGAATGTATTATCAATACCTTTAGAAACCATACACGCAGAGGACTCATCAACATTTGTATACAAACGAGAGGGTTTGGATATGGTACTGCAAGAAGTGGAGATAGGATTGGTTAATGAAAACGAAGTTATTATAAAAAGAGGATTAAATGACAAAGATGAATTGTACTTAAGTGTGCCTTTAGATACATCTGGCATAGAGCAAATCCGTATATCATCAGATGGGGTCAAGTAAGTCCAATGAGTTATATTAATAGTCAAAAACTTTTATATAATTTGAATATTGCTTTAGAAGCTGTTCAAAGAAATAAGCTGCGCGCACTGCTGACCTCATTAGGTATTATTTTCGGGGTAGCTTCGGTTATAGCGATGTTGGCTATTGGCAGTGGCGCACAACAAGAAGTTTTAAGTCAAATGGAGCTCTTAGGTACGAATAATATAATTATTCAGCCTATACTTGAGCAAACAGAAGGAAAACTTGGGCAAGATAATGGGGAGGGAGAGTCTAACAAGTATTCTCCAGGTCTAACATTACACGACATCGAAAGTATCCGTAAGTTAATTCCAGAGGTTGAATACATTAGCCCCGAAATCGTATTCGAATCCAATTTTATACGTAAAGCGAGGATGAGAAGTGGAAAAATTGTGGGAGTTAGTGAGGAGTATTTTGATATAAACAGCTTTGATATAATTGAAGGGAATAACTTCAACCACTCTCAAATCGAGCGAGTAGAACCCGTTTGCGTTATTGGTTATGATGTTAAAACCAAATTTTTTCCCGGTGAAAATCCCATCGGAAAAAAGATAAAGATAGGAAACTTATGGCTTACTGTAGTTGGGGTACTACAAAAAAAAGAATTGAGTACAGAAAATATTGAACGCTTAGGTATTCGTAATTATAATCTTGATATTTTTGCTCCTATTACAACAGTAATACTTCGATTTAAAAATAGAGCTTTGGTTACAAAAGATGACATTGATGTAAGTGGAGTTGGGGGTTTTAGAGGAGGGTTAGTTGGTTTACAAGGAGGGGTTAGCTCAGATGATGATAAAGAAGATTCTGGGACAATTAATTACCATCAACTCGATAAAGTAATTGTTAGAGTAAGTGACTCTGACTACAGTGTATCTATTGCAGAAGTACTATCTAGGATGCTTAAGCGCCGTCATAATGGGGTGGTTGATTATGAAATTATTGTCCCAGAACAGTTACTTCAACAAGAGCAACGAACCAAGCGTATTTTTAACATTGTATTGTCCTCCATAGCCTCCATTTCTCTAATTGTTGGCGGGATTGGTATCATGAATATTATGTTGGCATCTGTGGTAGAACGATACAAAGAGATAGGCCTACGGTTAGCTGTGGGCGCACAGAAGAAAGACATCGAACTACAGTTTTTAACCGAATCTCTAGCCTTAAGCATAGGTGGAGGTCTGGTCGGAATATTTTTAGGAGTGGTATTTAGTTTTGCAATTGAATGGACTGCTGATATTGCAACTATTGTAAGTCCGTTTTCTATTATTATTTCATTTGGGGTGGCCTTGATAATTGGGGTAATATTTGGATTTATGCCTGCCCGAAGAGCTGCTCAACAAGATCCTGTACATGCACTACGCCATGAATAAGTCAATATTTCCCACTCTTTTACTTATATCTATAATCATAATTAATGGCCCTAATACATACGCCCAAATAATACAAGAAGTAGGACCAGCAGCGGTTGATACCCCTTCGCCTACTCGAGTGTTTGGATTAGAACAAAGTATTGAATATGCCAAGTTAAACAGTCCATTGTCTAGGGCGGCTCGCTATGCGTTATTATCAGCAAAGTGGAGATTCCGAAGTTTTCGAGCCGATTTACTGCCCAGCATTAGCTTGACCGGTGATGCGCCTAATTACAATAAGTCTATTTTCTCTAATATATTAGACGATGGTAGTGTAACTTTTTCTTCAAGAACCCAATCTGAGGCATCTTTAGGAGTTTCAATTGATCAGGATATAATGCCCACAGGAGGTCGTCTTTCTTTATCATCTGGGCTTACCCGACTAGGTATTTTTGAAAGTGAAAATACCTACTTATGGCAAAGTACTCCTCTTGTTGCTAGCTATAGGCAACCCTTGAATCAATTTAACTCACTCAAGTGGAGGGCCATTACCGAACCTCTTCGTTATCGAATTGCTCAAAAGCAGTATGTAGAGGATTTAGAAAATCTAGCATTCACTGTGACGCAAAGCTTTTTTGACCTCCTTCTAGCCAAAATAAATGTGGAAGTAGCAGAGTTCAACGTAACGGTGAATGATTCTATTTATAATATATCTCAAGGGCGTTTTCAAGTGGGTAGTATTGCAGAAAATGAGCTCTTGCAAAGTGAACTCGAGTTTCGAAATGCACGGAACTCGCTGACAACCGCTCGAATTAATTATTTGCGTATTGAGGAAGAATTCAAAGCTTTATTAGGTTTAGATGACGATGAAATTTTGGTAATTATTCTCCCAAGTGTCGCCTCTTCTTTTGGCTTAGATGTTGAGCAGGTCTATGAGTTGGCCCGTGAAAATAACTCTACTGCACTTCAGTTCGAACTCAACGAATTACTCGCGGACCAAACCTATGATCAAACCAGAAAATCTACCGGGCTTTCGGCTACCCTTGAAGCTAGCTTCGGTTTAAACCAAACATCGCCAGATTTTGATCAATTATATGAAGATTCACAAAACCGACAATTTTTTAGCTTAGGTTTTGAGATTCCAATTTTTAACTGGGGTAAAAATATGGCTGAAATTAAGTCTGCTCGAAATGATCAAATGGAAACAGCCAACACAATTGATTACCAAAAAAGGCAGTTTGAGCTCAGTATAAAAAGTACAGTAAGAGAGTTCCCACAACTTCGGGATCAGGTCGAATTAGCCAGAATTTCTGATGAGATAGCTACGCGTCGCTACGACGTATCTAAAAATCGATACTTGATAGGCCGAATTGATATAACTAATCTTTTTATTGCGCAGAATGAAAAAGATGGTGCTCGCCGAAATTATATCCAATCATTACGTTCCTATTGGACAGGGTATTATAATTTAAGAAGGCTCACCTTATACGATTTTGAACAAGATGAGCCCATACTATATAATACAGAATTTTGAGCGGTGCACTTAGCCTACCTTTAATAATCTAGACCTGGTTGGGTGATATCCGTCCCTTCATTCTCCTTTGCTGTCTTAACCATATCGGCCACATCTTTTAAGAGTGCCTTGGCATCAAAAACGATTCCATCTTTGATAGTATATACAACCCCGCCATGGCGAGTAACTTCATTGTTTTCGTTTACTAGTATAGCACCAGTTCCATATAGTACCTTTAAGTTTGCCATAGGATTAGCATCTACAATTACCATGTCAGCCAATTTACCTATTTCAATGGTTCCAAGTTTATCATCTACCTCAAGAACTTCTGCCCCCTTTAATGAGGCTGATTGGAATATCTCTAAAGGATGGAAACCGGCTTCTCGCATAAGCTCCATTTCTTGAATATATCCAAATCCGTATAACTTATAGATGTATCCTGCATCTGAACCCAAGGTCACGCGACCTCCTCTATTTTTATATTCATTTACAAACTCCATCCAGAGCTGAAAATTTTCTTTCCATTCAATTTCCTGCTCGGTCCCCCAATTAAGCCAATACGAACCGTGTGAAATTCGGCTAGGTTCGTAAAATCGCCATAAAGAAGGAAGAGTGTATCGTTCATGCCATTCTGCGCGGCGCTGAGTCATTAAACTTCTATTAGCTTCATAAATTGTAAAAGTAGGATTTAGCGTAAAATCTAATTCAAGCATTTCATTCATCACGGCATTCCACTTCTCCGAATAGGGTTCAGCTGCTTGAGCCCATAATTTACCAGCTTCCTCGAACCTATGTTGTTCGTTATTATAATTGTAATCCAAAGGATAATTTTGAATGATACGATCTTCAAAAAGAGACTCCGGTAGTCCATACCAATGGGTCATACTAGTCAATCCCAATTGAGCGGACCGAAGAGCATTATTGTACACTACACGGGTCTGCGCGTGATGAGTCATAGTTCCAAGCCCCCGTTGGTTTGCTTCATCAATTGCTGCAGCATAAACTTCAGGGCTTGCGCCAAAAAATTTAATCCCATCTGCGCCAGCATCGTCAATCATTTTTACCCATTCACGTGCATCTTCTGGTGTGATAATCGGGCGACCAAAACTATTTCCAAAACCAATCCAAGCAGAGATACGAGGTGCTGTAATTTCATTCTTTTCACTAAGCTGCTTATGCCGTAATGTCCATTCCATTCCATTACCTGAGCCAGGTTCACGTATAGACGTAATCCCATGGGCTAACCAAAGCTTGTATACATATTCAGGTACCGTGCCTTGCGCTCCGCCACCTGTATGGGCATGCATATCAAAAAAACCTGGCAGCATATACATACCCGTAGCGTCAATTATCTTGGTATTCTTATCGGCTTGGGGTCGCCGTTGTTCATTAATGGGCAATCCTGGGTAACCAACCGTTCGAATACTACTAATTACATTTCCTTCCACTACTACATCTACTGGCCCATTTGCAGGAGAACCTGTGCCATCAATAAGATGAACTCCCCGTATAATGAGTCGGTCAAACGGACCATCACCTTCACCACGTTCGGGCGCATTGGGCATTTGGGCAAACAATGACAAGGGTAATAATGATAATAGAAGGACTATGAAATTTTTCATGACAGCTTTATTCTGGTTGATGTTAATAAAAACACGTGTTAAAGTAACTCGTTTATGTAAATAGAAAAGCGGAATATTTTCTCTAATAAATCAAGAGACAGCATCTTCTGCTAACAATTTGAAAAATCGAGCAGACGTTTTTATCCCCCTGTAAAAATCTTTCACATGAAACGATTCATTGGGCGAATGAATAGCATCGCTGGTTACGCCAAATCCCATAAGTATGGATTCAGCTCCTAACACCCGTTTAAAATCAGCCACAATGGGAATAGATCCGCCTTCCATGGAAAAAAGAACCGGGGTCTCGTAGACCTCCTCAAACGCTGTGGCTGCTGCTTTTAAACCGTAAAAATTCAAGTCAGTGCGTGAAGCATATCCACCATGATGCTCCGTCACCCTTACTTTTACTGTCTCAGGAGCTAAGGACAAAACTTGTTGTTCAAATAAACGGGCAATGTCATGAGGGTCTTGGTTGGGTACTAGCCGCATACTAATTTTGGCATTAGCTTTAGAGGGAAGAACTGTTTTAGCCCCCTCTCCTTGATAACCGCCCCATATGCCATTAACATCGAGGGTAGGTCTAGCAGAAGCCCGTTCAAGTGTACTGTACCCTTTTTCACCGTGAACAGCATCCACGTCTAAGGAAGATTTATAAGCTGTTTCGTCAAAGGGTAAATCAGCCATTGCCTTTCGGTCTTCTAGTGTTAAGTCTTCCACTTTGTCATAAAATCCGGGAATTTGAACAACGCCATCTTTGTCCTTCAGCTGAGCAATGATTTCACAAAGTACATTCAGAGGATTTTCCACAGCTCCTCCATAGACCCCAGAATGTAAATCTCTATTCGGGCCTACAACCTCAATTTCCATGTAAGCTAATCCTCGAAGGCCAAAAGTAATAGATGGTTGATCGAGTCCAAACATGGAGGTATCAGAAATAAGGACCATATCACACTTTAGCATGTCCTTATGTGATTCAATAAAGGGGACCAAATTGGGTGACCCAATTTCCTCTTCTCCTTCTAGTAGAATTTTGACGTTAACAGGGATACTGCCGTTAGTTTCTATAAGTGATTGCAGAGCTTTTATATGGGTGAAGGATTGCCCTTTATCGTCACTGGCTCCACGAGCATAAATCTTACCATTTTTAAGCGTCGGCTCAAAAGGGGGACTATCCCAGAGGTGATCTGGATCAGAGGGTTGAACATCATAGTGGCCATAAATTAAAACTGTGGGCCGTTCATCAAAAGGACAATGTTCCCCATATACGATGGGGTGCCCCTGCGTTTCATAGCGTTCTACTTGTGAAAGCTTCAACAAATTAAGCTGGCTTAGCAAAAAATCTGCTGCCTGTTCTACCGCTATTTTTTTGGACGAATCGGTACTTACACTCGGTATCCTTAGAAAGGTGAATAGTTCATCTAAGAAGTGCTCTTTACGCTGCTCAATAAATTCGTTAGTCGTCATTTTTTGTTAAATTAATATGAGTTTTAGGTGGTATACTTTCTACTCAATATACCTTATGTGGCCACTCTGTAAAGTTAGTTGAATGTGACTTTATTCTCTAATTAAAGTCTGTAAAGCTAATGAATTCGTAGAGTTTGTTCCAGTATCCATCCCGCTTGGCCATTACTGAGTCGAATAAAGAGCCAACCTTGAATAGAGTCAATGGAAAAGTCTACCCGGCAGTCATATCCTTCATAACCCATAACCATCAATTCACCCGAGGTTGAGGGGGAATTCCTGACTTCCACTTCCTGCGCAATAATAACGGCTTGTTTATACTTTTCAGAGCGGTAATCTGTACCAATGGCCAAGCTTAAACTGGCCACAAATAAGAATAAGGACGTCCATGAGCCTTTTATAATCGTAGATTCACGACGCTTCCCAGATGATTTCTTGCTGCGGTTCGGTGCGTTTCCAAACCAGTAAAATAACAATAAAACTACCGATAGACATAAGAAAGCAAAGGCTGACCAAAACAACCATAGACCTCCCCAATTATGTTCGATGTAATCTAAAGCTGTTTCCCATGGTAGTGGTGGTAAGGTAGCGGCTTGTCGGCTGAATTGACTTTCTACATACGCCAATGCTTCAATGGCTGCGGCCCTTGTGGTGGATTCTTCTACAGCTTTTTGGAGGTAAAATTTTGCCAGGCCTAAAGAATCTAATTCAACTGCAGTAATAGCCATATTTAAAAATAATCCCCCTGAATAAAATCCACTTTGTTCAATAAGCTTAAATTTCTGCAGAGCTATTTTGTATTGAGCCTGTTCTAAATCAAGGGTAGCCTCCTCAAAGCTGGATTGCGCCTGAGATACCGAGAGTATGGAGCCTTTTAGATTATGTGTTAACTCCTGAGTGCCAGTATTTTCAACAAGTGATGATGTTGTCTGTAATGTTATGGTTGCTTCGAGCGACGTTGGCATTGCTCCTGAAGTCGTATTTACTTCGGATGTTGAAGAAAACACGCACAAAATCAGTAGTAATGCCATATACCACGATTTAATTGGCACCAAAATACCCTTGAGAAAAGAATGTGTTGCTTCGCATTTCTGTATTGATTTGTTCTTTAGCATCATTGCAGCTCCCGTTCAAGTTCGAGAATATTCTCTTCAGCAAGTTGAATATCCGTTAACACATCCGAGGTAGAACTAATGGGTGCATAGGATATGGTATCACATTTCGTTAGAATCTCCTTGCAACGCTCGAGTGTTGCAGGCGACTTACTTTTAAGTTGCTTTTCTAGTCCTATTAGCAATTCCTTGGTTGACCAGCCAGCGGCATGCATTGCACAACGACTGGTTATGTAGGTGCTAAGGATGTGATAGAGCTTATGATAGCATTCTTTTATAGTTTTTTTATCGTCTCTATTTTGTCGTTCAGCCTTAGTACGAAGCTCATTCAAAGCACTTTTTGCCGTTTTTAGTGCACCCCGCTTTCGAGCAAAATTATGATCGTTTTGTAGGCGATCTTGGTGCCTTTTAACTAAGAATCCTATGAATAGGCCAGCCAAGGGGAGAAGTAAGAAAAGTAGCAAAAGGGGCTGTTCAGTTATCCCGTTCTTTGAGTGTTGTTTCCAGGCCACTAATCCAGCCACGGGTTCAATGTCGAATCGTAGCATTTCAGTTGTAGATCGTACGGCGTTAGCGTCTCGGATAACTCGAAGGCTTTGAGCTGGAAGACCGATTGCTTTATACTCTTCGGCTCTTGGGTCGAAGTATAAAAGCTGAGTAGCTGGAATGGTGTAGCTTCCTTCGTTACGCGCAATTACAATATCAGTAAAGGTTTTTGTTCCGGAAATGGTTGAACCAGCTCGTTGGATGGAACTGCTTTCTTGTGGATTGTACTGTTGAAATTCAGGAGGGTAGGCATAGTCTGGAGATTGAATTAGAGGGAGATTACCGGTTCCGTATATGCGAGTGGTAATTTCAATACTTTCTCCAATTAGGGCTTCGGTGGGTTCGATGCTGCGCTCTATTTGGAATGTCCCAACGGCTGAAAGGACGAGGTTATTTTCTGTGCTCTGATGGGTGGGGAGCGGTTTAACGGTTATTTCGGTGGGGGGTGTTTGAATATTTTTACGCTCCTGACCCAAACCGAAGCTAAAGATATCTTGACGTCTGTTGCGCTGTTGAATTAAGACAGTAATTTCAAATGGGCTTAGAACCAGTTTGCCTCGTTTACTTGGAAAAAGGGCGTACTGCAAAAGTCTAGCTCGTTGATATCGCTCTCCCTCAAGTAAGGTAGATGTCGCACGAGTTTGCTGGGTATTTTCAAGTTCTTCTTTCCAAAAGCCTTCTGCTTTCCAGCCTGGACTTGCTTGGTATGACCGCACTTCAATGGAATTTTTGAAATACAATACGACATCTACTACGATTTGTTCACCTAAGAAGGCAGTGGTTTTGTTGGGCTCTAACCGGGCAAAAATATCTGGACTAGCTCCATTATTTTGTTGTGAATTCGCTGGATCCAACACCCGAAATGAAATAGGTTCCGTACGGTAAATTTCTCCGTTAACGGTAATGTCAAAGGAAGGAAGGGTATAGTTGCCAACCTGAGTTGCAACAAATTGATAGCCATAGGTGTAGGTGACACTAGGGCGACCATTTACATACTGAATACTCTGCCCTTGTCTATTTGATCCGCTTATCCACCGGAGTCCAGGCACATCAAGTATAGTTGGGCGATCAATGCTGTTTAAACTTCTACCGGAAATAGTGAACTCTAGGAGTACCGATTCTCCATTATATATATTTGTTTCAGACAGTTTTGCCTGTACCTGAATAGGGGTGTTTTGTGCCCAAGTAAAGCTGGGTATACTCGCAAGAAAAAAGAGAAGTAGATACGATATAGATTTACCAATCTTTTTCATGTGTCTTTCCGCCTTTGGTTTTAGCTTTTTTGAATTCCTTTAACAATTCTTTTTCTTTTTGAGCTAATGCCTGTAGGATTTTTTGGGCCTCTTCTTTACTTAAATCTTTTAGTTCTTCTGCTTGAGCACGCTCACTTGGATCGAGATCGTCTGGAGCCTGTTCATCTTGGCTTTGACTCTGATCGTCATTTTCTGAGTTTTGCTCGTTTTGCTCTGAGTTTTCTTCGTTTTCTTGTTGTTCGGAATTCTGCTCAGAATTTTCTTCGTTTTGATCCCCGTTATCTTGTTCATCCTGGCTATCCTGATCCTGCTGTTGCTGCTGCTGTTCTTTCAACTGTTCATATAGACTTTGGAGTTTCAGGTCATTCGGATAACGTTCTAATCCAGTCTCTACAGCACTAATGGCCGCCTCTAAGTTGTTGTAGATGAATTGCTGCGCACCTTGATGAAAGTAACTTTCTGCAGGAGGGATGTTAGCTTGAGTTTGTCCAAAAAGAGATTGAGGCATGGAGCAAACCATTAAAACTAGCACGAAGGAATAAACAGCATAGGTGAATCTTCTTCTTGTGTTATTGAAAACAAATGTGAGCAAAAAAGAGGGATTAAACATAGAATTCATGGATGTGAGTGTGCATAGCCGCATGATCATTAACCAGCTTAATTGTCAGATTCTTCTATCTGGTTCACAGCACCAATACGATTTATAAACGACTCATAATATCTAACCGTTTCATCGACTCCTAAAGCCTCTTGCATTAGATTAAACGCGGAAGCATATTGGGATTCATTTACAAGGGCATCGGCTTGTTCTTTTACCGCTCTAGCATAAACACTTGGTTCCGATGGAGGCTCCTGGTTTTCATTTTGATCTTGATTCTTCTCATTATTCTTTTCTTCATCAGAAGCTTTCATCAAAGCATATTCATAATTGAACTGGCCTTCGCTATCCAACGGAAGTTTTTGTAAAGAAGCACGTAAGTGTTTCATTGCCGGCTTCCATTGCTCATTTTCAGCCAAAACAGTTCCGATGTTGTAGTCTGCCAAAGCTTTTAGAAGGGTATCATCCGTGTAACTTTTTGCCTGCATGAATACCTTTATGGCTTCTTCAATTTCACCCAACTTAGTTAAAGTATTACCTAAGTTGAACAAAATTTCAGCATTATTGGGGTCTTGATCTAAGGCAGAATAAAACCAAGTTTTTGCACTCTCATAATCTCCATTCTCATAAGATTTATTAGCCTTACGAGCATCTGGATTAGTAACATTTAATCCTAAATAAAGTAGTATAACCCAAATAAGTGTCGCCATTTTTTCAGTCAGTTTATGCGTTTACGTTGAAAATATCCTACTAATCAAGTGCATTCATGGTTTCCTCATCTATTAGTAGATTCGTAAACACATTAGTCACATCATCGTTTTCTTCAAATTTTTCAATCATGTTAAAGTTAGCGCGTGCCATTTCAGCTTCTACTTTTGTCTCTGAAGTAGCTTCCCTAACGAGTTCTGCTTGTTCAATAGTATATCCTGAAGTTTCTAAGTTATTTCGCACACTAAAGAGTTCTGTCCGCTCCGTCATAACTATAAAAAGCGTAGTATCTTTTTCTATTATAACATCTTCAGCACCCGCTTCAATTGCCGCTAAGATGAAATTTTCTTCATCTAGTCCTTCAGCTAGCAGACCAATCATTCCTTTTTGCTCAAATAAAAATGAAACAGAACCATTGATACCCATATTACCACCATATTTGGTAAAAATATGACGAATCTCACTCACAGTCCTATTATTGTTATCGGTGGTTGCCTCAATGTAATAGGCTATACCTCCAGGACCGTATCCTTCAAAACTAACTTCTTCAAAGCTAGAACCGTCATCTAGTTCACCAGTGCCACGCTTGATGGCGCGCTCCATGTTATCTTTGGGAAGGTTACAACTTTTCGCATTTTCTATAGCCAAAGCAAGTCTTGGATTTCCAGTTGGATCACCTCCCCCTTCTTTAGCGGCAACAGTAAGCTCTTTTATGATCTTTGTAAAGACCTTAGACCGTTTTGCATCTTCTTTAGCTTTTTTGTGACGAATATTCGCCCATTTAGAATGACCTGCCATACGTATTGTCTACTTAGTTATACGTAAGTATACTTAAATTTAGAATATAACAATTTGAACTACCCTATAAAACACTCAAGCAAGCAAATGAATACCAAGCAGAAAACAATCATTTATATCCATGTAGGATATAAAATTCGTTGGAAGAAATAATATTTTGGAACGCTATTTAGTGTTTTTTTGTAATCATTACACTTCTTTACGCAACTGCTAAATAATCGCTATTCACCTAGTAAAAAGATTTTATGAATATTGGGATAGTTTGTTACCCTACCTTTGGGGGTAGTGGAGTAGTAGCCACTGAATTGGCTAAAATATTAGCCCAGCAAGGACACACCATACATATTTTGAGTTATGCTCGCCCAACCCGCTTAGAAGATCATAACACCAATATATTATACCATGAGGTATCAATAAATTCATACCCGCTTTTTGAATATCCACCCTATGCCTTAGCATTGGCTTCACAAATGGTGAATTTGATTGAGTTTGAGCGTTTAGATTTATTACATGTGCATTATGCCTTGCCTCATGCCACAAGTGCTTATTTAGCCCGGCAGATTATGACAGAGCGTGGGCTTCATGTACCTATAGTAACCACATTACATGGAACAGATATCACATTGGTTGGAAAAGATCCAAGCTATAAGCACGTGGTTGAGTTCTCCATCGATAAAAGTGATGGTGTGACGGCTGTTTCGGAGTATTTAAGGCGAGAAACTTATGAGAATTTCGACATTAAACAAGAGATTAAGGTTATTCCAAATTTTATCGATTTGGAACGATTCAAAGCAACTGACCAAACAGAACTGAAAAAGGAATTAGCACCACAAGGCGAAAAAATAATTGTGCATGTTTCTAACTTTAGAAAAGTTAAAAGAGTGCCAGTTGTAATACAAATTTTTGCCAAAACCTTGGAAAGAGGAATCTCTGCGAAATTAGTTTTGGCTGGTGATGGACCTGATCGGCAAGTAGCAGAGCAGCAATGCAGAAGCCTTGGTATTTGCGAACATGTACACTTTATGGGAAAATGGGAACGAGTAGAAGATATTCTCTCAATAGCTGATTTATTCCTTATTCCATCAGGTTCCGAAACTTTTGGTTTGGCAGCCTTAGAGGCGATGAGCTGCTCGGTCCCAGTGATTAGCTCAGATATTGGCGGTCTACCGGAAGTTAATATTCACGGAGAAACTGGATATTTTTGCGCTCTGGATGATGTGAATTGTATGGCGGATTATGCTGTTCAAATTTTGAGTATCCCAAGTTTACACTCCACTTTAGCAAAAAATGCAAGGAAGCGTGCTGAGCAATTTAACCAAAACCATGTAGTACTTCATTACGAAGATTTCTATGAGCAGATTCGATCAAGGTCGTATGAAGTTAGTTAAATATTATTTACTAACTTAGCCCCATTAAAGTCCTTGGATATTATCTTTAGGTTAGTACTTTTGATACTTCGTCTGCGGCTTCTTTTAGTAATACTGCTGAAATTACGTTTAGGTCGGAATTATCAATAATTTCTTTTGCTTTTGCCGCATTAGTACCTTGTAGACGTACTATGATGGGGACATTGGCAACTTTTTTTGCAATCTCTGGATCTTTAACAGCCTCAATAACACCGTTTGCAACTCGATCACAACGAACAATTCCACCAAATATATTTATTAATATCGCTTTGACATTCGGGTCATCCAAGATAATTTGGAAACCATTTTTAACCGTTTCCACATTGGCTCCACCACCTACATCAAGGAAATTTGCAGGCTCTCCACCAGATAATTTAATAATATCCATTGTAGCCATTGCTAAGCCCGCCCCATTTACCATACACCCTACGTTTCCATCCAGTTTAATGTAGTTTAGGTTATATTTCTGAGCTTCTAATTCGAATGGATCTTCTTCGGATTCGTCTCGTAGTTCGGATATATCAGAATGGCGATACAATGCATTACTATCAAAGCTAACTTTAGCATCGAGTGCAATAATTTCTTGTTCAGGCGTTAAGATCAATGGGTTAATTTCTATCATGTCAGCATCTGTTTTCAGAAAGGCATTATAGATTTCTATAATAAATTTAATGCCTTTTTTAAGAGCGGCGCCCTCTAAGCCTAGGCTAAATGCTAGCATTCTAGCTTGATTTACTTGTAGAGGCATGCCAGGCTCTACCCACGCCTTTATAATTTTTTTAGGCGTTTCTTCAGCTACTTGCTCAATTTCAACCCCACCTTCGGTAGACACCATAATTACATTTTTGGATACAGCTCGATCCAATAGAATGCCTAAGTAAAACTCTTGTTCAATATCCACTCCATCTGTTACATACAATCGTTGGACCAACTGTCCAGATGGACCTGTTTGAATGGTAACTAATACATCATTCAGTATAGATTCTGCAGCGTCTCGTACTTCTTCAATACTTTTACAAAGAATTACCCCTTTGGCATTGTTCTTTTTTGTGCGACCCTTTCCTCTACCGCCGGCGTGTATCTGTGCTTTAACCACAAATAAAGAAGTACCATCTGTTTTAAGCTCTTCAGCTGCCTTTACGGCACCTTCAACGGTATTTGTGGAGATACCTTTAGGGACAGGAACTCCGTAAGAGGCTAATATTTCTTTTGCTTGATACTCGTGAATTTTCATAGAAGCGGTGTTTAGTAGTCGATTAGTAAGATTTAAATAAGCCTTATTTGAAACGATCTTGGAAGATAGTTCTTTAGAACATTCTTAAAGTGTGCAAAAATAGCTAGTTTATAGGGTAAATAAAAGAAAGATTACTCAAAATTATCGCTAGAATGAAGGTGTTATTTGTAATAGGAACTCGCCCTGAAGCCATTAAACTGGCACCAGTTGTTTTGGAGTGCAAACAAAAAAAAGGTATTGAGGCTTTAGTGTGTTCTACAGGGCAGCATAAAGAATTGTTGGATAGCGCATTTGAGCAGTGGTGTTTAGTGCCTGATATCGAATTAGAGGTCATGCAAGCTGGGCAGGGACTCAATGAGCTTCTATCTAAACTATTAAGTCAATTGGATATGGTACTCAGCGATACCAAGCCCGACTGTGTGGTGGTTCAGGGAGATACTAGCAGTTGCTTAGCAGGGGCTTTAGCATCATTTCAGCGTGAAATTCCTGTGTATCATGTGGAGGCTGGACTTAGAACCTATGACAAATCAGCTCCTTTTCCTGAGGAGCTGAACAGGCAGATGGTTAGCCGAATTGCCCATGTTCATTTTGCCCCCACGGAAAAAAACAAGCAGGCCTTACTAAGGGAAGGTATTTCTGATAATGATATTTTAGTAACGGGTAATACGGTTATTGACGCATTGATTATGTGCCAAAATAAAATGACTCCTGAATCCAACCCTGAGATTCAGAAGCTGCAAGGTATTTATGACCCCCAAAAAAAACTGCTTCTAGTGACTGGGCATCGCAGAGAGAATATGGGAGCTGGCTTTTTGGAATTAATAGATGCTTTGCGCGAACTGGCTTCTGACCCGTCTCTACAAATTATTATTCCTCTCCATTTAAACCCCGCTGTACGGGAACCCATGATTCAAGCTTTGGGTAAAACAGAAGGAATTTATTTGATCGAAGCTCTAGGATATGAGGCCTTCATTTGGTTAATGTCGAAGTCATTTTTAATTATCAGCGATAGTGGTGGCGTGCAGGAGGAGGCGCCATCATTAAATAAACCGGTATTGGTACTTCGTGAGCAGACCGAACGAGAAGAGGTAGTGGAGGCAGGAACGGTGAGACTAATTGGTACTCGCAAAGAAGCAATCGTGCATGGGGTACAAGAGTTGATAGAAGACGAAGATAAATATATCAAGATGACACAAAAACCAAATCCTTATGGAGATGGGATGGCAGCGAAAAGAATAGTGGATTTTTTGGCATCTGTACAATGAACTATCATATTCTCCAAAAAGCTTAGTATATTAAAATTCATTAACATGGGCATTGCCGCTTAACTTTACAATCGCTGTTACGAAGTGAGTACGTCTAAAATCATGGATACTGAGGACCTAAATCGCACTTACTTGCGATTTGCTCATCAATTCTTAGAATCCTATGATAATCCTAAAAAGCTTGCCTTAGTGGGAATGCAAACTCGGGGTGTTTATATGGGGCATCGTGTTAGATCAGTAATGAAGAAAGAGTTGGGCTTTGATATTGATTTTGGAGTTTTAGATGTTACTTTTTATCGGGACGATTTTCGGTCTAAGCTTAAAATGCCTAATGTTAAGGTGACAGAGATCCCCTTTGATTTATATGAACGGGATATAATCTTGATAGATGATGTGCTTTTCACAGGTAGAACGGTTCGATCTGCACTAGATGCACTTATGGCATATGGCCGGCCGCGAAAAATTCAGTTTTGTTGTATGGTCGATCGAGGTCATCGTGAATTACCGATAGCGCCAGATTTTGTGGGTGTTCAAATTCCTACCTATGCTACGGAAGAAGTACGGGTTAGAGTAAAAGAATTAGATGGTGAAGATGCTGTATACTTGGTGGATGGAAATGATGCGTTGAGCGATACCCTCGTTTTAAAGGAGTAAAATTCAGTCTATGAGTAAGCCAAGTAACAATAAAAATTCAACCGCGATACCTAGCGGGTATGAATTTAGCCAAAAGCATTTATTAGGCTTAGCGAATTACAGCGCAAAAGACATTCAATATATATTGGACCAGGCGGTATCCTTTCGTGAAATTTTGAATCGCCCAGTACCAAAAGTACCTACCCTTCGAGATAAGACAATCGTGAATTTGTTCTATGAAAATTCTACCAGAACGCGATTATCTTTTGAGCTTGCACAGCGGAGAATGGGGGCTGATGTGGTCAATTTTGCATCAGGTATTTCTAGTACAAAAAAGGGAGAGTCGTTAAAAGATACGATCCGTAATATTTCTTCTATGAAGATTGATATGGTAGTGGTTCGGCATGAAAGTCCTGGCGTGGCTCATTTTCTAACCCAATGTGTAGATGCCGCTATTCTAAATGCTGGAGATGGAGCACATGAACACCCAACTCAAGCTTTGCTAGACATGTTTACTATTCAACAAGTGCATGGTTTTATTAAAGGTGCCAAAATTGCGATTGTGGGTGATATTACTCATAGCAGAGTAGTCCGGTCAAATATTATTGGATTAAAGAAACTGGGGGCAGAGGTGGTTTTATGTGGCCCAAAAACTTTGATACCTAAATTTATTAATCAAATGGGGGTCGACGTGTCTTACAATCTTGATGAATGTCTCCAATGGTGTGATATAGCTATGGCTTTGCGTATTCAACTTGAACGCCAAGATAGGGGGACAAAATTTTTCCCAAGTATGAGAGAGTATCATGAGAATTTTGGTATAAAACTTTCCCACTTAGATCGTTTTCCTGATTTTAAAATCATGCACCCGGGGCCGATTAATCGTGGCGTTGAAATGGAAAGCGAGGTAGCCGATCATGAACGAGCCATTATTCTTGATCAAGTGACCAATGGCGTTGCGGTTCGAATGGCGATACTATATTTGTTAAGTGGGGGCACAAGGATTTAAGCTTACATGGCCGTATTTTAATTGTCATTTGTTGACTTTTACAATGCGATAAAGTAGTTTATCATTCAATCTAAAGCTCAACAACTGTCTTTTATAGAAACAAAGCTACAACGAACACAAAATACGAGACAACCATCTACCACTTTGTGGTATAACAATCGATTAGATGCAGGAACTTTTTGTTGAGCAAAAATTAGACCCGGAGGTCGTATCCGACAGTAATACAGCGGAAACAAATTGGCCGTTAGTGACTGTTGCTATACCTCTTTATAATGAAGAAAAACATGTTGATCGTGTATTATCTACTTTTCTTCATTCGTCCTATCCTAACATAATGGAGGTTCTTATTGCCGATGGAGGCAGTGTAGACAAAACCCGTGAACTCATTCGTAAATGGGCTGAAAAAGACTCTCGTGTTGTTTTAATTGAAAACCCCAATAAATACCAGTCTTTTGGTTTAAATGAGATGATAAAAAAGGCCAAGGGAGATGTTTTTTTACGTGCGGATGGGCATTGCCTATATGCGAATGATTATGTTGAGGAGTGCATTAAGGCTTTAAAAATGGACGCGTCTAGGAATGTTGGAGGTGCTCAACGGTATTTGGCCCAGAATTCTGTTCAAACAGGTATTTCTCTTGCTGTTAAGAGTGTTTTGGGTAACGGTGGTGCGAAATACATGAAAGAGACCTATAATGGGTTTGCAGATACGGTATTCTTAGGTTGTTTTTGGACCCAAGATTTAAAGAAGCTGGGGGGCTTTAGTGAGATTAACATTACTAATCAAGACTCGGAGTTGAATTTACGACTACTCGAACAATATGGACCAAGTATTCGAGTTAGCGCCGATATTAAGTGTTGGTATTATCCTCGTTCTAGTTTTAAGGGGTTGATGATGCAATATTTTAGATATGGTCGAGGGCGTTTAATCACCTTATTACTACATCCATTTTCAAGTCCTTTGCGAAGTTTCCTTCCTACCATATTTATACTTAGTTATATTGGATATGTGATTGCTGATATATTGACAGTGCAAGCCATTTATGCGGTACCAGTTAGCTTATTTTTTCTTGGCCTTGTACTACTAGAGTCTACACGGGTTGCATGGGTACACAGGGCTGATTTTAGTAAAAACATTTGGAAATCGAATAAAAAGCAACCGAATGTGCTATCAAAAGTTTTTCATACGGCTTGCTCGCTGATTATTATGCAACTTGGGCATTCCTCAGGTTTTATTTTTCAGGTTTTTAAACGACTTTTTTCTACCAAGAATTCTTGGTAAGCATAGTACATGCCAAGGCGCATCGTACATATTTCATCCGTTCACCCATGGAAAGATCCTAGGATTTTCCTGAAGCAATGCAGTACTCTTGCCCAAAAAGGGTTTGACGTCCATTTGTTATCACCCGATTCCTTAGATGAGAGGCAAAATGGGGTTCAGTTACATCGTGTATGGGATTACGATCCCGCTAAACTGAAAAAAAGTATCTTGGCTAAGTTGTTCCGTCCAGCAAAGCTATTTAAGATGGCACGAAATTTAAGGCCGGATGTGATACATTTTCATGATCCAGAGCTTATTCCTTGGGCCCTAATTCACAGGATGTTGGGGTACACTACAGTTTATGATATTCATGAAGATAATAAAACGGTTATACGCCATAGAAATTATATTCCAACTCCATTTAAAGGGTTATTATCACTGTTAGTCGGCTGGATTGAGGGACTCGCACATTTAGTTATGCCTATTGTACTGGCCGAATCATATTATCAGCGACGGTTCCCGAAAGGTATTATTGTGGCCAACTACCAAAATATATCCGTGAAGCAGGAGGAAATTTCTTTGGAGCCTGGACCCGTCAACAATGAAGGTGAATCACATGTGCTTTACACTGGAAATATTGAGATAGAAAGAGGTGTGTCAAAATACATCGAGGGGATACGAGCCACTTCAAATGTGCATTTACATTTAATTGGACGCACTTATCAACAAACTTTCGATAAAACCGTAGATGCTCAAAAAGGCTTAGAAGATAGAATTCACTGGGAAGGGGTAGCTGCTTACGTGCCTTTCTCAAGGATTTTGGAGCGTTATGCCGAACGAAATTGGTTGGCGGGACTGGTCGTTTTCCCCTATAGCGACCATTACAAAGATACACATCCTACAAAATTTTTTGAATATATGGCGTTTGGTATACCCATTATCTATACCGATTTTTTTGAGTGGAAAAAATTATTGGATCCACTAGAAGTGGGCATTGCAGTAAACCCAGATAAACCAGAAGAATTGATATCGGCATTGAATCGTCTAAAAAAGGATAAAATTCTTTGGCAGACCTATGCTAAGAATGCTCTGCATCATTCTAAACAATTTTCGTGGGATCACGAAGTATCAAAATTAACTACTCTTTATAACAAGTTATAAGATCATTATGACGGAACATAAGACAATAGATTTATTAGATATCGTATTAGTATTGGTCCAAAAATGGACGAAAGTAATAGCTATAATAGGTCTTTTTACCCTATTGGGTTTAGCAGTTGCTCTTTTATGGCCTAAAAAATACAAAACCGATTTGACTTACATTATCAACTCAGGTAATTCTATCAATTTTTCTAGCGGGGGGTTGCTAAGTGGTCTCGCTAATTTATCGGTGAGTGGGGATAATGTTAGTTCCGATCAGACTTTAGTCTTATTACGCAGTAATCAGATCAAAGATAAAATGATTGAGGAGTTTGATTTGTTTGAGGTGTACTCTTCTGATGTTCTAGAGAACGTTCGGGAAAAACTTGATAATAATATCATGATTGAAGAAATGAGAGAAGGTGGAATTGGTTTTAATGCCATAATAGCCGTTTCATTCTCGGTAATAGATAAGTCTCCAGAACGTTCTTTTGAAATGACGAAGTATCTCTACAATTTATTGGACTCGGTGGCCTTATCTATCAATAAAAAGAATATTGAATCTAGCTATTTAATGCTAGAAAACCGGCTGAATCAAAATATGTTGGAAATGGAACAAGCCGAAGATTCTATGATTGCATTTCAGGAAGCAAATGGAATACTGCAAGTGGAAGAACAGGCTCGGGCTATGGTTGAAAATATTGCTGAAATAAAATCCGCAATGGTTCAGAAAGAAATTGAGAAGTCTCTATTTAAACAGACTTTAGGAGTAGAAAGTTCTCGATATAAAACAGCGCAAGTTGCCTATGAAGAGCTTACTAGTTTGTATGCCGGTTATCTAAACAAGGAGAGCAGTTTAGAGTCACAAGGCGATATTTTTAAGTCGGTGAGCGAAATGCCTCCGTTATTTGCCGATTATTACCGCTTATTTCGGGAGGTGGAAATACAACAGGAAATTTATAAGGTATTATACCCACAGTACGAGCAACAAAAGCTCAATTTCAATGAAATAAACTCGGGCTTATCGTTAATTGATGAGCCAACACTTCCAACTTATAAATTTTATCCAAAGCGGGCATTTATAGTAATTGCCTTTTTCCTTTTGGGATGTATTGTATTAATATTTCGGTTATGGTACGAGCATTGGATTACTCATATTCGGCAGAAACAGCCAGATTTGTATGAAAAATTACTAACTCTTCCATTTGTTAAGGGTTAGGTATTGATTTATCGAAGAATATACAGTCTGTTATTTGTAGCGCCATTAATTGCAGGAGCTTACGCTTCGGGTTTGTTCTATATTGCGGAACAAAGTGTTATACCGATTACCCTATTTCAATTAGCACTTATCGGTTCATTAGGCGGCTTTATACTCCTTAAGTTTTTGACTGTTGATTCAACTTTTGAATTGTACGGGATGGAGAAGTGGTATGCTTTATTTTTGGGACTCATTTTTTTCTCTTGTATTTATACACCCGAACGCCAACAAGCGGTTTTTTATGCTATCCGTTTTTCGGTTTTGTTAGGGATGACCTATTTGATTTATAACATTATTCAAAAAACTGAGCATCTTCAAATAGGGGTCTATGCTTTTATTGGTAGTGGGGTCGTAGTGGCGCTGATCAATTTGTACCAAATATATGCGAATCCTGAAATTTTAGCCTTTAATTACTTAAAGCAAGGGATGCAAATTATCCGTTCCACGGGGACTGAAAATGATCCTAATGTATTTGCAAGTAATTTTTTTACTCCTATACTTATCTGTGTAGCTTGGATGGGGACTACAACTAAGAAGTGGTTTCGTTTGGTATTGTTCGGACTTGTAGGAATAATGCTAGCATCTGTATTACTTAGCTATTCAAGATCCGCTTGGATTTCATTGTTTGTTGGTATACTAACTATACAATTAATCCAGAGAAAGAATCCAATACTGCTCTACTGTGCAATTGCATTCTTCATCGTTTTTTTGGTCAGCCCAACGTTTCAGAATTTGGTTTTATCTTTGTGGGATCGTATTGTTGGATTATTTTTGGGTGGGGGAGATGATTCTACCAAGTTTAGAGTAGTCTTAGCGATGGGAGCTTTAACTATGATTGCAGATAGTTATCTTCTTGGTGTAGGGTTCCAAGGTTTTTCAACTTACTTTCAATATTTATATCCTCCCCAGAAAACTCAATGGATTTTTGAGCCACACAATGACTTTTACATGGTCTTTGCTGAACTAGGCTTGCTAGGATTTTTATTGTTCGTTGTAATTATGTATCTAATATTTAGACAGGCCTTACAGAGTATGCGATGGTTTAGAGGTATTCGTGAATATGCTTGGATTCAGGCGGTAGGACTAGGATTTTTGGCTAGTTTTATATCTTATATGATATTTGCTCAATTTATAAGTGGGTTAATGTTAAATAGCCTTTTTATGATTTTAGTCGCGTTAATTTTTAGCCTGTCTAAATTCACTGACCAGTCGCGAATATAGCAATTGTAGTTTTTCCGTTAGTACATTTAGATCATACGAATTCACTATCCTTCTTCTAATAGTATCTTTTTTATATGTATCTAAGCGGCTATATACATGTAGAATTGCCTGAGCTAATGCTTCAGAGTTTCCAGGCTTGACTAGCTTTCCTGTGTGATGTGTTCGTACTACTAGGTCATTTCCCCCAACTTTTGTGGCAACAATGGGAAGACCACACGAACTAGCTTCTAAAAGGGAAACATTGAAGCCTTCACTACGACTCGGAAGAATAAAAAAGTCGGCTGCTTGGTAGAATCCTTTAAGATCATCTGGTGAAACGGGTTCATGCAGGATGATGGGTATAGAAGGGTCTGCGTCTAATTTTTTTTGTATTGAATCTAAGTATTTTCCAGCTTCTTTTATCCCTATAACATGAACCAAAAGCGGTTGACCCTTATTGTTCTCCTTAAAGTCATTATTTTTTTGTAGGTGTTTAAGCGCATCCACCAGTATATCAATACCTTTTTCATGCCGAATGTTAGCCACACATAACGCGTGATTTTGTTGTTCTTTCCACTCTAGTCGTTCCATAGCGCGCAGACTTTCAAAAGCAGAGGGAACTGTATAGATTTGAGTATCAATGAAGTTATATATCACTTCAATCTTGCTTTCAAGCTCCGGTAGTTCTTCTAGAATATCATTCTTTAATTTAGGACCAGAACATAAAATGTAATCTACTTGCTTAAGTGCGTCGAAAAGTAAAGGCTTAAGATCCGTATAGCTTAAACTTTTATACCAGTCGCTACCATGCACTGTAAGTACAATTGGATAATCCAGTTTTTTTAGTTCAGGTATGGCCAAACCATTTGGATAGAGCCAATGTATGTGTAATAAATCAGGTTTTTCCAGGGCTAACTTCCTGATTAGTGCGTTGGATATATTTCTTTGTATAAATAAAGGTTTGCTACGATTTGGAAGGGATGTATACAGTACACGCTCATCAGTGGGGGCTACTTGATGCAGGGGAGATTGATTCGTTTTCCATCTCTGAGTCCCAGGAACAGCACGGGGAGTAGGTACGATTAGCCTCAGCTTCATATCCGGTATAGCTCGTATCGCTTTGTATTGATCATACATAAATTTCCCTCTGTGCGGGTCATGTTCTGAGGGAAATAGATGCGTTATTAACCCTATTTTTAGCATCTTTTCAGTTTTATTTATACTTATAATTTTTTGGACGATTAGTTTAATCGTCTTACCGCCACATAAGCCGTAATTATACTAGTAAGTGCCCCTACACCACTCATGATTAATTGGACTCTTCGATTCTTTAGTGTTTCTATATTTATTTCATTTTGTAACCCTGAACGCGCATCCTGTAAAGGAATGCGGTCAACAAAAATAATATCACCGGATTCAAGAGTTGTTTTGTCAGGATAATACCAACTCCTACTACCGGCTTTTATAATGAAAATACGCTCTTTATCGGCAGCAATGGTCATACCGTTTGCTCTTTCAATGTATCCACTTACATTTTGATCTGTTTTATAAGTGTAAAAACCAGGATTATTTATCTGACCCATGATCCGAATACTTTGATCATCTTTAGGGACATAGATACGGTCTCCGTCTTGAAGAGAAATCTCCGTCATTATTTGCTCATTGGTCAAATCAATTGCCATACGATTGGCGGATAGAATCTCTTCTAATTCTAGATAGTCAAAACCTTCTAAGAATTGATCATAGCTTTTACTGAGCAGTGTCATGTTAATATCTGTTACCGAAGAAACTCCTCTTTGATTGACAGATTCTCGAATGAGATAGGCCGCTGAAGCAAGAGCATTATTTTCTAAACCTCCCGCTGTCCTAAGTAGTTCAGATAGACTTGTTTTCCCATTTTCAATGGAGTAGATCCCTGGAATAGCAACCATGCCCTCGATTTGTACATTTCCTTTATTTCGGTCTGTTTTTTTGTAAGGGATGATTAATTGATCCCCACTTATGAGCTTATCTGTAAGATTAGTTGAGCTTAAGGAAATTTTTTCACGGATTTTTTCGCCATTTTGTTCATATACTCGAATAAGTTGAGAAGAATCGGCCTGAGGATGGTATCCACCTGCTATAAGTAATAATTTTTCAAAGGTATCATCGCTGCGATAGCTTCCAGAAAATGGGGTATTCACAGCTCCTGAAATACTAATTGTTGGGCGATCGAAGGAATGGTCGATAAAAGTGACTTGATCGCCATCGGTTATATAGGGTGCAAAACTCTGCTGGCCAGAATTAAAATAAGCATGTAAATCGATGTAGTGAATAGAACCATCTTTTGAGCTGACCTTGATATATCGCATATCGTACTTTTGAGCTAACTGCCTAAATCGTGAGTCTGCAATCTCACCCTCCTCGCTTTGAGTGGCCGAAAGCCGGTCAAAATTAATACCAGAAATGGTTTGCCGGGTTGATATGATTTGTTGACTGTTCTCCACATTAACTAGGGGCGAAATAATATCTTCTCCTATTTGGAATCCGGAAATCAGGGCATCATATCGTGTGCCAGCAGGAACTACATAGCGACCTGGATTGGGTATATTTCCTCCTACGTGAATATTGACTGGTCTTGGTCGATCGAGGGTTAAAAAAACTTCGGTGTCTAATACATAAGTAGAAAAATGTTTTTTGACCTTAGCTTCGGCCTCAGAAAATGTGAGGTCTTTCAGGTTAATTTTACCAGCTATAGGAATTACAATATCACCTAAAGCATTGACTAATACTGCTCGATAGCTGAATTCAGTTAGTCCAATCCCCTGTAAACTAATAACATCATATGGCCCTAATTCATAGGTGTTGGGGTCAATAAAATTATCAAGGGGAGTGGCATTCACCGCTAATTGTAGCCCGGCTTCATCTACATAGTATTTATTTGCGTACTCACTTCCGTAATTTATGCGATTTTGTTCACTATTATTTTGAGCATATGCAAAATTCGAAGAGAAAATATAAACCAAGACGCACACTAAGAACAACTGCCAAAAAAATAAGAGCTTTGAAAAGTGAGTGAGAAATAAATGCATAAAAAATTTTAACAGTAAAAGTTATTTATAATATACGATTTAGATGGATGTACGTACAATTAAAATCGCGAAAATATAATACCAATAATAACCAAGGTGCTGCCAGAATATTGTTGTAGGGTTAAGGCCTCTTGTAACAATACAACCCCAAATACTAAACCAAGTACAGGAACTAAATTTTGGTAAGCGGCTGTACGTACAGCCCCAATCTTAGATACACTATCATTCCAAATTAAGTAAGCCAAACCGATGGAAAGTAATCCGCTAAAAAAGAGCCCTCCCCAACCTTTAAGTGAAATGCCTGCCCAATTAACTTGTGTCAAGCTAGGTATTCCAATAATTAGTAAAAAAATCATCCCGATCAGAGACATAACACCTGTGAATTGTGTGCTGGGGTACTTCTTAAGATAACGCTTAGCCATAATAGTGTAGACGCCCCAGGAAAGAGCTGCACATAAGATGATCAAGTCACCTAAAAAAGTCTTTGAGGCGATTGAAATACCTGTTTTTGATCCTGTTACAATGAGTACAATACCAGTGAAAGCTAGCCCAATTCCAATAGCCTTATAGCGAGTTAATTTTTCGTCAGTAAATAAGTGAGATAGTAGGGCTACCCAAACTGGAATAGTGCCTAGAATAACTGCAGAATTAGCAGAATAGGTGTAATCGACACCAATTATAAAGAATAGTTGATATAACACATTGCCAACTAAGGCGATGCCAACTAGAGGCCAAAAATCCTCTCGGTCAACTTTTAAGGGATACCCCCTAGCTCGTGCAGTGTACGCAAGTAAGCCTGCAGCCAATATATAACGCAAGGCGTTAAAACTTAGTGCATCGATTTCTTGAAGACTTACCTTGACTACGCTGAAATTCAATGCCCATATGATAGCGACAAAAATGAGTAGGATATCAGGGATATATTTTTTCAATATCATAGTTAGCTTAGCCAAATAGTTAATTTGGGGTAGATCTTTTAGCTTTTTTGCTTAGCTTGATGGTTACTTTCATGACGAAATAAAATCATATTATAAACTAATTAAATAAAGAATGTTAAATTTCTGCTATTAATTGTTGAGTTCAAAAAAAACTTGAAATTATAATTTGACCCGCCTCAGAAAGTTCGTATATTTTGAATCTAGGTCATTTATTGACTTGCGTTCACTTTTTGGTTAAGTACTAATGTTAAATCTTTGTATCACTAAAAATTAATAGATACATGGGTTATAGATCAGTTAATTGTTTTTACCTATCATATTTTGTGAAGCCGGAAGATAATATACCAACACATTTAAAATCCTGTCTTATTGCTAATCTTCCTTATGGGCATTACAGAACGTAGAATTCGAGAGAAAGAGCGAAAGCGAAGTAATATGCTAGATGCAGCTGAATTTATTCTTTTAGAAAAGGGTTTAGATCATTTAAGTATGGAAAACGTTGCACAGAAAGCAGAGGTGAGTAAAGGGTCACTTTATCAGTACTTTCAAAATAAGAACGATTTAGTATTAGGCATCTGTTATCGTGCAACTCATCTGCTTAATGAATCATTCAAGGAAGTACTCGAATCAAAACGAAAAGGGCTAATGTTAGTTCGAGAATTGGTGGAGCGATATTTAAACTATGTGAAAGATCATCCTCAGTATTACAGTTCTATGAAATTTTTTGATAATCTTAATTCTTCTGGGATAGATAGTAAAAGCGATTATTTAGAACTTTGTACTAAAAATAGACAAGAGGGTTTTCGGTTAATGGCTGAGGCTATCCAAAGAGGGATTGACGACGGTTCAATAAAAAATGATTTCCCTGCCGAACAACTTGCTCTTTTATTTTGGTCAACCTCACATGGTATAGTGACAATTAGTTATATGCATCAAAACTATGAACACTTTAGACTTTTAGAACATGTAGGTATGCAAGAGAATCAACTTTTTAATGCTTATATGCACATACTCGGATGTGGCATAGCTGCAAATTCCTAAAGAATGTATAAATCTGCTAAAATTTACTAATAGGATAATAGATTTTTTTTCATGAATCCAATTAAACGAATATTAATGTCAACAACGACTCCGATAATCTCAAATTTTACTTTTTTAAGTTTATTCCTACTTTTAGGAACTATTTTTAGCAATACGGTTCATGCACAGACTGATACTCTATCCGTTTACAAACATTTCAGCGATACAGAGTGGGATTTAGAAGATATATTGACGATAGCTTTAGCCAATAATCCAGGTTTACGCCGTGCAGTCTTATCCGTTGAAGATGCAGAGCGGTTGGTGTTTATTGCTTACTCTAATGTGTTACCTGATATCTCAACGTCCATGAATTATACGCGAAATGTGGAGACACCCGTTAATTTTATCCCTGAATCGGTATTTGATCCAAATGGTGACCCTAATAAATTGGTACCTATCGCATTTGGAACAGATAACAATTGGCAAGGTGGTTTCACAGTAGAACAAAATATATTTGAAGGTCCAGCATTGGTAGGGGTTAGTACAGCGACTATTTTTAGAACAGTTCAAACTGAAAATTATAGAGCTACAGCGCAAAATGTAGTCACTCAGGCTCGACAAGCATACTACCGAGTACTCATAAAGCAAGAGGTTGCACGTTTGCAAGCTGCTCAAATTGGTCGTCTAGAAGAAAATTTATCTCAAAATAAAAAAAGAGCCGAGTTGGGTTTTTTGGATGACTATGATGTTATGCGGCTAGACGTTCAACTAAGTAATTTACGGCCATCTCTAATCCAAGCAGAGTATGATATTGCGGAAGCTAAGCGTGAATTAGCATTGATAATAGGGATTCCTGTTCAATTAGAATACGGGTTAAAGGGCGACTTAAACCAGTTTGATATTTATGGCGAGCAAGCATTTAGTCCAGAGAATTCGGGGATTAAAAAAGTTGATCGAATGACCCAATTGCCAAGCCAACAAGTTGGTTATAGCCTAGATCTTAGCCAACAAAGAGGTGATTTACGGCTGTTACAAGCTTCTTTAAATTTAAAAGATAAAGAAATTCAAGCAGAGAAAGCTCGTTTACTTCCAGTTATTTCCGCAAACTACAATTTACAATGGTCTGCAGCAGAACCAGGTTCACCTACTTTTTTTGAGAATAGCGCACGTTTTCAAACCATTGGTTTGCGTGTAAGTATGCCATTATTTTCCGGTTGGGAGCGAATATCCAATCTACAGCGGGTACAAATTTCAAAAAAGGATTTATTGCTCCAGCAGCTACAGACTCAGGAGAATGCCTCACACCAAGTACAGTCTGCCATAGAACAAATCTATGAGTCTTTTCAAATAGCCAAGGCTAGAAAGGAAGCTATTGAGCAAGCTATTGAGGGCTACAACAGAACTCAAATTCGACTAGATAATGGTCTAGGATCGACGCTCGAACTGACTGAAGCATTATTGCAAGTACGGGAAGCTGAACTAAATTACGCCCAGACCGTGTTTAATTATTTATTAGCAAAAGCTAGCTATGATCTAGCTATCGGTAGAGTACCTCTTATTGATTAATATTTTATAGACACTTCGAACCCAATAATATGTGTGCTAGCCAAATATATTTTCAAGATATTATGATAAAGCACTTAAAAAATTCCAGTAACACAATCACTGCTTAATAACTCATGAACTCATCTTTCAGAAACCCAATTAAGAATGTATTTCAAAGTCCAAGCTCATTTGCTCGGTGGAGTATGCTATTTGTAGTATTAGTATTCTCTTTAACTCTCTACAATTGCTCCTCCAACGAAATGGAAAGTTCCGAACCAGAAGAGCTGATTAAAATGGTGAATGTTGAAACCGAAGTACTCTTTTTAGAGCCATTTAATAGCTTTTTGCGTTTAGTTGGTACGGTCGAAACCTCAGACGATGTGCAACTATCTGCTGAAGTAAGTGGAAAAGTATCTATGCATGTCGTAAGTGAAGGACAGCAAGTGCAAAAAGGTCAAACTATATTACGAATTGATGACGCAAAATTAAGCCAAGAGGTTGCCCGTTTAAAGGCAATGGTAGCACAATCTGAAACAACATGGAAGCGGGTTCAAACACTTTATGAAGAAGAAAATATAGGGTCTGAAATTGATTATTTGAACGCTAAATATGCATATGATCAAAATAAATCAGCTCTTTCCTCATTGGCAGTGGATCTCGAGAATACGGAAATAATCGCCCCTTTTACTGGAGTCGTAGAGACAATTTTTGTGGAAGAGGGTGAAATGGTTGCACCAGGAATGCCTGCTATAAGATTAATTGGTGCCGATCAATTTGTTATTTCTGCAGGGGTACCAGCTCGGTATGCCAATGTAGTTGAGTTAGGCGATCGGGTCGATGTATGGTTTGATACACAAGTACAAGATACTTTAGCAGGAAATATTGTATACGTGGCAAATAGTATCGATCCATCGAATCGAACCTTTAAAATAGATATCCGACTTCCTAGTGGAAAAACTTATTATAAGGTTGATATGATTGCCAATTTACGACTTAATACACTAAGCTTGAATCAGGTGGTAGTAGTTAGTGAAGAATTTGTCTACTCAAAGGGAGATGGGTATGTGATGTATGTCAAGGGGACTAACTCAGAGGGGAAAGACATTGCACTTGAACGAACAGTGGAACTAGGGCCATCCTTCAAAACCGAAGTTGTAATTAATCGAGGTTTGGTGCCGGGAGATGAAATCATTACCATAGGCTCGGCATTTTTGAACGATCGAGTTCGAATTAATGTGGTTAATTCAATCGGCCCTGTACTTGCACTCGACTAATACAAATTATTCATGTAAGGATTATGTCTACAACAAATACAAAAAATAGGAAAGAATTTTGGCTCTCTACCTTTGCTATAAATAACAGAATTAGTGTTTTAGTTTTAGTGGCATTAGTCGCCATTATGGGAATATTATCTTACCTCACTATTCCAAAAGAGTCATTTCCAAATATTACTGTACCTAATATTTTTGTGGTTACTTTGTATCCAGGTGTATCACCCGAGGACATGGAAAGTTTGATTACCCGAAAATTAGAGGACGAACTTGGGAATATTTCTGAAATCAAAAAAATGACCTCCACATCGACCGAAGGTTATTCTAGTGTTGTTTTAGAGTTCGATACGGGCATTGATATCGAAGAAGCCCTTGAAAAAGTCCGTGAGAAAGTAGATTTAGCAAAGGTGGAGCTTCCAGAAGATGCCGAAGAACCGTTGGTACAAGAAGTTAATTTGAGTGAGTTTCCTATCATGCAAATAAATTTATCGGGAGATTATGACTTAGAAATCCTAAAGAATATAGCTGAGAACATACAGGATAAAATAGAAGCAATTCCTACGGTCTTGGGAGTAGATCTAACAGGAGGCTTGGAACGGGAAGTACAGGTTGATGTAGACTTGGCCAAATTAAAATACTACAATCTTAGCTTTAGCGATATAATTGGTGCAATTAGTGCTGAAAATGTCACTATTCCGGGTGGAGACATATCGGTTGGAACTAAGAGCTTTTTGTTGCGTGTACCAGGCCAATATCAAGAGACTGCTCCGATAGAAGACGTAGTGTTAAAAGTGAATGGGAATAAACCAATTTATCTCCGAGATATTGCTAAGGTAACCTTTGGTTTTAAGGAGAGAGAAACATACTCAACTTTAGATGAGTCTCCTGTGATTACGCTAGGAGTGAAAAAACGTACAGGTGAAAACATACTTGAGACTTATGATATGGTGAGTGCTATTTTAGATGAGGCGCTACCAACCTTGCCTCCTACAACCACCTATAAAATTACAAACGACCAAAGTAAAGATGTAAAGAATATGGTGAGTAGTTTGGAGAATAATATTATTTCTGGACTTATATTGGTTATAGGAGTATTGTTATTTTTCTTAGGTGTGCGAAACGCATCTTTTGTGGGTATATCCATTCCTCTTTCCATGTTCCTGTCGTTCATCATATTAAGTGCACTTGGCATAACCATGAACATGATCGTTTTGTTTTCATTAATATTAGCTCTAGGAATGTTGGTGGATAATGCTATCGTTGTGGTGGAAAATATATTTAGATATCTCGAAGAAGGATACGATAATTTTGAATCGGCAAAAAAAGGCACGGGAGAGGTTGCGGGGCCAATTATTGCGGGAACCAGCACTACTTTGGCGGCTTTTTTCCCAATGATTTTTTGGCCTGGTATAGTTGGTGAGTTCATGGGATACTTACCAAAAACACTAATCATTACTTTAAGTAGCTCTTTATTTGTTGGACTAATTATTAACCCAGTTATTTGTGCATTATTTATGACTATCGATGGTGATACAAACAAAGCGCAATTGACCAAACGGGGTAAAAAGATATTATATGGTATACTTGCTTTAGTTTTATTTATACTCATAACAACCAGTTTTGTTACATGGACCATGCTTATTGTATTGGGGGTTCTTTTATGGTTATTAAATAAATATGTATTGGCTCCGACTGGAAAATGGTGGCAAGCTGAAGGGCTCAATGTGTTCATTAATACCTATGAAAGTTCTTTGATTTGGTCATTAAATAACCGTTTAAAAACAGTAGGTATTGCCTTTTTTGTTCTTCTTATGAGTTTTGTTGTGTTGGGAGTCTTCAATCCTGGGACTGAATTTTTCCCTGAGGATATACCTCCGCGAGATGTCTATGTTCAAATTGAAACGCCAGTTGGTTCTGATGTAGAGTTTACCCGTTCTGTGGTTGATAAGGTAGCAGAAAGAGTAAAAAACATACCACAGGCAAGTGATATAAATACTATACTTTCGGTTTCAGGTGCTGCCATATCAAGTGACCCCGCTGGTGGAGGAGGTAATTCAACTCACAAAGGTACAGTAGCTATTAATTTTATAGACTATGAACTTCGTGAAGGTGATATTTTTGAGGCAATGGAATATATTCGAAATGATCTTAGCGGAGTTATTGCGGGTGCTAATATTACCATTGAAAAACCACAGGATGGACCCCCAACAGGTCCTCCCATTAATTTGGAGATTTCTGGTCCTGACATGGTTGAGCTGACAAGAATATCGAATGACGTTCTTAGTACTTTGGAGGCTGACTCTATCTTTGCTAAGATAGATGGTCTAGAAACAGATTTGCCTGATTCAAGACCGGAGATAAGGGTGGAAGTTGATCGTGAAAAAGCAGGACTCTATGAGCTGAATACTAATATAATTGGTACGACCATTCGGCAAGCCATTAATGGAGTGGAAGCTTCTAAGTTTAGAGATGGCAAAGAGGAGTACGAAATAGTTGTTCGTTTGGCAAAAGAATATCGTGACGATTTAAGCACACTATCAGATCTTACAGTATTTCATGAAGGGGTACAAATTCCCTTATCGGAAGTGGCTTTTTGGGAAATTAGCGATGGATTTGGTGGCATACGGCACAAAGAATCCGAGAGAGTTATCACGGTAAGTGCAGATGTTCGTTCTGGTTATCAATCCAACGCAGTATTAGCAGAAGCTCAGCAGGTGTTATCCATATATTTAAATGGTTTACCTCCAGGATATAGTTATGAATGGACTGGGCAGCAACAAGAACAGGACGAATCATTCGCCTTTTTAGGTAGAGCCTTTTTGATTGCGGTATTCTTAATATCCTTCATTTTGGTCTCTCAGTTTAATTCTATTGTAAAACCAATTATAATTTTGAGCTCGGTCGTGATGTCCACGGCAGGTGTATTTTATGGATTGGTAACTTTTCAAATGGCCTTTGGACTAATGGCCTTTTTGGGGCTGATATCTCTAGCTGGTGTGGTTGTAAATAATGCTATTGTGTTAATTGATTATGTGGATATTTTGAGAGATCGAGACGGATTTGATTTACGCTCAGCCTTGGTGCAGGCGGGTAAGGTGCGTTTTCGCCCTGTAATACTCACCGCTATTACCACTACCCTAGGCCTAGTACCATTAGCTATAGGGTTTAATTTTGATTTCATCACATTGGTTAATAACCCATTAGAGTTCTTTACTCATTTAGGAGAGTATATTTATTGGGGAGGTGAGCAAGCGGCTTGGTGGGGCCCTATGGCCATCGCAGTAATAGTAGGATTGTTATTCTCTACTTTCTTAACTCTTATACTAGTACCAGTGTTATACAGTGTAATTGAAAGGGGTAAACACTCTATGCAGCATTTATTTTTTGGTCAAAGTAAGAGCTTGCCTACCATAAAATAAAATACTAGTTATATGATTCAACGTATTCAAACTGTATACTTAGCCTTAAGTATTGTACTTAACGGAGCTATGTTTGCAACTGCTTTATTTAAAAGAACAGTAGAAGGCCCTCAGCATTGGATATCGATATGGATTACTGTTGTTGCTCTGCTTTCTATCGTTGTTAGTTTCTGGGCCATTTTCCAGTATTCGAATCGGATACAACAGATAAAAATTATTCGGATAGCCCAATTGTTTCAAGTTATGTTATTGGGTGGATCTTTTGGGATCCTATTTTCTCTTGGAGGTATCGGCACTTATTTGTGGGATGAAGCAATAGGTATCGTCCTAATTATCGCCGCTTTTATGGCACAGTATTTAGCTGTACGGGGCATTCGCAAAGATCAAGAACTTATTAAATCAATGGAGCGGCTGCGTTAATTTAAATTGTAATGCAGTCAAAATAAATGCCAAGCAGCAACATCACACAAGAGATCCCCATGTGGAGAGTTTTTTTGATCATGGGAGTAGGCCTATCAGCAATAGGCTTTTCTCCTGTATTGGTTCGATTTGCATCGGATAGTTCTCCTTTTTTGTTAGCGGTCGTACGAACCCTGACTTCTTTTATCGTACTGTTGCCGGTCTTTTTTTTGTATAGGAGAAATAAAACAAAAGGCGCTATTGAGTCTTTAAAAGTGCCAAAGAGGGTAAATCAGAAACAATTTTGGTGGATGGCTCTTGCTGGTATTAGTCTCGGCCTTCATTTGATTGCATGGATAACCTCTATCTATTTTACTTCCATAGCATCAGCCTCTGTTTTAGTCACTATTCACCCAATACTTATAATTTTAGTAGAGCGAATAGCGTTTAGATATCGGTTTCAGTGGACTATTTGGGTAGGTGTATTTATAGCATTCATAGGGTCAATAATCTTGGGTCTTAGTGATCAGGCTGCCGAAGGTATGTACCCTAATCCTATATTAGGTAATGCCTTAGCAGTGTTAGCAGCGATTATATTTGCCGTGTACTTTTTAGTAGGTAATCGTATCAGACAAGAAAGTAGCTGGATAGAATATGTTGTTCCTGTCTATGGATGGGCTGCCGCTGCTGCATTAGTTGTTTTATTTGCTTTATATGGTGTCGCGCATTGGGGGGTATTAAATGCATACGACTCGATACTCTTGAAAGGAATAATTAGGCCAGTTAACGGGGAAAGTTTATCTTTAGTAGAGCTCCTAAGCCCATCGTTACTTTGGGTGGGCGTGGCATTAGCCTTGGGTCCTCAAATCATAGGTCACGGTAGTCTAAATTATGTGGTTAAATTTGTTTCACCTACCTTATTATCGACCCTCATTCTTTTTGAGCCTGTATTATCATCGATTATCGCATTTTTTCTTTTTGGAGAAGTACCCCTATTATGGTCTTTAGTTGGGATGGGGGTTATATTTCTAGGGATACTCTTAACTTGGGCCAAAAAATCCTGATGAGTTGATTTTAAAAGAGTCTTGAAGCCATTACTTTGCAGCAGGGAGCGTCATTCAAAAATATTCTGTATATTTAAATAGAGCCTAAAAAGCAAAGTAACGATATATCTCTTGCTAAGGCTAAATAGAATGTCATCTATTCTTACCATATCAAAACGCTATAAACAAATCCTATTCTTGGGTTTAGTCTCATTTTTGTTATTCTCTTGTAGTGGCAAGCTGGAAGAGGGTGTCATAATAAAAACTACGTCTAGTGAGTTCTCAGCTCCAGTAACTAGAGATTTTGATCAAATAAGAGAAAATGGCGTTCTAAGGGTGATAACTCGATATAGTTCGCGGAGTTACTTTTTAGATCATGGTATTCAGGCTGGTTTTGAGTATGAGTTTATTCAGGCTTTTGCCAAATTGCATGGCCTTAGCGTTGAAATAGTAATACCCGTGCCAGGACAATCTCCAATACAGTTGTTGAACGACGGGAAGGGAGACATCATTGCGGATAATCTAATAATTAATGAAGAAAGCTCAGAATGGGTCCATTTTTCACGATCATACGATAAAGTTAATCAGGTAGCTGTCGTATCATCGGATTTAGGATATACGCCCTATCAAGTTAATGAGCTGGAAGGCATTCCAATTACGATCTCAAAAAATAGTATCCATTTTTCAGTATTAAATCGCTTAATGGATGCGGGTTGGAAGTTAGAAATCAATGTTATAGAAGAAGAAAGATCCACTGAAAGCTTACTTATGGATTTAGCTCGGGGTGAAATTCTAGCCACTGTTGCGGATGACCAAATTTTACAGGCGTCTAAAAAGTATATGCGAGGCCTAGTCGAAGGGCCTGTTCTCGCGCGTAATGATGAAGTTGCATGGGCAGTACGTTCAAATGCTCCTATATTAAAAAATCAAGTAAATACTTTTTTATCCCAACATATGTGGGTAGATGAAGATGGGACTCCAAAACGAAGTGAGTTTCTTAATGTACTTCGGAAAAAATATTTTGAGGGTAGTCGTCAAGTTGCCGATTACTTTAATCCCATTGGAGATCAACAAACAATAGGGGCATTATCTCCTTATGACAGTTTAATGCAACAAGTAGCGGTAGAATTTGGATTGGATTGGGTAATGCTTACTGCGATAGCAGCACAAGAGTCAAAATTCGATCCAACAGTAGTTAGTTGGGCTGGGGCGGTTGGTATTATGCAGGTTATTCCCAAATATTCAGAACTAACAGCAGACTCACTACTTATTCCTGAGATAAATATTCGAGAGGGAGCCCGTATTTTATCTAAGCATATTCAGCATTATTCTTATATGGACTCGCTGGAGAGCTGGTCGTTTGCTTTAGCTACTTACAATGCTGGGGCTGGACATTTAGCTGATGCTCGAAGAATTACTATGGATCATAATAAAGATCCTAATAAATGGGTGAATGTATCGCAGTCCTTGTTAAAGAAGATGGAGCCAAAGTATTACGAATTTACTCGCTACGGGTACGCCCGAGGGATTGAAACAGTGCAATACGTTCAAAACATTTTAAATAGGTACAATACCTATAAAGCAATTATTGTATTAAGTCAGGAGTCTAGGTCGGAAACCAAGGATATTTTAGGGTTTAGTAACTTAAAAATTTCAGGTTAAATACCTATTATTTCAAGTATCGTAATATTCTCATCTTGGCGTTTAGTAATCGTAAATGGTTTCATCATAACTAAAGTGTCAGCATGTTAAGAACGATATGATATTCTGAAAAGTTAATACGTTATAAAAAATAATATAGATAAGTTGATACAAAAAAATAGGGCATCACATCATTCCGATGTAATGCCCTGACTATTCATCAAGAGAGACGCTACTTGAGCGTTACTTCAATTAACTAATTGCTTGCGAGATAAGCAACTAAAATATTTTTTGCCATAGTGATCAAATATTCTAATGTATTGGATACAATCAAATAGTCGTTAAGCTATGCTATTCAAATTTTAGCTTCTAGTAGTTACCCAGAAGTTAAGACCCATTTCAGTGCCAAAGTTTTCGGCATCTTGCATTGTTGGGAAATAACCAACTCGAACCCGAAACCATACATCGCCTGTTGTCTCATCACCGGTCTGATCAACATATGCAGCTGTAACTCTTCTTGCCCATCTAGCAGCAATTTGGTTTGCTTTTGTTTCTGAACGCCATGAACCAATTTGAATAGTATAAAGACCAGCTTCATCAAATGTATAGGACGTTTTTGCGACTTCTTCAGCCAATCGGGCCGCTTCTACAGCAGCTAAACTATCTTCCACGGCTTGCATCCGTGCTTCTAGTGCAGCTTGTTCAGCGACACGAAGAGAATCTATTCGTGCCTGTTCTCTTGCCATACGATCTGCTTCAGATTCACCGCAAGAAAACCCGATGATGGTAAATGCCATTAAGAACAATAATAAAGGTGCTTTTTTCATGAGTGTACTAATTTATTAGAGGTGTTATTCGCTATTATATTAATAACGTAATTTTGTTATTCTTTAGTAAGTTTAGTCTATAAATTAAAAAAAGAAGTTCTGTATTCTAAATGTTAATATAATTCCTTTTATTTAGCGCTGTATTAACCATAATAAAATATACATATATGAGCGGATTTGCGACCATTGATATTATTGTTTTTGTCGCCTACATCATGATGATAGTAGGGATTGGGTTGTGGGTTTCACGAGACAAAGATGGACACCAAAAAAATGCAGAGGACTATTTTTTAGCCGGTAAATCGCTACCATGGTGGGCGATAGGGGCGTCTCTTATCGCTGCAAATATCTCGGCGGAACAAATTATTGGAATGTCTGGATCAGGCTTTGCGGTGGGTCTAGCCATTGCTACCTATGAGTGGATGGCAGCTATAACTTTACTAATTGTAGGTAAATTTCTACTTCCCATTTTTATCGAGAAAAAATTATATACCATACCCGAATTTGTTGAACAACGATTTAATACCACCTTAAAAACGATTTTGGCAGTATTCTGGATTGCCTTATTTGTCTTTGTTAATTTAACTACAGTTATTTTCTTGGGTGCAAAGGCGTTGGATACCATTTTTGGGGTCGGTGATGGGAGTCTAATTTGGGCCTCTCTCATTGGTTTGGCATTAATCGCAGCAGCTTACTCAATTTATGGTGGATTATCTGCTGTCGCTTGGACTGATGTTGTGCAAGTCGTTTTATTGGTCTTAGGTGGACTTGTAACAACCTTCATAGCCCTAGATCAAGTTACACCAGAAGGTGGCATATTACGTGGAATTAACCACATCTATGATGTAGCTGGGAATAAATTTCATATGATCTTAGATCGTGATAATCCCGAGTTTAATAACCTTCCTGGCATTGCGGTGCTAGTAGGCGGGATGTGGGTGGCGAACTTATATTATTGGGGATTTAACCAATACATTATCCAGAGGACTCTAGCCGCTAAATCTCTTGAGGAGTCTCAAAAGGGGATTGTTTTTGCAGCATTTTTAAAACTAATCATTCCATTAATTGTCGTTATTCCTGGAATCGTTGCCTATGTGATGTTTTCTCAGCCTGAGGGAACCAATACGATTTCTGGAGTGGTGGAAGCTTTTACCAAGGCAGGTGGTGGACTTGATAATGATAAGGCATACCCCTGGTTAATAAGTGAATTTGTGATGCCTGGATTTAAAGGTTTGGTTGTAGCAGCACTTGCAGCCGCTATTGTGTCTTCTTTAGCTTCCATGCTTAACTCGGTAGCCACTATCTTTACCATGGATATTTATAAACCCTATTTCAATCGAGACGCTACGGATAAACAAACCGTAACAGTGGGTCGCTTAACAGCTATTGTAGCTTTGATTATTGCAGTTCTAGTTGCACCTCAATTAAGCAATATTCCTCAGATGTTTCAATATATTCAAGAATATACTGGTTTAGTGAGTCCAGGGATCTTAGCTGTCTTTATCATGGGACTTTTCTGGAAGAAAACTACTACCAAAGCCGCTATTTATGGGGTGCTTTCATCCATTGTGATTGCATTATTGTTAAAGGTGCCGTCGTTGGAACTGCCATTTTTAACTCAAATGTATTATACCTTGATCCTTACCATTGTTGTAATTGCAGGTGTTTCTTTGACGACCAATCCAAATGATGATGACCCGAAAGCCATTATCACCACTTCGGAAACCTTCAAAACGAGTCGATCCTTTAATATTGGTGCATATACCGTGCTAATTATTACGGCTGTTCTTTACGCTATCTTCTGGTAGGATTTACTGCATCAGCAACTCAAAGCAAATAGTTTAACCGTTCAGCTTTTCCATCATTTGATGGAAGAGGTGGAATTGGTTTCGAGCTCGTACCAAGTTATGTTCTGGATAGTTGGAGTAGTAATAGCGATTACCATTTAGAAAATCGGTATAGAATCGAAGACCCATAATAAAGGTCATATAAGGGCCAGCGAAGGAGATATAACGCTGTTCATCCTGGTTTAGCATTGAATCGACTTCGGCTAAAAAAGCGTCTCTATACTGCTGATAATACTCCCAATGTATACGAACTTGCGCTAGGTCTGGTTCATCTTCTTTAGCCGATGTCGCAATGCTACGTAGGCCATCGCCTAAATCAAACAAAAGGGATCCGGGCATTACGGTATCTAGATCGAGTATGACAGCGGCTTCATTTTCAGGGTGTAGGAGCACGTTATTCAGCTTGGCATCATTATGGGATAATCGATTAAAATTGCGGCCTATCTCGCTGGTAAGAGCATTTTCCATGGCTAAAAGCATAGGGAGATATTTTTCGATAGTGAGGTTCCAGACCTCAAGGTTAAATTGCAGCAGGTGAGATCCCTGTTTGGTGTTTAGGTGTAGTGGTCCATGGTATTTTGCCCGTGCGGTATGGTGTTGTTGGGCTCGATGGTGGATGCTATGAAAGGCGTCAAGTGTAGGCTTGAATGCTTCGGCGATCCCGGAAGTTTTTGTTGACACAGTACTCTGCAGAACAGGTTTTACTCTTTCCGAATGATGCTTTTTCGGTTCATTCTCATGGTTATTCTCAAGTTTATTAAGTACCTGTGAAAACCGACCAAACGCTTTACCTGCCTTTCGTGCAATTTCAAGGGAAGGGCAATATTCGTAACAAATATGCTCACCATAAAAGCTATATAGTCGCCAAGGCTGATTGTCTGCATCCCAATAATACAACCTCTCAGCCGAATAGGGTACCACTTCAGGTAGTTGTATCCCTAGCGTATCTATCGATTCACTTTTGAATAAGTCAACAAGGGTGCGGTGATTTTTTTCAACCTGTTCAGGCTGGGTGAAAACCTGGGTGTTAATTCTCTGAAGAATCCAGGTTGGTAAGCCTGATTGTTGAATGAGGTAACTTTCATGAATATGGCCAAGCCCTAGTTGCTGCGCCTCGAGTTCATTAACTAGTACCTCAGGTACGAATGAGTGTACTTTATATATTAGCTCTGAAGAGGATCTTTTTTTACTTGACATAGTTTAGTTGGATATAACTTATTTCGTCCAAAGGGGCGTTGGATAAGCACCTTCTTGTACTAAATCCAGCAGTGCATTGCATACCACGGGCGCATCATCAGGATAGGTAACTCCAAACCAGACAGAATTACTCTCGAGTATCGGAACCGAAAGACCTCGTTCGATACAGGATTGAAGGATGCTCGGAATATAGCATTCCGCTGAGAGCTGTTGAGGAATGATTCCCTCAATTTGTTCGGTAAAAAAACGAGCTAGCAGGTCTTTAAGTACCGTAAAAATTGGTGAACTAAATCCCATTAAGTTCATTGAAACAGTTTCGGTACCAAATAAACCATATTCGGTATCATTTTCTTTGTACCAAACCGACGTTCCATCTGTCTCGATATGAGTTCGTTCAACGATTCGACTTAGCTTACCATCCTTAATCTCACATATACCTCTAGAAACAGAGCCATTTTCTGAAAGTGTCTGTATGATGGGATATCCAACCATACAGGCGCTCAAGGAATGATTATCTAGCTTTCTTAAGTGCTGGGCTATTCTAAGGAATGCATCACGTCCATAAAAGTCATCAGCATTAATCATGGCAAAGGGTTCATGAATACATTCGCGAGCAGCCCATAAAGCATGTGCCGTTCCCCACGGTTTTGTACGTTCCACCGGCCGTTCACAACCCTCTGGTAAATCGTCTATCTTTTGTAATATACACTCAAAACAAGCTTTGGGATAGTACTTGTTCATATAGCTACCCCATCTAGCTTCCAGTGCTTCCTTGAAGCTAGGCATCATCGACTCTCGAACCACAAAAGCAATTTGAGTAAAACCGGCCATCAACCCGTCATAAATTGCGTAGTCGAGCAAGGTTTCTTGATTTGGGCCCATGCCATCGGTTTGTTTTAGTCCGCCATATCGACTACCTAAGCCCGCTGCAAGTATGACCAGTGAGATGGATTGCATAGGAAGTCTAGAGATCCCCTAGTCCAAATACAGGTGAGCGATGCATCCATGCACCTTGGGTGAAATCAGGTATTTCTTGTGGAGTACCACCCTCGGCAATTGAACGCTCGGATAATGGGGTGATGACCCGCATCACTGCCCCATCGTATACATCAATCACAGGTGCAACCTGTCTCCTAACGCTTTCAATGAAGGCACGGTCAAGGAAGAAGTCCATTCCTCCATGCCCGGAATTTGCGGCTTCTTCGCCAAACTGCTTCCATAGGGGATGATCGTACTTGTCAAACCATTCAGAGCCGGCATCCCAACGGTGATTTTCTGAAACGCCTTCGATGTGAACGCGCTGGGTATAATAGTCAAATTCGGCCAAGCCCTGCACTCCCTGTATTCTAAAACCAAGGGAATAAGGTCTAGGTAAATTGGTATCATGGGTTAGAATAATAGTTTCTCCTTTGGCCGTGGTGATTGTGGAGGTAACAACATCGCCCAGTTTCCATTCTTTTGTTGCATAAGGATGATTAGGTCCTCCATCTGGATGCTGCTTTGCGAAATGTTTTAGCGACCTAGCTTTAGTGGCATGCGAGGTCAAGCTTGTGAGTTTGTTACCTCTATTCATATCCATCCATGTGGCAATTGGTCCTAATCCATGCGTAGGATACAATTCTCCGTTACGTTGTAGCGAATGATCGGTGCGCCAACGAGCTTCACCGTAGGATCCTTCTCCGTAAAGCAGCCCACCCTGTCCATCATTGAACTTTACGCTGCGTAAATCATGCTGGTAACCGCCTCGGAAATGCAGTAACTCCCCAAATACATTATCCCGAACCATGTTTAGTACAGCCATCACATCCCTTCGGTAATTAACATTTTCAAGGAACATCAAGTGAGTACCCGTTCGCTCATGCGTACGCACTAACTCCCAGCACTCATCCACAGAAAATGCCCCCGAAACCTCTACTCCAACGTACACTCCTGCTTCCATTGCGGCTAGTGACATAGGCGTATGCCACCGCCAATTAGTAGCGATTACAACTGCATCTAAATTCTCCTTGGCCAGCATATCCTCATACGCTCGTTCGTGGTTACTATATACCGTAGGATTTTGTTGCCCTTTAGTCTCAATAATTTGCGTAGCTTGGTCAATAGCATTCGGATCAATATCACAAATAGCCACGCATTGCACCTTCGGATGGTCTAGCAGGTTATTGACATGATTGCGTCCACGAAGCCCTGTTCCAATAAATCCAATTTGAATATTATCATTAGCGCTTTTTTTGATAGTGCTAGCTACACTCCTCCTATGGGTTGATGCATTTGTTGCCCCGGTTGTTGTACCTCCGCCGAGTACCCCGACGAGTCCTGCAAGCGAACTTTTTTTTATAAAGGTTTTTCGATCCATCGTACTGTACTAGTTAATTTTTAATTGTCTCCAAAGTCGAATTACTAAAAAACTGCTGGTTAAACTAATGAACATGAGCCCAAGGCCCAAAGCCCATTTCCCATAAATAAAGTTACCAGTAGAAAATAAGGCGGCATAAATACTTAATGTTCCCAAAGCTACGCTTAGAAGACTTTGGGGTAAGTCCCATCCTTTTTGTTCTTCAGAAAAGAGAATGCCTTGATCTTCGGCTGCATCTATAACTTTTTTCCATCCTGGCCCACCTGGCTGCACTTGTTCGTAAAATTGAATCAGGGTTTCCATACTTTCTGGTTTAGTCAGATAGGTGGTAGCAATCCATACTAAGCTGGTAAAGCTTACGGCGATGAGTAATTTAAACGCTGCAGCGTCCAATAGAGAGGTCTCTACCCACGCATCAGGAACGAATAGGACTAATATAAAAGCCATGATGCTGGCCGAGGTCATCGCCACAATTTCCGTCCAAGCGTTAATTCGCCACCAAAACCAGCGCAACAAATAAATAGCACCTGATCCTGCTCCAGATAAAAGAAGTATGTCAAAGGCTTGAGTTGCATTTTCTAAAATGGTCGTTGCCATGATTGCCGATAAAATCATCAAGCCAGCGGTGGTCCATCGACCCATTGCAACCAAGTGTTTTTCACTTGAATAGGGCCGGACAAAGCGCTTGTAAAAGTCATTCACTAGGTAAGAAGCGCCCCAATTTAAATGGGTGCTTAGGGTAGACATAATTGCGGCTATGAGCGAGGCAACAACCAAACCTAACCATCCCGTGCTTAGCTTGGTTAGCATAGCTGGATAGGCAATATCATCACCCAGATATTGCTCTTTTATATTAGGAAATTCTGTTTTTATTGAGGCTAAATCTGGATATATAACGATAGATGCGAGGGCCACAATAATCCATGGCCATGGACGAAACGCATAATGTGCGACGTTAAAAAGTAAACTAGCGCCAATAGCATTTTTTTCATCTTTAGCGGCTAGCATTCGCTGTGCAATATAGCCTCCACCGCCTGGTTCTGAGCCAGGATACCACACTGCCCACCATTGAACAGCGATGGGAATAATAAATAGTGTTAGCAGTAAAGAGGTGTCATTGAGGTCAGGAATAAGATTAAGTTTAGGGACAACATTAGGATGAGTTATCAGAGTATGTAAACTTCCAATCTCCGGTTCCTGCAGTACAATATAAGCTGCGTAAAAAGCACCCGTCATGGCGATTCCAAATTGGAAAAAATCAGCCCAAATAACCCCTTTAATTCCTCCTAAAGAGGAATAAAGGACCACAATAATGGATATTGAAAGTACAATAATCCAGGGTTCTAAACCCAGCATGATGGAACCAATTTTAATTCCGGCTAAGGTAACGGTCCCCATAATTAAGCAGTTAAAGAAAATACCTAAATATAGTGCCCGGAAGCCGCGAAGAAAAGAAGCTGCTTTACCGCCATAGCGAAGTTCATACAGACCCAAGTCCGTTACAACTTCGGATCGGCGCCATAACTTTGCATAAATGAACACCGTGACCATGCCGGTAATTAGAAAAGACCACCATGCCCAGTTATTTGCTACTCCACCTTCACGAACTAAACCAGCCACAAGATTCGGAGTATCCGCTGAAAAAGTGGTGGCAACCATTGATATACCCAATAACCACCAGGGCATAGAACGTCCACCAAGAAAATATTCAGACGTATTTTTACCGGCTGATTCTGAGGCTACCCAACCAATAGCCAAAAGAATTATGAAAAATATCCCGATAATCCACCAATCTAATGCTTGTAAGACCATACTCAAGATTTATTACTTAATTGATTTGGGAATATGCAAGCAATAGGATTAAAAAGAAAACGGAAATAAGTGATTGATGAGAATGTATTCGTAATGCAGGCTTACTGTTTTTCTATAACCCAATCATCCCTCTCAAAGGCTAGTAGTGCCTGCCTTTTGGGTGCTAAATAATTAGGCTATTTGATTAAGTGCTTGTTTGTATTAGATCAATTTAACTGGGTTGAGTTGAATATTTACGTGAAACTATTCATGTTGAAATAGGTATTATTAGTCTACATCTATTTTTGATTTTAAACCTAACTGTAAATGTCTTCTTATGTAAAAAAAGCTGTTTTAATCGGCATTATTACTCTATTCATAGCCTTATTAGTCCCAATCCAGTGGGCTATTGCGTCAACAGTATCGTATATGGTCAAATTAGAAGGGACTATTGTAGACGCTCAAACGGGTGAAGCATTACCAGCTGCACACCTCATGATTAAGGATACTTACACAGGAACTATTACCAATGCTGATGGAGCTTTTGAAATAACTGTGCCTTCTCTTCCAGTGATTCTAGTGGCAAGGTTTGTGGGTTATGAGTCCGTGGAATTGGCAGTTAAAGAGCAAAATGTACTGGTTATTGAGATGCAACCGGTGGTTGTCAATATGGACGCAGTTATTATTACTGAAGAAGATCCCGCTGTGTACATAATGGAGAAAGTAATTGAAAATAAACAGCAATGGCGTTCAAGCTTGAACAGATACAAAGCGAATGCCTACACACGCCAGCAAATAAAACGGGATACAAATATTGTTTCGATTAATGAGAGCTTGTCTGAACTTTATTGGGATAGAAATAAAGGGGTAAGAGAAATATTGAAGTCCAAGAGACAAACGGCAAATATTGACCAGGCAAGTAATTTTGCAGGGGTGAGCTATACACCAAATTTTTATGATAATAATCTGAATATTACGGGCTTTAATATTGTGGGAATAACTCATCCCGATGCATTGGATTATTACCATTTCACCCTGTTGGATTATAACAGCATTGATGACGTGATAGTATATGAGATTGAGGTGAGCCCAAAGCGAACGCTTCAACCGCTATTCACTGGTACTATACAAATTTTGGATGAAGCATTCGTTTTATTGAGTGTTCGATTAAAACCAA
>CETK01015994.1_pt1 | contig 56947 bp, 55 predicted proteins | sample 361431 | NCBI WGS metagenome assembly CETK01 (sample SAMEA2622452, study PRJEB7988) | marine metagenome | biome: marine biome (ENVO:00000447); feature: surface water layer (ENVO:00002042); material: "saline water (ENVO:00002010), including plankton (ENVO:xxxxxxxx)" | depth 5 m | reverse complement strand
TCGTTTACTCCTATATGCAAGCCATAGGTATGGTAAATGATCATTTAGAAAGTTGTTTCCGATACTCAGAAGTAATTCTAAAAAGGTAAATCATCTTCAACCTCTTTCTTATCATCGTCTGCGGCTTCGAAAGTTGAGTTAGGAGGGACTGGTGGCATTTCTGATGAGGTCTCAATTTGAAGAGTTTCAATTCTCCAACCTTGAATAGAATTGAAATATTTAGTTTCACCCTCAGGATTTACCCATTCTCTTCCTCTTAGATTGATACCAATTTTAACATCTTGACCAACTTGATATGAGTTAAGCAAGTCGCATTTATCTTGAATAAATTCTATAAGAATATTCTGTGGATATTGCTCTTCAGTTGTAACAACTAATTCTCTTTTCCTAAAACCATTATTACCATAAGTCTTGGTTTCATCAATCCACTTTATTTTACCTAATACTTCCATAATTTAATTTATATATAAAAATAAAAAAAGTTTTGGGGCTAAAAGCAGGCATTTGCACTAATTTGCTATATTGATTATCTAGTTTAAGAACTTCATTATGAAGCTATCAAATAATTTCAATTTTAAAGCCAAGAATACTTGGTTAATTTTTGCTTTTATCCTTGTTATTTTGATTTTATGGAATACAAATGCTCTTTTCGATAGTTTAAGCCTCCAAGAAAGAAGTAAAATGGAATTGTGGGCAATGGCTCAAAAAGAATACATAAAAAACCCATCTCTTAGCAATCTTACATTTGAAGTCCTTCAACGCTCTGGAACCAATCCAATAATTCAAGTAGATGAATTTGATAAAATTATAGAAATCAGAAATATCGATTGGGATAACAAAAAACAAGACTCCATTCAGCTTTACAATTTATTATATGAAATAAAAAAAGAAAATGATCCAATAATAATTAAATATAAAAATGATCAAGGTGAACTAGTTATAAATCAAAAATTATATTATGGAAACTCCTCAATACTTAAAAAACTTCAATATTATCCTCTTGCTTTATTATTGATAATTTTTCTTTTCGGATCTGTACTTTATTTTGTTTTAAAAACTTCTCGAGTTGCCGAACAAAATAGGCTTTGGACAGCTATGGCAAAAGAAACAGCACATCAATTAGGTACACCATTAAGTTCAATGATGGGCTGGATTTCATTATTAAAAGAAAAAGAGTCTCTACCAATTAAAGAGATAGAAAAAGATATAAAACGACTCAATTTAATAAGTGAGCGATTTTCAAAAGTAGGATCTATTCCTAATTTAGAGTCCCAAGAAATTAATTCTGTAATAGAGCAAACCACTTCATATCTTAAAAAAAGAAGTTCTGAGCATATTTTATTTGAAATTAAACTCCCTCAAAAAGAAGTTATATTGCCTTTCAATTCTCAATTAATTAGCTGGACACTTGAAAATTTAATAAAAAATGGAATTGATGCGATGAAAGGCAAGGGTAGGTTAAGTGTTCAAATGATTGAACAGAAAAGTAAAGTTGAAATATATATTTGTGATTCAGGTAGTGGAATAAAAGATGAGCTTCTACCAAGTATTTTTAACCCTGGTTTTACTACAAAGGAACGTGGTTGGGGACTTGGTCTTTCTCTGGCAAAGAGAATTGTTGAGGATTTTCATAATGGGAAAATTATAGTAAATAAAAACAAGCAATCACAAGGAACGTGTTTCCAAATCCTTTTAAACAAATCTTAGATTAATTAGGGTTTGAAGTTTTGTGCTATTGAATTTGAAATCTCTCGCATTTCACTATCACTGATTTTTACTTTCTTTTGGAAACGTACATCATCCATTGTATTAATAGGGATCAAATGAATATGTGCATGTGGAACTTCTAGACCAACAACTGACAATGCTATTCGCTTACATGGAATAACCTGTCTCATGGCTAAAGCCACTTTTCTTGAAAAAGAAAATAATCTGTTATACTCTTCATTTGGCAAATCAAAGAGTTTGTCTATAGCAAGTCTAGGAATACATAAAACATGTCCTTTCGAATTTGGATTAATATCAAGAAAAGCATAACAGTGACTGTCTTCTGCAACTTTGTAACTAGGTATTTCTCCTGATATTATTTTACTAAATATTGAATCCATGGTTAGTTTCGAGCTATTGAGATTATTTCAAGTTCGATACTTCCATTCGGAACAGTAATAATTGCAAGATCGCCAACTTTCTTCCCTAATAAGCCTTTACCTATAGGTGAATCAACTGAAATTTTACCTGACTTTAAGTCTGCTTCACTTTGTGCTACAAGAGTATATTTCATTTGTGTACCATTGGCTTTATTTTTTACCTCAACAGTTGAAAGAACAAGTACTTTTGAAGTATCTAATTCAGACTCATTTATAATTCTTGCATTTGCTAGAGTGTTTTCAAGTTTGGCAATTTGCATTTCTAACATACCTTGGGCTTCTTTAGCAGCGTCATATTCAGCGTTTTCACTTAAATCCCCTTTGTCTCTTGCTTCAGCTATAGCCTGAGAAGCTTTAGGACGCTCAATATCCCTAAGTTTATCTAACTCTGCGCGCAATTTTTTTAACCCTTCTTCTGTGTAGTAAGATACTTTACTCATGATTCATTCGTTATAAAACAAAAATCCATCTTTTAATGGATTCTTAATCAAATATACACAATTGAAACAAGTGACTAAAAAATTTGATTTTGTCCAAAATGTAATTCTATTTCTCATCTTAATATTGGGCTGTAGCAAAGATCCCATTCAAAGAAATCCATATTTAGCAGATATTCGGTTCCAAAGAGATTTAAATCTATCTCTACCTCTGTATAATCAGCTAAATTTTGTTGGTGGAAGTATTTTTATCCCAGACATAGGGATTAAAGGGGTTATAGTTTTTAATCTGACAGGGAACACTTTTTTAGCTTGGGAAGCAACTTGTCCAAATCATGTTCCCGAATCCTGTTCAAAACTGGATATTTCTGGAGTTTTAGCAGAATGCAGTTGTGAGAATTTTCAATACAGCCTTGCAACCGGTCAATTTTTAAATCCTACTGAAAAATTGAATCCTCCCAGAGATTTATTATTTTACCAAATTCAAAATTTTAATGGTATTTTAAGAATATCAAACTAAATCATTTATAGATGTTTTTTAGTAAAGATTCAATATCAAAAACTTTAACTATTTTTCTTCTTTTCATTTTTATATCTTGGAATTGTTTTGGCCAAATGCTGGAATTAGATTACTCAAAACAAAAACGAGAAGAAAGTAGTTTTAAAGTCCATTTAATTAGGACTGGAATAGTGGGAATCAGTAGTTTGAAACATTTGGATTTTACAGTAGAGGCTTTAAAACTTCGATTTGATGCAAAAAAAGGTAGCCGTATTGACTTCACCTTATATGGAACTCAAACCATATGGAACGGAAATCGTAAAAGTTTACTGAATACTTTTGATTTTTTAATGAATCCTATTGGCGGAGACATTAATTCAAACCTTTTCTTTACTTATCCTCTTTCAAATAAGGATCTTAAAAATTCTAAAATTGGTTTAAGTATCGGTAAAAAATGGATTCAAGGACAACCGCTACCGAACTTCCAGAATAATTCATTTTTTGATAATTATGGGCGTTTTGGATTTATATATCAAAGAACAATAGCCGAAGATCCTATTAATAATAGTAGTCTATACTTTTGGACGTTCCCATCTCTAATAATGCATCAAGGAACAGCAGAAAGTAGACGTCAATTTCTTAACAACAATCTAGATACATTCGCATATGGGTATGCGATTGAACTGGGATTAGAATATAATACTCAATTAAAAGTCACTCTTCTAGGTCAGCAAATTCTCAATGCCGAACCTGGAGGGGTTTTTGATCAGTTTGTTGCTCGTTTAATCTTAGGTTATCGTTTTTAAAACTTGATCATAAGTCCCGTGAGGAAGTTTATTCCTGCTTGGGGATAAAATCCTGCACCTTCAATAGTTGTAATTTTACCTGGTGCTGACCATGTATCATTATATGTATAGAAATATCCATTTGACTCGTATTGCTTATTTAAGAGGTTATTTATAAGGAATGAGCACTGAATTTCTTTCAGTAACTTACTTGGCCTCCACACATATGAAATGTTTAGATCATTTATAAAATATGAGGGAAGAATCGAGTTTTCAGAATCTATATTCCCCATATATTGCTTTCCAACAAATTTTGACAATAATGTAATTTGAAAATTTGTTGAAGCTGTATAAGTTAGTGAGCTTCCTGATATCAAATTTGGTGAATAAGCTAACTGCGTTTTACCTAAATCAACCAACTCCCCATCCCTTTCAAAAATAAAATCTAAATTTTGATTACTACTTAAAGCTAAATTTGGTTGCCACACCCAATTTGGAATAAGATTCATTTTAAACTCTAATTCTAAACCAACACGTCTACTTTTACCCACATTTTGTCGTATTGGAGCACCTACTTCATCAATTGCACCCGTCAAAACTAATTGATCTTTATATTCCATCCAGTATAAGTTTGCCTGTGCTTGCATCTTTGCAGTTTTTATTCTCCATCCCAATTCAAAGTCGTCTAACTTTTCAGGTTTAGGGTTTCCATTTTCATAATCTGTTCTGTTTGGCTCCCGATGAGCTTTTGCGTATGATGCATAAAGCTTTTGCCTATTAGATATTCTATATGTTAAACCTGCTTTCGGATTAAAAAATAAAAAATTGTCATTAACTGAAAAAGAACTAGGACCTGCAATTTCACCTGACACTTCATAGATAATAGAGCGAAGTTGAAAATCAATAAATCCAGATAAAGGCCCAATTAAAACTTGATTTACTTTTGCAAATAAGCTCCCTTCCGTTTTAATACCTTGATTCTCATAAAATCGATGGTTGGGAAGCGCTTCTCCTAAGCTTTGCCCCCATATAAGATTTCCAAAATGGTCACCAACATACCTGCTAGCTAAACTACCAAGGTTAAACTCAGAATTTTCCTTTTTATAATTTAATGCGAAAGTCAAAACATAATAATCATTATCTAACCATTTCTGGCTTATATTTTCTGATGAGCTGATAATCTTTTCTCCAACTTGAAAAGGTGAAAGTTGAAGATAATTGAAGCTAGTATCACCGCCAAAACTTATGTTTTCGTTGTACCAAAGATCATTATACTCTTCATAAAATCCGCTTCCGTGTGTATAATTTAACCCTAAAGCAAAGTCCCAATACTGATTTAAGCTCTGGTTCCAATGGAACTGATAATGTTCCTGAGAGTAGTTATCTACTTGATTATCATAAAATGAAAAACGATTACCATTTTCATCATAAATTTCCCCTGCAGGATTATAGGTTCTGTTTGATTCTAATGTAAAGGGGTCAACTCCATACCAAGACTGGTAGGTTATTTCTTTACCTCCAAAGAATAGTGCTTTTAAAATAGTGTTTTCATCTCTAAATACCCCCTGGAAAAAATATGCATCCAAATCTGAAGAAGCTCTATCAATATATCCATCCGAATTAATCTGAGACAATCTTCCTGAAAAAGTAAAACTATTATTAAGCTCCCCTGAAGAAAATTGCAGTGTATTTTTTAAAGTATTAAAACTTCCAATACTAGAAGAAAGTGATGCAAAAGCTTCTTTTTTTACAGAATCTGTTTGCAAATTTAAACTCGCTCCAAATGCAGAAGATCCATTTGTTGAAGTCCCCACTCCTCTTTGTAATTGAATTGATTCTACTGAAGAAGCAAAATCAGGCAAATTTACCCAGAAAGTCCCTTGAGATTCTGAATCATTATATGGTATACCATTAATTGTAACATTAACTCTTGTTGCATCACTCCCGCGCACACGAATCCCAGTATATCCTATTCCTGCTCCCGCATCACTGGTTGTAACAACTCCAGGTAAATAATTTAGTAATATTGGGATGTCTTGTCCTAAATTTCTAGGCGCTAAGTCTTGCCTACTTACATTAGTAAAAGTGACTGGAATGTCATCTTTTGCCCGAATTCCTGTTAGTAAAACCTCTTCCAAACTAATTGTTGTAAGAGAATCTTTAATTGTCTCTGAGATTGGTTGTTGAGCTAAAAGCACAGATGCATTAAAAATTAAAAAAAAACTTAATCGTATAGTTTTCATTTGAATAAATTTATTCAAATAAAAGGGGTGATTATTTGGTGTTAAAAATTACGTTTTTATTATTCCCTTGGCAGCATTACCCGCCCAGGTTCAATGGGTATGATCTCAGCCATTAACGGCACCCCTTTGAGATTGTCTATAAAATTAATTAAAAATTTCTATCTAATTAAATCTATTACCGATTTAACTGGATTAAATGTTTCGGAAGGAAGTTGAATGAAAATTGTATTCCACTCTGCCATTCCTCCGTTCCATAAACCGGGCCATTCAAGAATTTTGATCGGTTTATTTTTAAATATTTTTTTGCTTATCATGGCCCTTTTTTCATCTCTAAAATCCAAAAGAGAATATTTATCTCCTTTATGATCAGTTATTCCACAAACCATAATTACAGGATTGAAGTGAGTGCTAGAGCGAATTACATTTTTGTGTTCTTCAATACTTTGGTCAAATTCAACTCCTTCAATTATTTGAAGGCTTTGCCCCCTTATATCATTTTTCCAAAATGGCCCACCACCAGTAGCGCCCTCATTTGGTATCATACCACAAATACGAATAGGGCGATGTAAATAGTCGTAAAGTACTTGATATAGCGGCTTGCTTTCTACCTTGTAATTATATTCTGGGTCAAAATTTTTCCTAATGAATTTAATTATTGGACTTAGATCTAGACCTTTATTTAATTGCTCTAAATTATTTAAATGCTCAAAAAGATCATTTTGGATCATTAGAAGTTTTCCCGCTAAAATTTTCATCCATTCTTCTCCGATTTTATTTGATTTGCCAAGAAGAATATTATCTATATTTTTTATCCAAATACAATCTGCATCTAATAGATTTATATTTTCTAGCAAAGAACCATGTCCTCCTTTTCTAAATTCAATATTACCATGCTCATTGCGGACTAAAAAATTCTTTTGATCTATAAATGGTGTATCTGTAAGACGGTTCTGGTGGGAATATTGAACATCAAAAGAAACCTGATGCGTACTATTTAATTTTTTCTTGAAAGAATCTAAAAATTTATCAAATAATTCCCTATGATTTTTATCAATTGTTAAATGAAGAGGAATCAAATTTTTCTGATTACTTAGGTTTGTCACCTCAAGTAATTGGGCTTCAAATGGTGTCCATTCTTGAGCATTTTTATCAATAAAAAAAGGAATTAAGGCCTTTGGGAAGGTCTCGTATTTATATAAAATCTTATTAATAAATTTTTTTAAAAATAAGTTTGGATTCATTATTTCTTGATCAATTTCTCCTGAGAGTGATGAAAAAATAGTTTCAAAAAATGGTAGTTTTTTAAATTGTTTTTTGAGCTTTTGAATAACTGTGCCTTCTTCAGATTCAAAATATTTTGATAAGTCGAAATTCGGTTGCTCACTTACCTGAATATAATTTTGAAGTGATGAAAACATTCGACTAGCTACACCAGAGGCAGGCACAAATTTAATCCATCTTTTTTTTTCTGAATTAGTGTTAAAATATTGTAATGCATTATTTTTTTCTTTAGTATCCATTTCTAATATTCCATCCCCAATTATTGCAGGGCGGATACCAGAAATTTTTATTTTCTTTCCCACCAAATACTCATATTGCCTTTTTATGAGTTCTAATGATCTGCCATCTGCTTTAATGCTATCAAAATCTTTTTCGGTAATCATTTATTCGATCTTAGTTCATTCAAAACTTTTTTTGCCTTGCTTATTCTTTCTTTAACTGTCCCTTTCAATACAGTATAGGGTAATCCTTTAATTTCTAATAATTTTTTGAAAGACTCAAACATTTCTTCTCTGTTATTTGGTCTGTCTCTTAAATCATCTGATTGCCAGGGAATATCAATTGCAGTTAAAAAATAATAATCATATTGAAAAATCTCAGAATATTTTTCAATTTCAGGTGGACAATACCCATCAAAATGTGTTTCTGACCAAATTTTTGTAACTAAAATGTTAGTATCACAGAAAACAAATTTCTTAGCATTTTTTATTGCCTTATTCTCCAAATTTATTTGCCCCCTAGCTATGAGTAATAAATCATTTAGATTGCAAACCTCTTTTTTTTTATCCCATTTTTCTTGAAGATAATTCCTTGCATATTCTGATACCCAAGAAGTATTGTATATGGCTGCTAGAGATTTTGCTAAAGTAGTTTTACCAGAAGACTCAGGGCCATAAAGAACAATTTTTAAACAATCTGTTTTTTTTTGTAGTATATCTTTAACCATTGGATGTATCCAAATATAGCAATTAGCGTGAAAACAAAGTATTGAATACTTGTAATTGCTAGGCCTTTATATAAATATAATGGGATAGAAATAAGATCCCCAATTATCCATAAAACCCAATGCTCCAATTTTCTTTTAGCCATAAACCACATCGCAACAAAAAAGACTGACGTCGTGAAGGTATCAATGGGAGCAGTCCATTCGGTCCACTTACCAAATAAATAGTAAATAAGAGAAATAAAAATAATTGAACATGTAAAAAGTAATAATCCTAATTTAATTTCCATTCTGTTAATTTTTAAAATAGGATTTAAAATTTGTCCCCCTTTTTTCTGACTCCAAAAATACCATCCATAAATACTCACAATAAAAAAATATGCATTAATAAGCATATCGCCTAAAAGCCCTGCTTTAAATAATAAATACACAAAAATTGAAGTAGAAAGCATTCCTGTCGGGTATACAAGAACCTTATCTTTTTTGGCAAACCAAACACTGGTTAAACCTAAAATCACAGCAAAGATTTCTAGAATGACTTCCAAGATGTCCAAATCTTGATAAGGGCGAATTAAATATTCAAAAATTTGGTTCATATTGGCTCCGATCACCTTTAATAATTTTAATGTGTAACATTACAGCATCTTCATCCTCAAAAGTTTTACGAATCATAGGTATAATCATATTCATAATCTCATCATATTCACCATAGATCTGAGTGCTTAATGGAGTCTCATTAATTATGACTTTAAGCTTTCTAAGTTTTTTTATAAAGCATTTGATTGTAGGAACGTAATTATCTTTTAGTGGAGCTAAAGTTAATTCAACTGAAATTTTCATTGATTTAAAATTTAGAAGTCGCTAAGCTTAAGCAAAACTTTTCGTAATATCTAAAATAAAGATTATAAATAAAAGTTTTTCCTTTATCATAAACTGAACCAAATCCAACTGAGCTAGACTTACTAGATTTTTGAATCTGCAACTGGGACTTAAAATTTATACCAGGTGTACTGTAAATTTTATATAACGCTTCTTTAGCTGTCCATATCTTGGTCAAGTATTTTATATCAGTAAAATCATGAGATGTTTCAGTCTCTTCAATATTTAAAAAACGTGGTCCTATTTTTTTAATTTTCTCTCGATAAAATTCTAAATCAATTCCAACTTTTTTGTTAGACACAGCTACCGCAGCGAAGTTTCTAGAATGAGTAATTGAGAGATATCTTCCATCAATTAGATAGGGTGCACCGTTTTGATAGTATTTATTACTTCCAGGTGGAATTCCGAGTTTTTTTAATAGCTGTCTTGTCGCTAAGTACCCTTTTCTATGGACATGACTTTTAAGTTGATTTAATTTTTTTTTTTCAACATGAGTAATTATTAATCCTTCTGAGAGTTCATCTTCCGACTCTTCTATTTCCCAAATGGAAAATTGGGTTAAATTTTTAATTGATTCTTCAAGAAATTCAGGCATTTGAAAAAAGTAAAAAAGATTGTATTTTTGACCTCGCTTTTACAAAGGTACAATATGAACACAAAAATATCACAATATACCCCTTACAAAGTAAAAGACATTTCTCTTGCAGAGTGGGGTAGAAAAGAAATAAAACTCGCTGAAAAGGAAATGCCCGGTCTAATGGCATTAAGAAAAGAATATGGGTCTAAGAAACCCCTTAAGGGAGCTCGTATAGCCGGCTGTCTACATATGACTATTCAAACTGCTGTGCTAATTGAAACCTTAGTAGAGCTTGGCGCGGATGTTACATGGAGTTCATGCAACATCTTTTCTACACAAGACCACGCTGCAGCTGCTATCGCAAAAGCTGGTATACCAGTATACGCTTGGAAAGGAATGACAGAAAAAGAATTTAATTGGTGTATTGAGCAAACAATTCATTTTGGTGAAGATAAAAAGCCTCTAAATATGATTCTAGATGATGGTGGCGACTTAACGAATATGGTTTTAGATAATTATCCAGAATTAGTAACCGAGATAAAAGGTCTTTCTGAAGAAACAACAACTGGTGTTCATCGTTTGTATGAAAGATTTAATAATGGAACATTACCAATTCCTGCAATAAATGTAAATGATTCTGTTACAAAATCTAAATTTGACAACAAATACGGCTGTAAGGAAAGTGCTGTTGACGCAGTGCGTCGTGCAACTGATATTATGCTTGCAGGAAAAAGAGTTATTGTATGTGGATATGGTGACGTTGGAAAAGGAACAGCTGCTTCATTTAGAGGTGCTGGAGCAATTGTCACTGTTACAGAAATAGACCCAATCTGTGCACTTCAAGCTTCAATGGATGGTTATGAGGTTAAGAAATTATCAACAGTTATAAAAGATATGGATATCATCTGTACTGCAACTGGAAATAAAGATATTGTGTGCGATGATCATTTTCTTGCAATGAAAGACAAAGCTATCATATGTAATATAGGTCATTTTGATAATGAAATCGATATGAGTTGGTTAAACGAAAATTATGGCCACACAAAAACTGAAATCAAACCTCAAGTTGACTTGTATACTCTAGAAAAAAATAAACAAATAATAGTCTTAGCTGAAGGCAGGTTAGTAAATCTTGGTTGTGCAACTGGACATCCAAGTTTTGTGATGAGTAACTCTTTTACTAATCAAGTTCTAGCTCAGATTGAATTGTGGAAAAATTCTGATTCATATGAAAATAAGGTCTATATGTTACCTAAAACACTAGATGAAAAAGTCGCTTTGCTTCATTTAGAACATCTTGGAATTGAATTAGAGGAGCTTTCAAAAGATCAGGCGAGTTATATTGGTGTAAAAACAGAAGGGCCTTTCAAACCAGAATACTATCGATATTAGTAAAACTTATGTTATCGATTTAAATAAAAAAGCTCGCCTAAATGACGAGCTTTTTCTTTTGTGAATACTAAGTTTTAATTTTTAAAAGGTGTAACAGAAACAAAAGACTTGTTGTTTTTCTTTTTTGTGAAAGTAACAACTCCATCGACCCTAGCATGCAGAGTATGGTCTTTGCCGAGGTAAACATTTTCCCCAGCATTATGGACTGTACCCCTTTGACGGATTATAATATTTCCAGCACGGGCGGTTTGGCCACCAAAAATTTTAACACCTAATCTTTTAGATTCTGATTCTCTGCCGTTTTTAGAACTTCCTACCCCTTTTTTGTGAGCCATTATAAAAAATTTTAATAGTTATTTCTTTGATAATGCAGCAATCAAATCAGATTTTTTCATGGATGATATGCCACTAATCTCTTTAGATTTTGCTTCTTTTTTTAACTCTAATAATGTCATACTATTTAGATTCTTTGTCTTAACTTCACCAGAAGGCTTTTTTTCTTTAGCGGATGTTTTCACCTTGATTTCCTTTTTAGGTAATGATCTTGTTTTAACATCAGGTTTTTCTTGCCTAGAAGCTTTAGGCTTAGATCCATTTACCAGAATTTTTTCGATTAACAGTTCAGTTAATGCTTGGCGATGTCCGTTTTTGACACGATACCCTTTACGTCTTTTTTTCTTGAAAACGATTATTTTGTTATCTTTCAGATGACTTAAGACTTTAGCCTCCACTGAAGCTCCAGAAATTGAAGGTTCTCCAATAGAAACTTTCCCTCCGTCATCATACAAAAAAACCTTATCAAAAGATACTTTGGATCCCTCTTTTTCAGACAATCGATTAACAAAAAGTTTCTGATTTTGATTAACCTTAAACTGTTTACCTGCTATTTCTACAATTGCATACATTAATATACCATTACGGTCGGCAAATATAGTGCTTTTTAATAATAAAACAATTTAGTGCTAATTACAATTTATTGTCAACAGAATACTTACCAGGTCCAGTAATAATCAAAGAAATAAATAATATTAGGTACAAAAGAGATTTTTCTTTTTTTGAAAATGGGTCACCATCATGTTTGAATATAAAAGCAACGAACATTGTTATAATTGGAAAAATGCAGAAAAATCTTGTTTTCCATCCAATTATTATAAAAATTGGGACAATAAATTCAGTAAAAACTGTAAGTATCAATGAAGGGAGAGGTCCTATTCCAATTGGATCACTAAATGTAAAATCTCCATTAATAATTTTTAAAACCTTACTATATCCATGAGTAAAAAAAAGGCTCGAACAACTAACCCTGAGAAAAAATAATCCTTGGCTTAATCCAGTATATTTCATTCTAATATTCGATTACTAAAATTTACAAACCCAAATAATATCCGACTGTTTTAACAAGTCCTGATTCAAAGGATGTTTCTGGCTTCCATCCAAATTCTTGTTTAACTTTCGTATTATCAATTGCGTATCTGTAATCGTGACCTGGGCGGTCTGATACAAAATTAATTAGTTTTTTTGAACAGCCCTCAGGGCGTCCCAACATACTATCTGTAATTTTGATTAATTTCAAAACTACATCAATATTTCTTTTCTCATTGTCTCCTCCAATGAGATAAGTTTTACCTATTTTACCATTATGTAAGATCAAATCAATTGCTTCCACATGATCCTCTACATACAACCAATCTCTTGTATTTTTACCATCTCCATATACAGGAAGTGATTTTTTATTAACAATATTTTGGATTATTAGTGGAATGAGCTTTTCAAAATGTTGAGCAGGACCATAATTGTTTGAACAATTTGATAAAAGTATCGGAAGGTTGTAAGTGTGATAATACGCTCGGACTAAATGATCAGAAGCTGCCTTTGATGCAGAGTAAGGAGACCTAGGATCATAGGGACTCATTTCAGTAAATTTACCATCTACTCCTAAAGTTCCAAAAACCTCATCTGTGGATACGTGATAAAAAAGTTTGTCTTCTGGGTTTTTACCCCATCGCATTCTTGCTGCTTCTAACAGATTTAAAGTTCCCTGTATATTTGTTAAAGCAAAAGGAAATGGATTTTTAATTGAATTGTCAACATGAGATTCGGCTGCAAGATTAATAACTGTGTCAAAATTATTAGATTTAAACAGTTCTTTTAGAAATTTGAAATCTCTTATATCACCTTTTAAAAATCTATAATTTGGAAGCATTTCACAGTTTTTCAAGTTATTTAGATTAGATGCATAGGTTAAAGAATCAAGATTTAAAACACTATAGTCTGGATAGTTTTTAAGTAATCTTTTAACAAGATAACTCCCAATAAACCCAGCACCTCCTGTGATTAAAATGGATTTAGAAGTATTCATGATCTTTGAATTCTGTTCATACAATCTTTAAGAGCTAATTCCCAGTTTAAAATTTTTAGTGAAAAATGACTTTCAATTCTAGTTGTGTCAAGAACAGCATACCTAGGTCTTTTCACCTTAGAAGAATACTCTGAAGATAAACATGGTATAATGTTCAAGGAATTATTTTTATGTTTTAGGATTTTACTGGCAAATTCAGACCAAGTAGTTACACCTAATTGTCCATAATTATAGCTATCATAATTAAAAAAAATAGATTTAGATATATTTTGCAATACTACTCGGGCTAAATCTATACCGTATGTTGGTCTTCCCCATTGATCATTAACAACTTTTATTTGTTTTTCAGTCTCAGTCAACTTATAGATAGTTTTTACAAAATTATTACCAAAAGGGCTAAACAACCATGAAATTCGAAAAGTAGTATGAGTACATTTTATTTTTTTTAGCAACTCCTCTCCTTTATGTTTAGATTTTCCGTATTTGTTAATTGGATTTTTTCTGTCCTCTTCATTATATGGTCTTGAATTATTGCCATCAAATACATGATCTGTTGAAAAATGTACTACAAAAAGTGAATTATCTTTTGCAAAAGCACCTAAGTTTTTAACGCCGAATGCATTAATATGATTCGCTTTTTGTTCTTCTTTTTCAGCTTTTTCTACAAAGGTGTAAGCAGCGCAATTTATAATTCCTTCAAAGGGATTATTAGAATAAAAATTTTTTAAACTTTCTGTAGATGTTATATCAACCTTATCTTGATTTACAAAAATCAATTCATCAGATGAAAACTCATGCGCAATTGCTTGAAAACATTGGCCTAATTGTCCATCCGCACCGGTAATTAAATATTTAGCCATATAAGTCTTCTTTATAATTAAAAACTTTGGCCTCAGAGAATAATGAATTTTGTTTATCTTTTTTAGATAGTATCCATTCGCCTTTTGGAATTTTCCAGTCGATATGGAGATCAGGATCACTTGGATTAATACTTATCTCATTTTTTGGATAATAATACTGGTCAACTTTATAATGAAAAATAGAACTTTCACTAAGAGTAATATATCCATGTGCAAAGCCTTTGGGTATAAAAAGTTGAATCAAATTCTCAGAACTTAATTCAAAACTAAAATGGTGTCCAAATGTAGGTGACCCTTTCCTGATATCAACAACTACATCCAGTACTTTGCCTTTTAAAACGCTAACTAATTTTGATTGCGAGTAAGGTGGAAGTTGATAATGTAAGCCTCTTATGACATTTTTTTTTGAATAAGAAAAGTTATCTTGACAAAAGACAATATTCTTTTTCACAAGCTCAATAAAGTTTTTACTGACGAAACTTTCAGAAAAAAAACCTCTCTCATCATTATGTCTTTCAGATTTTATAACAAAAACATCATTAAAAATTGTTTTAATTACTTTCATTTGATGTACTTATTTTTTAAATAATTACCATATGAAGTCTCTGACATTTTTGATATACTTTGAATTAATTGTTTTTTGTTTATAAAGCCTTTTTGGTAAGCTAATTCCTCTAAACAACCAACTTTTATTCCTTTCCGCTTTTCAATAGTCTCAATAAATTGCCCTGCGGCTATTAATGATTTAAGGGTCCCTGTATCAAGCCAAATAAATTCCTGGGGTAAAGCTTCTACTTTTAGCTTTCGCTCTTTTAAAAAATACTCATTAATTGATGTAATTTCTAATTCACCTCGCTTAGATGGTCTGATTTTTTTTGCAATTTTAACAACAATGTTTGGATAAAAATAAAGACCTACCACAACATTGTTACTTTTTGGATGTCTAGGTTTTTCAACTATTGAAACAACATCCCCATTTTTATCATATTCAATTACTCCATATCGATTTGGCTCATTTACGGGATAACTAAAAATTGTTCCTTTGCCTACAGATAATGTTCTTTTGACAACCATTTCTAATTTTTCAGTAAAATCTAACCCGTAGAATATATTATCCCCCAGAATCAAGCATACTGGATCTTTACCAATGAATTCTTCTCCTAATATGAATGCCTCAGCCAAACCGTTTGGTTTGTTTTGGACTTTATATTCAATACTAATACCAAATTGAGTTCCATCACTTAATAATCTTTTATAAGAGTTTATATCCTCTTTTGTACTTATCAAAAGGATTTCTTTAATTTTTGCCATAATTAATACTGATAGAGGATAATATATCATGGGCTTATCGTAAACAGGCAATAATTGCTTTGATACACCTAAAGTTACTGGATATAATCGTGATCCTTTTCCACCTGCCAAAAGGATGGCTTTCATAAGTTTGGCTTTTTAGTAAATATATGGAGAATTTAAAAATTTATTAATCTTCAAAAAGATGGTCTAATTTTTTTTTTAAATAAAATTCTCATAATACTTTTTCAAAGTTTTTTCACTATGTCTTCTGAAATAAATTGTGTGAGCATAAATATTGTAAGAGATTATTTTTTAATTCTTAAATCTAGCAGGTTAGAAATTTAGATTATGTCATGAACAATTTAAATTAATAATCGAAACAATCGATTTAGTTCTATAATATCTCATCTGTACTATCTAAGAGATTCTAATTATTAAAATCACTTTTATGAAGGTTAGGGTATTATTTAGAATACCCGAGTATTTCTGTTTTTGAAAGCTTACATGACTTTAGAATAATCTTTGCCAACAGATCATGAATTATATGTTTGATAGTTTTATTCGTTGTAAAGTCAATTTGGTATAATAGTCTAAAAATAAACTATATTAAATTTTTAACAAGTTTTCTTAATAATGTATTATTGTATAATTAATTTCTCTAATGTTATTTAACTCAGGTGAATTTTTATTCTTTCTACCCTTAGTATTTGCATTATACTGGTTTGTTTTCGAAAAAGATTTAAAATATCAGAATTTTTTAATTCTATTTAGTTCTTATGTTTTTTATGGTTGGTGGGATTATAGATTTCTATCTCTCATCTTTCTGTCTACAATTGTTGATTATTTTGTTGGTTTGAACATCCCTAAACAAGATTCAGAGAAAAAACAAAAGTTACTTCTTTGGTGTTCAGTTTTATTTAATCTGAGTGTTTTAGGATTTTTCAAATATTACAATTTCTTTGTTGATTCTTGGATTGATTTGTTCAGTTCAATGGGCTATGAAATTAAGAGTGTGTGGACTTTGAATATTATTCTACCGGTAGGAATATCATTCTATACTTTTCAAACGATGTCTTATTCAATAGATATTTATAGAAAGAAATTAAACCCAACTATAGATTTCATTTCATTTGCTTCTTTTGTTTCCTTTTTTCCTCAGTTAGTTGCTGGTCCAATTGAAAGAGCTACAAACTTACTCCCACAGATATTAAAGAAAAGAAAATTTCAATATGAACAAGGAGTTCAAGGCTTAAGATTAATCCTTTGGGGGATGTTTAAAAAGGTGGTAATAGCTGACTCTCTAGCTCCAATGGTAAATGATATATTTAGTAATTATCAAGATTTTAGTGGAGGAACTCTTTGGTTAGGAGCAATTTACTTTGCATTTCAAATCTATTGTGATTTCAGTGGTTATTCTGATATTGCAATTGGGACATCTAAACTATTTGGTTTTGAAATAATGTCAAACTTCAAATTCCCTTACTTTTCCAGAAATATTGGGGAATTTTGGAGAAGATGGCACATTTCACTCTCAACTTGGTTTAGAGATTATCTGTATATTCCTTTAGGTGGGTCAAAAAAAGGTAAATGGAGATCATTAAGAAATATCTTAATTATTTTCCTTGTAAGTGGTTTTTGGCATGGTTCCAATTTGACTTTTATTTTTTGGGGATTATTTCACTCAATTTTATTTATACCCTCATTTATTTTTAAAACCAACAGAAAGTTTGTAAATTCTGTAATTGGAGAGAATGCTTTATTTCCAACTCCAAAAGAATTTATTCAAGTTTGTACTACACTTTTTTTAGTTACAATAGGATGGGTTTTTTTTAGAAGTCAAACAATCGGAGATTCATTTGAATATCTAAAAAATATGTTTTTTGAGTTTAATTTTTCAAGTAAATTTATATTAGGCATTATATATATAATCCCATTTATTTTTCTTGAATTTCAAATGAGATTTAATGAAAGGCTTCCATTTAGTTTTAAGCTTTTTTATAAATATACATTATATATAGTCTTTACTCTTTTAATTGTTTTTTGGTTTTACACTTCTAAATCTAAATTTATTTATTTCCAATTTTAATGAAAAAATTTTTACACAGATTATTAATATATTTTTTGTTTTTGGGAATTTTAATTTTGTCTAATTTTTTTATTGTAGAATTGATCTATCCTAAAATAGATTTTTCTGACATAAAAAATAAGTTTAAAAATATTAATGCAGACGATTCAATTAAGGTTTTTATAGGAGGTGATTCTAGAGCTGAAAGACAAATTATTCCAGAAATATTAAATGATAAATTTGGTGGGGTTGGTGTAAAAAACCTAGCTTGTGGTGCTTGCGAAATTACTAGGTTTAAAAATTTTTTTCAAAATACTAACTTTTCAACTACAAACAAGATTTTAATATTATCAACTTCTATTTTTCAAGTCAATGAAAGTATTAATTATTTTGATCCGTGGTATTCTCTTTCAAGTTTTAACTCTTTAAATGTGTTCCAAAAATATAATTCATTTAGTTTTAAAAATTATTTAATTTTTTCAATTGAATCTCACAAATTTCTGGTTAAAGAGAAACTTAAATATTTTCTTAAAGAGTATTTGAAATACAGTTACTCAAAAGTCCCATATAACGAAAACGGGTTTCGACCAGTAAAAGGCTTTTTAGATAAAAAAAAAGAAATAAACATTAACATGAATCCCTTATATTCTAACATTCATATGGAGGGGATTAGATGGTTAAAGTTTACTGAATCAATTTATTTTTTTTCAAATAATTTTAAGAAAACATATATTTTAATTCCTCCTCCATCGAAATATTGGAAAAAAATTATAATAGGAACTTTTATAGATAAATTAAATCAAAATTTTATTCGAAAGACCAAGAATTATATCAAGTCAAATGATCTTAAAAATATAGTTTTAATAGATTTTTATAATGATCCGAATATTGATTTACTGGACATCCATTTCTATGATATGCAACACACAAATTCAGAAGGCGCAAAAGTTTTTACCAAATATTTGTCAGGTGAAATATGTTTTTAAATCATATCTGATAAACTTTCTTTATGGTTAATAAATAACTATATCCTTAACTTAACTCCATTTAAAAGTAAATGGATTTAGAACAAATTATTAATAAAGAATCTGTTCTAACCTATCTATCAAATAGTGCTTGTTGAAATTGTTTTTAAAATAAGCTAATGCGTTATTTGATAACTTTTCTTTTTGATCTTTTGAGAGAATATATAGTTTAAGAATATTTTCTGCCAAAAGCTTATGGTTTTCAGCATCACAGGTAAATCCTGAATTAGATTCAGAAATAATCTTATTACCAATTCCATCTAAGGCTCCTATAATTGGTTTGCCGCAAGCCAGATAAGATTGAAGTTTTCCAGGAATGGTGTAAGAGAAGATATCTGCTTTTTTAAGTGTTATTAAAAGCCCATCAGCACAAGAAAAATAGTAAGGCATTTCCTCTGGTGGGTATGAACCTAAAAAGTGAAATTTTTTAGTAAGTCCTTTTCCTTCGATTTGTTCTTGTATTCTTGATTTATCTCTTCCTTCTCCTAGAACAACTAAATTAATGTCATGCTCCTTTAAATTTTCAAAAGCATTTATTATGGTATCAAAACTTTGAGCTACACCTATATTACCAGCAAAAAGGATATTGAATCCCTTTGGAAATTTTGCTATGTAGCTCTTACCCTTATCAACTACTTTATAGAAATCTTCTGCATAGTAAGGGTAATAAGTGATTTTGCTTTCCGATACACCTTGATCTTGAATATAGTTCTTAAATTCTGGAGATTGAACTAAGAGGTGGTCGGTGAATCTATAAATCAATTTAGTCATTTGATTGACTAATCCCAAAACAATTCTACTATTAATACCTCCAGCTACTCGAACAGATTCGGGCCATAAATCATGAACCCATAGATAGGATTTACATCTAAATTTTTTAGCAGCTAAAATCCCAAGAATACCTACTGTAATTGGAGAGGGGGCATAAATAAAAACTTTATCAAAATTACCTTTAAGTTTTAAGATTTTAAAAATCCCAAAAAATACAAATGAGAAATAATTTAAAAAAAGTCTAAAGCCACCACCTTTTTTTCTAAGAATTAAATTAGACCTGTGGATTGTAATTCCTTGAATTTCTTCTTTTTTAGGTTCATTCCAGGAATAGCCATTAAAATAATCTCCTTTTGGATAATTTGGTTTACCAGTTAATACCTCTATATTATGACCCCTTTTTTTAAGAGAAAAAACAAGGTCATTAATTCTAAAGTTCTCCGGATAGAAATATTGTGATATGACTAGAATTTTCATTTATCCCATTCTAGTGAAGCTATCTTTTTTCCAAACAGTACTGTTTATATAATCTATATAACTTAATATGATTCTAGAAACTTTCAAAGACACATTATCAACATCATAATCGCTAACAATCTTTGGAGTAATTCCCGATTCAAACTGTTTGGTCACCATGTTTAAGGATTCAATAATTCTATTTTTCTCCAATCCCGACATAACCACTGACCCTTCATCCATTCCCTCTGGACGCTCATGAGCAGCTCTGATCATAATTGCTGGAAATCCAAGAATTGAGGACTCTTCTGAGATAGTACCACTATCTGAAATAACGCATTTTGAATTTTGCTGAAGTTTTATATAGTCAAAAAAACCAAGTGGTTTTAAAAACTCAATTTTGTCATCAATTTTGATCTCTTTTAATTTTTCAATTCTTTGTCTGGTTCTTGGGTGGGTTGATACAATAATCTGAAGTTTGTATGTTTTTGCTACATGATTTAAACTCTCAATAAATGATATTAAATTTTCTTTGTAATCTACATTTTCCTCTCTGTGAGAACTCACAATAAAATAGCCCCCTTTTTTAATTTTAAGTAAACTTAAAACATCACTACTTTGGATTTTATCTTTGTAGTAGAGTAGTATTTCTTTCATGCAAGATCCAGTTTTAATTACTTTTTCAGGTTTTAACCCTTCAGCAATAAGGTAATCACGAGCCTGTTCTGTTAGTGGCATATTTATGTCACTCAAGTGGTCTACTATCTTTCTGTTTAATTCCTCAGGAACTCTTTGGTCAAAACAACGGTTCCCCGCTTCCATATGAAAAATTGGTATTTGCCTTCTTTTGGCTGAGATAACTGAAAGACAGGAATTAGTATCACCGTAAATTAGAACTGCATCGGGTTTTTCTTTTTCTAAAACCTTATCAGACTCTGAAATTATATTTCCAATGGTCTGAGCAGTTGAACCACCAACAGCATTTAGAAAATAATCCGGTTTTTTGATGCCTAGATCATTGAAAAAAATCTCATTTAATTCGTAATCGTAATTTTGACCTGTGTGAACCAACACATGGTTTACATGTTTTTCAAGTTCTGGAATAACTCTTGAGAGTTTAATAATTTCTGGTCGAGTCCCAACTATTGTTACTACTTTAGTCATTTTAGGTTATATAAATTATTGTTTTTCTCACTATCTAAATATAAATCAGAGAGCATCTCATCCCAATTGGGTTTTTTGAAATTTGTTTCTGAAAAAAATCTATCCGAATTTAAGGTTTTATTAGAGTAATATGAGGAATCCCTTTCTATATCAATGTACAATTTAAAGTAAGTGTTGATTTTAGTTATTAAATCATACTTTGAAATAGGTGGAGAGGAGATATTATATAAGCCGCATAATTCAGGGAAGTTTCTTATAATTTCATTTACAACATATGACATCCAAAAAGTTGTTACCCCAGAATATATAGCATTATCGAACCCTTTAATTTTTTTATTCTTATTTGAAATCACCCATTCTAAAAGCTCAGTCTTATTATAGACTTCTCTTCCAATCATTGAAGACCTTATAGTTAGTGTGTTATTAGAGTTTATTTCTCCTTTAGCTTTAGAAATTCCGTAATAATCTTTTGCATCAGGTAAATCATAGTCGTAATAATTCCCTTTATCCCCTGAAAAAACGCAATCTGTTGAAAAATAAATTTGTTTTTTTTGGTTTTCCTTACACCAAAAGTCAATTTTTTGGGACAATTGAGAATTTATAAAGTTAGTTTCTTTATTATCAGAAGCACCTCTCCTAATAGTTATACCTACTGCATTAATTATATAATCTGGTATGATTTTATTAAGGAGGACCTCTACTTTCTGATTTAAGAAATCAAAATTAGAATGAGTCGACTTTGGAAAATATTCTTGAAGGTAATCAGAATGAAATCTTGAATTTAAATAAAGATCAAAATAGCTAAGTGATTGAGCCATTTTATGGCCTATCATTCCGTCAGCTCCAATTATAAGTATTTTCATTTGTATCCAATACTTGCCAATAGATTGGTAAGCTCTTTTTCAGACAGTCTATTAGTATTAAAGGAATTATAGTCTACTAAATCCTTTGATTGTTTACCCTCAAAGAAGAATTTATTATAGTTCAGATCTCTATTATCAGAAGGCACCCTAAAATAATGATCAAGCTCCTCAGCTACTAATCTTTCTTCTCTAGTGAGAAGAGTTTCATGGATTTTTTCTGCATGCCGTATACCAATATTTCTAATCTTAACCGATGAATTATATATTTTTTTCATCGTTGAAGCTAATTCACCAATTGTTGTTGATGGTGATTTTTGAATGAAAATGTCTCCTGCATTTCCATTCTCAAAAGCGAACATAACAAGCTTTACTGCATCATCAAGAGTCATCATGAACCTTGTCATGTTTGGATCGGTAACAGTAATTTCCTTTCCAGATTTAATTTGGTCATAAAAATGAGGAATTACAGAACCTCTTGATGCCATTACGTTTCCATATCGAGTTCCACAAATTATAGTAGAGTCTGAAATCCGAGATTTAGCAACAAATACTTTTTCCATCATGGCCTTGGAAGTTCCCATTGCATTTATTGGATAGACAGCCTTATCAGTACTTAAACATATTATTTTCTTGACATTATTTTCTATTGCTACTGAAAGAACATTGTCTGTACCTATTACGTTAGTCTTTACAGCTTCTAAAGGAAAAAATTCGCAAGAGGGCACTTGTTTTAGAGCAGCAGCATGGAATATATAATCAACACCTTTTATTGCTGACACCAAGCTCTGCTTATCTCTTACATCACCAATTAAAAATTTTATTTTCGGATTATTATAAACAACACGCATGTCATGCTGTTTTTTTTCATCTCTAGACAATATCCTTATCTCTGAAATGTCTGAGTCAAGAAACTTATCTAAAACAGCATTACCAAAGGATCCTGTGCCTCCTGTTATCAGTAAAGTTGCATTTTTTTTCATTTTTTATAAATGTTGAAAGCGTCCAAATTATATCACACAATATTTTAATTATTAACTGAATTCTCATACAAAATTTGATACTTTTTCAAAGTTGATTCAAATGATTGATTTTTAATTATTGCTTTTGATGCATTGTATGTCTTTTTTTTTGCTTCTGGATAATTTTCTATAACAAAGTTAAGCTTTTCTGCAAGAGCATTTGTATCACCAAATTTTGTTAAATATCCGGCATTTAATCTACTTACATCTTCTGCACTCCCACTATGATCACTTACAATTATTGGAGTCCCAATTAATACAGCTTCAAATGGAGCTCCAGCGCCTTGTTCATATCTTGAAACTTGAACGCAAATAGAGGATTCTTTAATTACGGAATTCTTTTCAACTCCTTTTTTAAAACCAATATTTGTAATAATGTTTGATAGATTTAACTTTATAATTTGATCATTTAAATTATTTTCAAAACCATCATTTTTTCCCATTAAAACTAAATGAATATCATTTCTCCTCTTGCTCAACTCAAAAAAAGAGTCAATTAAAAAATCAATCCCCTTTATATAATGAAACCTGCCAAAATAGAGAATAATGTATTTCTCTTTTATTTTGTATTCATTCTTAAGTATATCCAGTTTAATAACATTTTTAAAATCATGAACAGGAAAAGGCGGATTTATAATTTGTATTTTCTTTGGGTTTATACCTAAAGAAATACATTCATTAAAACTTAATTCATTCTCCGCAATAAACATTTTAGTTTTATTTATAATTAATTTTTTAAAAAAAAAATCAAATAAATTTTTTTTAAATGTTTTTATACCATGCTTTGGAATAGATCCATGTGCATCAATGATACAATTTGAATTAAATAAACTTGCTTTTATTAGAATTATTAAATTTTGAATGCTTCTGTAAAGATGAAGATGAAAAACATTCTTGCTTGAAAAGATGGCTTTATCAATTATCAATCCCGGCATAAAATAAATACCTATTCTATTAAAATAACTCTTGTAGATTAAAATGTTTATTCCAAATTTTTTGATCTCTTTCACCAAGTTATTATCTAAATTATAAGAACCTGTAAGGATTGATACTTTATGGTCTTTTGACTGTTGTTTTGCTAATTCACACATCAACCATGTGGTGCCTCCTCCTTTTGAAATAGAAAAAATTGGAAATACATGAATAATATTCATTTAATGATTTGTTGAATTTTACGTCTTACGTTAATATGATTAAGCTCTAGCTCTTTCAGGCTAGTTTTTTTTAAATTGTTGTATTCATCATAAAGCAAATCAATTTCTTTCTTATAGTCAATGTTTCTATTTAATTCATCCAAATTTTCTGCTCTATTGGTAAATGATCTAGAAATTATAACTTTAGTACTTCCCAATCTTACATGTTCAGACAAAATAAGTTGGGAATCTAAAGTTCCTTCCCCAATTCTCGAAATTCCTCCTATTCCAAATGGGATACCTTTGTTTTTGAATTTTGAAACAATAAATTCTATTAAACTTGACGGTAACAATTCAAACATAAAATCAAGTTTAAATGCTATACTTAAATCATTTAACCCAATAAATACCTCGTCTATTTTATTCAACTCTAGTATACTATCAATATTTATTATCGAGGCTGGAGTTTCAAAAAGTAAAATCAATTTTACCCTGTCATTTATTAAATTTATTATTTGTTTTACCTCGTGTACTGATTTAAACATTGGTAACATTATGTAGTCCGTTCCTAAGTTTATTGAGGCTTCTACTTCAAATTTAGAATTTTTATAATATGGATTAACCCTTGTAATTATTTTACCATTATACTTTTTTATTCTGTTTTTTACTTCAATTATATCTTTAAGTTGATGTTTAGATTTGACTGTATCTAGATTCTTTTGACGCTCATTTTTTCCAACTGTCTCTATATCAATCATTATATTTTGAACTCCACAGCTTGAAATATATTCAGCTAAATCAGGATTATTAGTGATTTGGATAAAATTCAAAATTTAATTTTTTTTAAGTATAAATTAGAATAAGGTGTTTTATTATTGACTATTTCAAAAAAATAGTTTTTAATCTTTTGAGAATTGTTGTTAGGTTCTGTGTTATAACTAATTTTATTAATGTTCTCAACAAGAGATATTTCTATAGCTGTCCCACATAAAAACACTTCATCAGCTCTAAATAATTCTTTAACCGTAATTTCTTTTTCAAATACTTCATATCCTAAGATTTTTGATGAAAAGTCAAAAATCATTTGTCTTGTTATGCTGTTTAGGATGTCTGAAGAACTTGATGGTGTAAATAGCTTATTTTCTTTAATTAAAATAACACAAGCCCCTGATGATTCAGAAATATTACCTTTTTTGTTTAAAAATAAGGGAAGATCAAAATTATTTTGTTTTGCCTCTAAAAATGCATATCTACTATTAATATAATTTGCTCCAACTTTTATTGAAGGAGGCATTGATTTTTCACTTATTCTTTCCCATGATGAAATATGAAGATTTAACTTCTCCCTCTGGGAAGCAGATTTTCTTTGTTTTGGCCATGAACAAACTAATAAGTCTGCATCATAAATGTCAGCCCAACTTCCTTTTTTTGATACTAAAAAGACTAATTTTAAATAAATATCTGTTTTAAAATTGTTTTTAATAATTAAGGATTTTATAATTTTCTCTATTTCACTAATTTTATATTTGTGGTTTAAGTTTAATCTTTTTGATGACTCAAAAAACCTACTTATATGTTTTTCAAATTCTAAAATATTATAACACCCCGTTTCAAAATCAAAATAAACACCAATCCCTTCAAAAACATTTAATCCGTATTGTGTGGACGGAGACAAAGGATGTATGTAAACATCTTTTTCCAATAAATAATCATCCTTAAAATAGCAATAGTAATCCATCAAATCAAGAAAGTATTAAATACATCCTGAAAGGTTTCTTTTCTTTTTAGTTCTAAAATTTTATTTTCGAATACCTTAAATATAGGAACATTTGGAGAAATAAAAGGTGGTTTCATAACAATTGAATATGACCCTATATCTTCTATTTTAATATAATCTCCTTTAATAAGAGAAGATGATATATTTCGCAACAAATAATCATTTTCAATACAAGTATATCCAGCAATATCAACATTTCTAAATTTTCTTGATTTGAATTCAGGATTTAAAATTTCTGTAAATGGAAAATTTAGATTTGAATTATTTGTTCCCAAAAAATTAAACTTACTGCCAGAAGATGATAAGATTATTTTATTTTTAATCTTTTTTTCTGAGATAATTTTTGAATAATAGCTCATAGTATTTGCTACTAAAGCAGTCCCAGGTTCTAAAATAAGTTTAGGTTTTTTTATTATTTTGCTATTGTTGAAATATTGATTTAAAATTGAACATATTTTTTTAGCAAACTCTTTTATGTTTGTATTTTTGAGTTTTAATTGATTCATCAAATCTTCTTGTAATATGCTAGGGAATCCTCCTCCTAAGTCTATATATTGGATTTTATTTTTAAAATAAAAATCATAGATTTTAATGATCTCTTTTGTTCTAAATTCAAAACTTTTCAAATCTCGATTTGGCAGGTGACAACTTATCCCTTTTAATTCAATTCTATTATTTGAAGAAATTAACTTTAAAATCTTTTTAATTTCTGATTGGCAAATTCCAAATCTGGAAATAGAGTCAGAAGCAAAACTCAAATTTAATCTGATTCCTAGGTTACAATTTATATGTTCATTAGATGTTAAAAGTTCTGAGATAATATTTAATTCGTCTAAAGAATCAATGTGAATGATTACATCATTTAGAAGAGATTTCATTATTGCCTCTTTTGTTTTATATGGCCCATTAAAAATTATCTTTTTCTTATTTTCTAATTTTAATGCCAAATCTAATTCCATCTCAGAAACTACCTCATAAATACCTCCCAAATCGTTGATTTTTTTACAAATTTCAGGTAAATAATTTGTTTTAAAAGAATATGCTATTTCTACATTATCATATGATAATTTAAATGATTTTAAAAATTCATTGAAGTTATTTACAAGATTGTCTTCATTGTATACGTAAAAAGAATCATGTGTGGTTTGTAAAGTTTGTTTAAAATTCATTTCTAAAAAGTATTTCATTAGCTAAACGCTTATATATCTCCCTGTCTTGCATCAAAACAATTCTAAAATATTTTATTAATCTGAATGAATGAGTGCCAAATAAGTCTTTAATAATATTTAAAAAATCCCTCGAAAAAAAAAATTTTTTAATGAATCTAATTTTGTTTTTTGTGTTGATTGTCTGATAATACTTACTTTTTTTTATTCGATCTATAGCTTTTAATTTATCTTCAAATTTATACTCCGAAATCTCTAATTGATTTTGACTTCTGCAATAAAAATTTAAAATTGAGATTGATGTAAAAATATCATTATCATTTTTATGAGTTATTTGTTCTTCATGAATTCTTATAAAATTTAAAGGCTTATTTAAACTGCAAACTCCAATTTTATAATTTTTTTGAATGAACCTTATCCATAAGTCAATATCTTGAGACTTATTAAAAAATAAATTATAGCCTCCCAATTTCAAATAAGCTTCTTTTTTAAACATAACACTTGAGTGAGGGAAAAAACTATTCCCTCCAAGTAATATCTCCAAAATTTCCTCTTGTTTTTTTCTTATATCAAAATATTTAATTTTTTCACCATTTATATCAATTAAAGAAAAATTAGTAGCAATAAGGTCTAATTTTTTTTTTTCTAATTCTTTTAATTGCTGTTCTATCCTTTCTTTAGATGATAGATCATCTGCATCAATTCTTACAATAATATCTCCTTTAGAAAGTTTAATTGCTTTTATTAATGATTTGGTTAAACCAATATTTTTTTGGTGAATTACTAATATTCTTTTATCTCTATCAGAATATTCATTTAGAATTACTTTTGAATTATCAGTGCTTCCATCATTTATTATAACAAATTCAAAATTGGTATACGTTTGTTCAATTATACTTTCAATACTATATGACAACCATTTTTCCGAATTATAAACAGACATTACAACAGAAACTAATGGCTTTTTCATCAATTATCTAGAATTGTATATTCACTATTGTTACTTTTAAACTCTGGCAAACAAATTTTTAAGATCCTAACAGCCTCTAGAGAATTATTTGCTTCAACATATTTTCTGAGTAATTTTAAATTTTCAAAATATTTATCATAGTTTATTTTTTTGGATTTGGCTTTTAAAATTTTGGGATGGTGAGTTTTTATAGTATTATCATCATTTGCTAATAGTTCTTCCATTAACTTTTCTCCAGGTCTCAATCCTGTATATTTTATTTTAATATCAATATTTGGTTCAAGACCATTTAGTTTAATTAGTTTAATCGCCAAATCATTTATCTTACATGGTGTCCCCATATCAAACACAAAAATTTCCCTATTTTTTGCCATTGTACTAGCCTCAAGTACTAAGTTACAAGCCTCTTCAATGGTCATGAAATATCTTATAATATCTGGATGGGTAACTTCAATATCTTTAGAGTTTTCAATTAAACTTTGAAATCTCGGGATTACTGACCCGTTTGAACCTAGTACATTTCCAAATCGTGTAGTAACATAAATACAATTTTGGTTGTTAAGTGCAAAAAATTGGACCAAGCACTCTGAATATCTTTTAGTAGCACCCATGATATTAGTAGGATTGATAGCTTTATCCGTCGAAATAAAAACAAACTTACTTGTATTATAAATTTTGGATAATTCTAATAAATTAAATGTGCCTAAAATATTATTGGAGATAGCGCTTAATGTATTTTTCTCCATCATTGGAACATGCTTGTAAGCTGCTGCATGAAAAATAATTTCCGGATTAAATTTTTCAAAAACATGACTTAATGTTACTTTATCTTTAACATCAGTTGTAAAAAATTCTATTTTAAGCTTAGTTAAAATATTTAAATCCTTTAATTCAAGTTCTAAACCATGAAGTGAATTTTCATTAATATCAATTATTATTATATGCTTGGGATTGTATTCAACTACACTTAAAACAATCTGTGACCCAATTGATCCAGATCCGCCTGTGATTAATATTACTTTATCAAATAAATAGGATTTTATTCTTTGGGAATTAACAGTAATCTCATTTCTTTCTAATAAATCTGAGATTTTAAGCTTTGAAATTTCTTCTGGCTTAAATTCATTTTCATTAGTCCAATATCTATATTCTGGAATCTTCTTTACTAAAATTTTTTCACTGTTGCAAAATTCAATTAAACTCTCCTTTTTGTCTTTATTAATAAATTCTGATGAAATTATTACTTCTGTTTTAGTATTTGTAAAATTTAATTCAATAAATTGTTTGAAAGAATAAACTTTAATCCCATTTATTTTACTACCAACTTTATTTAAATCATCATCAATAAATCCAACAATTTTTAATTCTTCAGTAAATTTTTCTAATGATAAAATTGTAGATATACCTGCCTCTCCGGCACCATAAATGAAAATGGACTTTTTTTTCATCTATCTAATTTTATAATAATTTTTGTACCAATTAACAAAACTTTTTAGGCCTTCTTTAATTTCAGTTTTTGGATTATAATTAAATTCTTGTTTCATTGGTCCGATATCAGCGTAAGTTTCATAAACATCACCTTTTTGATGCTCAATAAAATTTAAATCCGCTTTTTTGTTCAAAATAATTTCTAATATTTTAATAAAATCTAATAAAATAACTGGGCTACTATTTCCAATATTATAAATCTTGTATTGTTCACTACTCTCCCTGTTTAATACTTTTAAAATCCCATCCACTATGTCATCAATATATGTAAAGTCTCTTTTTAATTCACCAAAATTAAATACATCAATGGTTTTATTTTCAATTATTGATTTCGTGAAATTATAATATGCCATATCAGGCCTGCCCCAAGGACCATAAACAGTGAAAAATCTTAAACCAGTGGTTTTTATACCATATATATTTGAGTAAGAATGCGCTATTAGCTCATTACTTTTTTTTGTTGCAGCATATAGACTCAGTGGCTTATCTGTTTTTTGATCAATACTGTGCGGTGTTTTAGATATCCCTCCATAAATACTAGAACTACTGGCATATACAAAGTGTTTGATTTGAAATCTTCTTGAAATATCTAAAATATTCCAAAATCCATTTAAATTATTTTCAATGTATAATTTTGGATTTACTATACTATGCCTTACTCCGGCTTGTCCTGCTAAATGAATAATATAATTGATATCATTTATTTTAAAAACATTTAGCAAAAAAGCATAGTCTTTTACGTCTCCTTTAATAAATGTAAAACCGTCATATTTATTTAATATTTTTAATCTTTCATTTTTTAATGATACGTCATAATAATCATTGCAATTATCTAATCCAATAATAATATATCCCAGTTTTAAAAGCTTTTTTGATAAATGAAATCCAATAAAGCCACTTGATCCTGTTATTAGTACACTTTTTTTCAAAAATTTATTTTAGATTTTTTTTGCAATAACGTGATATCCCATACATAAAGTTTGAATGGATTCTTTATTTTTATTTTTTACCGAAAAATATATTAATGCAGGTAGTAAAATTATTTTTGCTATTATTGACTTATGAACCATTGTTCTTGCAATTTCAACTTTTAACCAACTATAGTAATCACCCACTGGGTCAATAATTTCAATTCTAAAATTATTTTCTTCTAAAATTTTTTTGAACCAATTGTCACTAAATCCCGGATAAAAAAAGTACGGATCCATATGCCTCAGGCTATTTGATGGTGCAGTCAAAATAAGTGTTCCTCCCTTTTTAAGGAGCCTTGAAAATTCCTTTACAGTTTCTATAGGATAAGGTATATGTTCAAAGACTTCAGAACAAAGTATAGCATCAAAAAAATTATTTTTTTCTTTGATATCCCAAATATCCGAGATATAATCAAGTTCTCCATAATTATAGTTTTCATCACTTGAAAAAAAACTCTTTTTTAAATCTGTTTTATATTGAGCAAAATCTTGGCTTTTATAATTTAGGTGAGAACAATATTTTTTGTATTGCTGAGATCCACACCCCGCGTCTAGAATTATTTTATTTTTTTCAATAGAGTTTAAACTTTTTTTTATGAAAACTCTTCGTTCATTTTCATTGTTAAGTCCCTCTATATACTTTTTTAAAAAAAGCCTTTTAATCCATTTTAACATATTTTTATATTTGAAATATTTATTTGCTAATTATATCAAGAATCTTTTATAAAATCTTTCCCATAAATAATTAATCGAATTTTATCAAAAAGGTTAATTTTTTTATTACTCAGTATTTTGAAATCTTCACTGATAAGGTTAAAAATAAATGGAACTAAAAAACCAAATATCACAATAAAATAATTGTTAAGTGAATTGAAAATTTGATAAAACATAAGTGTTAAAAAAAATGAATTAAAAATATTAAAATACAAAGAAGCATTCGGATATTGAATTTTATATATTCTTTTTAATTCAACTGAAACATAAATGAATGGAATTGTAATTTTACTTATTAAACTAGCTAAAGCTACTCCAACAACTCCAAAAAATTTGATTAATACTAGACTTAATAATGTGTTTACTAATAATTCTAATAATGATAGTCTCCCTAAGGTTTTAATATTGCCTTGAGCTAAAACAAGTGTTTCAGAAAAGAAATAAATAATTTCAATTAACACCATTAAACAAAAAACTAAATTTAAATCATTGCCATAAAATAGTTTATCTCCTACCCAAATCTGTACAAAACTTTTATTAACAAAATAAATTGAAATGGAAACAAGAAATGATAATCTAAACATTAAATAAACTAGTCTATGCAAAAGTTTTGATGTGCTCGAAGAAATGGAATTCAAGTTTATACTACTTATGCTTGAAAACAAATTAGTACAAACCTTACCTGCCACTTCTCTCGAAAATAGAACAGGTAATTTCATAGTTATTGTATAAATTGTTACAAGATTAGCACCAAAAAAATAATGAATAATTATACTGTCTAGATTAGTTAATCCTAATTTAGAAATCTTTATTAAATAGTGAGAAAAACTATAATTAAATGCTTCCCTGATTAATCTAAGATTTATTTTTTTAATTCTAATTTTAAAAAACTGAAATGAATAATTGATTAAAATTATAAGTGAAAATATTGTTATTAAAAATTCTGAATAGAACAATGATTGAATTCCAATATCTAAATTCAACAATACAAAAGCAATAAAAACTTCAACTAATGTTAGAATAGACTTTACGCTGTTTAAAAATGACATTTTGTGAAGAGAAAATAATAGTGACGTAAAATACCCCCCAAAAACTTGAATAATTTTATTAAACAACATCAAAATGAAAATAAAATTATATTTAACATAAAAATCAATATTTAGAAATACCAAAAAATAATTAGTAATAATTCCTAAAGAAAAAATAAGTGTTGCTAGAAGAATTGTCATTACAAGTCCAATAGAAACTAAATTTTGATTTGATTTTTCACTTTTTCGTTTTGACAATTCTTTTATTAAAAACAAATCAATATTAAAATCTAACAAATTATAGAAACCTAAATAAGCGATAATGGTTATATATTCTCCATAACTTTCACTTCCCAAAAAATAAATTATTACTGGTATAAAGAAAAACTGCTTTACTAATTTTATTCCTGTTAATAGAAAATCAGTTGTTATGCCGGAAAAAACCTTTTTTTTGATCATCAAAATTGGAAATTTTTGATTTTTTAAAAAGTTTAAAACTTATTGAGTTCTAGATTGAAATAGATTCCAGTGGAAATGCTCCATTATTCGTTGCATTTTTTTTTGGCTTCAGAATAATTTTATTTTTTTTATTTGATAAAAGTGCAGCCCATATACCAAAAGTTCCGATAGTCAAAATATAATTTTTGAAAAATGTCATTAATTTGAAATCCTCTAAGTCTGACATATTTTGAACAAAAATGAATTCTTTATCATTGAAAGTTGAAAAATATTTTTTGCTAACTTCTATAGATTCTGAAAAAACATAATACTTTGGTTTATTAATTTTATTTTCTATTTTTTCAAAAGCTTTTTCAAAGAACAAACTTTCAATAACAAAATTATAATCAGTAGTTCTGTGATGAAGGCAAACATCAATTAAAGGATTAATTTTTTTTTTATAATTATTTTTTAGATCAATTAAATCTAAATTGATTTTTTGAAAAATTGTTTTTTTTATTTTATTAAAGTATTTAACATTTTGAAAATATCCCTCGATATATAAATTCTTGTTTTCAAATTCTTTATCATTAAATATTATATCTGGGTCTTTTTCTAAATTTAAATAAGTTATTTTTCCAAAAACAAGTTTTCTACAAAGCGTAATATAAAAATTTTGTAAAACATTAGTTTTTTTGAATTTAATCCCAATCATTTCTAACATTGGTTTTCTTCCATAAACATCTTTAACATAACCTGTATAATTATCGATCAGAATATCACACCCAAAATATCTTTTGCAGTAAATTGCAAATGCATAAATAAATAGTTGATTCCCAAACCCTCCTTTAAGTCTGATATAAATTTTATTTTTATTCATTTTTTATTGTGACATATATGAGATTTAAAAAATTATTTTGGGTTTTATTAAATCTCCAAGTAAATCAATTTAGCTCATGACAAAAGTCAACCGAATGTCAACCTATCAATAATATAAATTTTAACTTAATCCGTTTATTTAAAGTGTTTGTAGAACCTAACATTTAATTAGAATTCAAACCAATAACTATTATATATTTTTCTTTGATTCAATAAATTCTGAATTATCTATTGAACATGCATGTTTAATACTTTGATCATCAAAAATATCAAACAGAAAAATCCTTGATAAACATTTTTTTCAAATACTAAATCTAATTTGATAATCATAACAAAGTTTTATCTTTATCAAACCCTAAATAAGGACCGTTTTTGTGTTCCATTATTAAAGTGTTTTTTTGCAAGATTTCTAATGTATGTCCTCCTTTAAGTGTTATGTTTAGACCTCCCCTTTTTAAAATTTCAACATTTAACAACTCACCATTTATATCATAGTGATAAACTTTAACACTTCCACTTAATACGAACCATGTTTCTTGGGTCTGCATCTTTTCATAATTAACCTTATTCGAGTTATGAAAATGAGGACGATATTTATATCCAACATCAGAATTTTTAACTAGCGCACATTGCAGAAAATTTTCTGATCCAATTAAATCAATTCTATTTTTTTCAATAATATTTGTGTCGTAGACCATATGAAGTAATTCATTATTTACTTTCGAAAATATTTTTTTCATAATATACTTTCATTGATTTTTTTGCATATGTAAGTAATCTCTTTTTCAGAAAGACCGACATAAGAGGGTAAGCATAATCCTTTTTTATAAAGAGATAAAGAAACTGAATCTTTTTTTGGTTTGAAAAATAAATTATATTTTCTTTTAAATTGTGGTTGCCTATCTAAGGGATAGAAAAAAGTTCTTGTTTCTACACCCCCAAGATTTAACTCTTTTTCAGTTTTTTCCTTTTGAAAAATGTCATCAAATAGTATTGCAATTCTAAAGGGTACAAAAGTTGATCCCTCTATTGGTTTTATTATCTTAAACTTTTCTTGTTTTAGATTTTGATTATACAAAGCATAGTTTTCATTTTTTGCTTTAATAATGAAATCAAGTTTCTTTAATTGCGCCAATCCCATAGAGGATTGGATATCATTCATCCTAAAATTAAATCCTAATTCGGGATGTATAAATGATCCGCGATTTATTCGCCCTTGATTTCTAAGATATAGAAGCTTATTGTAAATATCTTGACTATCTGTACACAAATATCCACCTTCGGCAGTAGTAATTGTCTTATCAGCAAAAAAAGAAAAACTTCCAATTTCACCAAATGAACCAACATGTTTTCCTTTATATTTTAAGCCAATCCCTTGGGCTGCATCTTCAATTATTTTTAATTTATATTTTTTTGAAAGTTGCATTATTTTTTCAATATCACAGGACATTCCATATACATGGACAGGCATTATTGCTTTTGTTTTTCTTGTGATCTTTTTTTCAACTTGATTTATATTTACTTGCAAATTTTCAATATCAACTTCTGCAAAAACAGGTTTAGCTCCTGCCATTATAACTGAAGAGGCAGATGCATAAAATGAAAAGTTTGGTACAATAACTTCATCACCACTACCAATTCCTAAAGCCTTAAGGCCTAGGTAAAGTGAGAGTGTACCATTAGGAGCTAGTACACCGTATTTGACACCGACCAATTCATTAAGTTGATTGACAAATTCTTTACTTTTTTTACCCTCAGTCACCCAATTGTTATCAAAACATTCTTTGATGTTTTTGTATTCTTCTGCGCCTATGTAGGGTTTAAATTGTGGTATTTTCATAATATATTTTCATTTAAACAAAATGATCCTAAACTTTTAAAATTTAGTTTTCTATTCATTTAATTTCATGTTAACCAAGTTCATTATTCCAAAAGACAATCATTTCATCCAACATTGTTTCAAATGTATACTCTGGTTTCCAATCAAAATTATTTCTAAGTTTAGAAGAATCTCCCTTTAAATAAGGTAATTCTTCAGGTCTTAAATATTTTGGATTTTGAAAAACATATTTATTAAAATCCAAATTTAACTTTCCAAACACGTATTCTACCATTTCCCTGACGGAGAAAGTTTTCCCTGTGGCAACTACATAATTATCTGGTTTGTCATTGTTCAAAATCATATGCATTGCTCTAACATAATCCTTTGAGTGTCCCCAATCTCTGTATGAATCCATGTTTCCAAGTTCGAGCCTTTTTCTTAATCCCATTTTAATTTCTACTGCTGTTTTTACAACCTTGTTAGTTACAAAATTACTTCCTCTTCTAGGAGATTCATGATTAAATAAAATTCCATTTACAATATGAAGATTATAGGCTTTTTTGTAATTATTTGATATGTTAAATCCAAAAACTTTGGCGCACCCGTAAGGACTTACAGGTATGAAAGGTGTTGTTTCTCGCTGAAAACCGTCACTATCAACAGAAATCCCAAACATCTCCGAAGAACTTGCTTGGTAGAATCTTGCATTCGGGGCATTTAATCTAAAAGCTTCAAGCATATTTAATACTCCAATTGCATTTGTTTTTGCGGTAAATTGTGGAATATCAAAACTAATTCTAACATGACTCTGTGCCGCTAAGTTATATATTTCGTCAGGCATTAATTCAGAAATTAATTTATTCAAACCACCTTCATCTAGTAAGTCTCCATAATGAGTATGGAAATTTTTATTAATAAAATCAAGTCTTGAAGATTGATTTTCTGGTACAGAATTTCTTCTTACTAGACCATGAACTTCATATCCTTTTTTTAATAGATATTCTGATAAATAACTGCCATCTTGTCCAGCTACTCCTGTTATAAAAGCTTTTTTCATTTTAAAATTTATTATTTTTTTTGAACAGCCAACTAAATGACTGCATTTTATTTTCAAGTCCATCTTTTAGACCATCAACTATCATTTCATAAATTTGTCTCAGTAAAGCGGTGTCATTATTTGGATCATCTTCGTTTGCAAAATCTAACTCATAAACCTCTCCAAACTGAGAAAAAATTGACTCAATAGTCTTATCGACAGATATGTCAAAATCAATTGATAATATTACCTTATTCAGCACTTTAATGTTAGAAATGGTAATCATGCAATTGTTTTCATCCTGAAAATCCTTAATTCTCCATAGCTCTCCATATTAGTCAATATTATTCGCCCAAAAAAGCATGTTTGACTTAGCTTTAGCATTATTGAAATATTCCAAATACCCTTTTCAGATTCGTTTAAAATGTACGAATACAATGATTTGTTTAGTTTACTCATGTTTAAGAATTAAATTAATGATTTCAATTAAATTCAATAAATGCTGATCTAGCTTAAACTCTTTTTTTCAATTCAAAAATTGAACAACCATAATTACAATTAAAATTGGTTTCTTTACCATTTTCTATATTTACATTTTCAAATAAAGATCCATCATCTGATATATAACTAAATGACTCTATTGTAAAAAAACTCTCTAATATTGGTTTAATATATTTAATCGAAAAAACTCTATGTGCATTAAACTCTACTCTGTTTCTACCTAATGGAAAAGACAAATAACATGTCCCATTTTTAGATAAAATCTTGTGAATGTTTTTTATACCCTTTAAGTGACCTTTAGGATCTATTGGGTCACCGTATCTGCCAAGACCAAAATGTTCTAGCGCATGCAAACAGGTTACACATTCGTATTTCTTTTCTAGACTTGAAATTTCATTCATCAAGTCATGTTTCTTAAAATTGATGTTTTTAATTTTTCCTTCTAAAGGTCTTATATCAAGTACGTCTATTTCCCTAAATGTGGAAACATGTGCTACAAAACCATCAATTCTTGATCCAATATCTAAAATATTTTTAGGCGAATTTTCAAAAATTAATTGTGACACAAATAAATCTTGAATAAAATAATGGCTTTTTATAGAACCAGCTGATATCTTATTTTCTCCAAAAATTGGCCAAAAATCTAATTCAAATAATTCTTTATCATTTTTAAATTTTGAAAGGCATTTCAGATACCAAAAAAAATTTAAAAAAAAATTTTTAGTGTCCAATAAGTTAATCCCTATCATAATAAAATATCTATGAATTATTCTTAATTTTTGTTTCATTATTTTAATTTAGAATTATATTTTTCATCTTCCCAGATACTACTCTTAATGATTGTTATTTACAATTATAAATAGTTTGCCACTTAGTCTTTTTAGATTTATAAAAATACTCCCATTGTTCTTTTCATCCCTTCCCAATTGAATAAGTGCTTGATGAAATAACCCCTCTACCATCAAAAACTTCAGTCTTTGAAAAATCTAAATTTTTAAAATCCTCCCACTCAGTTAAAATGGCTACTGCATCAACACTAAGGTCCAAAGTATTAATAGAATCGATTACTGAAATCCGCGACTTAAAGTCTTTTGTATTTGAAGACTTCCAATAAAAATCAATATCTCTAAATATAGATTCCTTCAATACCATCGGATCATAAATTTCAAGAATAGCGCCAGCCATGGTCAACTTTTCAGCAACATAAATGGCAGCAGACTCTCTACTATCATTTGTATTCGCTTTAAATGCCCACCCTAAAATGGCAATTCTTTTCCCATTTAAATCTCCAATAAAGTGATCAATTATTTTCTGAGCAAAACGATCTTTTTGGTAGTCGTTTATTTTTACTACTTGATGCCAATATTCAGCAACTTTAAAGAGACCATAATATTTACATAAATATACTAAATTGAGTATGTCTTTTTGAAAACAGCTTCCGCCGAAGCCTACAGATGTCTTTAAAAAGTGTGGCCCAATTCTGTGATCCATACCAATAGCTTTAGATAGCTCGTCAATATTTGCTCCAGTTTTTTCACAAAGTGCTGAAAGGCTATTTATTGATGAAATTCGCTGAGCTAACATTGCATTTGATGCAAGTTTCGCAAGTTCGGATGACCAAACATTAGTAGTTAATATTTTCTCTTTTGGAATCCAATTATAATAAATATCAACAAGGGCTTGGACCGCTTTTTGTCCAGAAGCAGTTCTCTCTCCACCAATTAATACTCTATCAGATTTAAATAGATCTTTTATTGCAGTACCTTCAGCTAAGAATTCAGGATTAGAAAGAATTTCAAAATGGATGCCATTTGAGTTTTCTTCTAAAATCTCTTTAATTTTTTCAGCTGTTCGTACTGGAAGGGTAGACTTTTCAATAATTATTTTATCCGACTTTGAGTATTTAGCTATATCTTTTGCACACGCCTCCACATACCTTAAGTCCGCAGCCATGCCTGCTCCCTTTCCACTATCTTTCGTAGGAGTATTAACCGCCATAAATATCATTTCAGCCTTCTCAATATTTTCACCAATATTCTTAGAAAAGAATAGGTTTCTACCGCGTGCTTCTTCTATTAGCTCAGCTAAGCCAGGCTCATATACAGGAAGATAATCTGAAGGTCCGTTCCATGCTTTTATCCTCTCTGGATTACTATCAACAACTGTTATATTTAAATGAGGGCACTTAACTGCAATTACTGCCATGGTTGGTCCACCGACAAAACCTGCACCAATACAACATATATTTTTTACTCTCATTTTATCTATTAAGTAGCCAAGAAGAGGACTGAATCTTATCTCCTAATCCTTCAATTAACCCAATGCTATTGTTTTTACATATTTCTATCTCAGGAATAGAGTTATTATTTTGATCTCCTCCGTTAGCAAAAAAAAGATCATACTTTAAATTATAATCATCTGCGAGTTTAGCTAGTGTATAACATTGAGTTTTATCACTATCAATAGAAATAAGAGCACTATCAACATACTTGATAGCACATACAATAGTTAATCTCTCATTCTCATCCATAAATTCCTTACTTCCTTTTAATTTTCTTTGAAGATCACTATTTACAATAACCCAAAGAACATCGCCATAAGCCTTAGCTTTTTTAAATAATTCTATATGTCCCCTATGTAGAGGATTAAAATATCCTGAAACAATTATTGCCTTTGGTTTACTCATTTATAACCTGTTGTAATCATCTTCAATTCGAACAATATCGTCCTCTCCAAAATAGGTTCCAGTTTGAACTTCAATAAAAACCACTTTTTCCGATCCTATATTTTCAATGCGGTGTTTTACACCTTGAGGGATCAGAATGGTCTGTCCTTTAACGTACTCTTTATCTACACCGTCTAAGGTTATTAGGCCAGTCCCGCTTACTATGGTCCATGCCTCAGAGCGTTTATGATGGTACTGATATGAGAGTCTACCACCAGGATCAACCTCTATACGCTTAAGTTTATAGGTTGGCTGATCATGTAGCACAAAAAATCTTCCCCAGGGGCGCTCTTCACTTTCTGTATGTATCATTTCTCTTTAGAATTGAATAGTACTATATGTTTACGGTCTGCTAAAAACTTGGAGGCTAAATAAAAGCTCACCTTTCTCCCTATTAAATCTTCAATTTTATCTTCTAGTTGGGCAATGTATTGCATGTTAAGTTCCTGGCCGATTAAAAACACCTCAATTAGACCTGAGTCGTTTCCTTTTGCATAATCTCCAACCAAGATAATCTGATCAACATCTCCCATTCGCTCTAGAACAGTTTCTACAACATCTTCTAAACCTAAATGTTTAAAAACTACCTTTTGCATAACTTCGAAAAGAGGATGATTAATGTTAGCTTTATATTCAACTTTATTATCAACTTTTACTTTTTCTAGGTAACCTGCTCCTTGAAGGTGATTAAGCTCTTTTCGGATTGCGTTTGTGGATTCACCCATTTCGGTTGCAAGTCCATTTAAGTAACCCCGATTGGCCTGTGAGATAAAGAATTTAATTAGCAGTCGAAGGCGTGTTTTGGACGTAATAAGCTTACCTAGCATAATTAAAATTTTTGTTTTTTAGCACGGCTCCGCCGTGTCTGTCCCAATTGGGCAAAGTTATTTTTTAAATGGTGTTTTAAAAGTTAAGTCTTTAAGCCGCTTGTTTTGTTAGGGTAATACTCATCCCCAAAGAAGTAAGCTCTAATTTAACTTTTGTATTGTCTGTTTGAACTACTTTACCTCTTAGACCTGAAAAAGGCCCTTCGGTAATTGTATGAGACTGACCCACACGAAGAGTAGTTACTTTAATATCTTTGTGAATCCCATTTAGGTGGTCCTGCATTAAATCAATTTCGGAAGCAGAAACAACCGCAGGTTTTCCAAGGAAAAAAAGGTAGCGGACTATACCTATACATGAAAAAACTTTATCACGCTCTTTTTCTTCTAATTGAACCATGACATATGAAGAGAGCAATGGTCTAGTTACTTTTTTCTTTCTGTCAGAATATTGTTTTGTAAAGGTTACTGTTGGGCAGTAGTTAGTAATGCCCATAGCTGATAGCTGCTGTACTACTTTAAGCTCCTGCTTGTGACGGGTATAAACGACAAACCATTTTTTCTCCATTACTTTCTTAAATTGAAACCCCTTAAAATTTTAGGTAAAACCTATTAATTAAGGGGAATTAAATTTTTATCAAATGTGTACAAAAAAATTAATGAGTACTAAAAGTACTTGAAAATGACCACATATAAAAACTATTTATCAAGTTTTTTTAGTGTTTAGTTTTATTAAAAAATATAAATTAATAAACAAATTATTGGTAATCAGTAAATTAAGTAATTAAATATTTAAATACAGTAAATAAATTAGTTAACCACAATACTGTTTTAATAAAGCTTCAGCTTGACTAAATCCACTATCTCTCGAAATTTCGAGTAATGGGCATGCACCAATTGGATCATTCATTTTAATGAATATTAGCGCCTTGATATATTCGCATTTTCCATTCAAAGGATTGAGATTGTTTATTACCCAATTTATTTGGTCAAGGGCCTTTTGAAGGTTCCCTGTCATATAGTTTGAAGTTGCAGCATTTTCGTAATGAGAATAATCTAATGGATTGTTTTTAATAGCTTCTTCAAATTTTAATGATGCAGCAAAATGATCGCCTTTATCAAAATATTCTAATCCCTCTCTAGAGTAAGCAATGGATCTTTGAAAAGCTTCGTATCCAACTGAGATTTGAATATACAGATTTTTAATATCATTATCGGATGGAAAAATTTCAGTAGCTTTTTTAGCTCTCTCTATTAATTTTTTATCGTTTTCTTTACTTAAACCACTAGCTATAATTAGATAATTTTTCCAATTAATTTTTTTATTTTTTCGAGTAAGTAATGTAAAGGCTTCATCTACCGCTTTTTTGTCTTTTGTCAAATTAAGTAAATTAAGGTATCTAGAAGAATGTAAATCATTATTTGGTAATCCAAAAAAAGCCTTTTTTGCATAAACTTTTGCACTATCTATTCTCCCTTGTTCTTCAAAGATTTGGCTTTTCAAAATTTCGCTGTAATACAAATAAGGATTTGCTTTGGTCCCCTTTTCTATAAGACTGAGTGCTTTTTTATATTTTTTAGCATTAAAATAATATCTTGCTTTTACAGAATTTATCGGAATTGTTGTTACTGTAATATTGGGTATATCAGGCACAATATTGTCAACTTTGTTGAGTGCAAGATTGTAGCTGTTGGTATTAAAATCTTGAAGAAGAAACATTTGTCCTTTTAATGATTTATATACCTGATTTGTAACATACAAACTTGGTAATACAATAAGTATTCCAATAGCAATAAATAACTTATTAGCTGCTGTTTTTTTGTACTCATTTTTAAAATATATCCTATTCTTCTCATAATAACCCATTAAAAGTGACATTATAGTTGCCCACACAACAAGCACTTGAGGGCGAGCGATTGGAAAATTTAAGTTGGCGTCAACAAAATAAACCCCTAGGGCTACAAGCAAAAGAAAAATAAACGTCTTTTCTGTATTTGATAGATTAGAGTAGCGGATAAGTTTAAAAGAATAATAAAGTGCAAGAAAAAAAATTGACAAATACAACAAAAAACCAATTATCCCCAATTCAGCACCTAATTGAATAAAATCACTATGAGCATGATAAGGAACAACATAACCTTCAATATCATCTGCATCATATTGAATGGATTTTAATTTCCAGTTACCAAGACCAACACCCATAATAGGATTTGATTTCAAATGTGTTAATACATCCTTGTAATATCTAAGACGTTGATTAACAGATCCGTCGTTAGTACTAAATGAAATAGTTGCAGCTCTAGATACAGCGTCTGCACCTTTTGAAGAAAAATAAATTTGATTTAATGATATTGACATAATCAACGGGAAAATAAAATAGCTAATTCTTATTAAATAAATTATTTTTTTTTCTTTCAGATAAAATAAAGTATTTAAAAAAGTGTATCCTGTCAAAATTAACCCAACTCCTAAAAATGAGGCTCTTGACTGAATCATCGATAGACACACTAATACCAGAAAAGTCAAAATAATTAATGCTCCAATAAAAACTCTTTTTTTTATTTGATGAAATAAAAAAAGGATAAATGGAATCTTGATTGCTATAGAAAATGCGGTTATATTTCTGTTTGCGGTCACACCTTTTAATGACCCTGAAGAAATAAATCCAGTTAAATCTATCATGCTTTTGGCCTCGATAATAACTGCATATACCTCTATGCTAAGAATAACGACTATTGCCCAGCAAATAAATTGAATTTTTTCTTTGATTGAGAATAAAAAAATCCCTATCAACATATACATTAATAAAACATTTGCTTGCCTAGTTATATTAACAATAACTTCTGTAGGATTGATAGCATAAAAATATGATAAGCTTGCCCAAAATATAAATCCAATATAAGTTAAAGACATATAAGATCTTAAAGTTAATTTTATTGAGCGTGAATAAAATCCATGATTATAAGCTAAGAAAACAAGACCTACTCCATTTAAAATTGTCATAAAAATCCATTGAGGTGCAATTTTATCAACAGCACTAAGATTAGGGATAAAACCAATAGATAAATACAGAATAATTAAAAGCCCAGCAATTATAGAATTGAATACATTTTTATTGTAATTCTTACTCATAAACTTTATCCTTACAGAATTGTTCTTTGATAGCAAATGCTTCCTTATAATTTAAATCAATTGCCAGAGAAATAAATTTGCATCCTCCATTAACATCTCCCGTTGAGATTTTTGAAATTGCATGAATATATTCAGATTTGCCAGTACCAGGATTTAATCCATAAATTACTTTTGAGGAATAAAGCATTGAATTACCAAACTCTTTCAATTGGTAAAAACAAGAAGCCGCATTCTCATAGTATGAGAATTCCAATGGATCCTCTTTAGTTGCTAAAAGATATAGTTCTTTAGCTTTTTGGTAATTTTTTTGATTAAAATATTTAAGAGCTTCTCTAGCTAATTCAACACCTTTTTTTATTCTAAATGGATCAGTGTGTGCCAACTTCCTCAACAGCAAAAAGTTGTAATTGTTGGGGAATAATTCAACTGCTCTATTAGTTAATTTCATTAGTTTTTGATTTCCTGAGCCTGTTAAATCTATATAAGCAGTAATGATGTTTTGCCAATTTAAAGCTGATTGTGAGTCGATCAACTGATCCGCTGCTTCCTCTATGGAAGCTAAGTCTTTTTTCTGCATAGCCAATTTTACAAAGTTAGCTGAGTGTAAGGTATTATTAGGCAATCCAAAAAAAGCTTTTTTTGAATGGTAATATGCGCTATCAATATTTCCTTTTTTTTCGTAAACTTTACTTTTTAGAAAGTCAGTAAAAAATAAATATGGATTTGAGTTTTTAGTGCTTCCCAAATTTTGAAGGGCTTTGTCATATTGATTGTTATTCAAATAATATCTTGCCTTAAGTGATTTAAGAGGAATTGTTGTAACTGTAACATTTGGAATACTCATGTTCATAGCCTCTAATTCTTGTATTTTTGCGTTATAGCTATTGGTGTTAAAATCATTTAATAAGATCATCTGATTTTTTAAGGAATCGTAAATCTTAACAGAAACAAAAATTGATGGTATGCTAATTGCTAATATTATATAATAGATCCATTTAATTTTTTTATCATTTTTTTCTGATAAGTTTATTTTACTTTTTTGTATAAAAAAGTAGCAAATTGAGCTGATTGAAAGAGCCCAGATGATATTTACTTGAGGCCTCGCAATTGGGAAATTTAAGTTTGCATCTATAAAATAAACTCCGAGACCCGTCAAAACCAAATATATAAACAGCTTATCATCATTCTCTAATTCTTTATAAGCTAATAACTTTAAAGAATAAAATATTGATATCAGAAAAATACCTGCATAAAATATAAACCCCAAAATTCCTAATTCAGCTCCTATTTGAATAAAATCACTATGTGCATGATAAGGTACTGTGTAACCAGTCATATTCTTCTTGTCATAATCAATTGATTTAAATTTCCAATTTCCGAAACCTACACCAAAAAGAGGATTCAATTTCATATGAGTAAGGACATGGTTATAGTATCTTAATCTCTGATTAACCGACCCATCGTTGGTTGATAGTGAAATAGAAGATGCTCTAGTTATAGCATTGGCTCCCTTAGAGGCGAAAAAGACTTGGTTAATTGTAATTGATAGAAAAAGGGGTAATATAACAAACAGCAGAGTTTTAAATTTATTAATCGTGTTTTCATTTTTAAAAAAGAAAAAAGGTACAATAGGAAACATCACCACAATCAGTCCTACAGCTATATATGAGGCTCTAGATTGAATCATTGATAAGGCTGTAATAGAAAGTGTAATGATAATAAGTCCTAAGATTTTCCTTATTCTGGTATTTGATTTAACAATCCAACCTAGAACGAATGGAATTTTAAGGGCAATTGAAAATGCTGCTATATTTCTATTTGCCGTCACACCTTTTAACCTTCCGGAAGTTATAGCTCCAAAATCATTAAGCATTTCAATAGCTTGATAGAAAACAAAATACAGCTCTATTGCTAAAATTATAGTAAAAACTAGACCGAAAAATTTAATTTTGTTTTTTATAGACGATAAAAGAATTACCATATTAGAGTACATGAAGAAAACATTAAATTGTCTAGTAAAATTTACAACTACCTCAGTTGGGTTAATTGCATAAAAAAATGAAAGGCCAGCCCAAAGAATAAATAAAGCGTACAAAATGGTTATCCAAGACTTGAAGTAAGCTGAAATTCTTTTATCGAAAACATTTTGATTTCTAATTATAAAAATCCCACAAAAAAAATTTAAAATTGCCATAGAAAGCCATTGTGGTGCAACTTTATCAATTGCTTCAAAATTTTGGATAAACCCTATGCTAAGGAAAAGAATTAAGAATACTGACTCATAAATGGGTAGGTTTTTTAAACTTGATTGTTTTTTGTCGCTCATTTTGTTGATTGATTTATAACAAAGAAAGAAATTTTGTATTCAATAACTGCTTTTTTAAATTCATTTATATTTGACGTATGGAATTCTATGTTATTTTTTTAGCATTTTTTTTGTCTATATTTTTTCATGTAATTGTCCAAAACTTTTTTGTCAAAAAAAAATACTTTGATGATTTTAATCATCGTACCTCTCACAAAACTATAGCAACAAGAAGTGGTGGTGTAAGTATTTTTAGTACTTTATTCTTAATATCTATTTTATTTTACTTTTTAAAAATAGAGCTTTTTGATTATTCTCTTTTTATTCCTTTAGGAATTCTATTCACAATCGGAGTTTATGATGACTTGTACCAAGCTGACTTTAAAATTAAATTTTTAATGCAATTAATCGTTGCAAAAATTTTAATAGACCAGGGTTTTGCAATTGTATCATTACATGGTTTCATGGGAGTATATGAAATTCCTTGGATACTTTCCCAATTAATAACTGCTGTTGGTTTTGTAATAATAGTTAATGCTTACAATTTTATAGATGGAATTGATGGTCTGGCAATAAGCGAGACTGTAAAAAACTTTTTTTTCTTTCTTTATGTCTTATTTCCAAAGGACCCTTTGTATGATTTAGGATTTATATTACTCTTCATTTGCATACCATTCTATTTTTTCAATTTTAAAAAGAAAAAAAAGATTTTTTTAGGTGATGCAGGTTCTTTGCTTTTAGGTGGTGTAAATATTATTTTCATTTTTCATATTTTAAACCCGAACGTCATACTTATTAATCTAAATGATGTCAATAGAATTTTACTTTCTTTAGCAATTCTAATTTATCCGCTGGTGGATTTAATTAGAGTTGTAGCCATTAGAATTAAAAATAAAAAGTCACCATTTACAGCTGATCAGAACCATTTTCACCACTGGTTAATTTCAAAAAATTTTTCTCATTTGAATTCAACCTTAATAATAGTTAGTGTAAGTTTTGCTTTACTTCTTATTATTTCGTTAATATAAAAAAACCCTCTCATAAAGAGAGGGTTTAAAAATTAAGTATTGTTTCTACTTAATAAAACTTATAAGATTAAATTACCCTCCAGTAACTAAATCTAATTCGTTTTTAGTATTAACACCAACACCACCTGCACCATCAGTAGCATCATCAGCAGTGTTATCAGCAGCATCAAGCCCTTTATTAGCAGCAGTATTAGATACTAAAGCAGCTTGAAGAGTCAATGTTGCTGTAGTTGAGTCGATTGTCACAACATCAACATTCATATTATATGTGATAGACTGAGTACCTGATGTAGCTGAAACACTTGTTGATGAAACTCTGTCGCTTTGAGCCGCATAAGCCTCGATAAATGTTTTGAAACCAGCTAACTCAGAAGACGTAATAACGGCTTGTTGGTAAGGCAGAGTTTCTGCACCAGCTATAGCGTTGGTATACTCTCCTGTTAGAGCGTTTCCATTTAAAGTGATAGAAATAGCAGCAATAGGCTCTGCTAAAACAGTTGAGTTAGGAGCTACGATAGAAGCTAATTTTGTGTTATTAACAACATTAACAGTCTTAACTTTAGTAAGTGAACTCATATCTAACGAAGTAAGTTCAGTTACACCACTAACAGTAACTGTAGCAGCAGTATCCCCAGATATAAATGTGTGACCAAAGTCAATAGTAGTCATTGTAGCAGAATTAGAAACCGTAAAGTCAGTAATCTCTCCAGTAGTAGCAAGAGTTGCTAATCCAGGACCATTGACTATAGTAAGTGTATTTATAGTACCAGCAACAGCAAGATCAGATAAAGCAGTAGAAGATGCGTTTACGCTGATCTCTATGTTTGTATCTTTTGTACCACCTCCTGTAATATCCGCAGACTTAAGTTTAGGAAAAACTCCAAGCGTTAAACTTGTAGCTTGCGCTAAAGTAGTCAAACTTTCTATTGTTGCAGATGCAGTTAAATTAGCTGGAGTTGCAACACTCTTAAGAGTAATAGCTGCAGTTGTAGATGTAGTAATTGATGCACCATCAACAAGTTTTCCAGCTGTAAATACAGATGCATTAGCCGCACTGATTGCCCCACCTTGAGTAGCAAGATCTGGGAATTCAACTGAACCAGGTCCATTAATTGTTAACGTTCCTGAAACAGTGGCAATTGCACCCATCGCAATAGTTTTTGCGTTAGCTGTAAGCGCACCACCAGTAGCAATAGTTTTAAGTCCCGCAAAATGTGCCTCCGAACCTGTATTAGCATTGGTTAAAGTAACAACTGCAGATATTGAAGGTACAGAATTAGCAAATACTTGTGCTACACTAGATACTTTTATTGAAAGTGCAGATGCAATGTCTGAATCATACCCCCAGGTAAACGAGGTAGCTTTTGTAGCAGTAACAACTCCTGTTAAGGCAATATCACCTAAAGAGATTGTTAAAGCATTTGGATAATTTTTAGTATTTAATGTACCTGATAAATTACCAATGTTAAGACTTGTAATACTAACAGATTCAGAAAGCGTAAGTGCATTAACAGAAACTAACTGAGATAAATCAACGTCTCCGTAGTGACCTAAAGTAAGGTCTCCACTTACAGTAGCTAATCCAGAAATATCTACGCCATTATCAATATTAGCAGCTCCATCTATGAAACCAATCGTAGATGCGTCAATGGTAGCTGAAGCTGTAATAGTTACTTGCCCTATTACAGTTCTAACTTTTGAAACAACAGCATCAACTCTAGCAGCTAAAGCAGCAGTACTTAAATCAGCGTTATTAACTTCAAATGTACCATTAATGATAACTGTAGGATCATCTGCTTCAGTTCCAATTAATGATTCAACATAATCTAATTCAGCTTCATTTGTAATTTTTAGATTTTGGTTAATTACAGCATTAGCTTGTAGTAATTCACCAAGAGCTTCTAAAATATCGTCAACCTCTTGATTTAGGTTGTCAACCTCTTCACCAACGGTCGCTAGACCATCGATTTGGGTTTTTATAGCATCAACTTGACTAGTAACACTGGCTAAGTCAGCAGCAGATAGCTGTCCAGCTAATCCTGATACTTGAGTAGCCAACGCGGATAAATCGCTCTGAACTTGTGTAATTGCGCTAGCTTGTGCAGCTAAAGCGTTAATTTGTTGTTCGAGGCTGTCAAATTGATCATCGTAATTTTGACATCCCACTACAAGTAGTGCTCCTGCCAAAATTGATAATAAACCTTTTTTCATTTGTAAAAATTTAATTAATAATTATTAATGTGCAACATGCACGTTCACACAAAACGGAGCAAATTCCATGCCAAAATGAAACGCATGTTGAAAAGTTACAAATAAATAATTTAAAAATCACTTAACACGTTGATTTTCAATATTTTATTTTTTTAACAATTTTTCTCAACTTATTTTATAAATTATTTTTTCAGATCGCTAAAACACTTTACTCTAATTTTTCCTGAATCTTATTTACTATTTCGACTATTCCATTACGGATTTCAACTGCTGGCGAATTAAAATGATTTACCATTACGGAAAACATAATTATTTTACCCTTACTGTTTTCAAAAAATCCAGAGAGGTTGCAATTGTTTCGAAGAGTCCCTGTTTTTGCATAGATATTCTTTAGACTAGGATAATCTAAAAGGGTCCCCGATTCACCACTTTTAGGAAATAGTTTTTTAATTTCGATCCATTGAATTTCTTTTCTGATAAGCTTGAGTACTTGGATAATAGTCCTAGGTGTAAACATATTATACCTGGAGATACCTGAGCCATCATACCAAATGAGATCATCTTTAAATACATCTCCCCATTTATTTTTTAGAATCTCTATGGCTTTCACAGTACTAAATCTGCCAGATAACCTGTTTGAAACCATTAAAAGCAGGCTTTCTGCTATACCATTGTCACTATCATGCAGTAAAGCCTTATATAATTTATTTTCATTATTTGTATACAACACTGACCATTGCAAAGAATCATTTTGATTATTGTAAATAATATTGTTTTTCGTCACTCTCGAAAGTAAGTTTACGAAAAGAGAATCACTGGTTATAAAAGGACTATATATAGTATCTGTTACTTTCCAATTGTCTGGATTATAATAATATTTATTTTCAGTTTTATTTCTTTGAAGTTTATTTACAGAAGAATCTAATTCAAGAAAAAAATCTGGAACAAGCTTCTTTCCCATTATCGCCTTAACAGAATTACCATATATTGGGAAAATACTTTTTTCAGCAGCATAATAAAAGTTATGATCATCCCATGACCATCCTGGGCCGTAAGGCTTGACCCTATTCTTTGGTTTTGAATATTTCCATATTTTTTTTTGAGACAAAAAATTTAATAAAGTTGAGTCAGAATAAAAGGGATGTAATAAAAGAGGGTAACCAGTTGAACGAAAACTAACTGTAGTATCATTTTCGATTTTATATTCTAGAGCCGGTAAAGAATCAAAAGTTTGAATAGCGCCAAGAAAAGTAAAAAGCTTTGTGTTTGATGCAGGTGTCATATATTTCGATCCATTATAATCAGCATAAATTTTATTCATTCCCTCAACTCTTATTGCAACATAGCACTCGTCAAAAACAGGAATTTGATCAATCCATTTTTTTAATTTCTTTTCATTTATTGTTTGGCTAAAAGCACATGAGAAAAACAAATAAGTAAAAACATATTTAATCATCCTACCCATAATAAGCCAATTTAAATTTCAATTTGAAACCCTAAATAAGCATTCCTTGTAGGAGCGGGTTCATAATATCTTTTCCCAAATGCATTTAGCCTAATATTATCAAAATATCTTTCATTAAAAATATTATTAATACCTCCTGAGAAAGTAAGGGCTATATTATTAAGATTAAATGATTTGCCAACTTGAAACCTTACATTTTGAAAGGATTCAACTTTAACTGTATTTGAATTATTAGCATAGAGGTGTCCGATATGCTCTGCTGATAATAGGAGTTGCAAACTGTTATTTGTTGTATAACCTAACTGTAAAAATATTTGACTATTTGGTATTCCAGGAAGAGAATTATCCAAGTTGTTATCGCTACCTTTAAAAAGATATTTAGCTTGAGTAATACTTGTTCTTACCTCCCACTCCTTATATTTATATTGCGTAACTAGTTCCAGGCCATATCTTTGTGTAGCTCCAGTATTTCTATAAAATGAACGCCCTGGAAACTCCTCTAATTCATAAGGTAAAATCTCATTAGAACTTTCTATTAAAAATAAGTTTGTCTCTAGTTTGAACTTTTGCCACTGTCCTTTCCATCCTAAATCATAGGATATCGCTTCTGAAGGGCTCAATTCAAAATTAAATCCTTCTGCACCAGAGGGATTCGCTGATAGCTCAGACAAGGTTGGAGTTTCAAAGCTAGTGGAAAAATTTACATAAATATGCTGAAATGGAGTAAGCTCATAACTCACTCCTAAACTTGGATTAATTACCTGATATATTTGATCCTGTGAAAAACTATCTGTGCCTAAACGCATGTCGTCATAACGCAAGCTGAGGCGAAAAAATAATGCCTCCAATTTTAGCTCATCCAAAATGGAGAAACTAAAATTTTGAAATTTTTCTTCTTGAGAGAAACTATTAGATCCTTGGGAGCCCAAAATATTTAGATATCTATCCCTTTGATCTGACTGATCTAGTAATTCAGCTGCAACTTGCAAATTATTCTTTCCATTTTTATAATTCAGGCGGCTCCCTAATCCAAAATAATTTCTTGTCAAATCAATAATTCCTCCGTTTTCAAATGGTAGTTTACCATAAAAATCTCTAAATGAATAAAATCCATACGTGCTTAGAATTATCTTATCAGTCCAACTTTTATCCCAATTCAGCCCAAATTTAAAATGATTAACGCTCTCATAAGTATCATAATCTAAATTACGTTGTCTAGCCTGAGACCTATCTTCTTCTGAATCCTCTAGAGTTATTCCCCCTGCATCCTCTGCTCTTGGGCTATCAGTAAAATTCATTTGAAACTGAATTTTTGATGAGGGATTTAATTTATGTTTTATTTTCAGATTGAAAAGATTTTGTTCTAAACCACTATTATTTCTAAATCCATCTGTAAGTAAACGGTTCGCATGAATCAATGCAGTTGTTTTATCATTTTTAACAGACCCTGTTAATTGATAAGATTGAAATCCAAAGGCACCTAGACGGGTTCGGAATTGAAAATTTTTCCCTTCAATATAATCTATTGTGTTTAGATAAATGACTCCACCTGAGGCATTACCATACAAACTAGCAGATGGCCCCCTAAGGACTTCCAGGTTTTTGAGAAGTCCCAACGGTATATTATCTATTTGACCCTGTCCGTCTGGTGTTGTTTCTGGAATTCCATCAATAATGATCTTAACTCCTCTTATTCCAAAAGCTGATCTTGCACCAAAACCTCTCAAAGAAACTCTTAAATCTTGTGCATAATTATTTGCATTTTGAGTAAAAAGCCCTGGTACTGCCCTTAAATAGTCTTGTAGGGTAATTTGCTGAAATATGTTTTGATATTGCTCAACTTCTTGAAAACTTACTGCAAAGGGTAGTTTATTTAAAGCAGTAGAAGTTTTAGGAGAATTTAGCACTACTTCTTTGAGTGTAACTGTAACAGTATTTGAATTATTTTGTGCTTTAGAAAAAAAAGAGTTTAAAAAAAAAGAAACTATAATGATGGTTTTAGAAATTCTGCTCTCTATTATGGTCATAGTGTATGCTATTATTTAAATTTGTACGAAGATAATCAATTATGTATCTGTCCGAAACAGAAGAAATCATTGCTTTTATTGTCTGCATAGCTATTGTTATAGGTTTCGCAGTAAGTACTTATCTTGAAATTAAAAATACTATATCTGAAGAAAAAAATAAACAAAAAGAAAAGAGAGAAAATGAGACAAAAATTAAAACTCTAATTAAATATTTCGATGCCAAAAAAAACCTGATAGACAGAATTACTGAAACTAAAAAATCTCTAGAAAACAGGAATAAATAATGTGATAAAAAATATTCATTAAACCAATTTTAAAGAATGAAAAAAATATTCCATAGTTCAAACTCCAGAGGAGAAGCTGACCACGGTTGGTTAAAAGCCAAACATTCCTTTAGTTTTGCCAATTATTTCAATCCTGAAAGAATACAGTTTGGAGCTCTACGTGTATTGAACGATGATATAATTGCACCTGGAAGAGGTTTTGGTACTCATCCGCACGACAATATGGAGATTATCACTATACCTTTAGATGGGAGTTTAGAACACAAAGACAGCATGGAAAATGTAGGTGTGATTGAAAAAGATGAAATACAAGTCATGAGTGCTGGAACAGGTGTCTCTCACAGTGAATACAATAAAAGTAAAGAAAAACCAGTAAGTCTTCTTCAAATCTGGATATTCCCAAAAGAACAAAACGTGATCCCTCGTTATGATCAAAAAAACTTTAAGGAGCTTCAAAAAATGAATAGTCTGTATCCCATAGTTACTCCGAATAAAAGTGGTACTGGAATGTGGATTCATCAAGATGCCTGGTTGCACATGGGTAATTTTAACAAACCAGCCTCCTTTGAATATAAAATAAATAAAAAAGGTAATGGGGTTTATACTTTTGTTATTGAAGGTCGTGCAAAAATTTCTGAAAACATCCTTGGCAAGAGAGATGCCCTTGGAATTTGGGATACAGAAGATTTTAATATTTCTGTGGATAAAAGCACAAAACTTTTATTAATCGAAGTTCCTCATTAAGTATTTGAAATGTTAAAACAATCAGCAAAGGAACTTCTTGTGTACATTGAACAAAAAATTCAAAATGGTGATTATAAAGACAGTGTTCATAAAATAACGCTCATAACTACCAGAAATGTAATCCGAAAAATCCTAGAAGAAGAATTTTAATTTCAATTAGATTATTGAAAAGCTTGAAAGTACTTAAGGTTATAATTCTCATGAAAATGATTCCTTAACTTTATCAAATAGATAAATAAATTATGGAGTTAATTCCAGTTAGCGGCTTTTCTCTTATTTCCCTTTTAAGAGGATTTTTGGGTATTTCTGTTTTGATTTTAATTGCTTTTATTTTGAGCAATAATCGAAAAGCTATTTCATGGAAGACAGTTGGTGTAGGATTATTTATACAATTTATTGTTGCTTTTGGGGTGCTCAAGGTGAAATTAATAAAAAATATTTTTGAGACTGCAGGCAACTTTTTTATAAAAGTTCTTGAATATACTGGTGAAGGAACTAAAATGCTTTTAGGTGAATTTGGTGATGTTGATGAATATGGCTTTATTTTTATTTTTCAGGCTCTACCTGTTATCATATTCTTTTCAGCCTTAAGTTCGATACTTTATTACTTTGGAATTATTCAGAAAGTGGTTGGATTTTTGGCAAGACTTCTTACAAAAGTTTTTAAAATTTCTGGAGCTGAAAGTTTATCAGTTGCTGGGAACATATTTCTAGGTCAGACCGAAGCGCCTCTTCTTATTAAAGCTTATTTAGAGAAAATGAATCGTTCTGAAATTTTCTTAGTAATGGTTGGTGGAATGGCCACAGTAGCTGGAAGTGTACTTGGAGCTTACATTGGTTTTCTAGGCGGGAATGATCCAATCAAAAAGTTAGAATTTGCGAAGAGTCTTCTAGCCGCATCCGTTATGGCAGCACCTGGTGCCATTGTGATTGCTAAAATGATGTATCCTCAAAATGAAGAGATCTCAAATAATGTCATAGTTTCAAAAAATAAGATCGGCTCTAATTTACTTTCAGCTATCTCAATTGGAACAAGTGAAGGGATAAAAATGGCGGTAAATGTAGCGGCAATGTTATTAGTCTTTATCGCATTAATAGCAATGTTAAGTAGTATACTTGGAGGCGTTGGTGATATTACTGGAATTAATTCATGGATTGAATCAAATACTATTTACAAAAGCCTTTCTATTGAATTTATTTTAGGGTATTTATTTGCTCCATTAATGTGGATCATCGGTGTTGCAAAAGATGATATTGCGCTTATGGGACAATTATTAGGTGTTAAATTAGTTGCGAGTGAATTTGTTGGTTACACTCAACTTGTGGGTTTAAAAAATGCTTTGAATCCAATCCATTTCAACTATGAAAAATCAGTAATAATGGCAACCTACATGCTTTGTGGATTTGCAAATTTTGCATCAATTGGTATCCAAATTGGAGGAATAGGAATTATCGCTCCTAAAATCAAAAAACTTTTAACAGAATTAGGTCTAAAAGCAATGATTGCCGGTTCCTTAGTTTCACTTATGTCAGCAACTATCGCGGGTATTATTTTAGGATAAACTTATTATAAAACATTTACTTTTATTTTCCCCCAGATTTTAATAAGTAAGTAGCCTGATACTATCGCCAATGCAAAAAGCGGAAATGCTAATCTGAGATTTCCATAAATGAAGTATCCAGTGCAAAACATAATGCTATAGATCATTGAACAACCAAGTAACATTGCTACAATCCCAGCAGGAACGCTCCACGTTTTATTATCATCCAAAAGTTCTACACCATCTTTTTGAGCTTTGTCAATAATTTTTGCCCAACCTGGTCCTCCAGGTTGTGTTTTTTTATAGAATGCTCTTAATACAGACTCATCTTCTGAAGGAGTAATAAATGTAATGAGTAACCATAAAATTGTTGTCACTGCAACTACAAAAGGAAATTCTGCCCAACCCGGCATGATCCCCTCAAGACCAAAAAGAGTTGCTTTAATTGACGGAATTGTTAGTGTTAAAGAAATTAATCCAGAAGCAACCATCGCAGTAATTTCACTCCATGCATTTATTCTCCACCAAAACCACCTTAATATGAAGATAAGACCCGTTCCAGCTCCAAATACTAATAATAGATTAAATAATTGCATTGCATTTTGAAGAAGCAATGCTAATAGAGTACTTAAAACCATTAGTAAGACCGTTGAAATTCTTCCAACAGCTACTAACTGTTTTTGAGAAGCACTAGGATTAATTTGAGTTTGATAAAAATCATAAACAATATATGAAGAACCCCAATTGAGTTGAGTAGAAATAGTACTCATGTAAGCTGAAATCAATGAAGCTAAAACAAGACCTAAGAGTCCTGTAGGTAATTTGGTAAGCATTGCAGGATAAGCAAGATCATTCCCTAATTTATCTTCAGTTATGTTTGGAAAAGCTTGTTGGATACTATCAAGATCAGGGAAAATAACAAGCGACGCAAGTGCAACTAAAATCCAAGGCCATGGTCTCAAAGCATAGTGCATAATATTGAAAAAGAATGTTGCACCAATAGCGTGGTTTTCATTTTTCGCTGCAAACATTCTCTGAGCAATGTACCCTCCTCCTCCTGGTTCTGCGCCAGGATACCAAGAACTCCACCATTGCACTGCAAGCGGTATTATAAGTAAAGCTATGAGTGCATTCGTATCAGAAAAATCTGGAAGAATAGAAATTTTACCTGATACATTTTCATTTGACAAAAGAGCCTCAATTCCACCTACCTCAGGTAAGTTCACTAGATAAAATGCAGCACCAATTGCTCCTCCCATTGCAACAAAAAATAGAATAACATCTGTATAAACAACTCCCTTAAACCCTCCGATTGCACTAAAAGTAACCGTAACTAAACCAGCAGTGATAACAGTTTGCCAAGGTTCTAGTCCTAGCATTATACCCCCGATTTTAATAGCTGCCAAAGTAACCGCTGACATTGTTATAACATTGAAAATTATTCCCAAATAAATAGCTCTAAATTTTCTTAAAAATCTTGCGGGTTTACCGCCGTACCTTAATTCATAAAATTCTAAATCGGTGCTAACATTTGATTTCCGCCAAAGTTTCGCATAAACGAAAACCGTTAAAAGTCCTGTTATCAAAAAAGCCCACCAAATCCAATTACCAGATACACCATTGGATCTTACTATATCAGTCACCAAATTTGGTGTATCAGTTGAAAATGTTGTTGCAAC
>CETK01019205.1_pt1 | contig 58655 bp, 35 predicted proteins | sample 361431 | NCBI WGS metagenome assembly CETK01 (sample SAMEA2622452, study PRJEB7988) | marine metagenome | biome: marine biome (ENVO:00000447); feature: surface water layer (ENVO:00002042); material: "saline water (ENVO:00002010), including plankton (ENVO:xxxxxxxx)" | depth 5 m | reverse complement strand
TGGACCATATACATTATCTGAAATTGCATAAAAACATCCCCATGATAAATAATATTTTTTATTATAATAATGTATAAAAGGTTTGTCATCTGTTGTCTTTTCTTTTCTAGTTCCGCATAGGTTGTAAGGCCCCCTTGGATTACTTACAATAATTTTTTTTGGAGCTTCAGCTAAGGATATCATATCATCATTTAACTTAGCTATGTAATAATCCCATATTCCAAATACGATATAAAAATCACCGTCAACATCTTCAAAAATTCCCATATCATATTCTTTGGTAGGTGTTAAATCTTCTTTTAGCAGAGGTTCCCCGAGTGGGTCAACCCAAGGACCCATTGGATCTTCAGCCATTACAACTCCTGAATTAATGTTAGCCTCTGAGAAGTACCAATAATATTTATCATTTCTTTTGACTATATCAGTGGCCCAGCATTTATTATATGCATTGCCTATGTATGTTTCTTTGGGGGATAATTTTTTGACAAGATGCCAATCTACCAAATTATCTGATGACCAAAGCCACCAATCATCCATCTCAAAAGTTTTATTTTTTGAACTTCTGTCGTGTGATGCGGCGAGATATGCCCTGTCATCAATTATTCTTATGTGGGGATCATTGACTCCCTTATTTGGTATTATTGGATTTTGAGAGAGTGAGAAATTATATCCCACAATAAAAATGAAAAAAAAAAGATTTGTTAAAAAATTTCTTGGTAATTTGGTAATCATAGTGTTTTAATAAAACTTATTTAATTAGCCAGTATTTATGAGAGTTTACGTATTTGCTATAATATTTTTTTGTTTCAGTCTTGCTATGGCTCAGACAAAAATAAATATACGAATTCCAAAAACAACAACAACAATCAGCAAACATATTTATGGGCATTTTGCAGAACATTTGGGAAGGTGTATTTATGATGGAATATATGTCGGCAAGAATAGTGAAATCCCGAATCTTAACGGAGTTAGGATTGATATAATTGAAGCTTTAAAACAATTAAAAATACCTAATTTAAGATGGCCTGGAGGTTGTTTTGCAGACTATTATCATTGGAAGGATGGAATTGGGCCTAAAGAAAAACGTCCCTCAATAGTTAACATTTGGTGGGGTGGAGAAACTGAAGATAATAGTTTTGGTACTCATGATTTTTTAAATCTTTGTGAGGAATTAGGTACGGAACCATTTATTTCTGCCAATATTGGAACTGGTTCTGTAAGAGATGTTATGGATTGGATCCAATACACCAATCACGATGGTAAAAGCCCGATGTCTGAATTAAGAAAAAAAAATGGTCGTGAAGCACCTTGGAACGTAAAGTTTTGGGGTGTAGGAAATGAAACTTGGGGATGTGGCGGTATGATGACAGCTGAATTTTATGCAAACAAATTCCGATTGTATTCATCATTTATGACGAATAGACAAAACAGCAATAATATATATAGAGTTGCTGCTGGTGCATATGGCGAAAATTATAATTGGACTGAAGTTCTACTTAAAAATATTCCAAAAAAATTAATAGAGGCAATTTCCTTACACTACTACACATCAGCCTCCGGTGTAATAGGTGCAGGTAAAAATCCTTCTGGCTCAGCTATAAATTTTAGTCCAAAGGATTACTTTATGACAATCAAAAGTGCGCTTAAAATCGAAGAAATAATAAAAAATCATATTACCATAATGGATAAATATGACAAAGATCAGAAAATAGATTTAGTTGTAGACGAATGGGGGTCATGGTATGGAGAGGAAATAGGCACTAAACCAAGATTTTTGTATCAGCAAAATACAATGAGGGATGCAATAATTGCTGGGGTAACTTTGAATATTTTCAATAACCACGCTAGACGAGTAAAAATGGCTAATCTAGCTCAAACTGTTAATGTTCTTCAGGCTATAATTTTGACCGAAGGGAATAAAATTATTTTGACACCTACTTACCATGTAATGAAACTATATTCTGTTCATCAAAATGCTGAACTTGTTAATCTAAAATTTGATTCTCCAATTTACAAACACAAATTAGAGAGTCTTAAAGCACTTAATGCATCGGCTTCAAGAGACAAATTAGGAAATATTAATATTTCTCTAGTAAATATAGATAACAAAAAATCACATAAAGTTTTATTTGAATTATTTGATTTGAATATCAAAGATGTGAGAATAAATATTATTTCTTCAGAAAAAATTAATGCCCACAATAATTTTAAAAAAAATGATTTAGTAAAATCTGTTTTATTTACAAAATTTAAATTCAATTCGGAAAATCTCGATTTTAAAATCCCACCCCACTCAGTAATGTTAATTAAACTTATAACTGATAGAAATAAATTATAATTCCAATTTGTTAATGTGATAATATTATCAAGATCATTTAATTGGTACTAAAAAAGCTATAATCTTTTAAAAATCTTGGTTTTCCACTCAATGATTGATCGTCACCTACTCTTTTCATTCTGTCAAATAAAATTTTTCTCATTTTTTTAACAACAGATTTGTACTTGGGATTATTTGCCAAATTTTCATATTCAAAAGAATCAACATCCACTCTGTAAAGTTCCTCCTTAGGCCTCGTGTGGTATGCTTTAAGAAATTTCATGGCTAATATATTTTCATTTGAAGCTTTAACCCAAGATCTCCACTGTCGATTATGAAATTTTGATTCTTTTTTTACGAGATCCATATGAGTTGTTCGATAAAACTCGGGATGGATATTATATATATATTTCCATTTGTCATTTCTGACTGATCTAATAGGATACACATTCCAATTGTTGTCACCTTTATGAACCCCAAAAATTTTATCTCTATGGGTTAATTTTTTTCCAATTAAATTTTCTTTAAATGAAATACCATCAATTTCCCATGGAATTTTCCCACCAGCGATATCAATAATTGTTGGAATCAAGTCAATCCAACTAACCATTGCATCAGAAACTGATTTAGGTTTAATTTTGTTAGGCCATCTAATTAATAAAGGGGTTCTTATTCCAGTCTCATATAAATCCCATTTTGCAAAAGGCCATGCTTGCCCATTATCAGAAGTGAAAATGGTTATAGTATTTTTAGTTTTCAAATATTTTTTTATTAATTCTTCAATTTCACCAAACTTTCTATCAACAATCTCAACAGCTTCAACATATCTTGAAATTTCCATTCTTGCCTCGTAAGTATCAAAGGTTTTTTCTGGAATTTCAACTTCATTTGGCTTGATACGCACATTATCCTGCTCTGGCCATGGTCTGTGTGGATATCTAGTGCCAAAAAATATAATAATTGGTCGATTACTCTTTCTATTTTTAAGAAATACTTCAAGCTCTTTTGGTTGAGGTCTGAAACCTTCAGTTTCTATTACATTGATCTCATTTCCTGAGTCTGAGCCTGGTCCATGCCCAACCTTTCCCAGCCAAACTATTTCGTATCCAAGGTCAATTAATATTGGAAGTAAAGGCTCGACGTTTGGCTTCCTCACTTTTTCATGATTTCCAACAATTCCATTTTTATATGGCATCAACCCTGTCATTAATGCAGCCCTACTAGGTACACAACTTGGTGACGCCACATAGGCTCTGTTAAACTTCATTCCTTGTTCAGAGAGAAATTTGATGTTGGGAGTAGATATCCAATCAGCACCATACGCAGATGTATGATAAACTCCTAAATCGTCTGCTATGAAAAATACAATATTTGGTAAATCATTTGCTTTTATAATATTTTGGAGTGAAAAAATAATTACGATTAAAATTCCCAAATTATATTGCTTCATTAGTATTTTAAATTTATTTAAAATTAACAATTTGGAATTTCAAATAAGAGTTTTTTTAGATTATGTCCCTAGAAATAGTTATTTATAATTTAAAAACCTTTTGGTTGACTCACCAAAATTGAGCTATAAACTTGTAAAGTTTTTTAAATGATTTTAAATAAATTTTTAAACTCAATCCTTTTATAAATTAAAAAGGTTATTTGTTTGGGTTAAAAATTAGTTTAATTTATTATTGGCCATTGATGCTCAGAATTAAATAACCAGCTGCATTTCAAAAAATATTATTTTTTTTTTGTGTAAGGTTTTCTAAATTGTATGTCTATTTGAAATTTCACAAATGAAATCCTTACTAAGACTTTTTTTCAGTTTGGCAATTATCAGCTCTAATTTGCTACTGTCTCAAGGGTTTAAAATTGAAACTAATCAGGGAACCATTTTGGAGCAAAACAATATGATTTGTAATGGACGTTACTGGACTGATGCCGAAGGAAAAATAAAAATGGATGTCTTCTCCGGTTATTGGAACGATGCCCAATCCTGGGAAAAAAGAGCCAAAGTCATTAGACAAAACATCCTGGAGGGAATGCAATGGAATAAAATTTCCTCCCACAAAGGCCCAATCAACGTCATCAAACATTCTGAAAAAATAATGGAAGGGTATATTGTAGAAAATATCGCCCTAGAAAGTTTTCCAGGATTTTATGTCACCGGAAACCTATACCGCCCTCTCAAAAAACAAAATCAATACGCGGCCATATTAAGTCCCCATGGGCACCTCAAAGACAAACGCTTCACTGACTATGTACAGCTCCGCAGTGCATATTTGGCAAGTAAAGGTGCGATTGTATTTGCCTACGACATGTTAGGTTATGGAGAAAGTAAACAAGTCAGACACAAAATGCCTATTAGCTTGTTATTACAAACATGGAACAGCAAGCGTGTGCTTGACTATTTATTGAGTCTTCCGAAGGTTGACCCAAAAAGGGTAGGTATGACTGGGGGTTCTGGGGGAGGTACCCAAACCTTTATACTTACCGCACTTGATCAAAGGATCAAAGTATCTGTGCCTGTAGTGCAAGTATCTGCTCACTTTTTTGGAGGTTGCGTTTGCGAAAGCGGAATGCCTATTCACAAGGCGGCCAACTTTCAAACCAACAATGTAGAGATAGCTGCTCTAGCTGCTCCACGACCCATGTTACTCATCTCCAATGGGGATGATTGGACCCGCAATACACCAAATGTAGAATTCCCCTACATTAGAAAAGTTTATAATGCTATGGGCAAATCCCATCTTGTCGAAAATGTACATTTAGCCAACGAAAAACATGACTATGGTTATTCCAAAAGAATAGCTGCCTATCATTTTTTCACAAAACACCTAAAACTCGAAAATCCCAAATCCCTTAGTGGAGGTCCCATAGACGAAAGTTTTATCAAAATACTTCCCCCTGAAAAACTCAAAGTATTTACCCCTAAAAATCCACGGCCTTCCTCTGCGCTGAAAAATGAATACGAAGTCCTGAAATTCCTAAAATTTCCAAATAACAAAGCTCCCTATTTTTATTACAAAAATTAATTAACTTAGCTATTAACCATTTTATAAGTATATAAACGCTTTTGTTGGTGATGAAAAAGGTTTATTCTATTATTGCCTTGGCTGGTCTTCTACTTTCGTGCTCGCTCGAAGTCCCTACTGAAATCACTCAGGAATACAGTAATTTACCGGAAGTGATCGACTTCAATTACCACGTCAAACCCATACTCTCTGACCGATGTTATCAATGCCACGGCCCCGATGAAAAAACCCGAAAAGCTGGATTAAGATTGGATGTAGAGTCTATAGCTTTTTCCAAATTGGAAAGTGGAAAAACAGCTTTTAGCTCAGGCAATTTATACAAAAGTGAAAGTGCCCACAGGATCATAAACAAAGATCCTGATGTGATCATGCCACCCCCCGAAGCCAACTTGTCTCTGACCAATAGAGAAAAAGCCATCATTTTTAAATGGATAGAACAAGGGGCAGAATGGAAAGAACATTGGGCATTTTTACCTCCCAAAAAACAAATACTCAAAACAAATGCCAGTGCCTTACAAAATCCTATTGATCAATTCGTTAAGATGAAATTAGAACAGGAAGGCCTAGATTTTTCCCCAAAAGCCTCAAAAGCTATTTTGGCCAGGAGGCTTTACTTAGATTTGATTGGGCTGCCACCTTCCATTGAGGAGCTCGACACTTTTTTAGATGACAAAAGTGATCACGCTTATGAAAACCTAGTAGATCAACTTCTTAAAACAGACGCATTTGCAGAACGCTTGGCCCTTGACTGGCTTGACCTGTCTCGTTATGCTGATTCCCACGGTTTACATGCAGATGGTATTCGGACCATGTGGCCCTGGAGGGACTGGGTGCTTAAGGCCTTTAAAGAAAATATGCCCTACGACCAATTCGTAACCTGGCAACTAGCCGGAGACCTCCTTCCCGAAGCCACTCAAGAGCAGAAACTTGCCACCGCATTCAATAGAAATAGCCCCATGACCGCAGAAGGTGGGGTCATCGACGAAGAATGGCGTTTACACTATGTTTTTGATCGAACTGAAACACTTTCCACAGCATTTTTAGGACTTACAGTAGCATGCGCCAAATGCCATGATCATAAATTTGATCCTATTTCTCAAAAAGATTATTTCCAGCTTACGGCTTTCTTTAATAACATTAGAGAACTTGGGATGACAGGAGATGACGGAGAGTTTGGACCCCTTCTACCACTCTCCAATAAGGAAGCCCAGGCCAAGTTAGATCAGCTCAATCACGGACTTAGCCGTATAAAAAGAGACATCGCCATTACCCGTGAACAATTAAAAAAAATATATCAATATTCTGAGGAACTCGCTCTAAAAACTGAAGCAAAACCGCAATCAGTTTTTCATGGTGGCTTTGAAAAAATGTCTAAAATAAAGAAAAGAAGACACGGTGTTGACGGAAAAAGAGACTTTTATGGTAAGATTGATCAAATGCCCGAAATCGTTTCTGGAATTAAAGGAAATGCATTTCAATTCAGTAAAGATCACGATCAGCTATACATCACCAACAAATTGATTCCTAACCTTGAATGGACCGATCCCTTCTCCTTCTCCATTTGGTTGAATACCAGTAAAAGAAAAGAAGGATCTTCTCAATCACTAATAGCCAATTCTGGAGGGAAAAATGACCTTTGGCGCGGGTGGGAATGTTATTTGGACGACCAAAATAAAGTTAATCTCCGTTTAATTAACATAGCCCCCTCCAACCTCATCCATGTAAGGTCAGTGGACTCCCTAAAATTGAATGCGTGGCAACACCTTACCCTTACTGTGGACGGTAGTGGAAAAACAGAAGGTGTTCAATTTTTTCATAATGGAAAAAAAATAGAAACTGAAACCGTTGTAGACAACCTTTACAAAACCATAAAACCCACCTATCGAGATAGAGAAAAAGGCTTCGTAAGTGCTCAAAGAAATTTAATTATTGGAAAATCCTACGAAGGTTCCACGGGGGACTACGGCTTATTCACTGGTAAGCTCGACGAACTGAAATTTTTCAACGGAGTGCTAACGCCCTTTGAAGTTCAATCGATATACTCCGAAAACTCAAAACAAAAAGATGAAATACAATGGCCAGTAGTTCAAAATCATCTCATTGAAAAAGATCCCAAAATCCTCAAGCTCAAAAAGGAGCTCAAAGAGAATCGGGAGCAATATTTGGAAATTTATGAACCCATACCCGAAATTATGGTTATGCGTGAAATGGAGGAGCCGCGTCAAACCTATCTATATAATCGCGGAAATTACAATGAGCCCTTATATACAGTAGAGGCCAAAGTACCAGGAGTACTTCCCGCAATGGATAAAAATCTACCTAAAAATCGATTGGGCCTTAGTCAGTGGCTTTTTGATAAGAAAAACCCACTTACTGCAAGAGTAGCAGTCAACAGATATTGGCAAATGATCTTTGGAAAAGGACTCGTGACAACACCCAACGACTTTGGAGTGCAGGGACAATTACCCACACATCCAGAGCTCCTTGACTGGCTGGCCGTTAGTTTTAGCGAAGATTGGGATTTAAAGGCATTGATCAAAAAAATGGTCCTGTCAAAAACCTACCAACAACAATCGATAAGCAGTCCAGTACTTGAGCAAAAAGACCCTAACAACCTCCTATTGGCCCGGGCAAATACCTTACGACTACCAGCAGAGATCATCAGGGATAATGCACTAAAAGTCAGTGGCCTTCTAAACACAAAAGTTGGAGGGGAAAGTGTCAGACCCTATCAGCCCAAGGGGCTCTGGAAAGAGAAAAATAACTTCTCCACCTTTCTCTTAGAATATAAAGAATCTCAAGGAGAAGATCTCTACAGAAGAGGACTATACACCTTTATACGAAGAACTTCACCACCCCCAAATATGCTCACTTTCGATGCTACTTCCAGAGAGGTTTGTACTGTAAAAAGAGAGGTAACCTCAACCCCACTTCAAGCACTTGTTCTACTAAATGACCCCCAATTTTTTGAAGCCTCTAGAATTTTTGCCGAACGGATCATCAAAAGCAAAGAGACCCTAGAGGACCAAATCAGTCATGGATTCCGCATGGCCACTTCGCGCCATCCCAAAGAAGAAGAACTGGAAATCTTGATTAATCTTTACAAGAGCCAATACCAATATTTTAGACAAAATAGAGATAAAGCATATCAAGTCCTTAGCGTAGGTGAAAAAGCTAGAGACATGAACCTGTTCAGTGTAAAAACTGCTGCTATGACTATGGTTGCCAATACACTGCTCAATCACAACGAAACCTATACCAAACGATAAAATGCACTGCAACGACCATCACCACAACGAGAACAAAAACTATACCCGAAGGGACTTTCTGACCAAAACCTCTCTTGGACTCGGAGCCCTTTCTTTAGGTTCGCTAATTAGCCCAGTCAACGCCTATGGTCAAAGTGAGTTTTTAAACCTATTGGACAGTGAAAAAATGAAACTTCCCCACTTCATTCCCAAAGCAAAAAGGGTCATCTACCTGTTTCAAAGTGGAGCACCATCCCAATTGGATCTCTTCGACTACAAGCCTAAACTCAATGAAATGTTTGGTAAAGAAGTGCCCAAAAGTATCATAGGTGAGCAAAGACTCACCGGAATGAGCTCAGGACAAAATTCTTTCCCCATGGCCGGTTCCCTATTCAAATTCAATCAGCATGGACAAAGTGGCGCGTGGATGAGTGAACTCATGCCCCATACTGCCAAAATAGTCGATGAACTTTGTTTTATAAAATCCATGTATACCAATGCCATCAATCATGATCCTGCCATCACCATGATCCAAACTGGATCTGAACTGCCCGGCAGGCCGTCCATTGGCTCCTGGCTCAGCTACGGTTTGGGAACTGATAACAAAAACCTGCCCGAATTTGTCGTTTTGGTGACCAAAGGCAAAAACGGCCAACCCATCTACTCCCGTCTTTGGGGTAATGGCTTTCTTCCCTCTCAACACCAAGGGGTTCAATTTCGCTCTGGAAAAGATGCGGTACTATATCTAAAAAATCCTCCAGGGGTAACAAGTGGAATTAGAGAAGAACAACTAAAATCACTTAAAAAATTGCAAAAAATACAGCATGCGGACATTGGCGATCCAGAAATTTTGACCAAAATTTCCAACTATGAAATGGCTTATCGTATGCAAACATCTGTCCCTGAAGTGATGGACGTGTCTGATGAACCCCAATACATTTTTGATCTATATGGTGAAGACAGTAAAAACCCTGGCACTTTTGCCGCAAATTGCCTTCTCGCCAGAAAATTGGCTGAAAAAGATGTCAAATTCATCCAACTCTACCACCGCGGTTGGGATCAACACGGCAACTTGCCTAGGGACATCAAAAAACAAGCAAAAGAAACAGATCAGGCTACTGCTGGTTTAATTCAAGACCTTAAACAAAGGGGGCTATTGGAGGATACCTTAGTCATTTGGGGAGGAGAGTTCGGCCGAACCAACTATTCTCAAGGAATGCTCAAACCAGACAACTATGGTAGAGATCACCACCCCCGTTGCTTTACCGTCTTTATGGCTGGTGCAGGGGTCAAAAAAGGAATTACAATTGGTGCTACCGATGATTTTGGTTATAATATCGCTGAAAGACCTGTTCACATTCACGATTTCCAAGCCACACTTATGCACCTGCTAGGCATAGATCACGAAAAACTAACCTTTAAATTTCAAGGCAGACGCTACCGATTGACCGACGTCCACGGAAATGTAGTCAATGAAGTCTTGGCCTAAATAGATATGCGCACAGAACTCCTTGATTTTCTCGGTAGCCTCCATCCTCTTGTGGTACACCTACCCATTGGTATTATCCTGCTAACCATTGCCATTGATGTTTTTATGAGAAATAAAAACAACAGTGTCAAAAGGGTCATTACAATGGGATGGTTTTTTTCATTCTTAAGTGGATTATTTGCCGCAATCTTTGGGTGGTTTTTAGGAGACAATGGCTATTATTTTGAAGAACAGATAAACATTCATCGATGGAGTGGAGTCGCTCTTGTTTTCCTGTGTTTTGTCATTTGGCTACTCCTCTACCTCAACTTCCGGTTTAATCGGTCTTTTACCCGATCCATTAATATAACCGCAATTATTCTGCTTATGGTTACCGGCCATTTTGGAGGAGAAATGACCCATGGCCAAAACTACCTCTTTGAAAATCTTCCCTATGTCAAAAAGGAAATCTCGGTGACCCCGTTGACGGAAGTAGAACGCTCCGAAATTGATTCCCTTTATGTATTCGAAGATTTGATTTATCCTGTTTTGGAAGAGAAATGTATGGCCTGCCATAACAAAAACAGAGCCTACGGAGGACTAAATATGAATACTTTCGAAAGTATGATGGAAGGAGGAAATAGCGGTGTAGGCATTCTAAAAAACAAACCCTATGAAAGTTTGATCTATAAAAGAATTAGTTTTCCCCATGACCATCCCAAATTTATGCCTCCTGCTGGAGTCCCCATGAGTTATGATCAAATCGCTACACTGGAATGGTGGATTGACAAGGGAGCAAAAAAACTAATGCCAATTAGTCTGGCCCGAAAAGATGCAAAAATGCAACGCCTAATGGAAATCCTTTACAAGCTTGACCTTAGGGAAAAATCGTATTTGGAAACCCTCAAGCTTCCTGCGCTGTCTTCCGATGATCTAAACGGCTTAAATGGTGAAAAATACATTTGGCGTTTTCTTAATGCTGAGGAAAGCTTTTTGGACGTGAAATTCACTGCAAAAACCATCCAAAAAGTCGATTTGCTCAAAATGCAAAAAGTAAAAGAAAATGTAACCTGGCTCAATTTGGCAGACTGCATGCTTAGCGATGAGCTCCTGAGTGACATAAGTTCATTCCCCAACCTTACCCGTCTCAAAATTCAAAAAAATCCATTGGTGACCGACAAGGGCATAAAAGCACTTCTGGGAATGGAAAATCTTAGTGAACTCAATCTATACGGTACCCGTGTGACTGACGCAGCTTTTACCACCCTTGGGCAAATGACAGCTCTCAAAAAATTATTCTTGTGGAATACCCGTGTAACTGCGGCAGGCATTGAGGCTTTTAAAGCTCAACATCCTGAGATTGAGGTAATCGCAGGACTCTGACTATTGTAGTTTAAAGAGGTCATCCTCTTTTTCCTCCTCCGCCTCGGTAGGTTCTATCTGTTCTACATTACGCAGTTTGGACATCATCATTCGTGTACGGGTGGTCACCATTTTTTCGATCTCATTATCAGCCTCTTTGATCTTACGCTGAGCCTTTTCCAAGACCGTACCAAAGGTCGAGAACTCCTTTTTGATAGTGGCCAATACCTCCCAAACCTCACTACTGCGTTTCTGAATGGCTAAGGTTTTAAAGCCCATCTGCAAACTATTAAGCATGGCCGCCAAAGTAGTAGGTCCGGTCAGGATGATTTTGTATTCCCTTTGCAATAGCTCGATGACTTTTGGATGTCGTGTCACCTCAGCATACAAACCTTCAAAGGGCAAGAACATGATTCCGAAATCTGTGGTATTGGGCGGATCAATATAGCGATGGGAAATATCTTTGGCGAATTTCTTTACCGTATTTAGCAATGAACCCAAAGAGGCTTCTATAGCAACAGCATCACCCGACTCATATGCTGATTGCAAACGGGCGTAATCTTCCTGCGGAAACTTAGCATCCACCGGCAGATAAACTGGTCCGCTACTGTGGCTTTTACCGGGAAGTTTGATGGCGTATTCAACCAGTGCATCCGACCCTTTTTTAGTTTTTACATTGGCATCGTATTGCTCTGGAGCCAAGATCTGCTCCAAAATATTGCCCAACTGTATCTCACCTAACACTCCACTGGTTTTGACATTGCTCAAAACCTTTTTGAGATCACCCACTCCTGCCGCTAAGGTCTGCATTTCACCCAGTCCCTTTTGTACCCTCAGCAACTGCTGAGTAACCACCTCAAATGATTTCCCCAAACGTTCCTCCAAGGTTTTGTGGAGTTTTTCATCTACGGTCTCTCTCATCTTTTCCAGCTTTAACTCAGTTGTTTTTACCAACTCATCTTGCTTTTGATTGAGGCTTTCAAAATTTTGCTTTTGTAGCTCGTTAAAGTTTCTTACATTTTTGGAAAAAGCTTCCTGAAAATCCTTGAGGGTGGTGCGCAACTCATCCCGATCTTCTTTGGCCTTTTTGGCCAAAACCTCATTGAGACGTTCCATACTTTGGGTGATCTCCAAACGCGTTTCCCTAAGATTTTTTGTCAACTCCTCTCGGTTTTGGTGAAATTCTCCCCTGATTAACTCCCTCAATTCACTTGACATAACGCTGCTACCCTGTTTTCTGAATATCACAAACAATAGCAACCCAATAGTCAAAGTCGATAAAACTAATAGTCCGATTTCCATTTCAAGGATTTATTGCAAATTAAAAAGAAAAGAGATTCATGGAGGTTAGAAAAGGGAAAAGTAATAAACAAGGATTTACAATCTTTGGTTTAAATCTTACCCAATTAAAATGGACACGATCTCGATCACTTTTTGTGGGTTTTAAAAGATTATATTGATTAATTAGCTTTACAAAAAACAAAGTCACCTTCAGAGTTGGAACTAACAATTATTGATTGTTCTTATTATTTGATAGATAACTTTATGTTTTTTTATCATGTATTTTTCATAATTAAATTAAATAAATTGACATTCAATTATTAAAATACTATATATGAATGTTGTAATCTGAAGTAATAGATCCCATTTAATCGATATAAATACTTGATTTACATTCGGTAACTGAGAATGTTTAAAAAATTTTAAGCTGTAAGATGACTTTGAGCCTTGTTTTAGTTTTTTCAGAGTGAAAGCCCCCTTTATAATAACGTCACGCATCCCAAAAAATAATAAGTTAGTCAGGACAACTGCCGGATCAATCCTTCCTGAGCAGTAGAAGCTACCAACAAACCTTCTCGGTCAAAGATGGAACCTCTGGAAAATCCACGGGAGTTAGATGCACTTGGGCTGTCCATAGCATAGAGCAGCCATTGGTCTAAAGAAAAGGGCCGGTGGAACCACATGGCATGATCAAGGCTGGTATAGAAAGTTTGGCTTTTACTGAGTTCTTTTTTATGGGGTAAAGTGGCGGTTCTAAGAAGGCCATAGTCAGAGATATAGGCTAACAGCTGGTGTTGAAGTGGCATTGTAAAAGGTGTGGACTCTTTGGAACGAAACCAATAATTGCTCTCTGCCGGGGCGTTGATTTCCTCCCTAAGTGTAAGCTTTTCTACCGGTCGAAACTCTATCACCTCCGGTTTGATTTTTTTAAATCGTTTGAATACTTCTGGGTCTATTTTTTGCATTTCCAACTGCTCCAGATCACTCAAAAGTTTTTCGGGAGGAATATAATTGGGCATGGCGTTTTGATGTTCAACTCCTTGTTGAAGCAATTGAAAAGAAGCGGACATATTGAAGATGGCCCTCCCCTCCTGAAAGGCCACAACCCGGCGGGTAGTAAAACTTTTACCGTCCCTTATGATGTCCACCTCATAAGTGATTGGCAATTCCAGGTTTCCTCCAAGAATAAAATAACCGTGAAGAGAATGGGCAAAGCGATCATCGTCAACGGTCTGGTATGCAGCATTGAGGGACTGCGACAACACCTGCCCTCCAAATACTCGTCCCCATGAGGTGTTGAAGTTTTGGCCTTGAAAGGTGTTTTCACCCGTCTTCTTCAATGTGATTAGATCGATCAATTCCTGAATGTGCCTCATCCTATACCTTTTTTAAAGTTATAGCAAGTTAGGGTAAAATTAATAATCCCTCCCTGCATTACTGTTTTGAACGGACAAATTCCAATCCCTATAAAGAGCTTGTAAACCCTTGAATTTTTTGGGTTGTACGCTTGACAGATCGTTTTCTTCTCTGGCGTCTTTTCCTAAATCATATAGTTGTGGTGCTTGGTCAGAAAGACCATACAACTTATGATCATTATCGATTAGGGCATATTGTTTGTTGAATTGAAAAGCCAAAGGTTTTGTTCTTTTAAGCTTTTTTTTGTTCCAGTAAGGGGCCAGGTTTTCGCCGTCATAGGGACGTTGATATTTTTGCGCATCAATGCCCAAGACATGAGCAATGGTGGGAAAGTAATCGGAGGTAAAGCAGGGAACGTCCACCCGAGTTCCAGAGCTAATTTTATCTGGCCATTCCACGATACCGGGTACCCTGATCCCGCCCTCGTAAAGACTTCTTTTTCTTCCACGCAGGCCTTTGGTGATTCCTTGTGCCCTTCCGTAAGGGATGTTTTTGTCTCGTACTTCTTTTGATGTTTCAGGTCCATTGTCAGAGGTGTAAAAAATCAAAGTATTGTCTGCCACTCCCAACCTTTTGAGTAGATTCCTCAAACGCCCTACCTGTTCATCCAGGGCAGAGATAGCCCCATAATAGTGTTGTTGGTCTTCGCTAAGGTCCGTATAAAGAGATCTGTATTTTTTACCTGTCAATACAGGCAAATGTGGCGTGTGAAACCAAATGACTGATAAAAAGGCTTTTTGGCTGGCAACAGTTTCTTCAATAAAAGGGATAACCCGATCCATGATTATCCGAGAGTCGTCACCTTGGAGGTTTTGCGTCACCCGTTGACCTGGCCCTGACCAATAGTAAGTGCCAAAAGGACCTCCTTCCAAGAGGGTTGCCTTAACATCCTCCGCAGACTGAGGGGGGGTAATCATAGGATCCCAAGTTGGAACTTTGGACTCGGTGACAAAGCTGACGTCAAAACCGTGATCCCAAGGGGGGGCGTAGTGGATGTCATTTTCTTTTTTTCCACCACGATTGGCATCAGTTATGTCTCTGGTTAGGGTTCCCAAATGCCATTTACCGAAATGCCCAGTGCGGTAGCCTTTTTCTTTAACCATCTCAGCCAGGGTAATCTCTTGGGCCCTGACATGACCGCAGTTGGCACTGCAAATACCCATCCGGGCGGGATGTCTTCCGGTCATAACACTGGCACGAGTGGGAGAACAAACCGATCCTGCAGAGTAAAAACGTGTAAAAACAGCACCATTCTGGGCCATCTCATCTAAGTGAGGGGTTTTCAAATGAGGGTGTCCGTTATAACCCACATCGCCCCACCCCTGGTCGTCAGCCATGATCAAAATAATATTAGGAGTCTGATTCCGGTGGCATGCCAGGAAGATGACCGAAATAAAAAAGAAGCCGAAAATACTTCTCATGTCACTTTAAATTTTATGAAAAACCCTTTTAGCTGCAAAGAAAAAAGGGTTTTATTTTTAATTTTTTTGTAAGGATTTAACGGTTGACATAGCTGTCTATAAACTGTTTGTCTAAGGCATCAGAATCTCCATATTTCTCGCGCATTTCGTCATACCTTTTGTGCATCATTTCTTGAATCTCTGCATAGGAAGGGTCGTTGTAAATATTGCTCATTTCTGTCGGGTCCTTTTCCAAATCGTACATTTCCCATACATCGATGTCATAATAAAAATGCATTAGTTTATAGCGGTCAGTTCTAACTCCATTGTGTCTTTTGACCATATGAACTGAAGGGTACTCATAATAGGTATAATAAATAGCATCACGCCATTCGGAGTTTTCTTGACTGACAACCTTTCTAAATGACTCTCCCTGCATGTCCTGAGGGATGGGTATTCCCGCATAGTCCAAAAAAGTGGGGGCAAAATCAAGGTTCTGGATCAATTGATCTATTTGTGTCCCGGCTTTGATCTCTTTTGGGTATCGCATTAAAAGTGGTGTTCTCAGAGATTCCTCATACATAAATCTTTTATCAAACCAACCGTGCTCTCCCAAATAGAATCCTTGATCGGAAGTATAAATGACAATGGTGTTTTCTGCCAGTCCATTTTCATCAAGATACGCGAGTACTTCGCCCACACCATCATCAACAGATTGGATTGTTCTGAGGTAGTCTTTCAGATAGCGGTTGAATTTCCATAAGGCTAAATCTTTACCTTTCAATTTTGCTGCTTTCATGGCATTGTTTTTGGGGGTATAAGCTTTAAGCCATGCCTCTTTTTGTTTAGGATTAAAGCGTTCGAGTTCTCTATTGAATCGAGTTTCTCTTCCGTAGGGATCAACGAGAAATTTAAAATCGTGACCCCAGCGACCGTGTCCGCCGTTGCCATGAGCGGCAGCAATTTGATCTTCGGTAGCAGCAATTAGCATCTCTTGCGCAGCTGCGGCAGGACGGCCTTCATAATCATCGAAAAAGTTGTCTGGGAAGTCAAAAGTCTTGTTGTCAAAAAGGTTCAAATACTTCTCTTCAGACTGCCAGTTTCTATGAGGGGCTTTTTGGTGATACAACAACAGAAAAGGTTTGGTTTTGTCTCTTTTATTTTTGAGCCAATCCAAACTCAATTTAGTGGTGATAGTGGTTACATAACCCTCTATGCGTTCTTTTACACCATTGATGATAAAATCAGGATTGTAGTAGTGACCCTGACCGGGCAATACAGCAGAATAGTCAAACCCTTGTGGCAATCCCCTAAGGTGAATTTTTCCAACCATAGCGGTTTGGTAGCCAGCGGATTGGAGGTCTTTGGCGAAGTTGGGCTGATCCCAGTTGAAGTCTTGGATGTTGTCAACCTTTCCATTTACAAAGCTATGCTTTCCAGTGAGCATTACCGCCCTACTGGGTGCACAAATGGAGTTAGTCACAAAGCCTTTATTGAAAAGAGCACCCTCAAGGGCAATTCGGTCAATATTGGGGGTGTTATTCAAACCATGCCCATAAGCACTCACCGCTTGAAAAGCGTGATCATCAGACATGATAAATACAATGTTGGGTGGTTGTGATTTTTTTTGCTCACATGATAAAAGAAGTGGCAAAATAAAAACGAAAAGAATTAATTTTTTCACAAGTTTAAGTGTTAATGATTTAGTTGATGTTTAATTATTTCTGTTTGCTTACAGGCAGGTTTTTTTGTTAAAAATTTATCTGGGCTGATTCAAATCTATCTTTGAGAGTTTTATCGGGTTGATTTTCATAAATCCTCCACAAATTATAAAAATTTCAATTAATGAATGTGATTAATTTGTTGGAGATAAATATTAAATTGGATTTTAAAATTAATCAGCTGACCATGGGCCAAAAAATAAAATGGGGGATTGCAGGTTTGGGAAATATTGCCCGAAAGTTTGCCGCAGATTTAAAGCTTGTTTCTCAAGCCGAATTAATAGGTGTAGCCTCCACCGACAAGAACAGAGCCCAGGCTTTTAAGGAAGAATTTTATGGGCAAAAAGCTTATGATAATTATGAAGATTTATATTGTGATCCCGAGATTGAGGTCGTTTATATTGCCAGCCTAAACCAGAATCACAAAGCCATGACCATAGCGGCACTAAAAGCCGGAAAAGGTGTTTTGTGTGAAAAACCCTTGGGACTCAATGTAGAAGAAATACTAGCGATGATCGCAATGGCCCAAAAGCAAAATTGTTTTTTAATGGAGGCTATGTGGTCTCGTTTTAATCCTGCAATACAAAAAGCAAAACAATGGATAACAGAGGGACAGATTGGGGATCCCAAGTTTCTTTATGCCGAGTTTTCCTTTTTCCGACTGGATATAGATTCCTCCCATCGTTTGATGGATCCAGAAAAAGGGGGAGGGGTTTTGCTTGACATAGGGGTATATCCTCTTTTTCTGGCCTATCTTATTTTTGGTAGACCCAAAAAAATAGTGGCTCAATCCATCACTGCAAAAACGGGGGTAGATGTTCAGACCTCAATGATACTGCAATATGAAAATGCCCAAGCGATTCTTTATTGTGGCATTGCCAACGAAAGCGATAACAATGCCAAGGTAGGTGGAACAGAGGGAGAAATATTACTCCACGGTTTTTGGCACAATGCCCAAAAGGTGGAGTTGACCAAAGGTGGAGATGCCAGGATAGAAGATTTTCCCTTAGAGGGCAATGGTTTTATTCCAGAAATTAAAGAAGTAAACCGATGTATCTCTTCAGGTAAAAAAGAAAGTGAGTTATGGAGCCATAAAGATGCACTTGAATTGGGCAATATGGTTGAAAAGGTTTTCTCAATAATGAAGGAGAAATAGCCACTATTTTACCAAAAAAGATTTGCTGTAGGTTTTGTCTCCGTTGACGGTAATTTTGTAAAAGTACTGACCTGGTGGAAGGCGTCGGGCAGCGGCATCAACTAAAGAGATTTTGTGCTTGCCAGAGTTTAAATCAGGACTCATGGTATTTCCTACCCTCCTTCCCAAGACATCAAAGACATTAATTTCTACTTTAGAGGGTTTGTTGAGGGTCATATACAAACGCACGCCTTGATCTTGATTTACAGCCGCATGTAAGGGAAGTAATGTGTCATCAGACATGGGCAATTTTTCCGATCCATCACAACCCAATCCCAATCCTAAAAGTTCGGGCTTGGGACCACTTATGGAATTGCTGACATCAACGGCATCTGCACACAACCAGTCGGAAAGGACAGAGGCATATACAGCTCTAAAATCGATACTGTTGGCCATATTGCCTTTTTTATCTAGTGCCCTCAAACTGGGGTGCTGACCAATAAAACCACTACCGTTGAGGGCAGGCCCAAAAAGCATAATTGGTGCCGCAGAACCGTGGTCGGTTCCATTGGAACCGTTTTCGGCAACCCGACGACCAAACTCAGAAAAGGTCATCGATAGAACTTTGTCGGCGATTCCAAAGTCGCCCAAATCATTGTAAAAAGTTTGAATGGCACTGGTCAGTCTTTTCATTAAGACTTCATGTCGTGCGGGCTGGTTGGCATGGGTATCAAACCCGCCCAATGAAACCATGTAAACTTTGGTTCCCAAATTACCTTTGATAAAACGGGAAACTAGACTTAATTGTAAATCGAAATTATCATTAGCATATGAATCAAATACTTTCGAATTTTGGTAAGCCTGATTGATTACAGAGGCATAACGGAAAGTTGTGTTTGAAGCTTCTCTTAAAAAAGAAACCTGTTGACCGTGAAGGTTTTCTCCATTGTCTTGATTATCGAATAGAGTTCCATTTTCGGCAACTCTTTTGAGACGTTGAGGGCTTGATACTGAGAAAGAGTAGGTGGTTAGGTCTCCATCAAAAATCATATTTCCTCGACCGCCTATTTGAATGGCCAAGGGCTTCTCGGGCGGGTTGTTCGTATAATCTAAGTACTTCCCCTCGAAATATCTACCCATCCATCCAGAGGAGATATCACTTTCGGGATTGGTTGTTGCCCAAATTTCGGAGGATTTGAAATGGGATAAGTTTTGATTTTCATAGCCTACTCCGTGAACAACTTTCATTGACCCATCCTTCCATAATGGATCAATATTTTTCATGAAGTTGGGCATTGCAAAATCATCATTTAATTTGAAAAGTTTATTTTGGGGAATATGAATTTTGGGACGCTTACTAGCGTATAGATCAAAATCGTAAAGGGGTACGATGGTATTAAGTCCATCATTTCCTCCTTTTAGCCTAATAAGTACCATAATTCGATCGGAATAGGCGTCAGAAAGGGCTTGGTTCAACAGTGGCGATTCGACCACCGATAGGGTACTGTTTCCAAATGAAATCGCACCTGCCCCGGCCATTCCGAGGGTTCTTAAAAAGCCTCGCCGATCCCAGTGTGCATGATCGCGATCATGGGACTTTAAATGCAGTTCATTGGGTTTGTGGCGCTTCATCTCTATTTCAATTGAAATTCAGGTAGGGTTATAAAAAATCGCATCAAGTCGTAAACCTGTTTGGGAACGCTGTTGCTATTTAAAGACCAGGTGCCGTCCTCAAAATAACTTTCGGGGACTTCACCCATGAATGTATTAATGGCATCAGTCATTTCCTCTTCTTTGATTTCAAAGGGGCAAAACATAAAATCTTTAAGTTGGGTGACGATCACCCTTAAATCTGTTTGATCACTTCCCACAAGGGATTGGATAAAAGTTTTGAACTGATTTTTATTTTTTTGCCAGTATTTAATCAACAAATAATCTGCAAATTCCCAACGCTTGGGTAAGGTTTCAGAATTGATCCAATCGTGATTACCTTGCCACCCTGCCACGTCAACCGGAGAAAAAACTTCTTGTCCCATTTCTCGGCACTTGTTTCTAAAATTCAATTCCAAATCCACATTATCCTTATATTCAAAGGAAAGTGAATGGTGTAATCCCAACATTAGGTCTATAGGACTTTTGATGATTACATTGCTGTTAACCGAATCAAAAAAGTGTTCACTTTTAAATAATTGTTTAAGGACAGGTTTCAATTCAAATTCATTTTGTTTGAAAGTTTCGGCCATGGCAGATACTATACTTGAATTGAGTTGGGGACTAACAAAATAACGATAGATCTTGTTACAAATAAAATTAGCTATGAGGTCTTTTTTCTCCTCAAAGAGAATATCGATCACATCATTGTAACCCCAATTACCTGATCGACCAAAAATGGTTTTTGACCCTTTGTCAAAGCTGTTTTCGTTAAATTCGATTACTCCCAAATAAGTCTTGAATCGGTTGTATCCAGTTAAAGCTCTAGCGGTTTCGGTAATGTCCTCTTGGATGTACCCGTTACCCTCTCCAAGGGTAAAGAGCTCATACAATTCTCTAGCATAGTTCTCATTTGGGCTGTTTTTTTTGTTTTCAAAACCATTGAGATAGCGAAGCATAGCTGGGGCAAGCCCCATCTCACTGACAAAAGTTTTGAAATTCCCCAAGGCATGTGACTGGATTAAGGCATAATACTGGTAGAGATAAGCGGGCTGGTTCACATCCTTGTATTCTACCACAAAATGGTTGCTCCAAAATAGGGTAAGGCGTTCTCTAAAGCCGTTGTTGATAATGTCTTTAAAAGCCTGTCGCTGCCAAATCGTATGATAATAATTTTTGTTATTTACCGACTTGTTGAATTGCTTATTGTCCCATTGGCTCCACTCAGGGGCAGTCGTCACCTCCATATTCGATGCTCCATCCACAATATCATCAATGAGGGATTCAGAGGTAGAGTTCAAGTACAAATCTATGTCAGACAGAGAGCACCCAAAACCTAAACGCCTTGCAACTAAATTGATTTGCTTGGCGGACCATGGTTTATTTTTCGATGGTGAATATGGTGTCAAGTTAATCAATGGCTTTTGGTGATGTGATAATTATTATCAAATTTAACCGTTAATAATTATAGAAAATCATCTACCTGCTTATATGCATCGATTACAGTAATTTCGCCTACTTTATCGGGTCTTGAATTTCCATGCTCCATTCCCAAAACCCCTTTAAAACCTCTTGAATGAATGTATTTAAAGATGTTTTTGTAATTGATCTCCCCAGTAGTGGGCTCTTTTCTTCCAGGATTGTCCCCAATTTGGAAATAAGCAATTTCTCCCCAGCATTTTTCGATGTTGGGAATCAAGTTCCCTTCTTGGATTTGCTGGTGATAGATGTCGAAAAGGATTTTACAGGAAGGAGAGTTGACCGCCCTACATATTTGAAAAGCCTGTGGGCTTTCTTTTAAAAACAATCCAGCGTGGTTTCTGTACCAGTTGAGGGGTTCCAAAACCATAACGATTCCGTGGGGTTCTAAAATGGCGGAAGCTTGTTTTAGGCTTTCAATGACGTTGGCAGTTTGATAGTCCTGCACCAGTTTTAAATCAACAGTTCCAGGAACAACAGTCATCCATTTGGCATTGACCCTTTTGGCTACGGCTACGGATGCTCGGATTTTATCTAAAAAAGCTCTTCGATCATCTGCATTTCCTCTGGCCAAAGTGGGATTGCTAAAATCTTTGTAAGCCACAAAAACCCCCATAGTTAGATTTCTTTTTTGCATAGTCGCTGCCATTTTTTCCTGTAAGGCGACCGGTCGGGTGTTCATATTATTGTCCTCAAATGCAGTAAACCCTTGATCGGCCATAAAGTTTAGCTGATCGATGGGATCGTCTCCCGCTGAGTGTTTGAACATACCCAAGTGGGGCGCATATTTTAAATTGAATTGATGGGAAGTCACGGTACCCGATTGTGCAAATAAATTGGGCGCAGTAGCTAATCCCATCCCAGCAACTAATGCAGTTTTTGTGAATTTTCTTCGGTTCATACTTTAATTTTTAAAATTCGGTAATCCCAGGAGTTGGAATAGCATAGTTTCCATTGCTATCGGGCATGGTCGGTGGGTTACTATTCCAATCTAAATATTCTGGCATGATTTGCGAATCAGAATTCATAGCCTGATCCCAAGTAATGACTTTACCGGAGTAAGTGGCCATCCTTCCCATTATGGCTGTCAGTGTACTTCTCGCACCATTCTCGGCGTCGGTAATAACACCACCATTACGAATCGAAGCAAATAATTTATCGTGCTCCACCTGATAGGGGTTGGGTTCATTTAGAGGATCGCTTTTGTATTTGTACATTTCGTTTCCTTCCAAATCCATAATTCTTCCCTTGCCGGTATTTACACTCCCTTGTGTGCCTTGGAGGGTTTCATCAACCCTGCGCATACAACCTGGTTGGTGACGGCACTGACTAGCAATTATCGCACCGGAATCGTAAGTAAATTCTACAAAATGATGATCAAAAATTTCTCCATGATCTTTTCCATTTCTCACCTGTCTTCCACCCATTCCTTGTGCCTGAGTGGGATAGCCTCCAATAAACCAGTTAGCAACATCTATATTGTGGATGTGTTGTTCCAAAATATGATCCCCACACAACCAATTGAAATAGTACCAATTTCGCATTTGGTATTCCATTTCGGTTTGTCCTGGTTGTCGCTCTCTTACCCATACACCACGTCCATTCCAATAGACCTGTCCACCGGTTATTTTACCAATTTTACCGTCTTGTACTTTTTGATACAAATCGAGGTATTTTTTCTGGTAATGACGTTGAAGACCTACCACCACATTGAGTTTGTTCATTCTCGCCTTCTGGGCTACCTCTAGTACTTTTCTAACACCCACTGGATCGGTAGCTACGGGTTTTTCCATGAATACATGTTTGCCATTGTTGATAGCATATTCAAAGTGATAGGGCCTAAAACCGGGAGGGGTGGTAAGTATAACCACATCGGCCAAATCGATGGCTTTTTTATAGGCATCAAAACCGGAAAAGAGATTTTTGGAGCTGAGTTTGATTTTCTTAATACCATCGAAATGTTCTTGTACGGTTTTGAGACTTTTTTCTACATTATCTCGAAAAGCGTCAGCCATCGCTACCAATTCAACATTTTCATCAGCCTGAAGTGCCTGAACTACAGCACCTCTTCCACGACCGCCGCAGCCAACCAGGGCGATTTTTAGTTTTTTATTGCCATATACATTGGCCATGGCTCCCACAGGGAGACCAGCAGACATTATTCCTGTTGTTGCCAGCGTGGAGTTTTTTACAAAGTTTCTCCTACTGATTCCGTTTACTTGTTTTAATTTCATTATTTCATTTTTTTAATTCCAATACGTTTTTTGTTCCTCAGGTGTTGGCTTCGTCACCGGTCTTACAACCCTAAATCCTACAAAGGGGGCGTCGGTGTGCCACCATAAGCTTTTGGGGATTTGGGGATCTCTTTTTTTCCATTTTTTTGAGGATGGTCTTCGGGTTGCACTTCTCAATCTATATGCCTTGTCAGACCATGCTCCACCCCTAACTACTCGGGGATAGGTTTTAGTGGGTTTTTGCAGGGGATTGTTTGCGGTTTTCATTTTCCTTTGATTGTAAAGGGTTGGATCATACTGATCTAGGGTCCATTCCGAAACATTTCCGTGCATATCATATAATCCCCAGGGGTTGGGATTTTTCTGACCCACTTTATGATAGGCACCTCCACTATTTCCCTGATGCCAACCATAAATATCTAAATCTGCCGGATCATCTCCAAAAGAATATGCAGTTTTTGTTCCTGCTCTACAAGCATATTCCCACTCTGCCTCTGTTGGCAAGCGATAAAAATTTCCGGTCATGGCAGAGAGCCATTCGCAAAACTTGACCGCTGCCAGTTGGGTCATACAGACGGCCGGGTAACCCTCTACTCCCATTCCAAAACTCATATCGGTGTATGGTTGGGTAGCACCTGAAACACCTTCAACGTCTATGTAAACTTCTTCGCCTTCAACTTGTTGTGGTCTTTTACTGTCAATTTCACGTGCAACAAAAAGTTCATAAAGATCCCAAGTAATCTCAAATTTTCCCATCCAAAAAGGAGAAATCTCAACCTGGTGTTGTGGACCTTCATCCCCAAAATGACCCCTCTCAGACTTTGGACTTCCCATGATGAATTTACCTCCTGGAATGAAAACCATTTCAATTTTTTCTTTTGTTCCAGGAATAGACTGGGTGTAATCCTTTTCGTTCTCTGCAAATCCTGTAACAGAGAGGGAAATTAAAATTAATATGATTTTATTATGATTAATTAACATTAACGATTAACTCTTTTTAAAAGCAAAGGAACCCCTACCCCAATGATCTCATGTCCGTATCCTCCTATTTCTATAAGTTCATTATTTTCGTGACCATTGAGTTTTAACATTCTTTTCAAATAGGCATTTTCTTCATACATGCCAAAAAATTCTTTTTCGCGGTCTCCTGTGATTAATGTAATGGGTGGGGCATCTCCCCGAGCGTAATATACCGGTGCATATTGATCGATCAATGCTTGGGTGATCTCCATACCGTATTCTTTTCTTACGGTGTGATTGGTAAATGTAGTGGCAGATAAGGTAATCACACCTTTGATATGGTTGGCCTCAAGACTGTATTTTTTGAGCCATTTTTGATCCAAAGTCAGCATCAAAGACAAATACCCTCCCGATGAAAATCCACAGACATAGATCTGTGAAGAGTCACCACCGTATTTACCGATATTTTTAAACACCCAGGCAACTGCCGCTGCAGCATCCTCAATGTATTTTGGAGCATTCACCTTGGGGTGTAAACGATAGTTAACCGCAACCACTGCAAGGCCTTTTTCTTTAAACAGCTCGGGAATTGACTTTGAACCACTTTTGAGTCCGCCCCCATGAAACCACACAACAGTTGGAAAATTTTGAACACCTACAGGGTAATACAAGTCCAACTTACAGCGTTCGTTTTGATAAGTATCATTAACTGGGGTTTCATAGTAGGAAAGATCAGTCAAAGTTTTATATAGAGTTGACTGTGAGAAACTTTGGCTGAAAACCAATAGAAAAATTAGCTGAAATATTTTATTCATTGCCTTAAGTCTCGTTTTTAATTGGGGTTTGAGCATTCATCTCCGCAGCCCATTGGTTTAACAATTTTTTTAATTCGTCTAGCTTGACTTCTTCCTGATTAGCCAAGTCAATTTTTTCTTTGGGATCTTGCTCAATTTGGTAGAGTTCGTAACGCTCCTCCTCGAAGAAATACACTAGCTTCCATGGGCCTTTACGCAAAGCTCTACCCGGGGTCGAGCCACTGCCGTGATAGTGAGGAAAATCCCAAATCATTAAAGGGTGGGTTTTATCGGTCTTTCCCTCAATAATAGGCTTAAGACTAATACCGTCCCTGTGTTGTTTAGGTAAGCTTGGAATACTCGTGTATTCCAAGATGGTGGGATAAAAATCCATACTCACAGCTGGAAGATCAATGACCTTGGCGATCTTATTTTTTGGAGTTTTGATGATCAGTGGAACTCTGATCCCTCCTTCATATACCCATCCTTTTCCTGCACGAAGTGGCAAAACACTTGTGGGAGCAGTACGATGTTCTTTTTCAAGAGTAGTCAATCCACCATTGTCAGATGTAAAAATGATCAGTGTATTGTTTAGCAACTCAAGGGCTTCCAATTGATCGATCAATCTGCCAACATTTTTGTCAAGGGCATATACCATGGAGGCATAATTAGCACTATATTGATTTTGTACCGTATAACCGCCTTGATCTTTGATTTTAATGGCCAAGGTATCTTTGAGTGTTTTCTTTTTCGCCTGAAATTTTGGCAAGTGATCTCGGTGGGCTTGAATGGGGGTGTGAACGGTGTAATATGATAGAAAAAGTAAAAAGGGATTTTCTTGGTTTTGAGAAATAAATCTGAGCGATTCATCGGTCAGCCGATCTGTCAAATGTTCTCCTTCAGGACCATCCTCTAATTTAGGATTTTTATATGGCGAATAATATCCCCCCGGGGGTGAACCTCTGTGATGCCCTCCTTTGTTGATTTCAAATCCTTGATCCTCGGGAAAAAACCCTTCATTTCCAAGATGCCACTTTCCCGCAAAAAAAGTTTTGTATCCCTCTTTTTTAAGTGCTTCGGCTATCGTAAATTCCTCCAACGGCAATGCGTGAAGGTCATCAGGACCTAATAATTTTCGGTTTTTGGGGTTTTGACCTGGAATCCAATCAGTGATGTTCAGTCGGGTGGGGTGTTTACCGGCCATAATGGCTGCTCGTGTTGGGGAACAAACAGGATGGGCTGAATAGGCCTGAGAAAAACGAAAGCCCATATTTGCCAATCGGTCAATATTGGGAGTTTCGTAAAAGGAACTTCCATAACAACTTAAATCTTTCCAACCCAAATCGTCTACCAAAATAAAAAGGACATTGGGCCGGATAGTTGTTTTTTGGGGAGGTTCACAAGACCCAAAAAACCAGAGTAAGGAAAGTAAATAAAGCTTATTCATTTAGAATTTTAAAGTTTAACCGTTATGGGCCAACCCGTAAATTGTTTTGCATCTGGCTGGGAAACATCTTCGTTTCTAGGCCAGCACTCAAAAGTGACTTCCATATTTTCAATGTTGAATCGGACAAAACCAAATCCTGCACCGTTGGAATTGGAATCTGGATTGGCATAGGCATGCATGGTAATTTTATTTTTAAATCCATCGAGATAGCGTCCCGTCCATGGGAGGATATCATTATTATTTTCACCCGGCATTTCATCTTCGGGCCACCACCATCTGCTGTAATAGTTGTTGACAATGGCAGGTACCACAAAGGCCCATGGGCCATCCTCAAAGGCTTTTATACCGTGATGAATAACAGTGGGTAAGTGTTGGTCTCCGGCTACATGAACCGCTCCAGCCTTTTGGATCAAACTAAGGGCTTTGTTTCTACCGTGTTGAGGCCATCCGTTGGAATCTAGGTCTGCATGAAGACGATTACTTGCTCTCCCGTGCAAATGTGCTCCACCACAAAATCCTGTGGCTGAGAGAACAGCTTTCATTTTGGAGTTTTTATCAGACCCCCACTCTTCCAAAAATTGGTGCTGAAAATCTCCCAACAAAACCAATTCTGGTAAATTGATGCTTTCGGGGTTGTAACCAGGGTCATTGATATGATCAGCTCTGGGCCCTTGTTGGGGGATTTTTCCATTGGGTCCGGACTTAAATTTTCGATCTTCAATTATAGCAAAATCTACCCCTCCAATTTTTAGGCTGGTAAAATAGGCTTTGATTCCTTGTTCCAAGGGTGCTTGATGATAAGCATCAGGCAAATGTGCGGTTTGTGCTCTTTCTACCATTTTGACGTATTCGGGATGAAAATAATAACCACCATCATTGCCGTCTTTACGCATGGATTTTTTTCCACTTTCACCCCACAGATTGCCCTGACCAATATCGTGATCGTCAGGAATAGTAACACAAGGACGATTTCTAAAAATTTCCCTGAATTGAATTCCAAACTTTAACCAAGCAGCAGTATGTTCTTTATGATCGTAGGATTGATCACCAGCGAAAAAAACTAAATCTGGATCCAAGGCATTGATGTTTCGAACATATTCTTCTCGATTTCCTCTGTCTTTGTTACTGTTACAGGATAAAGCTGCCAAAGTTATTTCTGTTTTTTCCTTAGGATCCTTTCGGATGGTTCCCTCGAAATAAGCATTTTGACCATGGGATAATTTATATTTTATCGATTGATTCATGTCCCAATTTTCAATTCTAAACAAGGCTGACCATCCTATTTCGTTGACTTCTTGGGATTGTACCTGCTCCCATTGATTGTTTTTGAATAACTCCAACCGGACGGTTCGGGTTTCCTCAGGATAGAGTGGAAAAAGCTGGGCGGAAAGCTTTAGGGTATTGTTTGAAGTGGTGTAAATACCAAAAGCGATGACCTGATCCCTGGGAACCTTTATGTTGACGATTTTGCTGGTTTTGCGGTTCCACCAATCGTTGGTCGCCAAAGTATCTAATGCAGTAAAAGGTGAAATGACGTATTGTGGAGAATGAGTTTGACAAGCTCCCAATAAAAGGGTAACCACAGTAATTAATCCTAAAAAGTGTTTTTGGAGTTTATACATAATTTGGTTTTTCACTAAGTTAGAAAAGTATTGGTAATTAAGGATTTAAAGAGTTGAAAAATAACCTATCGAAAAAGAGAAATAACCCGTAGGATTTAAGTTACTTTCATTGGCCAAAGCTTTAGGCAAATTGATGTTGTAGGACAATTGAAAATCCCAATTACCTGAATCCAATTGAATGGGCAAACTAGTTTGAGTGTTGATCAAATCGAATACTTCTCTTTCCATGATTTGAGTATTGAAAAACCCGGAGGCAATTTGTTCGCTAATGGTTTGTTCACTCATTAAGAAACTCAATTGAGGATTGAAGGACATTTCCCGCCTATCGTTTTCAAAGATTGAAATTTCGTAACTACAGCTAAGAGTAGTGTAAAATGCGGTTGAACCTCCAAAAAGGTATCCCGCAGAGCCTCGTAGTCTTAAACTGTTTTTATAGAGAGCCAAAGAAGCCGAGAGTCTGTTGGGGTTGAGCTCTGCTGTATTGTCAGCAAAAAAGATGCGACTGTAGATCCCCGTCAAACTTAACTTTTCATTTTGATCCAAAAAAAGAGAATATCCACTGCTGATCGAGACAAAATCCCACTTGGGGTCGAGTTCACTGAAATAAGCTGACCCCAAACTGACAAAAAAGTTTTGCCCTCTCATATAACTTATACTTGGAGTAAATCCGAACTGATTGATATCAAAATCTCTTCCGGCAAAAAAAACGCTTTCATCAAATGAAAAGTTGGTGTATAAATAATTGGTTTTTGGTAAGTCCACCAATAGACTGTCAGAAGAGAAGAATTCATCTAAGACACTGTCCAAAATAGCTTCTTCTTCTTCGGTTTGCGAAAAAACATATAGGTAGCTAAAAAAAAATCCAACGAAGAAAAACTTTTTCATTAACTAAATATAGTAAAATGAAAAAACTGATGATCAAAACAGAAGATTTACAACCTATTGTTTGGGTTTCATTTTTTTAACGCGTTGCTTTACGTTTTGTTTCTTTTCCTTTAACTTTTCTCTTCGGCCATCAAAGCCAGATTTGTAATCTTTGAGCTTTTCCCTTCTTTCTTTTATGTTTTGCTTACGGAGTTTTAAGGCAGATTTTTGTTTATCGGTTAGGGATTTGGAAAAGGCATCCTTAAGTTTAATCAGGGATTCACGATTGCCTTTGATTACCTCTTTTTGTGAATCAGTAAGTGTTTTCATAAGTGCCTGCTGTCTTTCTTTCATGGAAAGTGAATTGTCCTTGAGCAGGGATTTTTGTTCCTCAGAGAGTGAGTTTCTGAAAGCTTCTCTGTTCTGTTTTACCAATTCCCTTTGGGATTTGATCATCTCCAATTGTTTGGGTGTGTAGATCTTGAGAGGAACTTTGTCTTGGGCCATCAGTCCTTCAAAGGACAAAGTGGTAAATAACAACAGAGCAAATATGGTTTTACTTTTTTCCATTTTAATTGACTGAGCTCAAAACATATTTTTCTTCAAACCATTCATCAAATTCGTTATCCTCCACAAAGAGAGATTCGATTATAGTTTGGTCTGCCAGTAGATCTTGTTCAGAATCCTGTAAAGTTTGGACTAGCTTAGCTTCTTGTGAAACAGTATTTTGGGAATAGAAATAGAGGGTAGAGGCCAAGAGTATGGCAAAAGAGGCTGCAACCCCATAATGCCAATACAAACGAAAAAAAGAGGTTTTTTTTGAGGAAAGGGCGACATCTTCTTTAACCAAAGATTCAAACTTTTCAGACCAAATGTGATTCTTGTCTTTTTCTAATGGAATTTCCAATTTAGAAAAAAGATCTTCGATCTCTCCATCATTAAACTGTTCTTTTTTACTCATCTTTGATTGAGGTTTTGTTTCAATGACTTTAAGGCCAAACCTATTCGCTTTTCAATCGCTTTTTGTGACAAATTTAATACTTCTGCAATTTCTTTGTAAGTAAGGCCTTGCATCTTGTTCATCAACAAGGCTGTTTTTTGTTTCTCTGGCAATTGGTTTAACGCTTTTTGAAATAGTACTTTTTTTTCCAAAAGATCATCACTGTTGTCTGGCTCTCGGATCCATCTCAAATTTACACTTTCAATATATTCTTTTTCTACTTTTTTCTTGCGGATGTGGTTCATGAACTCGTCGGTGGCAATTTTAAATAGCAGGCTTTTGATGTTGCCCGAAGCAATCTCTATTTTTTTAGTCCAAACTTTCATGAATACATCTTGAGCAATGTCTACAGACAAGTCCTGATCGCCCGATCGGAAGATGAGGTAACGTCTGAGGTCGTCAAAGTGCGTATCATAAATCATTTTAAAATCTTTAGCCGTCAAAATTTAACTCCTTAAATCCAATCCCTAAGATAAGTTTTATCGAAGGAATTGGACCGTAATATTTAAAGATAATTAGTAACAGAGCCTATTTCTTTTTATTTTTCTTTTTCAATAAGTTTTTAAAGCGGTCTTTCCTTTTAATATATTTCAAATCCACCGTTTCAACCTCTCCATCTTTAGAAATTTCTACAAGTGTATCACAGGTTCCGTCTCCAAAATCGGTTGTAATTATTTGCTCCCCATCGTCGGTGACCTTAATTCCTTCTACCGGGACTTTCCCTTTTTTTCTTTGTCCTTCACCAAAACAGTCGTAAATAAATTTGATAGGAGTAGTGATTTCCATAGAAAAGTTGACCCCTTCAGTACTGACTCCGGATTTGCTGCCAGTGAGTGTGCTGTATTGCTTCTGGTCATTTTCTACGTGAGTGTAACGGGTCATTTCAGCACTTTTGGTTTTAAAAGTACCGTCTTCGTAAATCATTTTTCCATCGGTCACAGATGTTCGCGTAGTTTTACTACCGTTTTCATCTATGGATATGATTTCCGTTCTTCGGGTTCCTTCTATTTTTACCCCATTAAGATAAAAGTCATCATAGATGACTTGTCTATAACTACCTGCCTCTCCTTGAGTTTCTGAGTAGCTTACAATCATGGTTCCACTGCGGGTCTGGCCTCGTTTTCCCTCACAATCTTCCAAAAAAGTGATGGTCTTGGTCTTTCTCTCTTCATCTACAACAACACTTGCACAGTCTCCATACTTATCCCCTTTAAATCTTTTAAGATCTTTGGCTGAATCTGCATCAGCAGATCGAGCACTTATAACATTAGTACTCAAATTAAAACTTTCTGATACTAAGTCGTCTATGTCCTCCTCAAAGGCAATGGAATTTATAGTTTCCAGAACAGTAGTCGTGCTTAAGTTTTCTGAGAAACCACTTACTCCATCCTCAGAGCAGGAAGTGATCATGCCGAAACTAAATACTAATAAAACTAATTTTTTCATTTTCATAGCAATTTTTTTTTAATTACATCTATAACCCGTTTTAGAAATTATATACCCTACTTTTTTTAAAAAATTATTTTTTGGTGAAATATAAGCTTCGTCGATTCCCCTGTAACCTGTTGACAAAAGACCAGTAAGTCATATATTTGCTTACGAAAGTTTATTATGAATTTCCGTCTTCAAGAATACAAAGCCCTTTTTTACCGCATTTTTTTGATTTACCTCTGTTATTTCTTTTGCAGGGTTTTATTTGTTTATTTTAACAACGACCTAGTTCAAGTGAATTCGTTTTCCCAACTGGCGGAATTGTGCTATTACGGACTTCGTTTTGATAATGTCGCCATTGTTTACTCCAATATGATTTTTATCCTGATGTCTATCATTCCATGGAATAAAACGACCTATCCATTGTATCAAAAAGTTGTTTTTTGGATTTATTGGCTTTGCAATGCGTTTTTTCTGTCCCTAAACTTTATAGACTTTGCTTATTATCGGTTCAATCAAAACCGATTGATGAATAATTTTTTGGAGGTGATTGAGTTTGAAAGCAACAAAACCGGTTTGCTTCTACATTTTGCCTGGGTTTATTTGCACCTCATCATTCTATTTATCGTATTGCTCTCTTTTCTGGCTTTAGCCTACAAAAAGGTAAAGATCAATCCGCTTGTTATCATTGATAATTATTGGCGCTATGGATTCAGCTCCATTATTTTATTTTTTGGAAGTATTGCATTATTTGTTTTGGGGGCTCGTGGGGGTGATTTCAAAAAAAGTACCCGTCCTATCACGCTGATAGATGCTATGGATAATGTTAGAACTCCACAGCAGGCTGACGTAGTCCTCAGCAGCACCTTTACACTTCTAAAAACATTAGGACAAGACAATTTTAAAAAATCCAAAGACCGCTACACCGATCTTGAAGTTGAAAAGGAACTGAACACAACGAAACTATATCCCCCTTTGGGAAGATTTGAGGAAAAACCCAATGTAGTAATCTTTATTTTGGAAAGTATGGGAAGAGAGTATTGGGGAGCTTTAAATCAACCTTACAACATTCCTGACTTTGAAAGTTATACTCCATTTTTAGATTCATTGGCTCAACACAGCTTAATCTTTCCAAATGGTTTTGCCACCAGCAGAAAATCAATTCATGGTATGCCCTCCATTTTGGCTGGTATTCCCTCTTTTGAAACCTCATACGCCTCTTCACTTTATTCTAGACAAAAGGTAAGTTCCGTGGTTTCGTTTGCCAACGAAATGGGGTATCATACTTCTTTTTTTCACGGAGCCGCAAACGGATCCATGGGACTTTTGGGCTTTGCCAATACCCTGGGTTTTGAGCGTTATTACGGCAGAACTGAATTTAACAATGATAAGGAGTTTGACGGATCTTGGGGCATTTGGGATGAACCTTTCTTAAGCTATATGAAATCGGTTTTAGACCAACAAAAAACTCCCTTCCTCAGCAGTGTTTTTACGATCACCTCACACGAGCCATATGTGATACCAAAAGCATACGATGGAAAATTTGACAAAGGCCATGTCCCCATGCACCAATGTGTTGGATATACCGATCATGCACTGCGTCAATTTTTTAAGGAATGTAGTAAATCCCCTTGGTTTGAGAATACCATATTCTTATTCACAGCAGATCATAGCAATCAATCCTATTTTCCTTTTTATGAAAAAACCGTCAATCGGTTTGCCAATCCTTTGATGATCTTCAAACATGACAGCAAGCTAAAAGGGGTTGATATGAGACTGGCCAGCCACATGGACATTCTACCCACGGTTGCCGACCTGATAGACTACCCAAAACCATTTAAAAGTTGGGGAAGAAGTTTGTTGTCCAACCAAGATCACCATCCGTTTGTAATTAATTATTTTAGTGGAGGAAGTTATTTTATTATGGATGAAAATTTTATCTGTATCCACAATGGAAACAAAGCCATTGGCTTTTATGAACTGGAAGATAAAAACATGGAAAATAATCTTATCCAGAGCAAAACCCAGCAGATGATTGAACTAGAAAAGAAATGCAGTATGTTTCTTGAAGATTATTTCGAAACCCTAATGTCGGGGCGAAAAAAGTAGACAAACCTCAAAACTATGAAAGTATATTTCATTGTCAAGCCTCTAGGGGGATACAAACTGAAACAATTGCGCAAGTCTCTGGAGAAAACTTTTGATAACAAAAAGGATTCTTTCTGTATTTTCAGCTCTACGAAAAAGGGACATTCAATCGCTCTAACCGAAAAAGCAATTGATGAAAAGGCAGATGTGGTGGTAGCATGTGGTGGAGATGGAACAATCAATGAAGTGGCTCAAGGATTGGTCGAGACTCAGATTCCTTTGGGTATTATACCCTTAGGATCTGGAAATGGTATCGCCCGTCATTTTAAAATTCCACTAGAAATTTCAAAATCAGTCCAAGTCATCAAAAAAAATAAGCTTGCCAAAATGGACGTGGGAGTGGTCAATGGGCATTACTTTTTTGGAAATATGGGTTGCGCTTTGGAGTCACATTTTATTAAGAGTTACCATAAGAACCAATCGCACGGTATTTGGGCCTATATCGTTGCTTTTTTTGATGCCATGGTAAGTTTTAAGTATCAGAAAATTCAAGTTGAATACCTTGATAATGTGAGAGAAATCAGCCCCTTTATTCTTCTCGTTTCCAATGCCAATCAACAGGGATATGATTTCTCACTAACTCCCAAAGCCCAGAGTGATGACGGACTATTGGACTTATTTTGGATGGAAAATTCAAATGTTTTTAATAAAATCAAGTTTTTTCTCTACACACTGTTGAAAAAGAAATTAACAGCAAAAAAATTTAATTTAATTTGTCTCTCAACATTGAAAATCAAACTTTTAGATCAAGATGATTTTTGTGTTCAAATAGACGGTGAGTATCTACCGACAACTTCTAATCAAATGGAGATCAAAGTTCTTCCTAAAAAACTAAATGTGATTGTTCCTTAAAATCGTCTAAAAATTTTAACTTTAACAAAATCCATTAGTATAGCTTTGAAAAAAACAAGTACACGCAGTGGCTTAATTTTGAATTCATTAATAGGAATTTTAAAACTCCTATTATTTTTGATTTTATTTTCCTGTGGAAATGGGTCTGGCGAAGAATTCAAATCATGGTCGATATACAGTGGAGATGCTTCCGGGTCTAAATACTCGAATTTATCTGAGGTAAATACCACTAATATTGGGCAACTGAAATTAATTTGGGAGCTTGAAATTTTTGATAAAAACGAAGATCACAAAGATGGTATACAATGCAACCCGATCATTGTAGGCGATCAAATGTTTGTTATCGGCCCCGACATGAAGGTTCACTCTATCAATGCTGCTAATGGTTATTTAAATTGGAGCTTTGACCCATTTCCCGAAGAAAAATACTCTGGAAATTCTCGGGGTGTTACCTATTTCGATAATGGAAAAAATGGAAGGCTCTATTTTGTGGCATCATCTTTTCTCTACTGCATTGACGCCCTTACTGGAAAATCTGTTTCCTCTTTTGGTGAAGCGGGAAAAATATCTCTCAAAAAAAGCTTTGGATCCAAGGCGGAACAATTATTTATTACAGCCTCTACTCCTGGAATAATTCACAAAAATTTACTGATATTGGGATCTAGAGTTTTGGACGGTGCCAATCGAAAAACCATGCCTGGAAACATCAGGGCATTCAACCTCTACTCTGGAGAAATCGAATGGGAATTTCGAACCATCCCACATCCAGGAGAATTGGGTTACGACACATGGCCCATGGAGGCTTGGCAAAACGAATACATTTCGGTTAACAGTTGGAGTGGGTTTACTTTGGATCAAGAGAACGAGATGCTGTTTTTTGGGACGGGTTCCCCCTCATACGACCATTGGGGGGGCAATCGTATTGGCGATAATCTATTTGGAAATTGTATTTTGGCTCTCAACGCCAATACAGGAGAAAGGATATGGCATTTTCAGACCGTTCATCACGACTTGTGGGATTATGACATTCCGTGTCCTCCCAATTTGGTTCAAGTAAAATCAAATGGAAAATTGATGGAGGCAATTGCGCAACCCACCAAAACAGGACAACTTTTCGTCTTGGATCGCTTTACCGGAGCACCAATTCATCCCATTAATGAGGTGGCAGTTCCCCCAAGTGATATTCCTGGAGAAATGGCATCAAAAACACAACCGTTTACAAAACCAGAGCTGATTTATGGAAAGACAAGCATCAATGAAAATACTTTGAACCAAATAGATGACTTCGAAAACAAATCCATTAAAGATTCCCTGCAAAGTATGATCTATGGTCAACTATATTTGCCCCCTGCTGAAAAACCCACCATGGTATTTCCCCAATTTAATGGAGGAACAGACTGGGGAGGGGCAGCATATGACCCCTTCAAAAGATCCCTATTTGTCAATTCAAGCAATGAACCAGAGTGGTTTGCGATGTTGAGCTTGTTGGAAGACCAAAAAATATCTTCCTACAATTATGGAAAAGATAAAGTCATTGAAATCGATAATAACGAAAAGATCATTGAAGTTCCTTGGGTAGCCAATGGACACCGCGAATTAAAAACCAAAAATGGATATCCAATCAATGAGACTCCATGGGGAACCTTGTCAAGAATAGATTTGGATGCCGGAAAAATCGATTGGCAAATTCCATTAGGCACCTATCCCGAATTGGAAAAATTGGGGCATTCCCCCACTGGAACCTTCAATATGGGGGGGCCAATAGTTACTGCAGGAGGTTTGATTTTTATTGGGGCAACTATGGATGAGCGTTTTCGTGCTTTTGACCAATCCAATGGAAAACTCCTATGGGAATTCCAATTAGAGGCCGGGGGGTATGCCACTCCAGCAACCTATCAAGTGAATGGAAAACAATATATTGTCATTGCAGGGGGGGGAAGAGGAAAGCCAGGGACCAAAGCCGGAAATAAAATTTATTGCTTCGGACTTTAGTCATTATCAAAAAACACATAAAAAAAAAGCTCTCCGAAATACTGGAAAGCTTCTCATCAGTTGCTAATGCATTGGTTTCCCAATTTTAACAACACACAACATGTTTATAATTTCAGACCTAAGGGTCGGGATTTTTAAATTTAAAACAAAGGTAAGTAATTTTAGTTACACCTATACTTTTAAAGTTTTTTATTCAGAAACAACCGTTTCCATTATGAGTTAAATTTGATACATTTAAGGCAATGAAGCAGAAAATTGTATTGGCAGGAGCGACGGGTTTTATAGGAAGATGGATTATAAAAGAGTTCCAAGATGATTATCACATTATTGCTTTAAGCCGAAAAAAAGTTGTGACAAATCCCAATAATAAAATTCTTTGGCGTATGGTTGACTTATATTCCATGTCCAGTACGGAAAAAGCTTTAGAAGGCGCAGATATTGCCATCTATCTGGTTCACTCCATGCAGCCCTCCACCAGGCTGAACCAAGGGAAATTTGAAGATACCGACTTGCTGCTTGCCGATAATTTTTCTAGAGCAGCTCAAAAAAATAAACTCAAACAAGTCATTTATTTGGGTGGGATTCTTCCAAAAGACACACATCGGATTTCCAATCATCTATTATCACGATATGAGGTGGAAAAAACTTTAGGAGCTAGAGCAACTCCATTAACAGCTATCAGGGCTGGTATCATAATTGGTCCGGGTGGTTCCTCCTTTAAGATAGTTAAGAATCTAGTGAAAAACCTCCCCGTGATGGGTTGCCCCCGTTGGACCAAATCCAAAAACCAACCCATTGATATTTTCGACATTCTCTCTCTTATCAAACAATGTATCGATAACCCCAAAACCTATGATAAAAATATTGAGATAGGGGGAAATGAGGTAATTACTTACATGGAGCTTCTAAAAAAAACCTCTAAAATGATGGGTAAAAAACGTTTGATTTTTCCCATGCCTATCTTTACTGTTGGACTGTCAAAATGGTGGGTTAGTATTTTTGCAAATTCCAATATCAATTTCGTTTCACCACTGGTAGAAAGCCTGAAGCATCGTATGATCCCCAGTAATGAATTTTCCGATTTGTATGATATTGATTTTGTCCCTATCGATACAAGTATTAAAAGAGCGCTCTCCCAAAAAACTCCTACTTTGCCTTCTTTTGATCAACTCCGTGCCGAAAAAAATACCGTTAGAAGTGTTCAGAGAATATACAATCCCGGAAAACACAATGCCCAGTGGGTTGCTAAATATTATCCGATTTGGCTTAGTAAAAGATTTGCTGGACTCATCAACCCAAGATTTGACGGTAGTTTTTTGAGGTTCTACCTATTGGGTGTTATGTTATTGGAATTGCAATTGATCGAAGATAGGAGTACACCCAATAGACAGCTTTTTTACATTACTGGTGGTGTTTTGACCAAAAGAAAAGATTTGGGATGGTTGGAATTTCGATCCATTTTGGATAATGAATATGTCATTACAGCCATACATGAATATGTTCCCAAATTACCTTGGGGGATTTATAAATTGACCCAAGCAAAACTGCACTTGTATGTGATGAAAAAATTTGAAAAGGAACTTAAAAATTTAAAAAAAAATTGACTTTGAAAACTTTTCAATTTATTTTCAAAATCAATAATGATTTTTGGTCTTTATTTATATTTTAAAAACCTTCTGTCTATTATCAAAAAATTGATTAGAGCAGCAACTCCCAATAGAATCATAAGAAGGAGGTCAGTTCTACAGGATAAAATTTGTTTTGGAAACCACCCTAGATTGGATAAAATGAAAATCAATAAAGCCAAAAATGAAAGAAGAATCATTGCAAAACCCTGAGGTCGATTGGAAAAAACACCCAACATAATCATAGGTCCCATCAAAGCTGTCCCTGAAAAACTTAATCGAGCTAATAGAACCAACTCATCAGAACTGAGCAATGAGAAGATCAATGCAGAGAGTGCAAATAATAGTATCACAAATCGAACGGGACGCAAATTATCGTCCTCCTTCAATCCTAAAAGTCCTTTGATTTCATTTCCCATAGCAAATAACTGGGAGTCAGAAGTAGACATTGCGGCGGCAAATAAACCAATGATGATCAAAGCTGCGATCATTTCGTGCTGTTCCCCAAGAAGTACACTACCCAAGAATTCTGAAGTAGTGGCATCTGCATAATAGATAGCTCCGTACATTCCAATTATTATGGTGGGTAGAATGACAAGCATAGCAAAAAATCCAACCGCAGTAGCCATTCTTTTGAGTGCATTATAATTTTTCATAATCACCAAACGAGTTGACAACTGTGGTTGGGTAACAGGAATCATCAATATGGCAAGTGCAGAGGCAATCAAAAATTGTGGACTCAGCAATCCTTTGGGTCCCGGTGTAGAAAGTAAGTCGCGGTTTACGTTGGCTACACTTTCAAAAAGTGCGTTCCATCCCCCCACTTCATTCAAGCAATTGAATGCAACAATCCAAACCACAATCAATAATAAAGTCCCTTGTAAAGAATCTGCATATATGATAGCTTTAAGACCTCCCAATTCTGAATAAATCAGCATCACAAAAACAATCCCAATGGACCAGCCCCAAACGGGGATAAAATTGGGAAAAGCAGAAACCAAAAATATAGCTACCCCCCTGATTTGAATCGCTATATAAGGGATGAGAAATAAAAAAACTGCAGTAAAATAAAGGTAACCTGCCATTTTGTTTTGATAACATTTTTGGAGTAAAGTAGACATTCCTTGGTAAGTTGATTTCCCCACTCTCTTTCTTAAATAAAACCCGAACCACAAGATCAAAAAAACCATTATTGCATCTGAAAAAGTAAGAAAGATCCATGCTCCTACACCGTTAGCTCTAGAAAAATCAGGCATGCCCAGTAAGGTAAAAGTGCTAAAAAGCGTCGCAGCAAAAGTCATTAAACCAATAACAACTCCGATCTTTGCCCCACCTAACATAAAGTCTGAAGAAGTTTTGATATGTTTTTTTGTATGCCATGAAAAAAACATCAAAACACCAATATATATTGTACCTATTAAAAGGAGATAGCTCAACATATTATTCTTCTTTTAATTCATCTGATTTGAGTCGAGAAAATACATATCCCCCAGCAGCAGTCAATAATACCAACAATATAGTAATCAAAATTCCAAACCAAAGGGTAAATGGCATTCCCAATAGATAAGGTTCCAATTTGTTTTGAGCCAATGCCCAAGGTGAGAATTGTAAAACTGAACAAAAAAGAACAGCTGCTACAATCAATCTCCAAATATTTTTTAAATTCATATCTATAAAAATTGTATAGTCATTCCACCATCAGTATTAATTACTTGACCCGTTGCATAAGGAATCATTCCCGTAGCTAAAGCTGTAACCGTTTTTCCTAGATCCTTTGGATCACCCCATCTTTTTTCCAAAGTCAGTCCTTCTCCAATCAGTTTATCATATTTTTCTGCCACCCCAGCAGTCATGTCTGTACGAATGATCCCAGGCTGTATTTCATAAACCGGTATATCATACTCTCCCAATCGCACTGCCCAAAGTTTGGTTAACATAGTCATGCCTGCCTTTGAAATACAGTAATCCCCTCTATTGACAGAGGCAAATGTTGCAGAAACAGATGAAATATTGATGATTGAAAAGGTATCCTTCAGGTTTATTTTCTTTTGTTCAATCATCCACCGTGCAACCAACTGAGTTAAAAAATAAGGTCCCTTTAAATTAATGTCAAGAACCCGATCATAACTTTCCTCCGTAGCTTCCAAAATATCATTACGCTCTTTGGGAGCTACACCGGCATTATTGACCAAAACGTTGAGCCTTCCAAAATGTTCTTTTACCTCACTAATGATTTTAGAGCGATCTTCTGATTCTGCTATATTCCCTTGACAGTATATCACTTCACTTGTGGGAATGATGAGCTCCGCTAATAACTTTTTTACTTGATTTTCGGGGCGTACTCCATTGATCGCCACTCTATATCCAGCATTGATCATTGACTTTGCAATTCCTAAGCCGATTCCTCTTGATCCTCCGGTGATAAGCGCTACAGGTTTCATTTTAATTCCGGTATATTGATCCAAGTCTTTTTCTCCCAACTTTCAATGCCCAACTCTGCTAGTTGGACACCTTTAGCTCCCTCCATCAAATTCCAGGGAAAGGGAGTTTCCAATACCACGTGTTTGAGGAACAATTCCCACTGTGCCTTGAAAGCATTGTCAAAATCTTCTTGTTCTGGGACCTTAGTCCATCCTTCTTTAAAATCAATAGGATTAGGGATGTCTGGATTCCAAACTGGTTTTGGTGTATTTCCATAGTGTTGTGTCCAACAATCTCTCAAACCCGCGACAGCCGATCCTTTGGTTCCGTCAACGTGAAGGGTGAGTAAATCATCTCTTCTCACACGAGTGGTCCATGAAGAATTGAACTGAGCAATAATCCCTCCCTCCAATTCAAAAATGGAATAGGCTGCATCATCAGCGGTACAAGTGTAAGGTTTTCCATTTTCGTCAATACGCTCCAGGATATGCGTAGCCCCCAAACAAAAAACACCTTTGACTGAACCGAAAATATTATCCAATACATACCTCCAATGACAGAGCATATCGACAATGATCCCCCCATCGTCCTGCTTCCTGTAGTTCCAACTGGGTCTTTGAGCTGGAACGGTGTGACCTTCAAAAACCCAATAGCCAAAGTCTCCTCGAACGGATAAAATATCACCAAAAAAATCATTTTCGATCAGACGTTTTAATTTCAACATGCCCGGTAACCATAACTTGTCTTGGACAACACCGTGTTTAACATTTGCTTTTTCACATAAGCGATACAACTCTAAAGCAACCTCTGTGGAAGTTGCAATAGGTTTTTCACAATAAACATTCTTACCAGCAGCTACTGCTTTTTTGATGGCATTAGCTCTTCTTCCTGTGGTTTGAGCATCAAAATATATTTGATATTGATCTTCTTTCAAAACCTCATCCAAATTTGTTGTCCATCTTTCTACTTGAGTTCTTTTGGCTAATTTTTTCAATTTACTTTCATTGCGCCCCACCAATACCAAATGGGGTAAAATGATTTCATTATCATTTACTTTTACCCCTCCTTGCGATATGATAGTCGCCAAAGAACGAATCAAGTGTTGGTTGGTTCCCATTCTTCCAGTCACCCCATTCATGATGACTCCAATTTTGTGTACCTTCATTTAATTTACTATGTGTGATTAATATATGATTTCTTGATGTCTTCCAAATATAGCTTTTGATCCTGAGCCCACAATCTGTCAGAAAAAACTTCAACTTCGTTATAACCCTCAAATCCAGCTTCTTCTACCCACTTTCTGATTTGTTTAATCGGGATACATCCTTCTCCCATCAAACCTCTGTCTGTCAGAAAATCAATTGTAGGAACACGCCAATCGCAAACATGAAAAGCCAATATATTTTTATTTTTTCCGCACCTGAAAATTTCATTTTTCAAATTATTATCCCACCAAAGGTGATAAACATCAATGGCCACCCCAACCATTGGAGAAGCGATTGATTCACACATATCGTTGGCTTGTTCTAAAGATACTACAGCTGATTTATCTCCTGCATACATTGGGTGTAAAGGCTCTATGGCCAATTTTACCCCCATATTTTTGGCATAAGGTATTAATTGATTAATCCCATCAATAATTTGACGGCGGGAAACTTCCAAGTCTTGACCTGGATCGGCTCCACATACCAGGACTACCACAGGAGCACCCAAGGCAGCAGCCTGGTCTATAGCCAATCGATTGTCCTGCAAGGCTAACTCACGTTGATGAGACTCTAATGATGGGAAAAAACCCCCACGAACCAGTGAAACAGGCTCCATTTTGTTAATCTCCAATAAAGTTTTTATTTTTTTTAAATCTTTTCCCTCCAACAAATGCCTCCAAATGGAAATTCCCCTAACTCCAGATTTTGAAAAATGCGCTATACATTCCTCTATGCTCCAAGGTTTGGTAGTTTGTGTATGAATACACAGCTTTGAAAAGTCAGTCAGCTCGGTCATCGGATACCTATTTATTTATGCAATTGGTAAATCGATAATAAGGTTCTTTATTGATAATTTTCTGAACATAAATGGCCAATTCTCTAAAATGATAATCTCCCCACATGCATGACTCACCATTGGCAATTTTACTCCCTTTTGGTACATGATCCCAACCATTGGGTTGATGGTAAATGGTATGTAAAAGTAGACCGTGGTGTTGCTTATCCATACTTAAATAAGGTTCCTGTAAAAGGGAATTAAAAACGGTCAATCCCGCTTGCCAATATTTGTCTCCTTCTTTTTTCTGTCCTTTTTTCTTCAAATAATGACCTAATCGCAAAAGTCCCTGAGCACCTATGGCAGAGGCGGAACTGTCCACTGGCTCCCAGTTGTTAAAAGGGTCAGCAGGACGATTCAAATAATCCCCCAATTTGTGAAGATTGGGTGCCCCAGTATCCCAATAGGTTACGCCACAGCTTGGGGTATGATCAATATAAAAATCACAAGTTGCCTTGGCTCCTTTGAGCATCATTTCAGAAATATTATTTACTCCACCTAAAGGTGCCAATCGCTCACTTTCAATAAGCTCAATTGCTTCTAGCTCCTCTGCAAAGCCTAGCATCGCCCAGGCCAAACCTCTTGTCCATGTGGTAAAACCTGTGAAACCCTGTTGTGAGTTGGGACATCTGAATTGACCATCATTGATATTAAAAATACTTTCATGAGCTGTCCTTCCCCAAAGATCATATTGATCCCTACCCTCACCATAAAAAATTGAATATTTTGCAGTTGCCTCTATGTGTTGAATGGCTCGCTCTAATAATGAAATTTTTCGATCCCCCTCCCCGTGGAAGGTATGTCCTAACAGATGACTTACCAATAAAATCCTACAGGATCGGATGGTGTCCACAAACAAAGAATGCGGGCCATTAAATGAATAAATGAAACCACCCTTTGGCAGACTGGTCCAACGTGAGGCCTGCACCGCACCAGAGATTTTAATAGCCAACTCATAAAAGTGGGCTTCCCATTCATTGAATTGGATCTTTCCCTCATGCATCAATCGAAGAAGATTTCCATAGGTGCTTAAATTATTAAAACCATGGTCATGAACACCGGTATGACTGACATGCGTAGCCATTTTATCGATGATATTCTTTTTTGCAGAATCTATGAATTGTGAATCTCCTGCGGCATCGTATTGCAGAACTGCTGAACCGAATTGGAAGCCATGCGTCCACTCAGTCCATCCACGAGTGGTATATTTTCCATTGACAGTAAATACAGGTGCACCTTGCGACTCATCATATTCTGAAAGAATTCTATTAATTTTTTCTCCGGAAAGTTGCCAGAGCAAATTAATCTTTTCTTTCAGATCCTCAACTTTTAGATTTTGATTGATAATAATCATTAATATGTATTTAATGATCACTAATATAACTTTAAATAAATAGATTTAAAATTAAATCTTTACACCATATATTCTAAAATTCGCTGTTTTTGAAATAATATCTGTATAGCCTTTTTGCAAAACAATTTCCAAAGGGGTTACAAAATTGATTAACCAAAAACTGAATTACTAAAAAATATTTTTATAATCAATTTTATATATTGAAAAACTATTTATTTAATCAAATGGCCCATAGACAAAAGAAATTCGGAGAATTTTTTATTACAAGATTAAAATGCATTTTTACTTATTTCTTTTTCCTTTTTTATATTAATTATTCGAAAGCTCAGAATAAAATCTTAGAGAAAATTAATTCTCCTGTTATTTTTCAAGGGGACGAGAGAACAGCATATAGAGATCCGGCGGTATTGTTCCATAATGATCGTTTTTATTTATTCTTTACATTGGTTAAAAACGAAAATGGTAAAATATTTTCCTACACTGCATGCAGTGACTCAAGTGACTTAAAACATTGGAGTCAAATAAAGATTTTGACTCCGAAAAACCAAAACTTAAATTTTTCGAGTCCTGGGAATATTATCCAAAAAGATGGAAAATGGATTCTATGTCTGCAGACCTATCCAAGACCTGGTTACGTTTCGGATGATAAAATACGTTATGGCTCTAGTGATGCTAGAATTTTTATAATGAAAAGTCCTGATCTTAAAAACTGGACTTCTCCCCAAATTTTAAAAGTCAAAGGGCCTGATATTCAAGAGAAAGATATGGGTAGAATGATAGATCCATTTCTAATTGAAGATTTAAATGAAAAAGGAAAGTGGTGGTGTTTTTATAAACAAAATGGGGTTAGTATGTCATATACTTATGACTTTGTGGATTGGACATTTTATGGGAATACCAATTCAGGAGAAAATGTTTGTGTTATAAAACAGGAAAAAGAATACATAATGTTTCATTCTCCATCAAATGGAATAGGGATTAAACGCTCCAACAATCTTACAAACTGGAATGATTTTGGAGATCTGATAACCTTGGGACAAAATGAGTGGAATTGGGCAAAAGGAAGAATTACCGCTGGGACAGTGATTGATTTAAGAAGCACACCTAGAGTGGGGAAATATTTAATGTTTTTTCATGGTTCGGGTCCAAAAAAAGAAAAAGAGGGTGATTTTGATAAAAATTCTTCTATTGGAATTGCTTGGAGCAATAATCTCATAAATTGGGAATGGCCTAGACCATAAGTAATATTAAATCAGATTAAAATTAGTGGTTAACTAACTAGTTAAAACAAAATTTATTAAAATTATTGGTACTAATTATTTTCTTAGAATAATAGATATTTTTACATTAGATTAAAGTCAAAATTCACTCGTTAAGCCTAAAATTTCAATAAATTAGAAGAATATTATTGTGATTTACAATTTTGTAATATTTTAATTAATTGATCGTTTTAAGTTTATACGCTAAATTCAGTGATTTCGAATTTAATTAGATTCTTATATGCTTTTGTTTTTTCAATAAGTGCATTTGGCACTACTATTGAAAACGACGAGATCCAGTTGATCCCCATAATAACAAATTTTGGACCAACAGAATATTGCATAAATACTCCTACAAATATTACTATTACAGGAACCAACCTTGCAAGTGTAACCACTGTAAGAATAGGTGTCACTAATGTTGCATTTACTGCATCAGATACAAGTATTGTTATTACCTCAATTCCAATTAATACAAATAGTGGAATTATCACAGTTATATCCCCTGACGGACAGGATACCACAGACTCTAATTTAGTAATTAAAAATATCCCTGCTTCGCCAAATACTCCAACAGGCAACTCCCAAATTTGTAAAGGGGACGGCCCCCATTCATATTCGATTGCAGCTGTTTCAGGTGCTGATAGCTATGAGTGGGAATTTGATCCAGATATATCCGGTGATCTAAATATTATTGGAAGCTCAAATGAGAGAACGATAACTTTTAATGTACCAAACGCCGTTGCTGATGGAAGTTATAATTTAAGAGTTAGAGCTGTAAATTCTTGTGGTAATAGTCAATATAGTTCTGTAAAATCTTTTAGTATTGGAGAATCTCCTGCTAATGCTGGCATTATTACTGAATTAAATGGAGCAACTGAAATATGTGCAGATGGGCAAGGTACCATCCAGCTTAGCGTTCCAGCAATTGATAGAGCTGATTCATATGTATGGGATGGATACTCAGCTGCTTTTAATGTGGTTGGCAGTTCTGATCAGACCGATATTACATTGAGAGTTAACTCGAATGCACCTGGTGGAACATACAATATAACAGTCAATGGAAATAACACATGTGGAGATGGAGGATCCTCAACATTTGCAATTACAGTAAACTCTCTTCCTGCTTTGAATTCGTTAAATAATGAAACTATTTGCTCAGGGGAAAATGTTCAAATTGGTCAAGATTTAGGTGGTGGTTACTCATATCAATGGACAGCTACACCAGATCATGCATTTAATAAAACTGTTGCCAGACCAACAGTAAATCCTACCCAAAGTACATCATATACCCTTATTGTTACAAATCTAGCTTCGGGATGTTCTAGATCAGAATCCGTTCAGGTAATTGTAAATCAAATTCCAGCAGTCAATACCGGTGGAGATCAAACCATTTGTGTAGGGGATGTTATCACTATTGGAGCTGCTGCTCAAGCAGGGCTGACTTATGAATGGACAGATGGAATAAATACTCTATCTAATGAATCATCAACAGATGTATCTCCCAATACTACAACAATTTATACCCTGACTGTAACTAATCCTGCAACAGGTTGCTCTAACAACGATAATATTGTAATCACAGTTAATCCTACTCCAAACATTGATGCAGGAAATCCTCAAACTGTTTGTTCTAATGATATTGTAAATCTATCTCCCACATTTAGTAATATAGATCTTGCCACAGTTAGTTGGAGTTCTAGTTCTCAGGGGGCTGGAGGTTTTGCTGTAAACTTTTCAACTTACACGCCAAGTGCTGCAGATATTTCTAATGGATCAGTTACACTTACAATATCTGCTCAAGGAGCTGGTAGTTGTGACACAGTATATGAAGATACAGTTGTAATAGGTTTTCAAGCATTACCAACCGCCTCTATTAATTCGGTTGATAGCATATGTGAGGGAGATACTATTACCTTTATTGCCGATACTTCAAATAGCGATAATGTAACATGGGTATTGCCTGGCATTTCTGACATAAGACCAAGTGCAAATCCCTATGTATATACCCCTACTCCTGCAGATATAGCTGCGGGGGAAGTTTCTGTTGAGCTAAGAGCACTTCCAATTAATCCATGTTCATCTCCTGCAGATAATGCTACCGCAACTAAGACTATTCTAATCACTTCAGCTCCACAAATAGATGATATAAATTCAGCTACATCGTTTTGTGAAGGCGGAGGGCTAAATATTCCCTTCTCAGCAACAGTACAAAATGGAACCGTTTTATGGTCTGTTGAAAATGGCTCTGGAAATATTACAAACAATAATGATCCTAATAATGCATTTTACACCCCCTCTGCTCAGGATTTTCAAAATGGTAGTGTTCAAATTAAACTGTCAGTAACCGGATCAGCCCCTTGTAATAGTGTAGTAAGCCAAACTTTTACTATTGCAATGTTCCAGGAACTTACAGTGAATGCTGGACCAAATAGACTTTTTTGTGAAAACGAGCTTTTCACTGTAGATGATGTAACAGTAAGTGATGTTAGTGATGTGCTTACATATCAGTGGAGCGTTCAATCTGGTCCTGCTTCAATTCAAGGGGGTACAGAAAATCAAATTGATCCAATTATTGTTCCAAGTGGAGCAGGAAGTATCACTCTTCAATTAGTTGTAACACCTAATGCACCCTGTGCTAATGTAATTACTGTTTTAAAAACACTTCAGAGTATCACTCAGCCAATTGCAGATGCTGGTGGTGATCTTGATATTTGTACAGATCTTACAGATCCTGTAGAGGTTGCCCTTCAAGGAAATTTATCTGATGGTTTCGATTATCAAACTTATCAGTGGAGTGGAGGTACAGGGAGTTTCACTAACGCTTCGCTCAAAAATACCATTTATTATCCTTCTGCAGCTGATCTAACAGCTGGTAATGTTGAGCTTACTTTTACTGTATCTCAAAATGGTTGTGCCAATGCCAGTGACTCTATGATAATTACTTTTTATCAGGATGTTGTAATTAATGCGGGATCGGATGGAGTAGTATGCGAGGATTCTGCAATCACTATCAATGACGCCTCTTTAACCAGTCCAGCACCTGCTGTAGAGGCACAATATCCAGTAACCTATCAATGGTCAATTGTCAGTGGAAACAATATTGGATCATTATCCAATGATACATCCTTAGTTCCAACATTCACTGCTGATGGGGCAGGGGCCTCACTTGGAGGAGTTGTAGTTTTAAGATTAACAGCTACACCAGATGGGAATTTTCCATGTGAAAACCCTGATGGTTCAGCTAGGATTGATTCTGACGATATTCAGATAACGGTAAATCCATTACCTACAGTCGCAGCATCTTCAGGTGTCCCCACTCAAGATTTCTGTGAACCTGCAAGTGGGGCTTTTATTATTGATCTAAATGATATAACCCCCACAGCTACAAACGCTGGATTGTTGGCATGGTCAACTAATGGAACTGGTTCATTTTCTAATCCTAACATCCTTACACCAACATACACTCCATCAAATGATGATATTAATAATGGAACGGTAATTTTGACCATTACCAATAACGGTTTACAGGGTTGTGATCCTGTAAGCGACTCATATACAATAAACCTAATAGCTCAACCTGAACTAAATATATTTTCTGATGCAGGGGATACTGATATAATCACTCTATGTGAGGATGAGCTTAATTACTCACCTTTAGTTGGAGATATATTAAATATTGACACATATCTGTGGAGTGCCACAAGCGGAGTTGGTGGATTTGGTGGTGGGCAAACAACGTCTAACCCAACTTATACTTTTACCGCCTCAGATAAAGCTGCTGGTTATGTTAATTTAACTCTCACTGGCACCAACAATACCTGTGGAGAGACAACTCAAGATCAATTAACAATAAACTTCCAAAGAAATCCATTGGTTAGCACTGGACTTACAACAGTTGTCCTTTGTAGCAGTATCGATCAATATTCAATTTCAACCGCCTCTTCAAGTAATACAGCAAACACAAGCTGGAGAGTTACTGGTGGATCAGGAACTTTCTCTAACCCCAATACTTTAATAACAACATATAATCCTTCACCTGCAGATAGAGCAGGAACTAATAATCCTATAATAATCACTTTAGAGGGAAGTCCAATAGGGCCTTGTGATGATCCAGCAGTTGATAGCTTTGCATTAATTTTTGATCCAGCTCCTTTTATAAATATGCCCAGTGATCAAAGTATATGCGAAAATGGGACTTATCAAGTAAATGGAATAACCATAGATAACAATTACGATCCAACATCAATAAGCTTTACCTCCACCGGAAGAGGAGTATTTACTGCTACGGGCAATCCATTGCAACCCATTTATCAACCTCACCAAGACGATAAAACAGCGGGTACAATCACAATTACTTTAACGGTTAGTCCAGATTCTAGTTGCGATCAAGATGTTTCTGCATCATTCCCACTTAGAATTTTTCAAACTCCAAAAATCACCTTAGCTGATGATGAATTCATCTTATGTGAAGGGACAATTATTGATTTTACAGGTCTTGTAATAATTGGTGGGGAGACAAATAACACCATTCAGTGGACTTCTACAAATGGTGGAGGTAGCTTTAGTGACCCTCAAACACAGGAGCCAATATACACTCCTGTAGCGAATGATGTTAATTTGAATCCTCTACAACTGGTAATAACAGTTTCCCCTAATCCAATATCAGATTGCTTGGCATCTGTTTCAAGAACGATTAATGTTTTCTATAATGAAGCACCAGAAATAACAAATCTTACAGCTCCAGATGTTTGTGAAAATTCAAGTTTTACTCTGATTGAGGGAGTTAACTTTGATATAGAAAATGAGCAAAGCTTCACCTTTTCAACTCTTGATAATACTGGAGTTATTACCAATAACGGTACGAGCAATGTTACATTTACTCCAAGTAATGCTCAAATAACACAAGGGTTTATTGACGTAGTTTTAACTCTTACTCCGCCTCCCTCTGCAAATTGTTCTCAAATTTCTCAAACTCTTAGAGTTAATATTGAACCACTTGCTAGTATTACTGTTGATGAGTTCACTGCTACTATTTGTGAAAATGAATCTTATATAATAGATGGAGTTGTAGTAAGTAATCAAGATTTAAATGGTATTTCCTGGACTGCTGATACAGTTAACAATACAGGTTTCTCCACAACTGCCCTTCAAACTACCATATATACACCCCTAGCAGAAGATATAAACCGAGGTCATGTTGATTTAACTATTACTGCCAGTAATGTTGCTCCCACATGTCAAGGTGATATTAGTGAGACTATTAGATTAAATATTACAAAAGCACCCGAAGTTATTTTATCTCAAGCCATAACAAGAACAATATGTGTAAGTAGTACATACACTGTTGATGCTAATGATATTGTAACACTTGAAAACTACGATTCCATATTATGGAGTACACCTAATGGCTCGGGATCGATTCAAGGATCAAACACGCTTGTTCCTGAATACTATCCTGACCCACTAGATTTAAATTTACCTGATCAGAGAGTCAGACTGGTTCTGACGGCTAATCCAAAATCTGGTTGTGGAACTGCATCAAGTGATGAATTTTTTATTGAAATATATCCCCAAGCCACAATCTCAATTGTTGATCCAGAAAATGACGGAATAGTTACTATTTGTGAAAATGGAACAATAAGTTTGGAGGCAGTTGCCAGTAATTATGATCTAAGCTCTATTAATTGGACAGTTATTGGTGCTGGGTCAATTTCCGCTGGGGGAAATACTCTTAATCCAACATTTACTGCCGATAATGGAAATTCTAGTGATGTTAGGGTAAGGGTTGAGGTGACCAGTGAAAGTCCATGCAATGATGTTTATTCAGATGAAATAATTGTTAGAACAGAGAGAATCAACACCGTAACACTCTCTAGTAATGAAGTAACTATTTGTAAAAATGAAACTACCTATAATATTTCAGGCTCAACAGCAGTAAATCCAGCGAATATTCTTTGGGAAAGTTCTGGAACTGGATCTTTTGGAGACACAACCGATTTAAATACACTATATAATCCGACTCAAGCCGATAAAGATGCTGGTTCTGTAACTCTCACTCTAACTGGCCTTTCCACCAACCCTCCTTGTGATCCATTAAACTTTCCAGCAGTCACCCTAAGGATTAATTTTGAGGATCCCCCAACAGCAAGCTTTACAAATGACACAGTGGATTTATGTGTGGGAAGTGATTATACTATTAATGATCTAACTGCTAATTACAACACTATTTCTTGGCAAAAATTAGGAGGATTTGGAAGTGTTCTAAATTCAAATACAAATCAGCCAACATACCAATCTGATTTAAATGATAGTGGTCAAGTTCTTCTAATAGGTACACTTGGTGGAGATGCTGTTTGTGAATCATTCACAATTACAAAGACTATTAATATTATTCAAAAATTAAACTCTATTGACTTAGGTACAGACCAGAGTATTTGTAGTAATGAGAATCAGGTTACTCTTAATGCAACTTTTAATCCAGGTAGTCACTTTAGTAATCTTACTTGGGCTTCAACTGGTGATGGAACATTCGATACTTCAAATTCTTCCACAACTCTTGTAAGGTATAACCCAGGTGCAGGTGATCTCCAAGCAAATAATAACCCTATCGAGATAACACTGACTGCATCTCAACCTAATCAGTGTAGTGGAGTGGTAAGTGAAGTTGTAGGCACTATGTATATTACTGTTGAGGAGCCCACAATTATTACAAATATAAACGTAGTTAAAAACCCTATCTGCGAAAATGGAACTATTGATCTTACCGCTGTTCTTGCTGGGTCAGCTCCAAATAATGTTTATTGGACTGCAACTCAGGCCAATGTTGAAGTTCAATCTGGATTTTCTGGTGGGACCACAGTTAACCCTACCTACACTCCAACCACACTTGATAAAAACATAGGGACTGTATCCGTTACAGTTCATGTTGTCCCCGATGCTCCGTGTGATGAAATAACCCAGACTGTCGCTGTTGCTATTACTTCCCTTCCCATTGCTAACGCAGGTAATGATCTATCAGTCTGTCAAGGGAATAATTTAATTATTGACGATGCAGCTGCATCGGGAGGCACAATTCAATGGACACTGGCAGGATTCAATGGTAGTTCTGTTGCGAGTGGAACTGTACTATCAAATGATACAACAAATCAGCCAACACTAACCACTGCTGCTGATCAAAGTGGACAATTACTTCTTACTCTCACATTAACACCAGATGGAGGATGTCTTGGAGAGAGTAACATAATTGATACAAAAATAATAGCAGTTGATTCAATTCCTGTTATATCTGGTCCAACCACTGATACCCATTGCCAACTTGCTTTAAATGATAGGTTCCAGGTCAGCGGTATACAAATTCAAAATACCACTTCATACAATTGGCAAAAACTACCTGGAGCAACAGGAACTTTAAGCGCAAATAATGTGGCCAATCCATTTTACACACCATCTTTAAATGATTATCAAAATGGTAGTGTAACACTAAGATTGACTGCAATCTCAGTAGGGGAATGCTCACCTAACAACCCAACTCACGAACTTACAATCGACCTTGTAAAACTACCTGTAATTACTTTAGCTGCAAATATGGATGTTTGTCAAGATCCTGATGCACCTTCGGCTGTTACCGTAACAAGTACTATTGAAAATCAGACCCAAATTAGATGGACAACTGGAGGAACTGGACAATTTAGTGGATTAAGCTTCTCAAATGACGAGGATCCTGTTTACACCCCCTCTACTGCTGATATCAACAATGGATCGGTAATATTAAATGTGGAAGTTACGGGATATCCAAATTGTGGAGCTCCTCATGTGATTAATGATAATGTAAGAATTGATTTTACAACCCCTGTTGACCTTCAAATAAATGCTCCTGATACTGTTTGTGACGGAAGTTTAATTAACTTAACTGCAATTACCAACCCTGCTGATGCACAAGTACAGTGGGATACTGATGATGGTACACCAGCTAACTTTAGCAGTAATTCTGAAAAAAATACCATATACGAGCCAACAGCAGCTGATTATACAAGAGGGTCTGTAACTTTCAAATTAAAATCTCTCGCAAATAATGTTTGTCCAGAGAGTCAGTGGATAACAAGAACAGTCACTTTCACAGCTGCTGCCCAGGTGAATATTGACACTGCCAGTCCTCTACTTGTATGTGAGGGAACGGCGTCTTTTAATATAAATGCCACCCTAGCAAATTCTAATGGGTACAGTTGGAATTTCAACAGCTCTAATGGAACAGTAGTTTATGATGATCCTGCAGACCCATCCAATCCAGACTTAACATTTACTCCAGAAGCATCTGAATTTGGCAGTACATTTGTATTTACTTTGACTGCTCAGCCAAATAGTCCTTGTGCAAATCCTGTTTCATCACAAATTACTGTTGTATTTGTTCTAGAGCCTGATGTTGAAGCTGGCACAAGTAGTTCAATTTGTGAGACTGGAGGCTACTTAACTGGTAGCTCCCTATCAAATACAGCCTCCTTCACATGGATTGGAAATGGAAACTTTGCGCCTGCATTAGACCCAGCAGACCCTAGTACAGTTTTTTACACTCCAACCCCGGCCGAAATCAACGCTGGAGAGGCAACAGTTGTTTTAAGAGGATACCCTGTTAATGGATGTGGAAATTTTGTAGATGATTCTCGTACACTTAATATCGAAAATCTACCTTCAGTTAATCTAAATAACTCGGCAGACTTATGTGAGGATGATGCTTCATATACCCTCTCTAACTCAGATTATACCGCACTTCCCACTCCTGGAACTTACTCAACATTTAGCTGGGATCATAACGGAAATGGAGGTTTTTCTAGTGGCGCAAATACATTATTTCCAACATATACTCCTGGACCGGGTGATACTGCAGTAAATATTACTCTTACCCTTAATCCAGTTGGCAATTGTGGCCAGAGTTTTTCTGAAATAATCACCTTAAACTATTATGCAAACCCAACTATAAATGCTGGAAGTGATATTACAACCTGTGCCACTGCTGGAGATGATATACCTCTTAATCAGGGATCTTCATCTTCCAATAATCTGACATATGAGTGGAGTAGCCCAACTGGTGGAACGTTTACCGACCAGACTGCTTTAACTTCAATTTATCAGCCCAATGCAACTGACATATCCAATGGCTCTGTAGTCTTAACTCTAAGGGGTACATCTCCCGCTCCATGTAATAAAGTAGTGCTCAGTACCCTTACAGTTAATTTTTCATCACAACCTAGCGTTTCAGTAACTAATGGAACTCAGGCTTGTTTTGGAAGTCCAATAACATTAAATGCAACTGGAACTTTTGACAACATTACTTGGTCAACAAACGGTAATGGAAACCTGAATGGGAATATTTATACACCTGTTGAAGATGATTTAAATTTAGCTTCAGTAAACTTTATAGCTCAAGTTTCAAATAATAACAATTGCGGAAATACCAATGCAGATATCGATATTGTTATAATTCCTGAGATAACTGTTGATGCAGGTCCAACAAATTTATCAGTTTGCCAATCTGAAAATCAGGTTAATCTATCTGGAATAATCACCGGGAATCCAGACAGTGTTTCTTGGACCAAGCCTCTTAATTCAGACAGTACATTAACTAGTAATAATACCTCTGATACCATCCTAAATATTGGCCCAATTGATCGAGCAGCAGGGACACTCAATTTATCTTTATCCGCTGTAAGAGGGGGAACATGTCCTGTAAACCAGTCTGACCAAATCACTTTAATTTTTACAGAGTCTATCAGCGTAGATGCCGGAAATGATATTACAAACTGTGGCCAGGTTCCAATTGATCTGGATAATGTGACTGTTTCATCAAATCAAAATGTTTCTTATCAGTGGAGTTCTGATGGAACAGGTTCATTTGATAACAGCACTGATCTAAACACTATTTATAGACCATCATTAGCAGACCTTTCAGGAACTGTTAGTCTTGTAATTACTGTTACCAAAACCGATAATGGTTGTGATAACATAGCAACTGATACAATTATAGTTTCATTTACTCAAGGTACTACAATTGACGCTGGAGGTGACCTAACTGCTTGTCAAGGGCCTGGTGTTACAATTCAACCAGACGGATCTGTTTTAAATGCTGATTCATTCTATTGGTCGTCCGGGGGATCAGGATCATTTAATGGAACAGAAACCAATGAAGACCCGACATATTCTCCCTCAATTGCTGATTATCAAGCAGGTCAGATTAGTCTTACGCTTATTGCAACTACTGCAGGTGAATGCGAGGGGATTATAACAGAGACAATTTTTGTCACCCTTTACCAAGCTCCTGTCTTCTCAATCGATGAGGATGCTGATAATGATGGTGAAATATTTATTTGCTCAAGTGCTGAGACGATAAATTTAAATGCATCGTTAAATGTATCTCAAACAAGTGTATCTAATCTAAATTGGTCAGGGGGTGTAGATGGTAACTTTATCTCAGGGGGTCAAACCTTCACCGCAACATATAGATTTGGAGCTAACGAGAAGACGAATGGTTCAGTAACTTTAAGACTAGATGCGGATGGTGAAAATGGTTGTGCAAATCCAGATCAGAAAGTTGTTATCGTAACATTTTTAGACCCTATTGCGAATCCACCGATTAAAAATCTAGACCCAGGTGTCGCCTGTATAGGACAACAAAACATAATTCTCTCTGTAAACGCAATTGCTGAAGCAACCGCTTATAACTGGACTGTACCTGCTGGGATTATTCTTAACTCAGGGTCTAATTCTAATACCGTAAATGTATCTATTGACCCGCAAACGACAACAGGTTCCAAAACTATTCTAGTTACGGGCCAAAATGACTGTGGTATAACAAGTACTACATTATTTGAACTTTATGTATCGCCAGATAATATTGGAACTGTATCAGGAACAAACAGTATCTGTAGAGGTGATCTTGGACTTAATTATATAGTAGATGATATTCCAGGTGCAGTTTACTCCTGGAGTTATTCTGGAGTAGGAGCCACGGTTACATCTGGAAATAACACAAATGAGATCACTGTTGATTATGATAATACAGCAACAAGTGGAAGTTGGACTGTTACCGCAAGTTTATCTTGCGGGACTGTTACAGCTCCTGTAAATTATGCTGTAACTGTTAATGAAATTCCTCAGATCGATCCCGCTTCTATAGAAAATGCATATTGTAGTAACTCACCACTTGGAATACAACTTAGTTTTTCAAATAAAATTTTATCAGAGATAGCAACGGTCACATGGCAAAGAGATCAAGTAGCTGGTGTACTACCTTTGACAGGGGAAGGTAATGGAAGTGAAATCAATGAGTCACTCACTAATACTACAAACTCAAATGCTTTAATTGTTTACACTATTTCTACAACTGATAATAATGGCTGTGAGAATCAAGAGACAATTTCTTTTGAACTTTATCCTGAGCTTAATATTACAAATAGTACCAAATCTATATGTAGTGGAGAAAATGTTGATCTTACTTTTGTGAATAATAATAATTCTCCACAGTTAAGTTATTCTTGGAGTAGAGTTCTTCCAAATGGAATTACAAGCTCTTCAAACGGAGGGTTTAATGGGAATACTGTCTCAGAGACCCTTATTAATTCTACCACAAATTCTATTGATATAATTTATAATGTAACTGGCCAAGTGAGCGGATGTGTACAGACAAATGCAGTTACAATAACAGTTCACCCATTCGCCTCATTTACTGCACAGACTCTTTACAGCCTAAACTCAGGACAAACTACTTCACTTGATTTATCAGACGTTACTGATATTCCCTCCTCCATTTCCTGGGCTATTATACCTAATGCAAATGTTACGGAATTTGACGAGTTTGATAGTAGTCCAACTAATTTGAATCAGGTCTTGACAAATACAACAACAACAACTCAAATCGTTGAATATGTTATTTCAATGGATACCAACCAAGGAGGTTGCACAAGCACTCAAACTATCAGATATCAAGTCTTCCCTTGTCCACAAATTACAAGCTCACTGAATCAAGTTGAAATCTGCTCTAACGATAACTTTAATTATACTGTTGAAAGTAACATGGGTGATAGCGTAAGCTACTCATGGAGTAGAGATGCTGTTGTTGGAATTCAAAATAATGCCAGTACGGGAAGCACAAAATATATAAATGAAGATCTAGTTAATACTACTTCCAGCCCATTAATAGTTGGATATAACTTAAATGTCACTTCAAATGTTGGAACATGTATCACAAACCAAACATTAAATGTGCTGGTCAAACCTAATCCAGAGGTAACGTCTCCCTTAAGAGTAAATGTGTGTCATGGTGAGACTCTCAACTATCAAATTACATCAGGAGTTGCTAACACTAGTTTCAATTGGGCTCAAAATCAAAATATTAATATAAATTCTGGAGCTACATCAAGCGCTAACAATAGTTCTACGATTACACAATTATTTGAAAATGATAGTACAATAGAGCAAACTGTAACATATGATATTACGGGAACTTACGATGGATGTAGTGGTCAGACATATCAATTAGAGGTTATTGTATCTCCAGAACCTGTTTTTGTTCAGGCAAATGATATAAATAATCCATTAATTGCGTGTAGTAACACTCCCTTTACTCAAACATTATCTGTAAATAATGATCAAAATGCCTCCGTTAGATGGACTAGGGATGGAGCTGCAGGCCTTTCAAATGGATATGCTAGCGGAACCAACGCAATTAACGAGACTCTTGTAAATACTACCACTCAATCCATAACAGTTCAATACAATATTGGTGTTACTACCTCACAGGGGTGTAGCCTCTCATCCTCTAGCACTCTATATGTTGTTGTTCTTCCAACTCCAGCTCTAACTAATAATGCTCAAACACCAAGTGAAATCTGTAGTGGCCAAGATGTGAATCATCTATTAGAAAGTAATCTTCTTGGAACAATATTTAGTTGGTCTAGGACACTTCCAGGATCAATTACATCAAATAACCCTATTCAATATCAAGAGAATAACAGTAATGTTATCAATGAGACTCTAAGTAATTCCTCTGTAAATATTATTTCTGTAAGTTATCAAATCACCTTATCAGGAAATCAAGGGTGCGATGATCAGGTCGT
>CETK01040622.1_pt1 | contig 59631 bp, 87 predicted proteins | sample 361431 | NCBI WGS metagenome assembly CETK01 (sample SAMEA2622452, study PRJEB7988) | marine metagenome | biome: marine biome (ENVO:00000447); feature: surface water layer (ENVO:00002042); material: "saline water (ENVO:00002010), including plankton (ENVO:xxxxxxxx)" | depth 5 m | reverse complement strand
TTGCCATTATTCAATACTCAATGCTGTTAAGGAGTCACCGTCCTCTAATTTTATTCTTACAAGTATATTATTACCTGTACTGTTTGATGCATTCTGGTCACCTAATGTAAGTGTGAATGTATCATTACTATAACTTGTTCCGTCTATAATTCTGTCACCTGATGTAAATGCAACACCATTTGAACCATTACCACCATTGCCTGTGTCAGCACCAGGAGTACCTGACCCACCGTATGTTGTTCCTGCATCTACCCAACCATTAAGTGTACTTGCACTATCTATACTTGTGCCTGGAGCGGCTATAAAGAATCCACTCACTGTACCTGAAAGTCTTACAGTAAAGTTACTCATTGTACTTCTTCTAAATGCAAAAGTAAAATATTGTGCTCCACTTCTACCTGTATTCAAATCTGGTCCTGCTGGCAAGTAAGCACTACTACTTAAATCTGTATCAAAATGTTTTATACTTCCCCAACGTGTAATTGCTTCTGATGTACCTGCTACTGTTTGAGCACCAGTCCATACATTTGCAGTATAGTTGTTTACACTACTATCAAATGCTGGAGTATCTGCAGATCCACTAAATCCTGTTATTCTCTTTCCGTCATCATCATGTGTAGCACCTAAACTATCACTTACTGATATTGCTTCTTCATCTATACCTGTGCTACCATTAAATGCTTGTATGTATTTGCCTGTAAGTTCTGCAAAAGAACCATTACCATTTACACTAAACATTCTTGCTTTTAATTGTTCTATACCTATTCCACCACCATTAACATTAACTGTTAAATCACCTAATGTATATGCGGCTCCACTGTTTTCACCTGTGTTTGCTTTAGGTGTACTACCACTTAAAAACGTAGTAGAACCATCTATGTTTGCATAGGTGTAAGTTTGTGTACCAATTGCACTACCACTTGTACTTTCTAGATTAGTACCATTTTGTACTGTAAAAGGTGTGCTTGTATCTGCATAACATTGTCCAATCCAATCATGTACTGTAACACCACCCAATGTAAGTGTTGCATCATTTGTGTAATAAGGAACACCTGAGATATATTTTAGTGTACCAGCACTTGCTTGAACTAATGTTGCACCTGTCATGCTAGTTGTTGGACTTGATGTAACATCATCTTTGGTAAAACTTAGAATATTTGTATTACCAGTTGTACTATGTGACAGTTTATAACTGTGAGTACCAACACCTAAACTTGTAGTTGTTGAACTTATTCTTGCTTTAAAACCTTGATATAATCCTGGAGAATAAATTGAACTACTAAATGATGTGCTACTACCAGCAGTACTTAAAAATTGATAATCGCTTTCTTCTGTTATAACCAAGTTGCCTGATGTACCACTATCATCAGCATTACTGAGTGTTATTGAACCTGCATCGGATCCATCAACTATTGCTTTTAATGTTCCACTATCACCGTTATGAGCAAATGATGATAAAATGTTTGTTTGCGTATTTGTACCTGCACTACTATTTGTTATCCTTGTAACACTTGATCCTGCAGTTTGTGAATCTTCTGCACTATTGTCTGTAAATCCATGTGCAAGTTTTGGACTTGAACCTGAACTACTTTCACCAAACACTAATGTCTTACTGCTTAATCCACTTGGTGCGGCTATACTTGGATTGTAAACTTTTAATATATCAGTTGCTGTACTGCCTACTTCACCTGGGTCTGCAGTACTGTGAGCAGTTTGTTGTATTGTAATTGTTCTTGTTGAACTACCACTGTCAGCAGTATATGTATGTGGTGCTCTTGCTTGTCCAACATCACCTGTACCACCTGAAGTTACTGATGTATTTGCTGAACCATCACCCCAATTGATTTGATATGTACATGTTGCTGAACTTGAATTTGTTGTTGTATTTTTTAAATAAATTGTTTCACCAGCATCTATTTCTCTACTGTTACCTGTTAATGCACTACCACCTGAACTTGCTGTATATAATTCAAAGTCTGCTACAGGAGTTGCTGTAAACAATGTTATGAAGTTTGTTTTAGTTACACTTGCTTCACTACCCTCTCCACTACCATTTGTATTTCTTGCTGTAATTACTACATCAAAAGGAGAGTTACTATTGTCCGTATATGTATGACTTGGAGTACTATCTGAAGTAGCATTGTCTGATGAACCATCTCCCCAATCAATATCAAACTGATTTGCATTACCTACAACTGTTAAAGTTAATGTTACTGATAAAGGATTACCACCTGAGGTAGCACTTGTTGAAGCATCAACACTTTTAACGTATGTGTTGTTTCTAATATTCTCTGTGACTTCATTTAATCTATCTATTGCTTCTGAAACAGTTGTTGAACCTGTTAAACTTGTTACACTACCTGGACTACTAAAACTACCATCACCACCAGATCCTAGTGTAATATTATATGCATTTGTTGAAATATTTGATACTTCTGCGTCTAATTGTGCTTTATTAACAGCATCTGAATCGATAACAGCATTGGCAATTCTTAAATTACTTAATGTAGTACCATCAGCCGCAGTCACTTGTAATGCTGATGTTGTTGCGTTTGCTACTACTCTTGGTCCTCTTTTACCAAATTGAAGGTCGGTTGATACACCTTTTTGACCATATCTATATTCGTTTGCCACCTAATGCTCCTACGGATCTTATACAAACTATTTATCAAAATAGTACTTGACATTGGTTCTATGATGTACTATAATAAGAGCAGTTACAAATGGAGACAATAAATGAGCAAAGAATTTACAACAAAAGCAACATTCACTAAAGGTGCAAGGGTTGTATCAGACTATAAAAATGATATGATTTTTGAACAACCAAGAGAAGGATTAGTTCAACAAGAGTTCGTAACATACGAAAATGTATCAGCAGGCATGAAACGTACTACTGTTACAAGGAAGTTTACCATTAATGGTGGTTACGATGATGTTGAAGCGATAACTATTTTGCCTAAAGGATAATTGTATGAGTGAATATTCCAAAATAAAAGACACACAGGCTGAACAATTAGGGTCTATAGATAAAGTACACCCAATGAAAATGATTACTGTGATGTCAGGCGTACAGGTTATTATGTTGTTAGCCATGGGAATATCAATGTGGTTAATAGGAATTAGTGTATGAAGGATTTATGGGTAGAGAAATATAGACCGTCGAACATAGGTACCTATGTGTTTAGAGATGACGGTCAACGCCAGCAGGTGAGTGGCTGGGTACAAGAAGGAGCACTACCACACTTGCTATTTAGTGGTGCTCCTGGAACTGGTAAAACAACACTTGCAAAGGTATTGTTACTAGAACTTGATGTAGACAGTATGGACATACTTGAAATAAATGCAAGTAATGAAAATAGTGTTGAAACTATCCGAAGCAAAATAACAAACTTTAGTGGCACAATGCCTTTTGGTGATATGAAGTATGTGTTGCTTGATGAGGCTGATTACATTACTCCTAATGGACAGGCGGCACTTCGTGGTGTTATGGAGATGTATCATACCAGTTGTAGATTCATACTAACTTGCAACTACCCACAAAGAATTATTCCTGCATTACATAGCAGATGTCAAGGATTCCACATAGAGAAACTAGACATAACAGAGTTCACGGCTCGTATTGCAACAATATGTATTGAAGAAGGTGTTGAAGTAGATTTAGAAACACTAGACACTTATGTACAAGCAACATATCCAGACTTGCGTAAAGCAATTAATCTTACACAACAAAACGTAGTAGATAATGTTTTACAAAAGCCACAAGATGGTGATGGTAATACAAGTGATTGGATGTTGAGTGCAGTAGAATTATTCAAAGCAGGTAAGTACAAAGACGCAAGAACAATGATTGTTAATCAAGCAAGACCTGAAGAGTATGAAGAAGTTTACAAGTTCATGTATCGTAACTTAGAGTTATGGGGTAAAACAGAACTACAACAAGACCAAGCAATCGTTATTATAAGAAATGGTATTGCAAAGAGTGTTGCAGTAGCAGATCCTGAGATAAACTTAGCGGCTACACTTGTTGAACTTGAAATGAATAGTGTTAGTTAAGTTGCGTTCTTAACTTCTTGGTCTCCAGTCGGAGCACCCATAATTTTTAATTCTTGGAATATAATATCATCAGTTGTGATATTTTTTTCAATGTGTTCAGATAAGTCAGGATAGAGTTGTCTCCACTTCAAGCCTCTTCTTACATCTAGTTCGTCTAAATGTGTTTTAAATCTTATCATTTCATATGAGTCACATCTTGCTTTACTAATTTGATTTCTTATTCCTAATAGATATGGTATGTTATGATGCTGTGAGAAAGGAGATTGGTTTAACCTTTCTATCAATTTATCTATACCATCTAAACAGTATGTTCCAAATCTACTTGGATTAAACCATTTAGGATCTTGTATTGTGTTCCAACTTAAATTTATTCTAGGGTCTTCAAAGTTCAATATAAAGTCATACAGTTGCCACATACTTTGAACTGTAATAGGACATATTGTACTTTGTACTTGCATACCAATCCATTTTTCTTGTGCTAAGAATGTAAAGTTATCTACAAATTGGTCCCAAATAATTCCATGTCTGGCATACTCGGCTTCTTTGCCAAAGTTGTCTATGCTTACATTAACTTGAAATCCTTTTAGTTTACCTTTTGCTATAAGTTCTTTTATTCTTTCAACTTGGCTAACTAATCTTATTGTATTGTGTTTAAGGTTACTGAATATAACCCATTCTAAATTAGGACATGGATTTTTATCAAACCAATCTAAAAACATTTCAAACTCTGGTTGGAATAAAGGCTCACCACCTAAAACATGTAATGTAAACAATTCTTGTCCATGTAAGTCCATCCAATCCCAAAACATATCCCTCATTACTTCGTATTCTGGATTATCGGGCCATTCATATATTTCTAAGCCATTTTTAGTAAACTCTCCAAACTTTTGATTCTCATGTTGGATAACACTACTAAATTTTGCACTACAATAGGTACAACTCATATTACATAAGTTACTAAAATAAACTTCTAATAGTCTTGGAGTAACATGTGTTTCTGTTGGGTCAATTTCATTTTCTGGTGGTACCATTTCTAAGTCGTTGATATAACCTATACGTTCACTTATACCACCTGCATCTTCTACAACCTTACAATATTCACAACCATTACCGGGCCATTGCCCTTTAACCATTTTTTCTCTATCACCAATCTTACCAGGTAAGTTATGAAAGTCCATAAAGTTTTCTACTGTAAGTTTCCAATGCTTACATCTATGGCAACTTGATGTTGTACCAAAATTTAAGAATAAAGTACTCCATGTCCATTTGAACTGACATGCAGGATCGTTGTTTAATTGCCATTTAGGTCTATGAATGCTTGTTGTCATTAGAATAGTATTTATAGAAGATTCAGTCAAAAAAGTAGCCGACATGAGCCGGCTACTTAGCAATCCCAATTAACCTTACTTTTTAGGCATAGGTCTATTGAAAATGTGATATAGCACAAAAGCACCTACTAGACCAAGCAATCCTTCTGCTGATAGTCCTTTTAAGATACCCATAACATTGTCTACAACACTTATTTCGGGCCAGAATGGAATTCCAACTCCGTTAAATAAGACTTCTAGAACAATGCCTAGTGCTAATATAGATATTCCTGTTTGTGTTAAACTATAGGCCCAATCACCTATTTTTTTAATTATATCCATATAATATTCTCCCTTGTGATTCATTCCTGAATCAATATTATTTAACCAGTTTTGCCAAAGGTAAACAACGTTTAGAAGTTAAATACTTGTTTTACTAAGAGTCAAAAAAAGATAAGGATTTATGGATATAGGGAATTTAGCAGAACAGATATTATCAGAGCCAGAGTTCAAAGAGAATGGTTTTGTATTTAAACATTTGGAACAAGGAAGACCAGATCCATTAAGAGCAGTTCAAAGTGCAGTGGACCGAATGAGAGAACTTCATGATATTGAAGACTGCCAGTTCGGCCCATTATGCGAAGAAGTGTTAAGACAATTATCTATTATGTTTGATAAATCTTAAGTACTTCACTTACAGCCGGATGTCTTTCAACATGCCTTTTATCAAATTCTACATGTGCAATCATTGTTGACTCTGTATCATTTAATTTATCCAAGAAGTTTTTAAGTCCGTTGGCTTCGTAACCTCTATCGTGTTGGTTTAAGTCACCATTTACTATAAGTTGGCTGTTATCTCCTATTCTTGTTAATAACATTTTCATTTGTTCTGGTGTTGCATTTTGCATTTCATCTGCTAACACAACAGCATTTTTAAATGTTCTACCTCTCATATATGCCAATGGTGCTATTTCTAGTTTGTTATTTTCTAAAAGATATTCTATTTCTTTAGGGTGATAAAACTCTTCCATAATATCAAATATGGGTCTAGTCCATGGTGCCATCTTTTCTTGTAATGTACCTGGCAAGAAACCGTGTTGTTCATCTACACTTACTGCTGGTCTCGTAATGACTATTTTATCTACTCTACGTTCTTTGAATTGTTTTATTGCATGTAAGGTGCTTATCATTGTTTTACCTGTGCCTGCAGGGCCTGTTGTAAACACTATATGCTTTGTTTGGTCTGTTAATAGACCTAGTAGTTCGTCTTGCTTAAAGTTTCTGGGAACTATGCGAACCTGGGTTTGCCGTTTTATTGTCTCGACTTGACCACCTTGTAATATTTTCAAATATTGACTCTCCTTAAATCTTGTTTTAAATTCTCGTTCTTTGCGTTTTTTTCTAGACATGTTATGCTCCTGTCTCTGCCATAGTGATTCCCCTGAGCGATATGCTCACCTAAGTTACGACTATAGGGGGAAAAGAATGATTTGTTTTGTATGTGTAGTATTTTCATATTACAATATTATTTAGTTTCGGTTTTTAATTATTAACACATCTTATTTAAAAGTGATAAATAACAGTAACGAAGGATATTAATATGCAAACATTAAAGATTATAAACGACAACGTAAAGAAGATATCACAAACAAATACTCTTTTAGACATGTTGTTAGAGTTCGAAGGTGTTATAGACAGTTTTGATGTTTATGCTTACAAGAACTGGAACAAAGGAGAAATAGTTGCTGGCCCTAAATTAGGCAGGTATTTTATTGAAGTTGCGTTAATGTATCCACAAGAAGATATGCCTGATCCATATGCAATTAGACGTCTTAGAGAAAATGACTGTAAAGTTAAAATGTACAAAGACGATTTAGTTAAATCAAAAAAGATTGAAGGCATAGAAGATACAGAAATCAAAGTAAGAGGAACACTTCCAAGACGTGTTGCTAAAACAGAAAGATTGCCTGTATGGATTGTAGAAATCAAAATGCCAAGAAGATTTGTAGATGAGTTTAGCACAGAGCAAGTTGAAGCGGCAGAAGATGCCTACATTGATATGGAAGATATCCAAAGTGCAAAAGACCAATCATTAGACCAACAACCACAGGCTGATCCTTTAGCACCACCAGTAGATCCAGGAGCACCTATAATATGATAAATGAAAATATTAGGCACGGTGACTTAGAAGAAGTAATTTCATCTAACATTAGTATAGATGAGTATGAACCTAAAACAGGTAAGAAAGAAGAAATATCTGTAATAGGTTTTTACGTTACTGAAGAAAAAGTTGGAGCAGACCTTAAAAACTTTTTACAAAAAAGTCATTTCAATTTCAGAGATGTTGAAGTAACACCTAATCCAAATGAGGACAATCTTTATATGGTGTTTGTAGAAGTAGACAGAGAAGAAGGATTATTGGATAAGTTAAAAGAGTATGTTTTAGATATAGAAAACACATCAGGCAGAATGAATTGGAAAGTAAAACCTCTCTTGTCAGATGATTCTTTTGATATATCAGATCCATTGTTAGATGAATATGTTATCACAGATCCTGACAAGTATATGACTAAAGAAGAATTTGAAGCAGATAAGAAAAGCAAAAAGGAAGAAAGCATTGTAAACTTCTTAAAAGACAATGCAATAATCCAAAGTGCGGTTCTAGAAAATGACATTCTAACTTTAAAGGACTATAAGTATAACGTACAGTTAGAATTTGTAAAATTTGGAGAAGGAAAGGTAACACTAGAAGAAGCAGGCATATCCGAAGCGGCATTAGACTTCGATTGGGATAAGTCATTAGTGAAAACTTTAGAGAGCATGAGAGGTAATTTAAACATCATACCAATCAACAAACATATAGTATTTCATAATCCTGCTACTGACCAAGTGTTAATAGCAAGGCCATGTTAAGTTTTATACGTTCATTACCATTTGTAGGAATAGCATTACTGTTTGCCTGGGGTGCCCATAGTTTTATTGTTGGCAACCTAAACAAAACTGTAGAACAACAGCAAAGACAAATAGATGTATTAAACCAACAAAATGTGGCATTACAAAGTGCGGCTGAGATTAATGAGAAAACTATTAAGAGTTTAGAAGAAACTGCAAGTAGACAAATAGAACAGATTAGTGATTTAACAGTTAAGTCTAATGAATGGGAAAGACAAGCCAAAGACGCACAACAAATTTTTAAAGACCATAACTTCACAAAATTATCTAGGTTAAGACCTGGTATGATTGAAGATAGGGCCAACAATGCAACAAAGGAAGTATTTGATGCAGTTGAACAAGACAGTAAAGAAGTAGCAAACCTAGATGAGGTTGAGAGAAAAGATGATTAGTGAACAATTAGAAAAGTTAAGAGATTGGCATAACACTCAAATAGATAATTGGATGTACAAATTAAACATCGATGAATACACAGCATATTGGATTTCTTTTTTTAAAGGAGTAGTCCTGACACTATTATTGATATGGATATTTTAAGAAACAGAACATTTAAGACATTTTCAATTATTGCACTTACAGTTCTAATGACTGCATGTGCGTCTAGAGGAGGATATCAACCATTACCTCCAGTCAAAGTAATTACGGAAACTGTTGAAGTAGAGATTTATGCTCCACCTTTACCACCTGAGATTCAACTTAATGATGTAGAATGGAAAGTAATTACCAACACTCCATGCAAACCTGCAACAGGTAAAAAGACATTATCAGAAGGCAAATGGTATTACACTACAGAAAGATTTGAATATGAAGAATACTTTGATGAAGAAAAGCAAGAAACAAGACGTAAAGTAAAACGTGATGCTGAAGGCAATAGAATTGAATTACCACAGTTAGAAGATGGCAATGGTGTAATACAAGTATGTGGTAACTTGCAACAAAAAATAGCAGAAGTAGAATTAATGTTAGATGGTGACTTTGTAATATTTGCAGTTACTCCTGTAGGATATGAAAAAATGTCTGCTAACTTGCAAGAAATAAAAAGATACATTAACCAACAAAAAGATATAATTTACTATTATAGAGAAGCAACTGCACCCAAAGGACCTGATGGTTGGTTAGAAGAGAACAAAGAAAGACAAGAACAACAAGTAGAAGAAGCAAAAGCAGATAACGAACAGGCTTCTGTTGAACCTGAAGTAGAGGAAAACTCAGGTTTTAGTTTAAAATCGCTTATACCTAGTATAGGCAATACAAAAGATTAATTATGACCACCGTAGAACGTATTACAAAAATTATATCAGAAGAACTTAGAATTGACAAGGATAAAATTGTTCCTGAAGCACATGTATTCGACGATTTAAACTTTGACAGTTTGGATAGTGTTCAAGTTGTTTTAGAACTTGAAAAAGAGTTTGACATTGAAACAACAGATGATGAAATCGATAGCATACAAACTATCCAAGATATAATAGATTTAGTAGAAAATCTCTCCTAACTTTGTCCTTGACTTTCATTTTTATAAAGTGTATAATTAAGTCATGGATCATTATCAAACATTAGGTGTATCACCTCAAGCAGACGACAAGGAAATTAAAAAAGCCTATCGTAAACTTGCGGGTAAACATCATCCAGATAAAGGTGGAGATGAAAATGAATTTAAGAAAATACAACAAGCATACGAAACTCTTAGCGATCCTGCAAAACGTCAGCAATACGATAATCCAAATCCATTCCAAGGCGGCGACCCATTTAGTCAAGGCGGCTTTAACTTCAGAGGAGACTTTGGAGATGTATTCCAAGAAATATTTGGGGGTGGATTTAGACAGCAACAAAGACAGCCAACAAGGAACCCTGACGGAGTAGTAGACTTACATTTAGAATTACATGAAGTTTATCATGGTGTAGAAAAAATGATAAACACAGGATATGGTACATTTAAAATTACTATACCTGCAGGAACCAGACATGGTACTAAATTTAATATGCCTGGTAAAGGTCCAACAGAACATCAAGGATTACCACCAGGAAATTTAATTGTTAGATGTTTTATACACAATCCACCTGAATGGGATAGACGAGGCGATGACTTATATTGTAGAGTACAGATAGATTATTTAGAAGCAATGACTGGCACTGAAGTAAGAGTTACTCAATTGGATAATAAGCAACTAGATATAAAAGTGCCTAAAAGAACAAACCCTGGATCACAACTAAAATTACAAGGAAAAGGTATGCCAAATCCTAATAATGGTAGGGCAGGAAACCTTATTGTTGTAGTGGAAGTTGTAAGTCCAAACCTAACAGAAGAACAGATTTCAAGAATAGAAGATATTAAAAACAGCAAAGAGTAAATATTAGTATGAATGGAGTAGACAACGTAATAGAATGTGCAATTGAGTATGCTGAAAACAGAAATCATGAATATGTGACTGTTGAGCATTTGATGTTGTGCCTATTAGAAACACCTGAGATATCAGAAATAGTAGATGCTATAACAGATGATAAAGAAACTGCTATTAATGATTTACAAAATTATCTAGATGATAAAGAGTTCAATGGTTTAGTAGGCGAAACACAATGGGATGGTAAACCTAAAAAGACTGCTACTGTAGAACGTGTTATGCAAAGAGCATTTGCACAGGTAATTTTTAGTGCTAGAGACCAAGTAAATCCTGTTGATATATTTGTAAGCATTTTATCTGAGGATAAATCACATGCAACATACTTCTGTGAGTTAAATGGTATTAATAGATTAGCAGTAGTTGAATACATTACTAAACATATTACTACTGCTCAAAGTCTTAAAGAAGCAGAAGAATTTTTAATTAATCTAAATGAAAGAGCGGCGGCAAGTGAAATAGATCCTTTAATAGGAAGACAGGATGAAGTTGAAGATGTTGTTCACATACTTGCAAGACGTAAGAAAAATAATCCACTGCTTATAGGAGAACCTGGTGTAGGTAAAACTGCAATAGCAGAAGGACTAGCATTAAAGATAGTAGAAGGTCAAGTACCAAATGCATTAAAAGAAAAAATTGTATATAGTTTAGATGTAGGTGGACTACTTGCAGGAACTAGATACAGAGGTGACTTTGAAGAAAGAATTAAAATAGTTTTAGATAGTTTAGAAAAGAACAAAAACGTTATACTGTTTATTGATGAAATACATATGATTATGGGTGCCGGTAGTGCTGGTGGCAGTAGTGTAGACATAGCAAACTTAATGAAGCCAATATTAGGTAGAGGTAAGTTGCTTACTATGGGTGCAACTACTAGCGATGAATATAGCACACACTTTGAAAAAGATAGAGCATTAATGCGTAGATTCCAAAGAGTAGAAGTTGAGCCAACTGATGTTGAAACTACAACAGAGATTGTAAAAGGATTACAACCATACTTTGAAGAATTTCATCAAGTTAATTATGAGATTAACTTGTTAGAAAAAAGTGTTGATTTAGCAGACAGATATATCAAGAACAAATACTTTCCAGATAAAGCAGTTGACGTTATGGATGCCGCAGGTGCAAAAACAAAATTAAGGGGAGAGCAAACAGTTCTAATGGATGATGTACTTTCTGTTATTAGTAAGATGAGCAACATTGGTAAAGATGTAATTGATATAGACAGCACAGAAGGTTACAAGAGTTTAGATAAAAGAATTAAAACAAAAGTGTTTGGACAAGATGATGCAGTGGATCAAATTGTAGAAGCAATACTTGTTAGTAAGTCTGGATTAAGAGAGCCTAACAAGCCTATTGGTTCTTTCCTACTATTAGGTCCTACTGGTACAGGTAAAACTGAAACAGCCAAACAGTTAGCAGAACAATTAGAAAGCAAACTAATACGTTTTGATATGAGTGAGTATCAAGAAAGACATAGTGTTAGTAAACTAATTGGAGCACCTCCTGGTTACGTTGGACATGCCGAAGGTAAAATGGGTCAAGGTCAACTACTTACAAGTGTTGAAGAAAATCCTAATTGCGTACTTCTATTAGATGAGGTTGAGAAAGCCGCACCAGAAGTACTACAGGTATTATTACAAGTGATGGACGATGGACGATTAACAGGTGCTACAGGTAAAACAACTGATTTTACCAATGTAGTTTTACTCATGACAAGTAACCTAGGAGCCTCTGATGCTGAAAAACTTAAAATTGGTTTTGGTAAAAACATCAAAGAGAATGTAGATGTTAAAGCAGTACAAAGTTTCTTTACACCAGAGTTTAGAAATAGAATAGATTCTGTTATCAAATTTAATAAGTTAAGCACAGAAGTAATACAGAAAATTGTAAAACGTCTTGAAGATGAAATTAACGAACAACTCAAAGATAAAAACATAGAAATTAATTTAGACAATGACACAATAGATTACTTTGTTGAGAATGGCTATGAACCTACAATGGGTGCTAGACCTTTAAAAAGATTATTTGAAGGTGAACTTAAAAAGCCTTTAAGTAAGAAAATACTATTTGAAGATTTGAAAAACGTAACTGTATTTGTAAAAACAATAGATGGAGAATTAAACATTGAAACCACTGAACCAAAGGAACAAGTATAAAGGTTTAGAACTTAGTGGAAGTCCTAAAGTATTCTACGGTAAATATCCTTACAGAATAAAACTAGCAGGTAATAATATTATACCTAGTTGGAACTTTGATGACTCACATGAGGAAGGATATAAAAAGTTTTTAGAGATATGGGATTTTTGTGAATCATATTCTGAAACAGTAAAACTATTAAATGGTTGGTCACGTTATGCTTACTTTAAACATAAGGACACATTTGATATGTTTATTACAAAATTTAAACAACAAATATTAGAAGTAACAGGGCCTTATGATAAAGAGCATTGTTCATTTTTAGCATTAACAAATTCTGAAAACTATTGGGACTATAAACAACATAGTATAAGAAAAGATAATTATTTTAAAAAGTATGATACTAAACTTATTTTTAAATACCCACACGGCAGACACCATGGATCATTCTATGGATCTTTACAAGCATCAGATAAATGGAAAGATACAGTAAAACACTTTAAAAGAATTGGAGAGACTGTTAAAAGTTGTTCGTCCGATGGAGAGATAAGGCAACATCAACGTACAGTATATGTCAAAAGTGAAGACTTAGATGACATTTTAATGATTCTAAAACTAAAATATAATGATTGTGTTCAGTGTATCACCAGTGTATTGGTCGTTGAAAATCTCTAAAAGCGATAAATACAAGTATGAGCATCAATAGAAAATCAGTTTTAATGCAGAGTTCAACAGGCTCTACTATGTCTTTGACTACAAGTAATGTAGAAGGAGACAGTTATTATGGATATTCAGACGGTATTCACACCATAGCAATATCATATAACTCATTTAAAGGCAGAGTTAGTGTACAAGGTACTCTAGCACTTACACCCACAGACGCAGACTTCTTTGACATACAAATACAAGGAGGTTTAACTGCGGCGGCAGGTGGATATAAACAATTTCCAATTTCAGGAACAGATGGGTTCACTGGAGTAGAAGCATATACTATCACAGGTAACTTTACTTACTTAAGAGTTAAAGTAGATAGAAGTTATTTGGGCGATGGTACCACATACGATTCCACGTATGGTGCTATAAACTATATCAGATTATCAGCATAATTTAAAAAATTATTACAAATCACAGTCAAGCCACGAGTTCTAAAGACTGTCAACTTTGCCAAAAACGATAAATACTGTTTATAACATAGGATATATCGAATGGCAATAGGATCAAATGAAACAATATCTTTTAATTTAGATAATGTTACTGACAATCAAATATTAGTATATGATGCCTCAACAGGTTCATTTAAGAATGAAACTTCGGCAGTAAGTGCCAATGCTAACGTAACTGGGCAAGGTAGAAACGTAGGCTCACAAGGTGTTGGACTTTACAAACAAAATGATGGTTCATATTTAGAATTTTACAAGTTACAGTCTGGTGCTAACACCACATTGACTTTGACTGACAATGTACTTTTTATTGATGCAGTTGTTGGTGCAGGATCAACTACATTAGGAAGTGCTAATGCAAACACAGTTTTAGTTGCAGATGCTACTGGTAATGTATTAAATGGATCAGACAGTTTAACATTTGATGGCACAACATTTAGTTTCTTAGGTTCAGGCAACAATGTAACAGTAGCAAATGGTTCTGTTACTGCAAATAATTTAGTTACAACAAACTTAACATTTGCTGGTATAACAATGCCAACAGCAGACGGTACTGCTAATCAAATACTAGTAACAAATGGTTCAAACGTATTAAGTTTTGCCAATCAACAAGATATATCCGTAAAAACAGACAATACAGCCTTTAATGCTCACGTGGCACAAGCAATGGTTACCACAGCCAACAATGCTCCAGCATTAGATAATACATATGACTTAGGTAACAGTTCAAACAAATACAATGAAGTGTTCAGTACATACTTTAGAGGTACGGCTGACCTGGCAGTAAATGCCACTAACTTAGGATCACAACCCGCGGCTAACTATAGACTAGCGGCAGACAGTTATACATCAGCACAAGTTGATGCCTTAATAGCCAATGTAGATACTGCTAATACTAGTGGATTACTATCCAATATTACAGTTACAAATGGCTCAACACAGTTTGTAGAAACAACAGGTAAGGTAGATTTAAGAGGTGATGGTAATATTACTATTACTCCTGACACTACAAACAAAAGAGTTACTATTGGATTTGATGCAACAGACATAGCCACAAGAGCATTTAGACAAATAGCAGTATCAGGACAAAACAATGTAGTTGCAGACAGTTCTTCAGACACATTAACATTTGTTGCTGGTACTAACATGTCAATTACAACAAGTGATGCAGGCGATAGTATTACATTTACAAGCACCGGCGGAGGCGGCGGTGGTGGAGGAAACAGTAATGTTTCCCTAACAGATTTCAGTGTTTCAAGTCAAACACCAAGTGGTAACGGAAGTTTATCATATAACAATGCAGGTGTATTTACATTTACTCCTGCTAACATTCAAGCAACAACTCAAAGTTTAAGTTGGAATGCAGGTACAAGTTCATTAAGTATTTCAAGTGGTAACTCAGTTGATTTAAGTGTATTGGCGGCTCAAGACTTAACCATTAGTGGTAATGTTATAAGCCTTACAGGACAATCAGGTAATGTAGATTTAACAAGCACACTGGCAGGCGTGGCAGGTAATTATGGTGACAGTAATGTTGCATCATACCTCTCAACTAACAACTATGCAGACCAATCCTATGTTAATACAGCAAATTCAAATATGCAGTCTTTTGTTAATACTGCAAATACGAATGTTGTAGCATACGTTGACAATCAGGTTACATTATTAAAAGGCGGAGCCAATGTCAATTTAGACAGTTTGGCAGAAGTTGCCAATGCCTTAAACAACAGTAATACACAATTATCCACAGTAGCATTTACTGGTAATCATACAGATGTACAAAACAGACCTACTATATCATTAAGTGGTAGTGACCTAACATACGATGGCACCACACTAGATTTAAGTGGGTTGGGTGCTACAGGTCCACAAGGACCACAGGGTAATGCTGGTACAGATGGCACAACTATTTCAAGTGCATCAGTAAGTGGTGGTGCATTAACACTCACATTAAGTGATAGTAATACAATAAATGTAACAGGTAGTGTTGCAGGTCCTACGGGTGATGCAGGTGCTGACGGTACAGACGGTGTTGGTATAACAAGTGTAAGTTTAGTTGGTGGTGCTAATTTAGTACTTAACTATTCAAACAGTTCAACGCAAGATGTAGGAAACATCAAAGGCCCACAAGGAGCCACAGGATCCACAGGCCCAGCAGGTGCAGGACTTAATGACGTAAGTGTTACGACAGCAAGTAATAGTGGCAATGGTAGTTTATCATATAACAGTGGTACTGGTGTGTTTACATTTACACCACCAGACCTTAGTTCATTTATTACAAGTGATAGTGACGCACAAGATTTAACAATATCTGGCAATGTAATTAGTTTATCAGGACAATCAGGTAATGTAGACTTAACAAGTATTTTAGGAAGTACTGACATTGTTTCAGATACAACACCACAACTAGGTGGTTCATTAGATGTTAATGGACAAGATATAACAAGTGCAAGTAATGGTAATATAGAATTATCACCACATGGCACAGGTAGAGTAATATTTAAAGGTAACTCCGGCAACGGTGGTAATGGTGCAGGACGTTTCCAACTTAACTGTGAAAACAATTCACATGGTATTACAATACAAGGACCTCCACATAGTGCAGGTGCAAACTATGTATTAACATTACCAAACGATGATGGTAGTGCTGACCAAGTACTTAAAACAGACGGTAGTGGTGTACTTAGTTGGGCTAACCAATCAGGTGGTGGTGCAAGTGCATTAGGTGATTTATCAGATGTTAGTACATCAGGTGCGGCATCAGGACAAGTTTTAAAATATAATGGTAGTAGTTGGGCACCAGCGGCAGATAATACTGGCGGTGGCGGTGGAGGTAGTTCATCTTTTGAATACTTCAAACTATACTATACATCTGCAGGAGCAATAGACACAGCACAAGGCTCAGGTGGTTATAGTGATGCAAGTACAAATATTGGAAACGTTACTATAAACAATGCGGCATCAAACAGTTGTGAAGTCATAGTAGACTTCGGAGGCAACTATAATTTCCCTCCAGTAGCCATAACAGCATACGGGTACAGTCAGTCCACATCGGAGTATTTGATTAAAGGGCAGAGTGCAAGTGTAAACAATACTACTTTAAAACTAGCAGGAAGTGGTTCACCACATGGATCATTGGGTACTAGTAATGTGACATTATCATTAACAAGAAGTGAAACAGGTTCAAGTAGTGGGTTTGGACAAACAACTCATGCTTGGATATACTTCTCGATGGGGTCTTAATAAATGGCTGATACTATTTTTAACAAAAGTGCTGATTCAACATTAGACGTTTACAAACCCGCAAAGGTATTACAGATATCTTTTACTTCAGCAACAGGATATAAAAACTGGACTCACAATGATGGAGAAGGTGATCCTTGGTGGAGTGGCGGCGGCTCAGCAAAACCTTATCAATATACAATAACTTTTACTGTAACGGAATATGCACATGGTTCCCATAAAACACGTGAATCCAGAAAGTATAATGGCATGGATGTAAGTGTTGGAGATTGGATTGCAGGTTCCCAGGATGGAAAGTGTTTACAGATTGTAAGTGTTACAAGTAAAAGTGCAACATCTGTTACAGTAATTGCAGAGGATATAGACAGATATAATGTATTTAGAAGCAGTTCAGGTTCACCAATATTTGCTGTACCAGGTACAGGTGTGTTGTTTACAATCAACAATGAAGGTAAACCTATGTTAGATCCTCTACCAGCAAGTTTAGTTAGTACAGATTTTTATCCAAACATTGTTAGTAGATTTGAATACATAAATCCACAAGAACATTATAAGTTTACAAAAGATGCACATGGTTTTGCTAGAGGAGATGTTATTGCTATAACAAGTGCAGGTGCATTAGAAAAAGCAAATGCCAGTACAATTAGTAGAACAGTTGGCGTAGTAAGTTATACAGGCCCAGGACCTAATCAATTTAAAGTAAAGCCACAAAACCAAATTATAGATTTCAATCCAGCATTACCAGGTAGTGCTGGAGACTTTATATTTGCTGATACAGATGGAGATTTAACTACAACTGATACAGGCAAAATATTATTTTTAAAAATAAAAGATGCAATAAGCAGTATTTCAACAGGCAATGTATCTAACGGAACAACAACACAAAACAATGTGTTAGAAATAAATGGTACCAATGTTACCTTAAGCACAGGAACAAGTATAGCAAATGCTGTTACAGACATTAATAATACTTCTAATACCTTTGTAACAGCCAGTGAAGCCTCTGTTCCCACAACTGTAACAAGTGATACAAGCGATTACAGTTATGGATTGTTAGGTGGTTATATACCTTTTAGTGGTAATATAACAACAGGCAGTGGTACATATCTTGCTAATGTTACGTCAAGTCCAAGTGGTAATGCACAATATGGTGCCGGTATTGCAAACAATACAGACATCAAAGACACAATAGATGCATTAAGTATTCCTAACTTAACAACAGAAGTATTAGGTGATGGTAGAATAAGACTTACAGAAGCAAATGGTAATGCAGTTACTATAACCAATGTGACCAATGATGCCAACAGTAATGTTCCATTTGCCGGTGATGCCAGTGTAACTGGATTACCTTTAAGTACAAATGCAAGTACAGGAAAGTATTTAAAACTTACTAGAACTGATGGTGGACCTATTGACTTAGAAGATAAGACAGGAACTCCTAGTTCAGACTTTGGCATTACAAGTGTACACAATGGACAATTTCCTTTAGGACTTTACATTGAACATGGTGTTAAGAGTTCAGGAACAACTATTGTAGCAAACATATCAGCCAGAGATGCATTAAGTCCACAAGCAGGAGACCTTGCTTATGTTACTGATGCTGGTGATGGTGAGTGGGCATTGTACTTATATGATGGAAGTGCTTGGGGCGAACTAAGTAACCAAGATAGTGCTAACACAGATGCACAAACATTAACAGTTGACTTTGATACACCAGGTGCAGGCTTTGGTGGAGTTGAAACTGTAACACTTGGTAATGTATCTCCAGGTTCAAGAATAGTTGAAGTTGCTGTAAAAGTATCAACACCAGTAACAAACTATACAGGCTCTGCTCCTACAATAGATGTTGGTGACCAAACAGACATAGATGCTTATATGACAGGTGACATGAGTGACCTATCTGCTTCAGGAACATATACATCAAATCCAGATTATGTATATCCAGCAAGTCAAACAAATGACCTTAACATACGTTGTAAGTTCACACATAACTCAGCAACATTAGGTGCTGTAACTGTGTCGGTAACTTACGTCTAATCCTTTAATACGATAAATATACAAGTATAATGCGTACATAACAGTACGTTCTTGTACATCTATATATAGAAGAAATCCTTAAGGAGTAACAAGATGGCGAATATTAAAAACTTTGGAATCAAAGGTGTAGCCTCCGATGTTCAATATGGAAAGAGTGGTGGGTTCGTAGTTTACGATTCTTCCAACAACAAGTTCCAATTCAAAGACAACGGTAGTTCACTTGAAGATGTAGAGTTTGCAACGGTTCAAGCAGGTACCTGGTCAGGTACTCAGATTGCTGTAACCAAAGGTGGTACTGGTTTAACATCAGTAGCGGCAGACAAGATTATCTACACATCAGGTGCAAACACTTTTGCGGCTTCCGATATTTCGGCATTTGGTAGATCCATAATTGATGATGCAGACGCATCAGCGGCTCGAACAACTCTTGGTTTAGGTACAATCGCAACTCAGGCAAGTGACTCAGTAAACATAGATGGTGGTGCTATTGACGGCGCAGTCATTGGTGGCAACTCAGCGGCGGCAGGTTCATTTACAACAATAAATGCATCTGGCACAATTACTGGTAACTTAACTGGTGCTGTAACAGGTAATTCCTCAACAGCAACAGCATTAGCAAATGCTAGAACAATAACAATAGACGGTGATGTAGACGCAACTGCAACTGCATTTGATGGCAGTCAGAACATTACATTAACAACTACACTTGATAGTACAGGTGTTAGTGCGGCAAGTTATGGTTCAAGTACAGCGATTCCTGTCATAACAGTAGATGCAAAAGGTAGAATTACAGCGGCAAGTACAGCCAGTATTTCATCTGCATTGACTATTGCGGCAGACAGTGGAAGTAATGATACAGTAACAGTTGGAACTGACACATTAACTTTTGCAGGTACTTCAAACGAAATTGAAACAGCAGTAACAAACAATCAAATACAGATTGGATTACCAGATGATGTTACTGTAGGCGGTGACTTAACTGTTTCCGGTACATTGAACTCAGATGATATTACATCATCCACAGTTACAATTACTGGTGACGCAGTTGTGTCAGGAACACTTACAGTAAACGGTACAACAACAACAGTAAACAGTACAACAGTCCAAGTTGATGATCCTATTTTTGAAATAGGTGATCCAGGAATTTCATCTGACGACAACTTAGATAGAGGTATAAAATTTAATTGGCATGACGGATCAAATGCAAAGAAAGGTTTCTTTGGTTATGATGATTCAGCAAGTGAATTTGTATTCATTGCAGATGCTACAGAAAGTTCAAATACCTTTACAGGTACAAAGAGTGCAATTAGAACAGGAGCAATAAACTCCCAGGCAATCACGGCAACATCATTTACAGGTGCCAGTGGTGCTACTATTACAGCATTCTTAGATGAAGATAATATGAACTCTAACTCAGCAACAGCAGGTGCTACTCAACAGAGTATTAAAGCATACGTTGATACAGAGATTAGTGGAATTAGTTCTTCATTCACCCTATCAGCAGACAGTGGGTCTAATGATACATTCACAACTGGTGGAACATTAAACTTTGCAGGTACTAGTAATGAGATTGAAACAACGGTTTCAAACGATGCTATTACAATTGGCTTAGTAAATGCTCCTACAGTAAGTGGCACAATGACAGCAGGTAACTTTACAACTGCTGGACAAATCACAGACGGTGCGGCAACATTATCCGACGGTAGTATTACTGGCGGTGTAGCGGCAACATTCAGTGGTGCTATTACAGGTGGAAGTATTACAGACGGAACAGCAACAATGACTGGTGGAGCCTTAACTGGCTTAACTGGTGCATTAACAACAGCAGGAACAGTAACTGGTGCAACATTAACTGATGGAACAGCAAGTATTAACAGTGGTGCTATTACAGGTGCTACTAATATCACAGCAAGTGGTACAGTACAATATGGTTCATTAAGTGATGGCTCAATTACTATTACTGCATTTGTTGATGAGGACAATATGGCATCTGATAGTGCTACATTGGTTCCAACTCAACAATCAGTTAAAGCATACGTTGATGCTCAATTGACTGCTAGTGACCTTGACTTCCAAGGTGACTCAGGTGGTGCTCTAAGTATTGATTTAGATTCAGAAACATTAGACATAGCAGGTGGAACAGGTATTAGTACAGCAGGAAGTGGTAACACACTTACTGTAACACTAGATAACACAGCGGTAACAGCCGCTAGTTATGGTAGTGCAACAGCAATACCAGTTCTAACAGTAGACGCACAAGGTCGTATAACAGCGGCAACAACGGCTTCTATTAGTACATCATTCACATTAAGTGATGGTTCTAATACACAAACCGTTGCAGGTGGTGATACACTTACAATAGCAGGTACGGCTAATGAGATTGAGGTAACAGTTGGAGCAACTGATACAGCAACAATTGGCTTACCAAGTACAGTAAGTGGACTAACTGGTGTAAGTGCGGCAACTATAACAGGTACAACTGTAACAGATGGTGTAGCAAGTATTAACTCTGGTGCTTTAAGTGGCGTAACAACCATTGCGGCAACTGACTTAACACTAGCAGGTAACCTTACAGTTAATGGTACAACAGTAACTAATTCAGCAACCAACACAACAATTGAAGACCAATTGATAGAACTTGGAACAGGTAACTCTGGTTCAGCAAGTGGTGATGCTGGTATTATTATTGAACGTGGTGACGACAACAATGTATTCATTGGTTGGGACGAAAGTGCAGACCAAATACAACTTGCAACCACAACAGCCACAGGAGCAAGTTCAGGTGACTTGACTCTTACAGATGCTAATTTAAAAGCAGGAACTATCACATACGCAAGTTTAAGTGATGGTGCCATTACAATTACAGCATTTGTTGATGAAGACAACATGGCTTCAGATAGTGCTACATTAGTACCAACCCAACAATCTGTTAAGGCTTATGTCGATTCACAAGTAGTAGCACAAGATGATGGTATTGTAAGAGCGGCTATTACAGCCAATAGTTCTGCAAGTACTTTCACAATTGGTGCTATTCCAAGTGTATCAGGTAGAAGTTACTTTGCCAATAAGGCAGTATTAAAAGTAACAACTGCTTTTGCAGGTGGTTCTGTTGATGGATTCAAAATTACAGATAATGAGAGTTCTGAAACAACTTATGTAACAGCGGCACAGGCTGATCCTACAGTAACAGGTACTTATGTACTTGACTTAGGTATGGAGTCATTAACTTCAGGTACTACACTACAATTAGACGTAGTACAAAGTGATGGTTCTACAGCGGCAGTAGCCACAAGTGGTGCTGTAACTGTAACTGTTGAATATGTTTACAATACATAATAATAGTTAGATAGTAATTTATTACTAGAAAAAGGGAGGCTTCGGCCTCCTTTTTTTATAAATAATAGCAACAGACTCATATGAGTCCTAATATATTAGGAGAAATAAATGGCTATTTCAAAAGCAAACCCAAGTGCAACTACTACAGGTTCAGCATCAGAAGTTATTGGTAAAGATGTTTCTATCTTTTCACTAGACTACATTGTTGCTATCGACGGTAGTGCAGGACCTAGCGGTGCCCAACAAGCCGTTCTTCAAGCAATTCAAGAATCAAGAGTAATTTTAGCGGCTGGTCCTCTATCTAACTCTAACACAGAACAAACTTTCATTATTGAAGGTGAGTTAGATTCTGGTCTTCAAGGAAGAATCCAGGCTTTAGGTACAGTTGATGGTGTAGATTTAAGTGGTACAACTGCTACTGCTCAAACATTATCAATTGCCGTAGGTGCATAATTTTATTAAAAATTAAGAAAAAGCACACTTCGGTGTGCTTTTTTTTGGGTCGAAAAAGGTTGACATGTACCTCTAAAACATGTAATATATAATATAAGGCTATAAAAAAAGGAGTCAATATGAGACAATTATTTTTATTATTTGCATTAATTTTTACATTTAATGCCCATGCTTCTTCGTTTATTAGAGTAGATGCAGAAGTAGTTGGAGTTCAACCAGTACTTAAATATCAAACAGTACATGGTGTTGCAAACGAATACAGAGAAGTATGTCAAGATAGACGTGCTAGAGATAATTATGGTATCTTTGAAAGAGGTACAGACAGCATATTTGGTTCTAATGGAGGCTTTATAGGTTCAGTAATAGGTATTGCTATTGCAGATGAATTAGATGCAAATAACAATGCTAGAATTATTGCAGGACTTTTAGGTAATAGAATAGGCAATGATTTAAGCCACAAAGGCAAATACAAATATAATTGTGAGTTCAGAGAAATCCCCGTAAAGACCAGCCATGTTACACAGGTTTTGGACTATTATTTAGTTACTGTAGAATATGGCGGATCTTTACACCAAGTAAAAAGAAACTTCCAACCAACTGTTGGAGACAAGATTAAAGTTCAATTCAGGATTAATTAATGTCAAAAGATAACGGTAAGGACGGCGACGATAAGACGCCTGATAATGTAATTCCTTTTCCAAGCAGACCAAAACACATTAGTGAATTAATACCTGACCTAATAGAAGACCTTACAGGTAAACTAACATCAGAACAATTAAGAGACTTTGAGCAGTTTATAAAAGAAAAACACCCTTTGCCTGAGGATACCGGCTGGGAATTGTTGGATACTTTTACTCCAGAAGAGTTAGATGAACGTATGTTTAAGGCAGAAACCTTAGTAGATAAGACGTTTGAATACTTAAAATACATAGAAAGAAACATGTTTAAAATGGAAAGTTCTTTACAAATCAAAGACTTAGAGTGGCTCTCAAAAAACATGCAAAAAATATTCATTGAGATGCAAAAAAAGGTTGACTTTAAGGAGTAAAGACGTATAATAGTATATGTAGGTTAATAAAACGGAGTAATATATGGACACACTACAAGTTAGACCGAACGATACAAATGACATCGTTCTAAGAGCAATGAAGGCAGAGCGACCTATTTTTATATGGGGTGCTCCTGGAATTGGTAAATCAGAACTAGTTCAGCAAATTGTTGATTCAGGTGAGTTAGGTAATGCTTACATGATAGATTTGCGTCTAGCATTAATGGAACCAACCGACCTTAGAGGTTATCCGTTCCGTAATCCAGAAACTAATGCAATGGAATGGTCACCACCTGCCGACCTTCCTAATCAGGAAATGGCAGATGCACATGACACTATTGTTTTATTCTTAGATGAGTTGAACTCTGCACCACCAAGTGTACAGGCGGCGGCTTATCAATTAGTATTGAACAAAAGGATTGGTCAATACATTCTTCCTAAGAATGTAAAAATTGTTGCCGCAGGTAACAGGGAGACTGACCGAGGTGTTACTTATAGAATGCCTAGTCCTTTGGCAAACAGATTCAGACACATCAATATGGAAGTAAACTTTGAAGATTGGAGCATTTGGGCAACCAATAACAAAGTTCACCAAGATGTGATTGGTTATCTTACATACAGTAAAGCAGACTTGTTTGACTTTGATCCTAAAACATCTAGTCAGGCTTTTGCTACTCCAAGAAGTTGGAACTATGTTAGTGAGATTCTTAACACTGAAGGCTTTGATACTGCCACAGACTTCCAGCAAAAGGCAGAAGTTGCCGGTGCTATTGGTGAAGGAATGGCTATCAAGTTCTGTGAACACAGAAAGATTGCTAGTAAACTTCCTAATCCAGAAGATGTTCTTAATGGTAAAGTTAAGAAGTTAGACATCAAAGAGAAGTCTGCACAATATTCATTTGCAATAGGATTGTGTTATGAACTTGCAGAACTTTCTGATAATGGAAGTGAAGAAGCATTTGATGAAGGAGTTGATTACTTCTTTGAATTCATCATGCAGAACTTTGAGCCTGAGTTAGTAATATACTCTGCTAAGACTGTATTGGCTGACCACGATATAGATATTAAACCTCGTAAGTTGGCTGGTAAGAAAGAGTTCAAGGAGAAGTATTGGAAGTACCTATTCCCAACTGAATAGGTTACTTCAAACAGTTAAAAACCGTTGTTGTATCCTGCCTTTATAAAAAGGCACATCGTTACTCCTACAACCTACGACGACAACAGTTTTTCCCCCTCTTCGGAGGGGGTTTTTTTTGGCTATTGCATAGTAATATTTATGTAAATATGCCAGAAAAAAAGGTTGACTTTGCCCGTAAAAGAAGTATAATATAAGTATATTGTAAGGAGTATGACAACGTGAAAGAAAACATTTTAGAACAGGCAGTAAAGAATCCTAAGCAGTCTAGTAATCCAAAGGATACTGCTCATAAGGCTCTAGATACTATTCCAGAAACTACTAAGACTAAACAAGAAATTGAAGACCGTCTTATTAGTGCTAGAATTTCTATGCTACTAAACTGTCCTTTCTATGGTAACCTTGCTTGTCGTTTAGAAATGAAAGACGCAACTGACTGGTGCCCAACTGCCGCAACTGATGGCAAATACTTTTATTACAATAGACATTTCGTAGATGCTCTTAAGCAGGGCGAGTTAGTTTTCCTTTGGGGACATGAAGTAGAGCATTGTGTTTATGACCACTTTGGTCGTAGGGGAGATAGAGATCCTATGCTTTGGAACTTTGCAAATGACTATGTTGTTAATAGTGATTTGATTGAACAAAATGTAGGTGACAGAATTACACTTGTTGAAATACTACACGATTACAAATATCGTGGATGGATGTCTGAAGAAGTTTATGATGACTTGTTCAAACAGGCTGAAGAGGAAGGTAGAGTATTTCAACAGTCTACATTAGATGTTCATATTGATATGGACACTAGTGATGATGATGCTGATGGTAATGGACCTGAAGGCAATACAGAAGATGATAATGATGGTAGCAAAGGTCCAGTAAGATATACTGCTGAAGAAAAGAAAGAGATTCAGCAGAACTTTAAGAACGCAACTATCCAGGCGGCTAAGTCGGCTGGTGCTGGTAACTTACCAAGTGGTGTTAAACGCCTAGTTGACCAAATGACTAATCCACAGTTAAGTTGGAGAGAGTTGTTGCCACAAGAAATACAATCAACTTTTAAGAGTGATTACACAATGTCTACTCCAAGCAGGAAAGGTAGAGACGAAGGTTACTACTTGCCTGGTATGGACAGAGAGAACACAATTGATATTGCAATGGCTATTGATACATCAGGTTCAATGAGTGATCCTATGTTGATTGATATCTTAACAGAAACAAAAGGTATTATGGATCAATACACAGACTTTAAAATACACTTGTTCTGTTTTGATACTGAAGTTCATAATCCACAAGAGTTTACTGAACACAACATGGACGAGTTCTTAGACTACGAACCTGCTGGTGGCGGTGGTACTGACTTTGATTGTTGTTTCGATTACATGAAAGAACAAGGCATACAGCCTAAGAAGTTTGTTATGTTTACAGATGGTTATCCTTGGGATAGTTGGGGAGATGAAAACTACTGTGATACTTTGTTTATTGTTCACGGTGGTGGGTATGGTGGAAGGTCACCTGTTGCACCTTTCGGTACAACCGTACAATATGATAGAAAGCCTGGAGATGAATAATGTTCAAACGATTTAATAAACTTACTGAATCTGAATTCACTGCATTAGCAGGTACAGATAAATTTGCACATATGATTAGTAACAAATTTGTTACTGATGATTTTGATATTTGTGAATGGTTGTATGATAATTCATTAGGACAGTATTGTGTTATTAAAGACATGGGCAATCAATGGATAATTTACTTTGAATCAACGGAAGATATTGCTAGAATCCATGCACACTTGGATACACCTTTAGCAGAAGCACCTCCTGTAAACACGATAAATATCCAAGAAGAGTTCAAATAATTGGTGTTTTAGACGCTCATAGACGTCATATAAGCACGAATTAGACGCTCAACTACACACTAGTACCACAGTTAAAACACGTTTTAATAGGGCAAATTGACCAGAAAAATAGGTTGACTTTGGCCCGTTTGGTGCTATAATATATAGATACTGTAGGAGTATTTGATGCACAAAGGCTATATCATTATTGGAGATGTACACAACGAGTCACACTTGTTAGGACATGCTATTGACTATGCCTTGCACAATGAACTCAGAATGGTATTTGTTGGAGACTTAGTTGACTATGGTCCTAATCCAGCAGAAACAATCCACATGGCATACAATTTGATGAACAATCATAATGCTATTTTTATAGAAGGTAATCATGATAACAAGATTAACAGATACTTGTTAGGTAATGATGTGACTATTTCACATGGTATGGTTTCTACTATAGAAGCATTGAAGCACAACAAAGTTTCCGATATGTTTAAAAGCATCTATGAGAACATGTTACCTTTATTGGTTATAGGTGATACTCATATTACCCATGGTGCATTTACTTCTTCATATTGGACTGATGATGTAGATGTTAAGAAGCATGAAAGAGCAAGGTTGTATGGAGAGATAGATAAGTCTAAGCCATTTGTTGAATGGAATGGACAACAATATCCTGCTAGAACTTATGCTTGGGTTGATTCTATTCCTGCAGATAAGACAGTAATTGTTGGACATGATAGAAGTCCTTTTCATGAAGTACCTGCTTTTGAAAGTAACATTAATCAAATAGTTGAATCAACTAATGACCAAGGTGGTACAGTTTACTTCACAGACACAGGTGCAGGTAAAGGTGGATTTGTTTCAGGCGTAGTTCTTGACAATGACGGTTTGGTTCTTAATAGTGTTGAATTCAAATAAATTCTAGCCAAGAATTTAATATCCAATTAAAGCATACTATAAATAATTGTGTAATTTTGATATTACAAAATATATTTTTAATTGGAGCAAAAAACAAAATGGCAGAAGAAGTATCAAACAACGAAGAAATTTCTGAAGGCTTTACACAGGACCAAACTGGCGGACCAGAAGCAGGTAATGTGGAAAGTATTACTCTTAGGGAACTGGATCAAATTGCTCAGATAATTGATTTAGCATCACAAAGAGGAGCATTCAGAGGCGGAGAGATGTCCACAGTAGGACAACTTTACGATAAATTAGCAACGTTCTTAAACAATGTTAAAGAACAACAAGAAGCCGCAAAAGCGGCGGCAGAGTCCGAAGAAGCACCAGTGAGTGATGACGAGGCTCAGGACGGAGAAAAATAATGGCAGAGATGACAAAACATGTAGGCTTATATGGTGACAAACCTTGCGTAGTTGTATTCAGGGAAGTACCAGATGAAGTCGACCAAGCATTAATAGTAATCAGTGATTCACTAGAAGGACAATTCCATGATGACATTATGTCAGTTGTTGATAGTCCTGAAGGACAAGAATCAAACAATGTGAGCGAAGTGTTCTTTAGACGTAGACTTACAGATGGTGAAAACATGCTAGAAGCATTACACACCAGAGGTAAACTTACTAAAGTTCCAGTGGACATGGTTAAACTTACTCCTGCTCCTAATCAATCAGTAGAGTTAGCAGAAGTAAATGCTGAACTATCAAAAATTGAAACAGGTTCTAACCCACCTTTAGTTACTGAACAAAATGTTGAGAACTTATCACAAGGCGATGTTCCTGTTGATGAAGCAGAAGATGGTAACCAAGTTGCTCAAAACTTATTATCTCAGGCATCACTTCTAAGAGAAGATGCTAAGGTACTATTAGGCGATGCAGACAGTAAAGAAGAAGAAGCATATAAACTTGCTCCTGAACTTAAACCTAAGAAAGGTCCAGGCAGACCTCCAAAAAGTGCATCATTAGACGTATAAGTCTAAAACAGATAAGTAATATAACAGAAGGTTATATTAAAACCTAATAGTAGGAGATAAAAAGGTGTCGACTCACGACGTAAAGATTGTATTAGTCGCAAAACAGAGTAAAAATAATGAGTTTGAGAAATTACTTCGACAGGTATTCCCTCAGGAAATACCAATTGATTTAATCGAACAAGTTGTTCTCGAGTTTGTTGACGGCTCAAAAGCACAACTCGATACCAGGGAGTTAGAACACCCACTGCCTACTGCACCTAACAAAACCTGGCAACAACTTATACAAGCATTTCAGAAAGTAAAACAGATTACTATTGTAGTAGATGTAAGTAAAGTTGAAGAGTCCGTTGGAGACAAAGTGGGTTCAATGTTAGGAAAACACTTCGAATGAAGATAGCCATTACTGGACACTCCAGTGGTATTGGTAGAGCAGTTGACACTATACTATCACTAACCACCAGTTATGAAATAAAAGGATACTCAAAGTCCAATGGCTGGAACATAGCACAGGATGATGGTGAATTAATAATACAAGAATTAATTGACTATGATCCTGATGTACTATTCAACAACGCATACTATCCCCAAATACAAAATAAGATATGTGAAACCTTATACACCGAATGGTCTAATAAAGAAAAAGTTATTATAAACACAGGTTCTATATCAGGATACTTAGGTGAAATGCTAGGTGACCAAGAAAGTGATTATATTAATGATAAGAAAAACATGTCTGAGTTTTGTATCAAAAGCAGTTTCAATTATCCTTGGAATAATAAAACTAGATTATATAATATAAGTTTTGGTTTTGTAGATACTCCTTTAGTAACTAAAACTACTAAAGAAGTTAATGCAGATAATATGATTGAACAAGAAGAAGCGGCACATTTATTAATAGATTTAATAGATAAAAAGCCATATCATATAGTAGAACAGGTTGTGAATTGCAACTTCACAGACGTAAATGAAATGCAAAACCACTTTCAAGTAGCAACTAGAAATGTTTTAAAACATATAGTTAGAAGTAATAAGAACAAAAGTTCTTGACATCAGCCGAAAAATCCGGTATAATTACAGCATGAAACAAAAATTTATTATAACGGATATTGATGGATGTGTCCTAGATTGGGAAGAAGGATTTAGTGTTTGGGCAGAACACCATGGACACGAAAAAGTAGAAGGCTATCAATTCCAATATAGTATTGGAGATAGATACGGACTAACGCATCAACAAGGAAACCAAATGGTTAAGACTTTCAATGAAAGTGCCGCAATAGGTTTTCTCCCACCATTGAGAGATGCACAATTTTTTATTAAGAAGTTACACGAACAACATAGATACAAGTTTATTGCATTAACAAGTTTAAGTTTAGATCCTTATGCTCATGCTTTAAGAGAAAGGAATCTTAAAAAACTTATGGGAGATGCATTCAGTAAAGTTATTTGTTTAGACACAGGTGCTGATAAAGACGAAGCACTAGAAAGACTTGCTAAAAAATACAAAGGCTGTTACTGGATAGAAGACAAGCCAGCCAATTTACATGCAGGTGTAAAAGTAGGCTTTAAGGGGATTCTTATTGAACATGGTCATAACATGAACATAAAAGTTGATGGCATGGTTGCTAAGAATTGGGAAGACGTTTATAATTATATTATAAACAATCAAGTTATACCATCAGGATATTAAACAATGGATATATTATCTTTTATAGGACTTTGTGCATTAATTTTTATTGCATTCAAATTTGGCGGAAGTATTATAGGATTCTTAGCAAAAGTGTCTTTGTTCATAATTGCATGTTTCTTTCTTATACCACTTGCCATATTCATGCTGGCATTTGCATTTGATGTGTCAGTACTTCTTTGGTCAAACATACTAAATTAGTCCAAAAAAACTGGAAAAAAAGGTTGACTTGCGACCTGGTTTTTGCTATTATATATAATGTAGGAACAGGAGATAACGGATGAAACCACAAAAAAGACTTTACACAGGAAAAGAATTGATTGCTCACGCAGTAGCAGTTGATGAATTTCAAGGTGGAAAATACATTAAATCTCATGAAACAGATAGAGATAAAGGTATTGAATCCAACTTTAAGTTGATGTTGCAATTACTTCACACTCCAAAAGATTCACCAATGAAATTGACTGACAGCCACTTTGAAATGGCTGATGAAATCATAGAGTATTTCGAAGGTCTTATTTTTAAGGCAATGACTAGAGACTTGTCTGATTTTGAAAACAAAATTACTGCTCTTATTAAAGCAGATGATATCAGTTTGTCTGGTAGAGATGATAGGTTACCTATCGTTGGTTCTTTGCCTAATGTTTATAGAAACAATACCAAGCATGATGATTGGGCAGACAGAGAAAGGGCTCTTAGAAAAGTTTCTGAATTTGTAGGTGAACTCAAAAAGAGAGGTTCTTTCGAAGGCGAGATTGTGATGGCTAGGTATATGAACAGAAGTAACAGTATGTTGGTTGCAGTTCTTACTGAAGATGATAACATCATTAAGTTCTTCTATGACCTTTATAGAGCAGGTGCTTCTAAGGATATGTTTAAAGAAGGTGAGCAAATTGCTTTCTCTGGATATGTTAAAAGCCAAGAAGTTTCTAAGTTTTCTAAATGTAAAGAAACCTTTTTGAATAGGGTATCTTTTCCTTCCAAAGAAGATAAATAGTATTATAACTTTAACTAGGAGTAATCCTAGACAGTTTATTAACTGATAGAGGATATAATACATGGCAGTCTTTATGAATGCCAAAGGTACACAAAGTTCTGTTTTCCAGATTGGAAAACGTGGAAATAAAATCTTTGGCGCAACAGCAACACCGACAGCATCGGAATGTAATACCGGTGACCTTTGGTTTGATATATCAAACAATGAAACCAAAATAGCAACCAAGAGCGGTGATAGTGTAACTTGGAATAAAATAATCACTGAGAACTTTGGTGACGTAACTATTACAGGTAACCTAACTGTCCAAGGAACTCAAACCACAGTTAATTCAACATCAGTAGAAATTCAAAATGCATTTGTGTTTGAAGGAGCATCTGCTGATGCACATGAAACAACTCTTACAACTGTAGAACCAACTGCTGATAACACTATTAAATTACCTAATGCAAGTGGTAATTTGGTACTGTCTGGTGCAATTGATGTAGATGATTTAGTTGGTACAGCCTATGTTGCAACTGGTGAAGTATGGAACGATAACGATAGTGAACTAGCAACAACAGGTAGAATATCAGACTTTATTGGTACTGAAATAGCAAACAGTACTGTCATTATGCACACAACAGGTGCAGAAACAATGGCTGGAGTTAAAACATTTACTAATGGTGCAACTATATCTAGTGGTGGAACACTTACAGTAACAGGAGCAACTGTTACAGGACTAAGTTCAGATAGTGTTGGAGAAGGTTCAAGTAATTTATATTTTACCAATCCAAGAGCAAGGGCGGCTATCAGTGTAACTGATGGTTCTAGTGCAGGAGATGAACTATCATATAATAGTTCAACAGGTGTAATTAGTTGGGCAGGTACCAGTGCAAGTACAACTAATGTAGATAAAGTTACAGCATTGTCCTTTGGGTCACTTACAGATTATGATGTAATAACCACATCAGCAACACTCACAAGCGACTTTGGTACAGTAGCAAATACTGGCAATACATCTAATGACCATGGATTTATATTTAGAGATTCGGGTTTGCCACAACTACCAAGTTATACAGTAGCAACATTACCTGACACAGTAGCAGGTGACTTAGCACTTTGCACAGATGAAACTGGTGGGTCAACTGTTGTATTCTATGATGGAAGTAATTGGCGTAGAATGGCTGATAGAGCCGTAGCCAGTTAAAGTTCTATACTTGCTTCAAATGTAAATGGATCTTGATCCGGAAACTCTTCATATAGCATACCACTAATTTTGTTTCCTTCATCCTCAGAAATCATTTCTTCTAGTATTATTTCGTGAATGTAAATTGGACCGTCAGCATCTTCGTCATCATAAATTAGTACATCAGCACTAACTTTATTTCCGTCGACACTAACTGCTTGAACAACTTTTGCAGGCACGACACTTTGTACGATGTCAAAAAATTCTATGACATCGTAATCATCTAGTTCTTCTCTAGTATTAAATCTTACAAAGTGTTTAACAAACATAATTAATCACTACTCTTATCTTTATCTGTTCCTGCGTATAAACCGAACCATGCCGCACCGGCACCTACTATAATACTTATCAATCCTGACTGTTCTAAACTAGGATTTTCCAAACCCATAAACCACATAGTGGAATAATATAGTAAAAATACATATACACTTAAGAATAACCTAGGGAATATTCTCCAAGCATCAACGGCTCTTGCCATATGTATCCAACCTTGGTATGGATTCTTACTGCTATCAACAGTTTTAGTATCAATTTCTAGTTCGATATTTACCTTTTTGCTTTCTGGTAAATCTGACATAATGTGTACTCCTATCTGTTATGTATGTATTTATCATTTTTATTGACTTTACCACAATGTGAATATATAATGCAAACATGCTTATAAATAAAATTATACACAGAGGTAAAACACATGGCATTCAATAAAGTATTCAATTCAGAAGAAGTCGCAAGACTCAAAAAACTCATTCAAGAAGGCGACCAAGTATTATATGAGGTCGATGCATTACAAGTAGGACTAAGAGAGACTGTGAAAGCAATCGCAGAGGAAATGGACATTAGACCTGCTATCCTAAACAAAGCAATCAAGATTGCCCACAAGGCAAACTTTGGAGAAGAATCAGATAAGTTCGATGAACTAGAAACAATTCTAGCGGCAGTTGGTAAAGACCAACTATAATATAAACTTTGTTTTAGGAAATTCAATTGAGTTATGTAGACGCATATCATGACAGGGCGAAGGACGTAATATACGTCTCCGAACGTGTTAATGGTAAAAGACATATAGTTACACACAAACCGGAATACAATTTCTATTATGCCGATCCACGTGGCAAAAAGAAAAGTGTTTATGGCGATCCTGTAACGGAAGTTGTCTGTAAAAACTTTAAAGATTTTAAGAAGAACGTAGCAATAAATCGTGCCAGTGGACAGTTATATGAAACTGATATCAAGCCACTGAACAAAACATTAGAGAAACATTATCATCCAATTAGTACAGAAGTTCCTAAACTGCATAGTGCATTTTTTGATATTGAGGTTGACTTTGATCCTGTAAAAGGATTTGCATCTCCTGAAGAAGCATTTATGCCTATTACTGCTATAGGTGTTTACTTGGATTGGATGGACGCAATGGTGTGTTTGGCAGTACCACCTAAAACATTAACTTGGGAACAAGCACAAGAAGTAGCAAAAGATATGCCTGAGGTTATCTTGTTTAGAGATGAAGCACAAATGCTTAAAACATTTTTAGACTTGATTGATGATTGTGACGTGTTGAGCGGTTGGAACAGTGAAGGTTATGATATTCCTTATACTGTGAATAGAGTTATTAAAGTATTAGGTAAAAGCGAAACAAGAAAGTTTTGTTTGTTTGACCAATTCCCAAGAGAAAGAACTTATGATAGTTTTGGTAGTGAGAGACAAAGTTATGACTTGTCTGGTAGAGTGCATTTGGATTACATGCAATTATATCGTAAGTTCAACTATGAAGAAAGGCATAGTTACAGGCTAGATTACATCGGTGAAATGGAGTTAGGTGAAAAGAAAGTAGCCTATGAAGGTAGTTTAGATAGATTATACAATCATGATTTCCAGAAGTTCTTAGAATATAACATACAAGATGTTATGCTGATTGCTAATATGGATAAGAAGTTACAGTTCATAGACTTGGCAAACACTATTGCACATGATAATACTGTATTACTTTTTACTACAATGGGTGCGGTAGCAACTACAGAACAAGCAATTATTAATGAAGCACATCTACGTGGCTTTGTTGTTCCAGATAGAAAGAGAAGTAAAAGTGGAGAAGATACAACGGCGGCAGGTGCCTATGTGGCTTTCCCACAAAAAGGAATACATCAATGGGTAGGCAGTATGGACATAAACAGTCTGTATCCTAGTGTGTTTAGAGCATTGAACATGGCTCCAGAAACTATTGTTGGACAGTTAAGACCTGACTTCACAGATGAAGAACTAGCAAATAAAATGAAACTAGAAAAGAAATCATTTGCAGATGCTTGGCTAGGTAAGTTTGGTACCAATGAATATGAAATGGTAATGGAAAAAGATGTTAATACTGTAATGAAGTTGGACATGGAAGACGGTGGTACAGTAGAATGCACAGGTGCTGATGTTTACAATTTAGTATTTAAAAGTGGACAACCTTGGTGTATTAGTAGCAATGGAACTATATTTAAAACAGACTTTAAGGGTGTTGTCCCTGGACTATTAGAACGTTGGTATGCTGAAAGACAAGAACTACAAGCAAACAAAAAGAAAGCAACTGACCCAGAAGAAATAGCATTTTGGGATAAAAGACAATTAGTTAAAAAGATTAACCTAAACAGTTTATATGGAGCGATATTGAATCCAGGCTGTAGGTTCTTCGATAAAAGAATTGGTCAGAGCACCACTCTGACCGGAAGGCGGATCACCCGCCACATGGGAGCAAAAGTGAATGAGTTGCTCCTGGGAAGATACGACCATACAGGCGATTGCTTAATCTATGGTGATACAGACTCTGTGTATTTTACAGCCACTCCGGCTATGCCAGAAGATATGTCCTTAGATATGGACGGTGCAATCGCTTTGTATGACCGTATCAGTGAACAAGTTTCAGATACATTCCCACAGTTTATGTTAGAAGACTTTAACTGTCCGTTGAATATGGGTAGTGTTATTAAAGCAGGTAGAGAAGTTGTTGGTAAGTCTGGTATGTTTATTACTAAGAAAAGGTATGCTATCAAGTGTTTAGACATTGAAGGATATCAACCTGAGGGTGGTAAATTAAAGATTATGGGAATGGATATCAAGCGAAGTGATACTCCAGAGTTTGTACAAGACTTTTTAGAGACATGTCTAGATGCAACACTAGAAGGTAAAACAGAAAAAGAAGTTATAGAAATGATTAAAGAATTCAAAGAGGAGTTCAGGTCATTGGAACCTTGGAAGAAAGGTATGCCTAAAAGAGCAAACAATGTGACCATGTACACCAAGAAGTATAATCGACAACTAAAAGGTCCTGGTTCTAATGCAACTTTATACAAACTAGATGCATTAAAGAATGAAAGTGAAAACAAAATGATTCCAGGACATGTAAGAGCAAGTATTAATTGGAATAACTTACTGTTTGCTAACAGTGATAATTACAGTCTTAAAATAATGGATGGTGCTAAAGTTGTGGTGTGTAGACTTAAGAACAATCCAATGAACTATACAAGTGTTGCATATCCTACAGATGAAATGCACTTGCCTGATTGGTTTAAAGAATTGCCTTTTGATGAAGAAGGTATGGAAGAAGCAGTCTTAGATAAAAAGATCCAAAATGTTTTAGGTGTTACAGGTTGGGACTTAAAGGCGGCAAATGATAGTAAAACACTAGATACATTTTTTGAATTTTAGGGAGTTAAAATGACAAACAACATGTACGCACAACAAGATTTTTTCATAGATACAGATGGTGCTGGAGACACAATAACCATTACAAACGATGCACCTTATACACTAACAGGTTCATTCAATACTGATACAATTACAATAGATGATGTTGTAGATATGAGGAGACCTTTAGTAGTAGGAGACACAGAATTATCAGAGGACAAAGTAAAAGATTTATTAGTATTATTAGACATCATAGGTGAACTAGATGATGATAATCCTATAAAAGAAATGTTTAACTGTAAAAAAATGTTAAACAAAATAAAAGGAGAAGCAAATGGTAGCGAGTAAAGACCCAGGTAAAGGACACTTTTACGTTAGTCTTGTTAAGAGCGGAATCCGTATATTAGCAGGAGCAAGTTTAATATTTGGTGGAGTTATGTTAGCAGGAGCATTATTAATTGGTGCAGAGGTGCTAGGAATTGTCGAAGAAATTGTGTAATAATTGCTTGACTTTTCTAAATACATACTGTATAATAGAACAAAAATATTATTGGAGATAAAATGGCAGATAATTATATCAAAGACGTATTGAAAGATGTACTCAGACATACACATGATTTGAGTATCTTTGAAATGGTCAAAATAAAAGGTACTTCTGAAGTAACAGAAGTTGAAACTGTTGATGCAGATAAGACAGTTATTCTAAAAGGCACATTGAATAATCCTGTTGTAGACTTTATTGATTCTACAGTTGGTTTGAGTTCAATGGGTGTGCTAAAAGGATACATACAATATCCTGGATTTGAAGATGAGAATGCAACGGTGCAAGTAAAAACTCAAGATAGGAATGGTGAAACTGTTCCAACTGAAGTAGAGTTTGTTAGTGCAGATGGTACAGATGCTCATTACAGATTTATGTTAGCAGACGTAATTAATCAACAACTTAAAGATATTAAGTTTAAAGGTGCAGAGTTTGATGTAACAATTGAACCTTCACAAAAAATGTTAAAAGACTTGACATACTTTAACAGTATCTTAGGAGCCTATGAAGCAAACTTTAGTCCTAAAACTGAAGATGGTGCATTGGTATTTAATGTTGGTGATGGTGCAAGTAACAGAACAAAGATTGTAGTCAACAACAATGTTGATGGCGAGATTAATACAGATTGGAACTGGCCCTTAGATGTTGTGTTAAGAATACTAAGGCTTGGAGACAACTCTACAATTGATATGAGTTTCAACAATCAAGGTTTACTACAAATTAAAGTAGACAGTGGAATGGGAGTTTACACATACTTACTTCCTGCGAGAAGTTAATGAAAGATTTAGGAAGCCAACACAAAGACTATGCAGTATTTCTTCCTGCTATTAGTGGATTCTTTACAGAACTACTGGGCAGATGTAATAGTGTAGAAGGTTATATACCAGAAGTAGATGGTAGAAACAGAGTCCCTAAAGGATTCGAACATGGCTTCGAAGGAATGAATTTCCTAGACAAAGAAAAAGGTTATTACACATATGACAACGCACTTTACTCGGCGGGCCATGCCTATCTCGATTTAGATAGAAGTGCAATAATGGAATACATTATACAAGAAAGAGGACCACATACAACTATTGTAGGTGACTCGGGTGGATTCCAAATAGGTAAAGGTGTAATTAAATTTGACTGGGAAAACTTTTTTGAAACTCCTGCAAGTGGAAACTACAAAGGTGATGCAGATAGAACTAGAGCAAAAATACTTGCATGGTTAGAACAAACTGCTGATTGGAGTATGACACTTGATGTTCCTAGTTGGGCGGCAAAGCCTGGGTTCAGAGAGAAGACAGGACTACAAAACTTCGATGAATGTTTAGCATGTACTAAATTTAACAACCAATGGTTTGCAGATAATCGTTTGGGTAAGACTAAGTTTTTAAATGTATTGCAAGGAACATATTGGGATGATGCTGAGGAATGGTATCAAACTGTTAAAGACTATCCTTTCGAAGGATGGGGAATGGGTGGTAATAACATTCGAGATATGCATATGGTTCTTAAAAGACTTATCACAATGCGAGATGATGAACTATTGCAAGATAGAGATTGGATACACTTCTTAGGTACAAGTAAATTAGAGTGGGCAGTGATGCTAACAAGCATACAACGTCAACTAAGAAAGCATATCAATCCTAATATAACAGTAAGTTTTGATTGTGCCAGTCCTTATATTAGTAGTGCAAATGGATTAGTTTACACTAGAAATAAAATTACAAGTGAACAAATGAGTTACATTATGGAGAAGAGTTTTGATAACAAAGCATTTAGCCATTTTAGTCCAGGTGACTTATCTAGTACTCCTTTCCCTTGGGAGAGCGAGATAGGTAATAGAGTTACTGCTGGAGACTGTAACTGGTATGCTCCTGGTATGTTAAACAAGATTGGTAAAGAAGGTAAAACAAGTTGGGATAGTTTTACATATGGTATCTTAATGAGCCACAATGTTTACATGCACATTAGAGCAGTACAAGAAGCAAACAGTTTAGCAACAATGGAGTTTGAAAACTACAAGTTAGACTGGAGACATTGGCAAAAGAAAGGCAAGAAACTTAATCAAGAAAGCCTTTGGACACCAAGGAACTTATTGATGTTTAATACATTTGTAGAAGAACTATTTGTATCTGATAATCCACATGTATTGTTAGACCAAGCAAAAGACTTCTTAGATGATTTAAGCAACAACAAGCACAAGGATCATGATAGTGCATTTAAAAATAGTGCGGCTAGTATGTTCTTTGATGAGGAGGTTGAACAGCAAGTAGAAGGCGAGTTCGATGAAGTAATGGAAAAAGCACTAGATGATTTAGTGGAGGAGTTGTAATGGCTATCTTAAGTAAAGACGAATACAGGGAGTTTACAATAAGAGTAAATGAACTTGTAGAACAAGGATATGATTTACCACATACAGTAACTACTTTGCCTGAAGGCACATTTGAAGTAAAACTGCATGGTGACGTAGACTTAGAAGAGTTAGATAGATTAACAAATTCAGCATTTGCGAGTTAGATGAAAGCATTATTAATAGGCGCAGGTGGCATAGGACAGAATGTTTATTTGCCACAACTAATGAAGAAAGGGTTTACTGTTGATACAGTAGACTCTGTCTTACCTGCGACTTATGATAATGTAGATAAAGTAGATAGCACATATGATGTAGCAGTTATTTGTACACCTAACTTTACACACTATGAAATTGCAACATATATTGCCAAGAAGAATATAGCACCTGTTATATTTGTAGAGAAGCCTGGCTTTGCTAGTGCTGATATGTGGAACAATACTGTAGAACAGTACAGAGCAACAAAGTTTATAATGTGTAAAAACAATTTGTATAGAGACAAACAAGGTGCAATTACAGGTTATACAAATGATCCTAATGCAGACAAAATGCTGAGATTAGATATCAAATGGCTTAATAATAATAGAGTTCCTAATCCAGGTGGTTGGAGTACAAACAAAAAACTAGCAGGTGGTGGTGTAGCATTAGACTTATTCCCACATTTATATTGTCAGTTTATTAAAATGTTTGACGTAGAGTTCTTACAACATATAACTAGAACATCCTATGCAATGACTCAACAATGGAAGATAGGAGACATGTTAAATTCAGACTATGGAAACGTAGACCCTAGTGGAACATATGATGTATGTGACTTTGCACAAGAAACATGGCAACTGAATGATACAATTATAAACATAGAAGCAGGTTGGAAGTCCGGTATAGATGACCAAGCAATAACAGTTCAAACAAAAGATAGCAGTTACAAATGGAACTTTGGATTATGTCCTGATTATGCGTATGGTGAAATGATTGTGCAAGGACTTTCAGAAGATTATTCTTATCATAATGAAATTGATTCTTGGATACACAAACAATTAGAGGTGTACTATGAGGGTTAAGTTATTGTACACAACAGGCAAGAATGATTTGTGTGAAACAATATGGAATAAGCCTGATCCTGAAAAAGATGAGATAGAAGTAAAAGCAGTTATGACTGGTTTGTGTAGCAGTGATGTTGCTATGTATCAAGGTAAGTTTACAACATTGCCAATGGATATTCAAGGACATGAAGGACTTGGTGTTGTTAGTAAGGTTGGTAGTTTAGTAAATGCAAACATGGGATTGAAGGAAGGCGATATAGTTGCAACTAGAGGTGAGCCTGGCTTTGCAGATTACTACAATGCTAAACAAGGAACATTTGTTAAAGTTCCTAAAGCAGATCCTAAATATATACTAGAGCCTGTAGCATGTGGTATTAATGTTGCTAATGCAGTTTACAATCACAGTGAAGATAAAGAACAAACAATAGCAATTATTGGCACAGGATTCTTAGCAAGAGTTACACATTATGTTTTAAAACGTGCAGGGTATAAAAACTTTTATGTATATGGTAAAGCATATCCTGAGCATTGGGAAAAGCAAGATGTTGTAAGAATGACTCACACAGGATTTCATTTACAAATGCCAACAGGAGTACAAGGCTTTGATGCATTTATAGATTATTCAAGTAAGCCACAATACATTACAAGCAATTATGTAAATGAGAATGGTATATTTGTATTGGCGGCTGAAAAGACTGTAGACAATCTAGACTTCAGCAAGTATCTTTGGAATAACATTACAATAAAATGTCCTAGTCCAAGAGACAAAACATTTTTAGATTCTATGAGATATGCTAGAGAATGTATTAAGAGCGGTAGTTTAAAAGTTTCTGATATGTGGGAAAAAGAATATTATAGAGATGACGCCAAGAATGCTTTTGAAAATAAAGCAAATGGCATAGATAAAGGGAGAACTTATTTAAAATGGATTTAGTAGAAGTTACAGATATATTGTTTTTGCCAGTGACATTGTTGTTCACTATACTTGTTGTGGTAGCAATAACACTTGGATTGTTTTTCAATTGGGTTACTAAACAAGATGGTGGCACAAAAGGTATAAGCAAAGACGAATATACAAGTCCTTCAGGTAAGAAAAGGACTGCTAAAAAAGAACGAGAGGATTACATTGTCTGATTTATATTGGGAGACAGCATACATGTTCTATATATTAGAGTGGGTATGGGCTATCTTTATAAATGTATTATTAGTATATCTAAGTTATAAGTTTGTAACTTGGGGTATAGGCGGTGGCGTACAAAGATTATTTAAAAGGAAAAAGAAAAAGAGTGATATAAACAGCGGAGCAAAATATGGCTAAAGTAGAAGGAAGAGAAAACTTTGGAGATGATCCTAAGTTCTTTATAGGTAAAGAAGTTGAACAAACTCCTTTAAAAGGCAGAAGAACATTGTTTGTTATTGGAGCACAGAATCCAAAAGAGATTCTTGCAAGATGCTTAAACAATAAAATTGACCATGTGTACTTAGGTTGTGCAGATTCATTTAAGCCAACTAAGAGAGAAGATTGGTCTGACTGGGATTTTATTATTACTACTTTACTAGAAGCAGATGTTTGGGTAACACTAGACTTTGACAGTGGCTTTGCTAATCACAATTACTTTCAAGATTATAAATGGAATGAAAATGCAAAATTTATTCCAATGATTGCAGTTAGGTTACCTTATATAGACAAGTTTAATTATAATGCAACACTAAAGTTAGATGACAAATCCTTTGAAGGAACTAACACAGGTGTTTGGTGTCATCAGTTGCATGATTTAAAAGACAGATCCAACTATACCGATTGGACCGAATATGTTGGAGATGAAGTAATAGAATAAACCGGGAGGAATATGAAATATAGTTTTAAATTACAGGCGCCACTTGCCACATTCTTGTTAAGAATACCACTTAGTGTGATGTTCTTCCAACAAGGATTCATGAAGTATAATGGAGATATGGGAGCAGAAGCAGAGATGTGGAACTTGCCATATATTGTATGGTGGTTTGTTACATATGGTGAGATAGGTTCTGCTATTGGACTTTTAGTTGGAGGTGTAATAGGTGTTATACCTTGGCACAATTGGTTCAGTAAGTTCTATCAAACAGTTATTTGGAACATAGGTGATATATTAACAAGGTTTAGTGCTATAACAATGACCTGTGTTGTAACAGGAGTTATATGGTTAATGCAACCTGCAAGTTTATTAGATGTCATATTGTATGACTACTTGCATATTAGTTTATATGTAGTTGCATTATATTTCGCCCTTAGGGGTAATGCTAGATACGGAGCATGATGAATGAGAGATTGGTTTGCAAAGTCAATGACGAAGTTTTTCCGTTTTATCGCGGACACCTTCTTTGCAAAAAGGTATGGACATAGAGCAGTTGTATTAGAAACAGTTGCTGGTGTACCAGGTATGGTTGCAGGTATGTTATTACACATGAAGAGCCTGCGTAAGATGAAAACAGGATATGGTCCTGACATTAGAGAGATGTTAGCAGAAGCAGAAAATGAAAGAATGCATTTGATGTTCTTCATAGAAATAGCAAAACCTAATTGGATTGAAAGATGGTTAGTCCTTTTGGCCCAAGCAATTTTTATGATATTCTATGCAATCTTATACATTTTTGATTATAAGACAGCACACAGAATGATAGGATATTTTGAAGAAGAAGCAGTAAGAAGTTATACAGATTATCTTGCATTGGTTGAAAGTGGAGCAGTGGAAAATGTACCTGCACCAGAGTTAGCAATTAAGTATTACAAGATGAAAAAGAACGCCAAACTGTCTGATTTAATAAAATGTGTTAGGGCAGATGAACAACATCACAGTGAAGTAAACCACAAATATGCAGACGGAGATACGTCTTATACCAGAAAAAATGGTTGACAATGATTGCAAAAGAGTATAATATATAACAAAATGAAGATTAAACTAGAAGTTGAAATTGATACAAAACACGATATGGATGAAATAAACCAGTTAGTTGAAATTGTTACTGACTTTAGAGATAAACTCATAGCACTTCAAGAAGATGACTTTGACGAGGACTATGATGATTAACACAATAGTTGGAATTATTTTTACTGTGATTGCATTTGGATTTGCGTACATGACATCGCATATGATTTCTGAACGTAAAGCAGGTAAACAGATTCCTTTACCTTGGGAAAAGAAAGATGAAGGTGATAGTTGATGTTATGGGAACATGTAGAAATACTGTTTTGGAGTTTAGTATTCGTTACATGGGCCAGTTATGGAGCACATGTATTAAAAGAATTTATATTGGAACGTTTGAAATAAGGAGAGTAGAATGGAACCCACAATGAAAAAGCCAGCATTTATAAAAACTTTTTTATTAAAGTTTGTAAATGGATGGAGACGTGTAATGGATGTTAGATACAATCCACTAAAATATGTGCCTGACCCTAGTTTGCAGACATACTTTATGTTAGTTTTGTTTATCATATGGAGTGTGTATTTTGGATTTTTAGCATCAACCTATTTGGGTTGGTTTGGTTATAACATAGTTGTAAGTATTATTATACATATTGCTATATTACTTCCTATGGCATTTACTAATGCAGTCTTTGTTGATGCAGAAAGAGATGGTCACAAATGGTTAAAGGAATGGAAAGAAGAACAAAATGCATATAGCATTGTAGCAAATAGGCTAAAGAAGAAAGAAAACTTTAGATTATGGAATCCAAAAGATAATTGGAATGAGGATATTTAACACATGACAGAAGAAGAAAAGAATCTAATCAATGATTGGATTAAAGGTCAATTAGGATTTGGGAGTTGATATGACAAAAGAAGAACTAAAAGCATTGGCACAAGAAAGTGCAGATGAACAACGTGAAGCACAACAACGTGCTGAAAGGAATGAATGTGTATGTGGAACTGTAAATTGTTCTACAGAGTATGCATGTCATACAAGTGGATATTAATATGAGAAGTATTTGGGTAACATTTAGCCAAGAAGGTGTGCATTATTATCCAGGAGCAGATACTAATCCTGCAACTGCTACAGGTGATTGGGATGATGTTAGTTTCTTAGGATACAAGCACAGACATATATTTCATTTTAAAGTGTGGATTGAAGTATTCCACGATGATAGAGACATAGAATTTATACAGTTCAAGAGATGGTTGCAAAGACTTTACAACCAAGATGATGTTCTTGAACTGAATAATAAAAGTTGCGAAATGATTGCAGATGAATTATTCAATGCAATTAGCAACAAATATCCGAACAGGTTTGTGAGGATTAGTGTAGCCGAAGATAATGAAAACGGTTGCGAAATGGATTACCCTGTTGGGGTATAAACTATATATAGGAGAAAGTAATGAGTAGTGAAATTCATTTACAAATAAAAGCAGAGATGGAAACCTATCTTGAAGAAAGTGCAAAGTTCGAAGAGAAAGGAATCAAAGCATCTGCTACTAGAGCCAGAAAAGCACTGGGCAATCTTGGTAAACTATCCAAGAGTAGACGTGCTGAAATCCAAGAAAAGAAAAACAGTATGTAATATGAAAGTATTTTTAGTTGAATTAGAACCAGTAGAAACTCGATACACCGCTCAGTGGAAAAAGCATTTGCCTGTGCAAATGAAAGATGCTGGGTTAGATGTTGTAGTAATCGAAGGTCCAGAAGATGCCCCACAGGATACTACACCTGGAGCATTCTTAAACTTCAGTGGTACTAACTATTGGAAAAGTGAGCAGTTAAAAACTATTAGCAAAATGATTGCTGATGGTGAAGTTAGTGACGGCGACTATTTCTTATACACTGATGCATGGAATCCTACTGTGATTCAACTAAAATACATGGCTGAACTGTTGGGTATAAACATAAAGATTGGTGGCATGTGGCATGCCGGTAGTTATGACCCAGCAGACTTTTTAGGAAGATTGATTGGAGATGCTCCGTGGGTTAGACATGCTGAACGTAGTATGTATGAAGTATTTGATGACAACTTCTTTGCAACTGAATTCCATTTAGACATGTTCTGTAAGGAGTTTGGTTATGAAAAGTTTGAACTAATTAATTCAGGCAAGGCCCACATAGTTGGGTGGCCCATGGAATATCTCAAATCTACATTAGAAGGTTTTGATAGTGCGGCTAAAGAAGATATTATTCTTTTTCCACACAGAATTGCTCCTGAGAAACAAGTAGACATATTTAAAGACTTAGCAGATAGTTTACCAGAATATGAATTTATTGTTTGTCAAGAGCAAACTCTAACAAAGGATGAGTATCATAGTTTGTTAGGTAAAGCAAAGATTGTGTTTAGTGCTAACACTCAAGAAACACTAGGCATAAGTTGTTATGAAGGTGCATTGGTTGGTGCAACACCAATGGTACCAGATAGGTTATCTTATACAGAAATGTATGATGCAGACTTTTTATATCCAAGTGATTGGACAATAGACTTTGAATCATACAAGATGAATAAGGATTTAGTTGTTGCACATATTAGAAAGATTATGTCTGAGCATGATAGAGATTACATAGACAGACTAGCAATAAATCTTTCACAGACATTTTTTAGTGGAGATGCATTATATGATGTCATAAAGAGGAACAGAAATGAATAATGAAAAAGCAGTAGTAATAACAGGTGCAAGTGGATTTATAGGTTCTAATGTTGCAAAACTGTTTGTTGATAGTGGATTTACAGTAATCAATATTGACAAAAAGAAAAGAGAACTAGAAGGTGTAACACAATATCCATTTGAGATTGATAACAAACAAGTTAAAGGTGTAATTGAATTAATAAAGCCTGAGATTGTTATCCATATTGCGGCAAATAATAGTGTTCCCATGAGTGTACAAGATCCTATGCCTACTTATACAGACAATGTAATGCAAACAATAAGTTTATTAAACACATGTGTAGAAGCAAAAGTTCCTAACTTTATATTTGCTTCAAGCAGTAGTGTATATGGAACAAGCATACATGAAGAAGGTTGTTTTAAAGAAACAGATCCTACTTTACCAATCAATCCATATGGTAGAAGTAAACAAATATGTGAAAAGATAATCAAAGATTATGCTGACGTGTATGGATTTAACTTTGCTAACCTAAGATTGTTTAATGTAGCAGGAAGTAATGACGGCAAATTTGGATATCAAAAGAGTCCTTTAGTGCATGTTCTTCCTATAATAACACAAAAAGCATTACTAGAAGAGAAGTTCCTAATACATGGAGATGATTATCCTACTGCTGACGGAACTTGCATTAGAGATTATACTCATGTCAATGATGTTTCTAGAGCATTTTTATCAACTGCATACTGGATGTTAGACCAAAAAGAAAGTATCACACTTAACATTGGTAACAATGAGCCAGTAAGTCTAAAAGAATTGGTTGGTATAGTTGAAGAAGCATTAGATGTTACTATGGATATTGAAACAAGTCCTAGTAGAAAAGGTGATATGGTGCAGACCCATGCAGATATTACCAATGCAAAAGAAGTATTAGGTTGGGAGCCAGCCAACTCTATTCAACAAATTGTTGAAGATGAAATCAAGTGGCAAAAGCAGAAAGTAAAACGTAGATAGTTTTACATCTTTAGTAGGAGAAAAAGATGAAATATCAGTTGACATTTGCCAGAAAATCCGGTATAATACTTACATGACAAAATTATATTACAGTTGGGAAGATATTAATGGCATGATGTCAGATATAACTCAACAGATGGCAACAAAGATGTTGAGACCACATGTAATATTAGGTCCAGGTAGAGGTGGATTTCCAATTGGTGTAATGATGAGTCATTACTTTGATATTCCATTTCATGGATTTGAATGGCAGACCAGAGATGGGGTAGTACAAAATTCTAATCAATTACGACAACTTTTGTCTAAATACAATGGTAAAAGAATTGTTGTAATTGATGACATTAATGATACAGGCACAACATTAAAAGGCATACACGATATTGTTGAAAAGGAAGGTATGGTAGATAATGTGAAGTATGTAACATTATTAGAAAAGATGTCTAGTGATTTCAGTGTACAAATTACTGCTAAAGAACTAGATGAAGAAGAGGGCAAACAATGGATAGTGTTTCCATACGAAGAGTGGTGGAACAATAAAACAGGAGAACAACGTGGCTGATAATAGCACTAGTGATAAAATTAAAGCAAAACTAAAACAAGCAGGCAAAAGGTTTTGGGCAGGAGATAATATCTCTGAATACTTAGAAGAAGGCGACAAGCAGAAACTTATTGATGAGTTGACTCCTAAGTTTGAAGCAGTATTAGATGGATTAGTTATTGATATTGAAAACGATCCTAACAGTAATGACACTGGCAGGCGTCTTTCTAAAATGTATATCAATGAATTGATGGCAGGTAGGTATGATCCTATGCCTAAAGCAACTGCATTTCCTAATGATGGAGAAGATAGATATGAAGGTATGCTTGTTGTAAGAAGTGAACTTACAAGTATGTGTTCACATCATCACCAGATAGTAAAAGGTGTAGCATACATAGGTATCTTAGCCGCAGACACATTAATTGGTTTGTCTAAATACACTAGAATAGCACAATGGTGTGCAGAACGTGGAACACTACAAGAAGAACTTGCTAATGATATTGCTAGAGAGATTATGAAAGCAACAGGAAGTAAAGACATTGGTGTTTATGTACAAGCCACACATGGTTGCGTAGAGAATAGAGGTGTACAAGCACATAGTAGTCTTACACAGACAACTGTATTGAAAGGCACATTTAAAGATGAAGCCAAAGTGCAAAAAGAGTTTATGGATAACATTAAACTTCAACAAAGTTTTGCAGGAAGTAAAGGGCAATAATGATTGAAAAGAGAGCAAAAGCATTTGTAACTAGTAAAGGACTAGTGCCAGTCGATAAGATTGCGGCTGAGATAGGTAAAGGTAAAACAGTAGATGGTTTAAAAAGATTGTTTCCTATGTTAAGCACAGATGATATTTTTGAAGCAGTAGAGTTTTATGCAGAGAATACAAGCCTGCCTTTAATGGAAGAAGAAAAAATGCTTACTCTTGCTAATGTTGGTAAAGATGCTAAAGACATTATTATAGAAGTAACTAATTTACATCAAGTTGTTTACTTGAAATTGGTTGCTAAAGGATATGAATTGTATCCTGAAAACAAAGATTTTGCAGAACTAATGAATCAAGGATTAAGAACGTGTTGTTTAGAAAATGTAGAAAGTATTGAGTCCAATACTGCTATATCTGACGAACTACACAATCTGGTAAATAATGCTTTATTTATGGCATGTCCAGAAGTGAACGAAGACTTGCAAAGAACAAAAGATGATTTGGACTATGCAGAATTTTTAACAAGACGAGATAAATGACTGAAAGAATTGGTATAATGTTTGGCTCAACTACATCAAATAGTGAACATACTGCAGAAACTATTTGGGATATTATGAGAGAAACTGAACTACATGATGTTAAAGATGGTGTAGATGTTTTGGAACAATATGAAAAAGTTATATTGGTTTCTCCTACATGGGACTATGGAGCATTACAAGAAGATTATATTGAAGCATGGGATAAATTGAAAACAGTTAATTGGAAAAACAAAAGTGTTGCATTGGTTGGATTAGGAGACCAAGTTGGTTATAGTGATTTATATCAAGACAGCATGAGTACATTGTATGAAACAATCAAAGAACTAGGAGGTCAGTTTGTTGGTTTTACTAGCACAGAAGGACACAACTTTAATGAAAGCAAAGCAACAATAGGTGATGAATTTGTTGGACTTGCTATAGATGAAGACAATCAATCTAGCCTTAGCAAAGAACGTATTGATACTTGGATAGAACAATTAAGGTCCACTTGGAGTTTAGATAATGAGTAACATTATATATAACACAGGTAGATCCAGAGATAATGCCGTAGCAAATGTGCGAAAGTATTATTACAGTGAAATATTTCACAGTATTCAAGGTGAAGGTCACTACACAGGTACTCCAACTGCTTGGATAAGATTCTTCTTGTGTAACTTACAATGCAATGGGTTTGGACAAGAAGACCCTACTAATCCAGATACATATGAATTACCCTTTGAAGAGTTTGATGTGGATACTGTAGAAAGAGTAGAAGATTTGCCTGTGTGGGAACGTGGGTGTGATAGTTCTTATACTTGGGCAAAGAAATTTAAAGGACTTATGGGACATGAAACTCCTGAAGTTATTGCAAACAACATCATAGATATATTGAAAACAGACAGCAATCCAGAAGGATTATTTTTACATCCTGTTAGCAATTTTAGACAGCATTTATGTATCACAGGAGGTGAGCCTTTGCTGACTACAGGACAACAATGTACTATTGGTATATACAATGAACTTAAAAAGCAGAACAATTTGCCAGGGTCAATGACATTTGAAACTAATGGTACACAACAACTTAGACCAGAGTTTATTGAATGGGGACAAAGTATAGACACAGAAATATTTTTTAGTTGCAGTCCTAAGTTATTTACAGTATCTGGTGAGAGTTCAGAAAGAGCAATAAAGCCTGAGAGAGTAGCAGAATACTTACAGGTTAGTAAAAAAGGACAACTAAAATTTGTTGTTGGCCCACAAGACCGTGAATGGGAAGAGATGGAATCAGTAGTAGAGCAGTTTAGAAATGCAGGTGTTGATTGGCCCGTATGGATAATGCCCACAGGTGCAAGGGAAGAAGAACAAGTTGAGTCAGCAGGTAAGATTGCGGAGAAGGCTTTTAAGAGAGGATACAATGTTGCGGCGAGAGTTCATGTGTATCTATTTGGAAATGCAATAGGAACTTAGAAAGGATATAGAATGAAGTATTGGACAATTTGGAAGTATGCAATAGGCAGTTTCTCAGATGAAAAGACAGCAGACTATGACAACTATGTAGCAGTTATAAGAACATTTGTTGTGTTAGTTAATGTTGTGTGTGCATTTTTTATTATGGCAAATATTGTTTATAGGTGGTAAGATGAAGAAGTATGTAATAGGTTTTGTAATTTTAGTGATAGCATTGTTTTCTACTATACCAATTGAAGCAAGTGTAGACTTCGATGGTAAAAAAGTTAGAGTTGCGGCTATAGAAAAAATTGAACCTTTGAACGATAGTCAACTATTAATTACATTAACAGATGATATTGCAGTAGTAAACGTAGTTGGTGTATGTGAAAAATTATCACAAGCAAACAGGTTTAGTTTTGTTATAGAACAAAGTTTTTATATTAGAAAAGGTAATAAGTTTATATATTGGAACATGAGTAACATGGAACAAGAATGTATAATCGATAGTTTTTCTAGAGTAAGTGTAGAGAATGTTGCATGATTACATGTGCAGAATGTGGTAAGGTATTAATTATGGAAATGGTAAAATATTATACTGCAAATAGAAGATTTCATTTTTGTGATGCTTATTGCTCTCATGCATGGCATTCAACACATGAAATTAATGGAGATAAGAAAGATGAAAAGAATAATTCCGTTTAAATTCCACCCAAGTAGTTGGGGGAAGACAGGTAAAGAAAGACAGATTGCTGAAGCAAATTACAGTTTGTCTGGTATCGAACTTAAAAAAGCATTGGCTAATATTGAACAAGATACGCCTGAGGATAAAGCACTAGCAGAACTTCAAGTGGAGTTCGATGAAGGCATGATTGGTCAGTTAGAATTTGACAGACGTCAAGCAAGTGTACTCAAGCAACCTTGGGTAGAAGTTAAGAAGATGCAAGTCAATGAAGATGATCCTAAGCAAGGATATATGGAACTTGACTGGAACGATGAGTTCGTTGCTATGCTAACCGAGAAAGGATACACAGGTGAAAGTGATGAGTCTGTTGTAAATGGTTGGTTTAATGATGTATGCAGAACAGTTTTACTAGATGAACTACAGGATCAAGACTATGGTTTAGAGTCTAGAGATGATGTAGTAGTTATTAACAACAACAACGATGAGGAAGATGATGCTTAAACCTTTACTGGGTATGATAATACCTTTCCTACTAATAATTACATTAGCAGGTTGTAACTCAACTGTAGAATTATTAGATGGATTATGCTTTAATGAAAAAGAAGGGACACATCTTTGTCCTGCTGAAAATAAATGTGAAGTATATACAGTAGACACAATGGGACAAAACGAAAAATTATATGAGTACTGCAAAAGATAGTATAGCCACTGCTAAACTGGCTAGAGTTGTAAATGAAGAAATAGCACCTGCTATTGAAAGATTCATTGCAAGTCTTACTGACGCAGAGATATTGGAATTGTTAAAGAATTTTAAAACAATGCAAATTGATTTAGTTCGTGACTTAAAGAAAGCCGCGGATGCCAGAAGGATTCAAGTTATTACAGGCGATAGTCCTTTTGATACAATCATGGAGGAGGGCATAATGCCCGGAAAGGAGTAAATGCAAAAAGTTGACATAAAAGACATAGGTGGATATGTTGCAAAAGAAGATGATAGGTATGTTGTAAAAGACAATCCTTTCGGCAACACACTTATATTATCAAGCACTTTTCTACAAGCAGGAAGAGAAACTTCAGGTCACAATCATAAAGGACAGGAAGAAGTATATTTCTTTGTAGATGGTGAAGGGGAAATGACTATTGATGATAATAGATTTCCTGTTAAGCAAGGTGATGTTGTTTGTATTAATGATGGTGAGTTTCACAAAGTTCACAATACAAGCGATTTCGGATTATATTTTGTTTGCGTATTTGATGGCGCAAGGAGACATTAATGAAAAAGATATTTTATAAATTCTTATTCTTTGTAATTGATTGTTGGAGATTAGTAATGGACAATCGATACAACCCATTAAGATATATTGGAGATGCTTCAATACAAGGATACTTTACTATGGTATTGTTTGTAATGTGGTCAGTTTATTTTGGAATAGTTGCTACAACTTATATGGAATGGTTTAACTATGATATTGTAACAAGTGTATTTGTACACTTTGGAGTAGTATTTCCAATCATGCTTACCAATTTAATATTCAAAGAAGCAGAAGAAAAAGGACACATTTGGTATGGTAATGTAAGGCAATATGGTCCTAAGAATAAAGGCATATCAGGGAAGATTAAATAATGAATTACTTACTTGTTGACGGATTGAATATGTTTATGAGAGCCAAGCATGTTGGTGGCAAAGGTACTATCGATATGAAGATAGGTATGGCAATGCACATCATGTTTAACAGTATTAACAAGTGCTGGAGAGAGTTTGACGGCAATCATATAGTATTATGTTTAGAAGGTAGAAGTTGGCGTAAAGACTTTTATACTCCTTACAAAGCAAATCGTAGAGTTATAATGGATCAAAGGAGTGTTAGAGAACAAGAAGATGATGAACTATACTTTGAAGCATATGATGATATGGTTAAGTTCTTTAGTGAAAAGACTAATTGTAGTGTCGTACAATGCGAACAAGCAGAAGCAGACGATATGATTGCTACATGGATTCAACAACATCCAGATGATAATCATTATATTATCAGTACTGATAGTGACTTCTATCAACTCTTAGCACCCAATGTAACGCAGTATAACGGTACAACTGACCAAGTAGTTACATTAGAAGGCTTTAAAGATTTAAAAACAGGAGAAGCAGTCATAGACAAAAAGACTAAAGAACCTAAGAAGGCTATTGATCCTGAGTTTGCACTCTTTGAAAAGTGTGTTAGAGGAGACAGTTCAGACAACGTGTTTAGTGCATATCCTGGTGCAAGGTTAAAAGGTACTAAAAACAAAACAGGTATTATGGAAGCCTTTGAAGATAGACATACAGGCGGATATAATTATAATAACTTTATGTTGCAACGTTGGGTCGACCATGAGGAAACAGAACACAGAGTTAAAGATGACTTTGAAAGAAACAAGATCCTAATTGACCTAACTGAACAACCAGACGAGATTAAAGAATTGTGTTTGACTAGAATGAATGAAGGCAAACAGAAAGATCCTGTTGCTAACATAGGCATACACTTTATGAAGTTCTGTGCTAAATGGGACTTACAAAGAATGAGCGATAATGCTCAAAACTATTCAGGAATGCTAAATGGCAGATGTGGATAAAGATGTTCAAAAGATGTTTGATGAGATTAAACATCCAGAGAACAATAAGAAATGGATTTATGAATCAGCAGAAATTAATGGGGTTCATAAAGTTTTTAAAAGAGAATTTGGTGCTGAACCCAGTACCAGAACATTAATCAGTGAACATAACATGAGGAGGTCACAATGATTAAATTTAAAGAGCAAGTAAAATTGCAACAGATAAGCGAAGATGCTTGGATTGTTAATGACGATACTAAACGTGTTGGTATCCTACATAAAACTATTCAAGATAAATTCACTTATGTAGATAAAACTGAAACTATCTTATATGATAGTGAAGCAGAAGTAAAAGAAGCATTTCAAAACAAGTTTTTGTTTAGGAATACTAATAAACTGGATATAAATCAACCAGCAACTTTTTATATTAAAGGCTATGAAGTTGATTATCCTAATCCAGTTCCAGTAGATCCTAGTCACAAAGACTATATGGATGAGATTCCTTTGTTTGCTAAAACAGAAAACAGTGATGTTTATTATGCGGCAGGTTGGTATGCTATTAACTTTGAAAAAGGTTGGAAACATGGTAACTGTCCTAAACTAAGCACTTTGATTACATATGGTTATGAAGGTCCGTTTAAAACCAAAATAGAACTTAAACAAAGACTAAAAGTGTTAAATAAAATAAAGAGACAAGCAAGTAAAGTACATGCAAAATAATCAACCTAATGATATTGAACTATTTGTGAGACACATTAATCATTTATTTGATAAAGGTGAGAAACAAGTAACACTTGATGTTGAATACTTACATAGGATTGTAAAGCAATTAAATGTAGATGTAGCACCAAGTACCAATAGAGATTTAGATAGAGAGATTTATGTTACAGGCGGAAAGTTTAAAGAATAAAGTATCAGGACCAAGACTACCAGAAAGAGTAGCAATAGGTATAAGGTCACATTCATTTGCAAGGGCCACAGGTGGTACTCCTCAGACCAGTGGTGCAGGACAACTAGGTGATTACAAAGAAGGTTGTGGTTACAATAAAATCTTTGAACATAGAGTATTGTGGCAATCAGGATTCTACGATGGCAAGGACGAGGATTGGCGTGATGTAGGAATACCTATGCATGTAATAGAGTCGATAAATAAAGAGGTTAAAGGAATGTTTGGTTGGCATTTCAATACAATTGATAACACCAAACAAGCAATTATAACTTTTAGTGATCCAGATGATGCATTCTGGTTCAGACTAAAACACGTTAAACAAGGAAACACATGAAAGTAGAAATATACAGTAAAACACAATGTCCATATTGCGATATGGCAAAAAACTTAGCAGAGCAAAAAGGTTATGACTTAACAGTTCACATGTTAGATGTGGATTTTGATAGAGAAAAGTTAATGGAAACATTTCCAGGAGCAAGAACATTTCCACAAATTATAGTTGATGGAGATAAAATAGGTGGCTACACAGAGTTTAAGGCTATCGTTGATGGAGCATAATGAGAGAGTTAGGCATGGTGTTGTTAGGGTGTGCAGGATTATTTCTGTTCATGGTGTTTGTGATTTATCCTGACTTAGAATATAAAGGTTATAGTAGAAATAGTAGTTGCTATGGCGAGTGCTATGAAGAATATGTAAGAATTAATGGAACACCAGCAGAGATAGAACAAAGAAAACAGGCTCTAGCCGCCGGAGATCCATTCAGCAGTATTAGAGGACTATGGGCAGGTTGTGCCGCATGTCATAATGCAGATGGTTCAGGTGGAGTTGGTCCTATGTTAGCAGGACAGTCAAGCCCAACTATTATAGAAAAACTAACAACATATAAAAACAATGGAGAGATAGGCCCTATGAGTTCAATGATGTGGGGTCAAGCCGCAAACTTATCAGAAGCAGAAATACAAATGATAGGTGACTTTATACAGGAAGGATTCCCAAGTGAGTAAAACAACAGAAGAACAATTACAAGATATAATCAAAGACAACAATATTATCTTGTTTATGAAAGGTAATCCACACCAACCAAGATGTGGATTTAGTGGTAAAGTAGTTGACATACTAAAAGAATATAAAATTGAATTTAGTTACATGGATATACTTGAAGACCCAGAAGTAAGAGCAACATTACCTAGTGTAAGTGATTGGCCCACATTCCCACAACTATTCGTTAAGGGCGAGTTAGTAGGTGGTTGCGATATTATTACTGAAATGCACCAATCAAACGAACTAAAAGAAGTATTAGAAGGTTAAACATAGTTTTAAAGACCCATTAAAACTAGTTTTTATGATAAATAAGTGTATAGGAGACTATACATGAGCAGACCAAAACCTAAAATACTACTAGAAGCAGTTCATAAGGACACATATAAAGCAGACCAAATCCTGGCGGCTGAAGCAATTTATTCTGTATTCTATCAAGGTAAACCAATTAACCTCAGAACACTTAACAAATTAGTTTCTTATCCAGGCCCTAAGTATAAAAAAGTGTCATTCAGTAACAGTGGACATGCCTTTAATCTTGCAGAAAAACTGAACAAAACATTCAATACAGACGAGTTTCAAGTTATCAAATTAACACAAGGTGATGTCATTACAGAAGACCAAATCACCGGAAATGAATAATAATAGTTTACAAGAACAAATAACAAACAAAATGAGGGAAGAGCATGAGACTCTTAAACAATATCCTTTGACAGATGTTTGTTATATGATATTCAAAAACTTTCAATTAAGTGAAACAACTTGTACAGGTTTACGTCTAACTAAACTTGGATTTACTTTGTTAAAAGAACAATACGACATGTACAGATTTCCAATTAACAAGGAAGGTATGCATAATAATTTGTTGTTAAGACTACACGAACACATGAAGTGGCCCTACTATTTAGATAGAAAGAACTTAATACTGTTCAGTGAGGAAGATGCTATGTGGTTAAAGTTAGTAGGAAATGATGTCGAAAAATTTGCTAAAGGTTTAGACTAAGGAGTAAATAAAAAGTATGATAGGTCCCGTTTACAATACAATATATCCTTGGTACACAGGCGATGAACCACCTTTGGTATTGTATCCTATGCCTAAAACTTTTGATGAAGCAAAAGGTATTACAACTGACTTTTGGTGGTGGGGAAAAAATAGACCAACTAGATTAGAAAATCAGCCAGACATAATGTTACGTCATACTGGATTTGCTGAAGAAGGACCATATGGTGCACCTCCTTTAACTGCAGGACATAAAGAATCACTGATGGATAGAATACATTGGAGTAGAGATGAATATACTCGTTTCCAGTTTTGTCCAACAGATACACTATCTACTTGGGAAGGTAATGAGAGACATTACCAATTAGCAACTAAAAGACGTCAACAAGCAATAGACAATGGCAAATGGGGAGAAGATTGGAAGGAACAAAATTATCAAATAGATTGGGGATATAGAGATAACTATTCCATAGACGAACTGTTATATACTGTAAACTCATATGGCTTTAGGGCAGATTGTTTTAAAAAAACAAAACAGACTAATAAAAAGAAAGTAATGACATTAGGTTGCAGTTTTGCATTTGGTGTAGGTGTTAGAGACAATGAAAACTTTGCTTCTTTGATATCAAAAGAACTTGATGCAGTAAATTGGAACATGGGTGTAGGAGGCAGTTCACCTAAACTTTCTCTTTTGTTGGCAGAACACATGTTTAGAATAGGATATGTTCCTAATATTATTTGTTGCAACTGGTCTATAATTGCTAGAAACGTTTTGGCTAACAAAACTAAGTTTGAAAAAATGTTAGATGTTCCTACTAATCATTTTGTTGACGAAAAATCTTTAAAAGAGAGACAGGAAAATTGGAAATCTATTGCTGAATCAGACAACTATTCAGACTTGGACCCACAAAAAGAAGAAGATGATTATCTTCAATCCTGGGACAATCCAAATAATAATAAAACTTGGGGTTATCATCCACAAGATGTAAATGCTCCTTTCAACATTAGAGACTTAAATAACTTGCTGAACACTATTAAGAATACAGATACTTTTCAAGCACAAATACGTTATAATAGAACAGAACAAGAATTACTAGACTTCAACCATTTAAGAACAAAGTTAGTTTATATGTGTGAGGCATATGGTGTAAAATTATATGAAACATTCTATGATGCTTCAGCACACAGATTAGCATTAGATTTATATAAAACTGAACGTTATTGGAGAAGTGGGATACCTTTTCATACAGGTAGTTTGAAAGTTGATATGGGAAGAGATGGTAGCCATTGGGGTCCTAAATCACATGAAGTAATTGCTAATCATTTTCTTAAGTTAATAAGAGAAGACAAATGAGTGATGTATCAAAATTTTACGAAGACAGTTTTCCAAATAGCAATGGCATAGTTGAATGGTGGGGAGGTTATGCTAAAGAAGAAGTATCAGAGCACGAGTACAAATATTATGGATTAGATAATCCTAATGATAATTGGGACACTGAAATAGCAGAAATGTCTGAATATAAAGACATGACATACAAGTTAAACAAGCAAGGATATAGAAGCGATTCTTTTGAAGATAACAAAGATAACGACAAAACAAAGTTCTTATTCTTAGGTTGCAGTATTACATTTGGGCAAGGAGTTCCTGAAGATAAGATGTATAGTAAGGTAGTTGCTAATCATTTTGATGCTGTACATTGGAACTTATCACGTGTAGGAAACAACACAGAAGCCTGTTTGTTAGCATTAAATAACTTTATACAAGCAGGATATAAAGCAGACAAAGTTATTATACAATATCCCTTTTGGGAAAGACAAGTATATGTAGGCGAGAACGAATTTGTAGAGTTTCACAAAGAAATTGTTAATGAAAAACATAAGAATTGGGTTATTTCAAGCAATCCAAAAATGAATGCTTGGAACTGGTGGTTATGTGCTAAAGCAATTAAAGGTATTTGTTTGGAAAATAACTTGGAACTAGTAGAAATAATCACACAACACAAATACACAGAATATCTACCAAATGCTTTAAACTTTCGTTCACATTTTGATATGATTCCAGCACACATATCTGATAAACAAAAAGTTGCTAGAGACGGAGTTCATCCAGGTCTTTTACCACAAGAAATATTTGCAAAAGCACTAATTGGGCACTTAAAAGGCAATAAAAACACAGATCCTGTACAAGATATACTGCAAAATCCCCTATTTTAAGCAAAAAAATACCAAAAAAAGTGGAAAAAAAGGTTGACTTTACCTCTAAAATCCGTATAATATACTTATATTGTTAGGAAAAAGGAGTAATATGTTCGTAATAGTAGACAAGAGTAACGACAGCATACACCAAGAGCCAACTAGGCCTTCTTGGAAAACTGGTTACTATAAATCAGAAGGGGCGGCAAAGGCTGGTATTACTAGAACTATCAAGTTCTATGAAAAGGCAGTTGCTGATGTTGAGGAAAAAGTTGCTAATGGTGAGAAAGAATATTCTTCAAGAATGTACAATGCTTACCGTGATGCTACTGATCCTGATTTGGGTAGGACTCATAAAGCAGACAGAAATAACTATAGAGTTATGTCTTCAGAAGAGTATGCTTTGATTGAGCCTATGATTACTAAGACTGGTAACAGTCCTTACAATGGTGAGGAGATTACTGTAACTCAGTCGATTAACACACCTCACTACATGGACCCATTGAGTGAGTCATACTGGAGTCGGTAATGAAGTTTCATAAACAAGTAAAAATACCTGGTATGACTATGGAGCAGATTGTAGATGCTCTTCGTAACTCAGAGTTAGAAATGAGACCAATGAGGGCTGAATACAGTTTTGAGAAGAAGTTCAAAACTACTAACACAATGTCAGACTTCAACATTGTTGTTGAAGATGAGCAAGTTGAAGTTCAGGCTAATGGTGATTACAATGTTTGGAGTTTTGTTCCTTATGTTGCCAGAGACCTATTAGGTGTTAAGGACAAATACTTAACTATGAGATACACTAAGAGTGATATCGGTTACGAAAGACGTGGTTGGGTTGAGTATGGTCCTAACGGAATGGAGAGA